>RCNJ01000017.1_pt1 | contig 154684 bp, 143 predicted proteins | sample 2041171 | NCBI WGS metagenome assembly RCNJ01 (sample SAMN09708213, study PRJNA481090) | feces metagenome | biome: feces | host: Pygoscelis adeliae | place: Antarctica: Rookery Lake | collected 2010-03-01 | reverse complement strand
GGGGGGCGTCAAATACACAAGCTGGTTGCTATTGTAGAGATCATCCAAGCAGATGTAAGACAAATGCGCCAACTGAGTCATGTACGCAAAGACATCGCCGAAGTCGACCGCTGCAATGCTATCACAATTTGCCCAGCAGCGAACATGCCACTTTTGACGGGCCACTTCACTCTCGTAGTCATGTATGTTGGCAAATTCGTACTTTTTAGGTATGCCCCACAGATCAAAAACGTCCAGCGCTCTTATAACCAGCTTGCTTGAGCTCGGGCCGCGGGCAAATTGCTCAAATAGCTCATCAGTCCTTTCTTTCATTTCAGCTGCCGTTAAGGATGTCGTCATTATTGCCGTATGGCCCAGTCCGAAATGGCCTCTATCTTTCTTGCATACAAACTGATTCCAGAATTGCTAAAGCAAGATTTGCGCAAGTTGTGGCAATCTGGGTTTGAGAGCTGTTAAAATGAAACGAAATGTCAACATGACAGAAACTAGGAGAAACTTCCTGAATTTTTCAGAACTTTCCAGGACAGCCTTTGTTGGCGAGGTATCTTGGATGATTCTTGCGTGACTGAGTGCAACAAGTGTAAGGGCGGTGTAATGAGGAGCCTGTAGTACTGCTGTGATAGCCAGAACAAAGGTGCTAAGTTGAAAACTGATCCGAAAATTGCTTATATAAGTTTTGCGCGAGTTGTGACATCCTGACGTTGATAGCTGTTAGAGTAAAATGAAATATCGATATGACAACTACACACTTGTAAAGTGCAACCTTGAGAACAAGTCTTTGTTATGTCAGATCAGAACGCAGCTCAGCTCATTTTCGCATTTTGAGCAACCCGACGTCGAAGCTCAAAGGACTATTTACCATCGCAAACGGCCCAAGAGCACTAGAGGCATGGTGACCAAAGGCGAGGTCATCGAACGTGGATTGAGGTTGTGGTTTTGAAGTGTTCATGTGCCACTGTCGGTTGTCAGCTGCGGCGAGGCCGACCCGGGAGATCTGTTAGGTGGCGCCGGAGCACTTGGAAGGGCGAGGTCGAAGTTGTACTCGAAAGCTGCAGACCAAGACAATAGAGACTTGAAATAGCAGGATGAGTCTGTGCAAATTATGAGCAGCTGAATGATGTATAACACAGTACAGTTTCATGAACGATAACCAGTAAAGTGAGACCAGGGGAAAGTTGAGATATTTTGGCTGATGGCTTAGCGTTTTTGCAAATAAATTGACCGAGTCTTAAGAGGCATATTGGTTGTTACGTAACTGGCAAGTATCTTGTCATTTTACATTTATCACGCCAAAATCGGACCACTCTCACCCAGAGCCAAACTCATCAAGAACTCGCCTCTGCAGTGTTTCCTCATTGCTATTCTAGGATCGCTCCAATCTTCTAGCGAGAGCTGCGATGCCATATCCATTCATAAACTTATCCCTAACGCCTACCGGGTATCCATAAACGCCTCCCACACCCTGTCATATCCTAGCCTGCGACATATTACCCTTTCCCGTCCTTACTATTTCCTCCGTACTCCCTCTTCCTCCCTGCCATCTCCACCACCCTCATCATCCTCTTTCCTCATTCGCCCGTCTAATACCTCGTAGTATCCTCCTCCTCACCCTGCTGCTGAGGTCCCTGATCCCCAGAAAAGATCTCCTGCTGCAAGACAATGCTATACACACTCGCCTTCAGCAACGTAAACACCAGACTCGTCTTTCTCTCGAGCTGCAAAAGACCGTCGAGGATATCTGCCGTAGGCGCGCCTGCTAACCCATCAAGCAACGACGCCAACTATTGTAACCGTTAGCTTCTATCCTCTATCCTGCATATATTCCCTCAAACCCATCTCGTCTCAGCGACTGATATGCACAGGCCGTAGCGAGGGTCGTAGAGGAATTGGGGAGAGTGAAGAGGGAACAAGAGGGGCTGAGGGGAGGGATGGAGAGGGCATAGCTGGGAGAAATACCTTCTTCATATTATCACTCAACCGTTCATACTCCTCCAAAACTTCCGATTCCAGCGGAGAGAGATCTTCGGGTCCTGGACCGAGGGAAAGGGACTGTGTCGCGTCTGTGAGGTCTGCCATTGCGAAGGGAGTGAACGTACGGCGGAATGAGCGTATGGTGGGGCGGGCCGAGCTTTGTTTGTTCCTGCGTTGTTTCTTTGGCTCCGATGTGTGAGGTTTATGAGGAAGCAATTGATTGATTTGAGAAGGGAAATTGTATGATGATAGGAAGTGCAGGAGCAGTTTGGTTGCAAATGCGCCTGGAGGGGTTGTCGCGTTGTTGATGCTTAGCCTCGCGTGTCAGCCTCGCCGAAGTTGGTGTTCGCCGTACATCAACAAGCTCAAGATTGGATGCGGCCTCAAACAGCTATGTTAGAGAGAATTTCACATGGAAAGCAAATATCAAAACAATAAACGTGTGAAGGACATCAAACCATCGTCAATAGATGTAGTAGCCATTGCCCTAAATATTGCCTGAGCACATATATTAACCAGTTTAAAATTGGTATGCAGCCAATCACTCTTGTTGAAGTATTCACGAGAAAGACTTTGTAGACAAAAGAGATTAAGGTAGGCGTTTCTATTTTACAGCTAATGCATTACTCCTCCATCAGTCCATCCACTAGCTTTTCCAGCCCCTCACGCACCATATCACATCACACTAGCAGCTTGCACTCGAGCCACAACGCTCTTAGCACAATTAAAATTTACTGCTCCACGCTTTGCATCCCACCTCTCCGGCAGATACGACAATATAAGAGAAAGGAGATAGATACATTTGCGTAGGGGTGTAGTGTTTCATGTATACATCAGGGAACTTGTGCCAGTCTAGCAGCATCCGGTCCAACGAACTCCCTTTTCGCAAGCCTAAGGATAATTTGCCAGAAACTTCAATTTCATCATCAAAACTCCTTCATTTCCTCGTCAACTATTTCATACGTATACTAAACGTTTAGTTGAAAGCCTTGGTGAAGGTGACAATGACGTCCTTGAGGCGGGCCTCAAGGTCCTTGGAGAGCTGACCCTCCTTGTCAATGGTGGCAAGGAGATCCTGCTCGTTGGTACGGAGGTGGGTGAGGAAGTCAGCCTCCCAGGTGAGGACCTTGGCGACTGGAACGGAGTCGAGGTGTCCGTTGACACCGGCGAAGATGAGTGGAACCATCTCGTTGACGGCCATTGGGGAGTACTGCTTCTGCTTGAGGAGCTCGATCAAACGCTCACCACGGTTAAGGGTCTGCTTGGTAGCGGCATCCAAATCGGAACCGAATTGGGCGAAGGCGGCAACCTCACGGTACTGGGCCAAGAAAAGCTTCAAGGAACCGGCGACCTGCTTCATGGCCTTCAACTGGGCGGCGGAACCGACACGGGAGACGGAAAGGCCGACGTTAATGGCAGGGCGGATACCCTTGTAGAAGAGCTCGGCCTCCAAGAAAATCTGTCCATCGGTAATGGAAATGACGTTCGTTGGAATGTAAGCGGAGACATCACCACCCTGGGTCTCAATAATTGGGAGGGCAGTGAGGGATCCACCACCGTGCTTATCGGACATCTTGGCAGCACGCTCGAGGAGACGAGAGTGGAGGTAGAAGACATCTCCTGGGTAAGCCTCACGTCCTGGTGGACGACGGAGAAGGAGGGACATTTGACGGTATGCAACGGCCTGCTTGGACAGATCGTCGAAGATAATGACGGCGTGCTTGCCGTTGTCACGGAACCACTCACCCATGGACGTACCGGTGAACGGAGCGATGTACTGGAGTGGAGCGGCCTCGGAGGCGGTGGCGGCAACAATGATGGAGTACTTCATGGCGTCGTTCTCCTCAAGGGTCTTGACGAGCTGAGCAACGGTGGAACGCTTCTGTCCGACGGCGACGTACACACAGTAAAGCTTCTTGGTCTCGTCGTTTCCGTCGTTCCAACGCCTCTGGTTAAGCATGGCATCGAGGGCAAGAGCGGTCTTTCCGGTCTGACGATCACCAATGATCAACTCACGCTGACCACGTCCAATTGGAACCATGGCGTCGATGGCCTTGAGACCAGTCTGGACTGGCTGGTTGACGGAGTGACGTGGGAGAATGCCTGGTGCCTTAAGCTGGGCACGACGCTTCTCCTTGGTGTTGATTGGTCCCTTTCCATCGATTGGGTTTCCGAGAGCATCAACGACACGGCCGAGAAGCTCTGGTCCGACTGGGACATCAACCTAGAACGCGGTAAGCGGATGAAATGAAGGACATATGTATGCCAGGTAGTTCAGGGTGCTGCTTACAATCTCTCCGGTACGCTTGACGGTCTCACCCTCCTTGACGAGACGATCGGAACCGAAAAGCACAACACCGACCTGGCCGGCCTCCAAGTTCATGCACATACCCTTAACACCTGAGGCGAACCTGTTTGCGACGTCAGAAATGCGGTTTGGCGATGGGTGAAAATTTCGACTATACTTACTCGACGAGCTCCTCAGCCTGGACGTTGGACATGCCGTGGACACGGGCGATACCATCACTATTCATCTCCGTCAGCCTGTGATTCTCCTCATCTCATCTCGGTTATAGCGTGGTGGCATATATCTCGCGATGTTGTGGTCGATGGTTGGTGTTTGTTGACATACCCGACAGACAAGACACGACCGGTCTCGGCAAGTCCAGCCTCCTCCTGGACACCGCGGATGCGCTGCTCGAGGATAGAGGAGACCTCAGTTGGGGAAGCCTTGGCCTCAGCATAGGTGCGGGCCTGGACGGCGTTGAAGGTAGCTGGGGCAACAGCTCTGGCCTAAGGAACACGGACGTCAGTTAGCCGAGTTGTCCGAAAAATCCCTCCCAAGCTCGCGAAGCTCCCAAACAGCTCTCCGTCATCGAAATGTATCGCCGTGAAGTCTCAATCGTATGTGTAGAGGGTATCCGATGCCATTAAGATGTCTTTGAGCTGTGTTGGACCTCGGTTGCGGTCGGTGGTGGTGTTTTGCTTGTTGAGGCTACTTACAGCAGCGACTCTGCCAGAGGCAGCGACGGCGCCGGCAGCCTTGGTGGACTGGCGAAGGGCGTTTCTGAACATTGTGACCGTCTTCTATGTTTCTCTAACACAAAAAAAAGTCAATTGCTACAGGCAATTGAGGAGAGGAGATTGTGGAGGTTGGAGATTGGTCAATCGTAGGACTGGAAGGGAGTTGTGAAGTTGCGAGAATCGTTGCGAGAGAGCCCGAATCAAAGCCTTGGCACCTCGCTTGTGACTGGTCCGCTTGGAAATTCGACAACACAGGGAACATGAAGTCCGGGAGGATTATTACGACGACGCATCAAGCAGGCGATTAATTAAGCTAGCGATTATTATTCTTTTATTTCATCTAAGCGAAGAAATATTTATCTTCTGTTTGTGTCTCGCATTGGCACCACCTCTCCACTAACCTGCCACACTCCTTCATATGACGACAGAGATTTCTCCTAGCCGCTCGCGCGCGTGACATCCACTGATCCCGCTCATCCTCGGACCATCCGGCAGCGACAGTGAAAAGGGCAATAGACGACAACAAAAATACTTAGATTCACTTAAATTCGAATAGGTGAAACATTGCAGTATCATCTTTCAGACATTTCATTTCAAGCTGTTTTTTTTGCGCCTGAGCTTCCGGTGGAGCTCCGACCACGTGATCCACCTCCTTTTAGCTCATCATAACGAACTCTCCAACATACCTTGGTCATAAGCTCGAATAAAGTTCATTATGGGTATCATCGCCGTCTGTCTTCAGTCCGGCCTTATCTTCTTTTTGCTTAACTCTTGTCTCCTTTTTCAAGCCCAAGGTCCCAGCGTCCAACCACTCTGCTCCTCCTGCTTCCTCCCGCCAACAGGAATACTTTGCCTATTCTTCGCCGTCACAACATCCCTATGCTTACCCGCACCCTGTATCCCATGATGATACCACTGCTCCTTCTCAACCACACTCACAGTCGGCAATTTAAGTTGACCAACCAGACTCCCACCAGCCCAAGCACCCATGCTTTCGACAGCTCTGAGCCCACCATGCAATGACGGCTGAGACATTTTGTTCTTCTCCCTTTTGATATGGCTCTCTATCGGATCCGGCACCTGAGGCTGCTCTCGTGCAGGTGTCGCCGTGGTGTCGTGGTATCCGCCTTTCTCACTCTCCGTCGGACTCGGCGGCGTTGCAGTGACTTCCGTGCGATTCCGTTTTCGCGATTTTAGCTTCATGTATGCTTGCCCCTGCACCGGATCCCACCCCCCCTCATCAAGTAGCCGCTGGACTTCCGCCATTACCCGTGTTTTCAACCCCGGAATCGCAGAAGCGCCACCAGTAAAAGCAATCCTCGACATGACTGTACTCCTAACATCAACCGGCAGCCTCAGCAAACATCTGTACACCAACAAATGCAGTGGTAGCTCCTCATCATCTAGTTCCTGTTCTTCAATACCCTTGGCAAAAAAGGCGAATTCCAACGGCTCCGCCCAGTCTGAGAACGGGATATCAAGCTTCATCGGCGGTTGTGTACTCCTCAGCATTACAGAATCAGTCTTCCTCCTATCCCACAGACCCAGCTTCTCCATCTCTGCAAACTCGCCATATTCACTCGATAAGGGAGAGTTAGATGGTCCGGGTGTAGGTTTGCACCATGCGGTGCGCATCATGACTTCTTCGCACTCCTCGAAGCTAACCAGTTTGTGTGTAGGCGTGTCTCCTTGATCCGATTTCTTTCGTATATACCCCGCTAACGTCTTTAATGTTTCGATGCACAACCTCTTGCTGGCTCTAACCGTCCTTGTGGAGGAGACTTCGCGGAATTCGTACACGGCCGTAGCGGTCGTTTCAGCCCATCCAATATCTATCACGAATGCGCTTCGTAGGCCTGCTGATATGGTGGATAGTACTGGTGCACTGGTGATGAGGATGGACGGTGGTGAGAAGGAGGAGAAGAGGGTTTCGAGGGTTGCGCTTAGGAGGGGAAGCGGGAATGAAGGGGGGAGGATGAGGAGGAGGCGGCGGGGGGCGGAGGAGGTTATTAGGTATCTGTGCCAACCTGTTAGCATATATTCCCTCGTGTACTCCACTTCTCCCACTTCTCTTTTCCTCCGGGGTGATAATTGGAGGTCGAGTGAACGTACTTCGGAACAGCCTCCCTCATCGCCCGCGCAATCCTATCTCCCACCAGTCCCAGATCTATTCCTCTTGTGTCCGGCCTCCAAAGCTCCCACTGCTCTCCCCATTGCTTATTCCCCACCCGTTGTCGCCAGTCCTTCTCATAGCCTCTCGTATATTGTCTGTAATCACCAGCTCGCCTGGATTCGTTTGGTCCAAACGGTATTACAGCTTTGGGCACTGCATCACCTGCAAAACCAACTCGTAGGCATCTTGTCCCGATATCGAGAACCAATATATCCTCTTCGGCGCGGAGGGCGGAGGGGGAGGAGAACGACGAGGTGGGCGTGGAGAGGGAGCGGTTTGGCGCTCGGGGTGCTGAGGATGCGCCAGTGGGGTTTGGGCGTAGGTTTGAGACGCTGTGAGAGGCTGGCGTTGCCATTATATCGGTTTATTTAAGTGCGAGATGCTGTAGCTGTACTTCACGAGTCCATTGTGAGGTTTCAGTAAAAATTGGCAAAAGTGGTGTGTGGTGGGAGACAATTGGTGGAGGGTGAGGTGTTGGAGCTCCAGACATTTTGGCGTGGAACCCCAAGGTGTCGACGTCGCTGGGTCGACGGCCGCTAACCAAAAGTAAACACTTCAACGATGTCAAACCATGCGCTTCAACGAAACGCTTTCTCAACCACCCAATATTGCTTGATTTCTCTTGCTTACATTTGTAAAGGCTTGTTAACTGTTTCTGCTATCATATTGCTAAATTCCGACAACCCTCTTAATCGATTATGATGGTCTAGAGCGGCATCAAGTGCCGTGAGAGACTGAGAAGATGGGCATCCCCGGGTAAGTGCACAACTCGGAGTTAGTCGGCAAACGCTCATATAACTGCAGTATATACCAAGAGATTGGCCCAGGAGAGCGCATTGCCCTAGCAAAATTGGCGATACAAAAATTCGAGCAAACCGTTCGCCCACTCCGCCTAGCAATCGACATCTCAATCTGGAACTTCCAGACTCGGAGTGGCCTAGGTAGGCTTAACACGAACCCCTGAACTCCGATATCTTCGAAAATATATTTTTGCTATCAAGTTTAATTTTTAATATCTATCAGGTGGCTCCAACCCAGCTCTACGGGTCTTATACTTCCGTCTTCTGCGCCTCCTATCTTTATATGTTCAAGCAGTATTTGTGTTTGATGGGCCCAAACGCCCAAGAACAAAGCGTGGCCAGACTCGCGCCGGCTCCGCATCAGGGTATACCGACGAGTGCCGCACCAAGCAACTCATCCGCGTTCTCGGTTTCGAAATCCACGACGCACCCGGAGAAGCAGAAGCCGAGTGTGCGGTCCTCCAAAAATCAGGAGTCGTGGATGCAGTGCTTAGTGAAGATGTAGATACGTTGATGTTCGGGAGTGGTTTGACATTGAGGGACTGGAGTGCAGAAGGGGGGGGAAAGGTGCCGAGCCATGTTACTGTTCATGATGCTGAGAAAACGAGGAAGGGGAGGAGTGGATTGAACAAGGAGGGAATGATTCTTGTTGCGCTTATGAGTGGTGGGGATTATGATACTGATGGGATTCCGCGATGCGGTGTCAAGGTGGCCTGTGAGGCTGCTAGGGCGGGGTTTGGGAGGCAGTTGTGTCGGTTGAGGAAGGATGATGAGGAGGGGTTTACGGAGTGGAGAAAAAGGCTGGTCCATGAGCTCTACACCAACGAGTCCAAGTTTTTCAGACAGAAGAGTAAGGCGATTATTATTCCCGAAGGCTTTCCAAACAGAGAGATTTTGGGGTATTATACCCACCCTGTCGTATCTTCGAACTCAGAGGTACGGGCTCTGGAAGAAAAACTAAAGTGGAATAAAGCGCCGAACGTCGCAGCACTAAGAGCTTATGTTGAGGATGTCTTTCAATGGACAGGAAGGATTGGCGCCAAGAAGATGATTCGTGGTCTGGCGCCTGCCATGCTAGCCTATCAGTTACGGGAGAGGGACAACAGGAGAAAATCAACACATGGAGATATCCTATTGACGCAAGCTAATGAAATGGAGTTCGTGCGTTGCATCACTGGAGAGAGAATCCACGAATCGACTGGTGGCGAGTTAGAGCTCCGAGTCACATATCAGCCCTCGTCCATAGTGCCTTGGGACCTAGACTCTGAGGTGGACAATGAAATTCCTGGGGAGGGCGCAGGTGGAGTCGAAGATGGCAGCAACGACGGTTACGGGTCAGATAGTGAACCAAGAGCCAGGGCTCGGAGCCCGACCAAGAGAAACCTAGAGATCTACGATCCGACAGCACTTGAGAAAGTATGGATAGCTCGAAGTATCGTCCGAGTTGGCGTACCACTAAAAGTGGAAGACTACGAAGAAGCAAAGATGGAGAAGGAAATGAGCAAATCGCCCAAGAAGCCTCGTACCAAAACTGCTGTGGCCAAACCGAAGGCGAAAACGGGCACCGGTATGCAGCCAGGAGCGTTGAATCGGTATTTTGCCACAAGCAAGCCACTCCAACCTGTCTTAGAGAAGGAGACGAGTGCACCGAGGGAGCCGAGGAAGGAGGATAGATCTCAGCCTGAGCTGCCTCCTGTATTCCTCCGGCCGATGTTGGAGAAGGACCCCAGACTTCGAAGTCCATCACCGCGAGATACCTCACCGACACCACCACCACGTGAGGGAAAGCCCCGCAGCTCGTCACAGCCACTGCCTGAGGTTGAACGCAACTCACAACGACGACGCGAATGGAAAGCGCCGCCGCGAGAGAGCTCACCCACCCCACCTCTACTTCCACCGCGACGTGAACGAGCACCAGCAGCGGCGTTGATAATCGAAGCTTCGCAGCCTAGTCCGGGTGTGCGGCCGCGGAGGGAACATTGGAAGGTCAAACCTCCATCACGAACAAACACTGCACAGAAGACCACTTCACGAACATCCCTATTACAAGCTTATAATACCTGCAAATCAAGCAAATCGGGATCTTGCATCATTAAATGTAAGTCGGGCTCATTTGCCAACTCGTCGTTTTCCGCTGCCGACCCATACAAAATCCTTGATTCGTCTCCTGAGACAGGAAAAGGGACGAATAAACATCCACGCCAGCCGACGCCGCCTACGCCAACACGACGAACTATCACATCGTCACCCGTCAAGGCCTACAACCTACCGCTGCCGGGAATTTCGACACCGACAGCAAAGAAACGAGCACCTCTTGCTCGAGCAAGGACAATAGCAGCTGAACCGAGTGATGAAGATGACGATGAGCTACCGAGTCTTGGGAGGGTGTTTAGGAATAGCCCTCACGCTAAACGGACTCTTGAGAGAGTGCAGTCGGATAGTACGACCATAAAGGGAAGCCCTTCGATGCTAGGGAGGAATGAGGAGGGGGGCGCGGCGGAGGTTATTGACTTGCTTTCGTCGCCGATACAGCAGCCTGATTTCAGTAGGAATGGGAAGGGGAGGGAAGAGGAGAAGCCAAATGCTACGCTGAATTGCAATGAGAATGTCCCCAATGAGAAGAACGGGAAGGGGGAAGAGAAGGAGGAGAAGAGGTGCAGCTTTTCCGCCAACTTCGGCAAACATAAGCGCTTCCTCGCTCCACGAGGAAGTTTACCGGGTGCTTGGAAAGAGTTTACGGAGGAAGAAATCGAGGCGCAGGCAAGGAGCGGAAATAGAGATCGGAGGAGGTTTTATCGGATGAGTGGGGTGCAGGTCGTCGACCTCAGTGAGGAGTGAATTCCAAGAGGGTTCAATAAAAAAAACATTGACTATATCTACCTCAATTCATTGTCAATTATTTGAGCACGAAAAGGTAAAATTGCGTAAAGGGAAGGATGAAGTGGCATTAATAAAATAATATGTATATTATTTTGATTGATTCCACCCATCAACTGGGACTGCTGGCGCAACGGCAGCGCGTTCGCCTCCAGAGATCAGTCCCTTGAGTTCAGCGAAAGGTTATCCGTTCAAATCGGGTGCGGTTCAATTCCATTGAGAAATCCTTATTTTGCCATTCTGGCCCCAGTCAGTCACTTCTTCCGTAAACGTTGTTCTAGATTGCGGGTTGTGGGTGCTTTGCGGTGGGACAGAGGTTGCCAAGCTTTTTTTATAGGGGCCGACGACTGGGCTCATTTGTCCAATGATGGACTAGTTATTTTGTGAGCTTACCCTGAGGAGATTGAATGTGATGACGACTTTGTGGATATCAGCTGGCAGGTTTTAGGAAGCAAGCTAGTGTGCTAGGGTTAAAGACAGATCAGATTAACCAGTCAACCCCACCATGTCTAACTCTTATCGTTATCGCGGTCCTCTGATTAACCATCCGCCGAGCTTGGACCTCAACCACCAATAATGGTCTAAGGAGAGCTGTTGCTACATACTTCAACCACGTAGTGTTATACACCTATTCCATGGCTGTGACTGGACATATAGCCGCCTCTGATCAGTATCCCCACCTTCAAAACCGCCAGCATACGCGGCAAACTCGACTTCCAATCAACCTTCACATTCAAATTGTCATCGCATGCAACAGCGATGAACACCATTGATGCCCATGGCGGGGACATGGCCGGCGGCTTTGGCAGCGACGACGGCTTCGAGGAGAGGAAGCCGGCCACTGAGCTCCCGCCCGACCTGCCAACGAGTTTGAACGATAGGCGGCCTATAGAGTTTGTGCCAGAGACCGAGATGTACGATGCATGGCAAGGTGCGTAGCCGATTTCACTTCCCGCTAAGCTCTCGAGTCCTGGAACCATGAACTTGGGCTGACGTCGAGTAGGACAAAGTCAATTCCTCACAGCGCCTGTGCTGGCGAAGCCTTTACAGTTTAACAACCTTTCCCTGGACGACCCGGATCCGACGTTCGATGGTCATATAAACATTGCGCAACGAGGGAGGGAAAGCGATGCAGATGATCGGATCATGGAGATGATGGCAGCGCGGGCAGCACAACAGGACTCGAGTTTAGACGAGGATCCAGACGTTATAGTCGAGTCGAAGACACTTAGTGAGGATAAGAAGAAGGAGCAGCTGCAGAAGATACTGCAGATGGCTGCTAGCAATGGAGATTCCGAGAGAGTGGGCAAGATATTGGAGGGAAAAGCGAGGACGTATGTTGATCTGGATAAGGCGGATGAGGAGGGGACGGCGCCGTTGATTTATGCTAGTTGCTTCGTATGTTTCCCTATCATCTTCCAAGCACTTCTTTAGATTGCGCCAAGAGGGAGCAATGGCTAACCACACACAAGGGCCACGACGAGGTCGTAAAACTCCTGCTCGAAGCCGGCGCAGATCCTGACAAACAAGACCGCAACAACTGGAGCGCCCTAATATGGGCCATGACAAACAGACATAAAGCAGTCGCCAAAACCCTCCTCGACCACGGCGCATCACCAGAAGTCAAGTCCAGCTCAGGTCGTACAGCTTTCGACTTTGCAGCACCGGACTCGGAAATAAGTTCTTATCTCGCTGGCTCGGGATACGCTATTGGCAATGCAGGCGTGCTAGCGAATAACGATGATTTCTACAACCCTGGTTTCGGGAATGATAGATTTGAGGAGGAACTGGCGGAGCAGGAGATCAGGAGGCGGATGATGATGGAGAGTGCGCGGGATCTGGAAGTCGACCTTGGTAACGTCGGCATGGACGACTCACCTGAGACGGCAGAAGAACTTGAAGAGGAACCTGTGGAGTTCGACTGGAGTCGTTGCCTACACGACCAGATGTTTGTCTTTCAAGAGAGGGAGCTGGAGCGGATACTCGATATTGTCATTACGCATATGACGCCACAACGAAGCCCAAGCCAGAAACCAGTTCCGGCGAATATGGTATTTTTGTGTGCACGATACGCGCATTATCACTCTAGTCAGGATTTGCTGGCGAAGTTACTGGTCACGGCTATGGATAAGATTCAGGAGGTTGTCGACAAGGCACAATGGGACATGACTGTCCTCGCCTTCTGGATATCGAATGCCACGCTCCTGCTGCATTATCTGAAGAAAGATGCGGGCCTGTCGGAAAGCAGCACGGAATTCCAGTTACAGCTGGCGGAGCTTATAAATGAGATTTTCATCCTGATCATCCGGGACGCAGAGCGGCGCATCGACAAAGTCCTCGATGCGGCGATATTAGACCATGAAACGATACCTGGGTTCGAAGATATAGCTTTCCAAGACGAGTGGAAGCTTTTCAAGCGGAAAGTGCAGGTTAAGGAGGAAGCACCCGAAAAACGGTTCCGTCCGCCTTCACCCAAGGCCAAGGCAAAGCCATCACCACGAAACGTAACATCCTTACTGAGTTCGACGCTTTTTGTGTTGGATTTGTACGATATTCATTCTGTGATTACCGCACAGATCCTCTCCCAACTGTTTTATTGGATTGGTTCGGAACTCTTTAACCGCATCATGTCCTCGCGGCGCTACCTGGCGCGCACAAAAGCAATGCAGATCCGGATGAATATCTCAACCCTCGAAGACTGGGCCCGTGCCAACAACAGAGTACCCGAGCACTACGAGCACGGCTCTATGTCTGCATCTGGCGAAAACACGGTACAGGCTGCTACGAGGCACCTTCAGCCGGTCATCCAACTTCTTCAATGGCTGCAGTGCTTTAGTTCACTTGGAGAGGATGACCTGGAGGGGTTGGTTGGAACGCTGCAACAACTTACAAGGCTGTCATATGCGCAGTTGGTGCACAGCGTGAAACACTACAGACCTGAGGTGGGGGAGAAATCCCTACCGAAAAGCGCTATGAAGTATCTATTAGAGATGCAGCGGCAGCACATGACCCGCAAACTCAGCCGGAATAGTCTCATAACTTCTGCGGTCCCGTCAACGCCTAAATCAAACGACACTATCCAGCCTTTACAGTCTCCATCAGACCCCCGCGACAGAGACGAAGACGACGCCCCCAACGGCGACGGTGTGCTCATGGACCCAGCCCTCATGCTACCCTTCTCTCTGCCGACCGGTACCGACATGCTAGTCTCTTTCGGAGCGGGCTTTGGGGGACTGAATAGGGAGAGGGAGAGGAAGTATATTCCTAGTGTGCCGCCGGAGTTCTTGGCGCGGCTGGATGCTAATAGGCAGGATACGACGGATAGAGGGGTGCCGGAGGCGAGGAGGTGGGGTGAGGAGGAGTTTTGATGAGGGAGGGGTTGAGAGGGAGGGGTGAGACGGGGGAATCAAAATGGCTGCATTGGTGGTTTTGCGTTTGAAGCATAGCTGGCTGGCGTTCCGGGGAAGGCGGTTGGCGACGCATAGGAGATATCAGCTTATAATTCAAAAGAGTAAGAAGGCCACGATCTTATCTGATAATGTCAAGCAGTTGTGTCAACCGGTTGTGACAAGTGAGCCAAAGTCCCCTCGGCGTCATCACGACGTCCTGAACCAGATTTCGAAACAGTATCGACAAATCTGACTATTTTGGCAACGGCCGCAGGGCGCAGTAGCAGTCATCAGTCGAGGCTAGGAAATGCACCAGTGGACGACTTTCGCACGACTTTCAGATCTTGAAATCTCAAATTTGTCAAGCCATTCTCCTATATTTTCAGTAGTTATTACCTCCCCACTACCTTCCACACAATTTTGGGTAACCGACTAGCAACCAGCACGATGCCCGCCAACCCTTCCTCCCCACCCTCAACGCCACGCCCCAGTCTCCCCATCGAAGACGCAAACGCGCCGTTCTTCGACCAAATCCTCGGAAACTGGTTAGATGCCGGACCGCTCTGGCCTGTTGGCTCGCCGCAGCATACATACCTCCAGGCGCTCGAAGGTGAGCTTGTGTCGGAGGCTATGAAACAGATCTGTGAGCACACACACGGTCGAGGGCGAGCTCGTGTCTGAGGCTAAGGCAATGATCTATGAGCATAAAGCCCCGCGGGGGCCGGCGTCCACATCGTCCACACCTTCACGCCTCACAGGAATGGAAAGAAAAAGGGGGAAGGGAGGTGGGAATGCGGGGGCCACGCACCTGCCGAGCTGGTATGCCGATTTCACAGCCAAGCAACGGGCGCAGATACATATCGACGAAATCATCGCCAACAAAACCGCGATGGAGAATTTTAAGAGGATGTTTACGCTTCATAAGGTTGGGCATATGCGGACTACGGGGAAGAGATATGGGGGGAGACATGGAGAGAGGTATGGGAGGTGGGGTGTTATATTGTGAGGCGTGTCGGGGTTGCCCCTGGCGGAGTTAGGGAGTTTGGGCATAGTCATGTTAAGGGTCGTGCGCGAGCGAAGGATCTGATCACCTACGATTATGAGGGGGAGAATGAGGAGAAGGAAGCCAACCGGTTGATGGGGTGGAGCCAAAGGAGCTGCCAGCGGAGGTGACGGGCGATGAGGCGAAACAGAGGGTACAGCAGCCTGCGCCGTCGGTAACACCGTCGAAGTCTGCTGGGGGCCGGCGGCTTGGTAAGCGGAAACGAGGGGGTTCTGGAGCTGAGGATGGCGAGGGGGATGGGAGTGTGCATATCAGGGAGGACAGACGCCGCGAATAAGCACTAATCAGTTAGCAGCCAGATTAGCATATAGCCATGGCCTAGACTCAACAATATCAAGAACTTACAAATTGAGATATATATCGAAATCTTAGATGGCTGTCCGATGGGGATTCATAAAAATATAATCTACGCTGACACGCATTCTGAGAATGCGTGCCGGTGCTGTCAAAATCAAGTGTCTTTCTCTTCCTCAGTGATAACAGCAAGTCCCGAATTGGCTTTTGGTGATACCAACCGATTAGCAACTTAACGGTACACTCCGTTGAATTATTATTACATTATGCGATAGGAATATCCTCATCTATCGTGCGACATCGTCGTCCTTATCTATACTGTATACCCAAACCAACGCCAACCAGTTCGCTAATCCCAACAATCCCCCCACCATCCTGGGCTGCTGTGTTTCGCCATTGTTTCCTCTCTTCCTTTATAAGACCTCAAACAGTATCAACCACTTTACCACCGTCGCTGACTATAAACTCAGTCAGATGACGCCCTCAACGACCATATTAGACTCGAACAGGTTGGTGCAGCAACTCGACCATCCTAGTTTCCGCTGTTATGCTTCTTCAATATGACCCCTCGACCAACTCTCCTCCCTCTCCCGTTCTCGTCGGCACTAAGGCCCGATTGCGTTTTCACTTCCTCCCATGCCTCCGCCACTCAGCTCTAAGCACCTTAATAAAAACCTCCTCATCCCTAACCGGCACCCAACTCGTAAGCACCTTCATCACATTCTCAAACTCCGCCCCAAGCAGCACCTCCCTCGTCCCATCCACGATCGCGCAGCCAGCAGCATGCAGCACATCAAGCTGTCCATGGAACGGCCTCTTCTCTTCCTCCTCTCCAGCTTCCCCATTCTCCGACTTCCCGTGTTGTTCCCCACGATTGGTTGAGGTGGCGGATTTGGTAGCCATGGATTTGAGTGCGGGTGTCTCGTCGCCAAGAAGCATAAATATATCCCATATCCTAAGCTGCGTCTCAAAAGGCACAGAGTAGTTGAACAACGTAAGGTACCAGCGCGTCCCGTAAGCCGTAGGATGGATCCCCATCTCATCCAGCTGGTCTGAGATATCTCTATTCCCTTTCCGTAACCAATCCACCCTAAACTCATCCAGCGCACTCATCAATCCCCCAAACCCGGGCGCAAAAAGCCTTTTCAGCCCCCTATACTCCCACATCCTAACCGCCATAACGAAACTCCCCTCCTCATCAAAATAGCAAAGCAACGTAGCGCACAGCGACGCCATGCCTTGCACATACCCTGTCTCCAAGAAATACAGTGACAAACAATGCAGCACCCTAAACAACAGTCTCTGGCCCCCCCTATACCTGCTCCTAAACATTATATGAGAGTTTATAGTCCGCGGCACATCGACATCGATCTGCACATCATCCGCAGAACTGCAATCCACCAGCTCCAGAAACGCGATATGCAGTTCGGCGTCGGTGGCGTAGGTGGTGGGGTGGACCCGTTTTGCGGAGGAGAGAAGAAAAGAATGCCAGGCTGTGGCGCGCCAGCGGTCCGGGACCCCTTTCCAGACGCGGGAGATGAGTTTTGGGTCCGATATGTCGAAGGTGAAATTCATCCCGCCGCCGGCCGACGGGACAGAGGCCGCTAGGACTGGGGCTGAGGCGCCGTCGCCCTTGCCGATTGCGGATGTGGATTTTGAGCGTTTGATGGGACTCTTGGGTCGGACTACTTTGGCCATGTGTCGCCATTTTTCTGCCCGCCTGGCTTCTTGCCGACGCTTGGCTTCGATGACGGCTGGGTTTTGCTTGTCTTCTGGTTGGCTAGAGAGTCCGGGTGGGAGGGTGAGCATATCGCCAGCTTCGTCCATGAGCCTTCTTTCGCCCATGCCTGGCAACCTATTGATAATGGCTCTTGAAGTTCTACCAGGTGAGCGATGATTAGTATCGCTCGTAGCCTGTGTCCGCAAACTGCGTGATGAGCTGCGTGGCCCAGGCCCATAGGTGCTCCTTCCTGACCTTGACACACTCCTCGACATACTCGATCGTCTTCCAAACAATCCACCCTGCCTCGGCTCCTGCGCTGCAAGCTGAAGAACCGTAGTAACCCGCTGCGGCGGCCGCGGTCCTCCTTCCCTCGGCACATCTTCCGGCCCAACAGGTGACGGCGGCTCAACGATAAATCCATATCTATCCACGCTTGCGGATTGAATGCCATCCCAGTCTTCTATTCCGCCTGCTAGCTCGTTTTCCCTCCTCAGAACTGACTCCCTCTTCTTCCCACCATCAGGATGAGCGGTATGCGGACGCCGCCTTGCCGTGCTTTTCGTGTCAAAACTGACGTCAGAAGGCTTTGGACTGAGAGTGGGTGTATATGCATCGGCAGGCGGACACAAAGAACCGTTGCGCCAATCGATCGCGTCAGCAGTTCCGGCTTCGTACATAGATCGCACTTTGAGGGACTCTGCCTCGATTTCTTGGGAAAGAGTCGTGATGCTCGGCGTTTTCGGCATCGTGTGCCGTTGGGAGGGCATGCGAGGACGTGCTTGAAGCAGATTTATTAGCACAGGTTCTGGTTCCGGCAAAGGCTTGGCTGGAAGCTCGAGTGGTGTCCGGTTGGCTTCGATTGGGTTTGGCTTTTGAGACGACGACGGCGATGGCTCGGAGTATGGACGCTTCTTTGGTGTCGAAGGCGTGGGTGATGAGGATGAGCGCTCGGACTCGGTCTCAGCAGCTTGTACAGGAGGCACTGGTGCTGGCTCTGTTCGCATCGTTGGCGGTTCTTGAGGTGGTCGTGGCGGCATGTCAGTCGATTCTCTTGGCGCTTCTGATGTTTCGGGTGCTGATTCACGCTTCAATTCAGTTTGGACTTCCATAGACGTCGTCATTGTGTCGGGTATAAATTCTATCTCTGTCGTCGGTGCTGATTCAGATGTGGTCCGAGTGTACTGAGACTCAGAGCCTTCTTGTCGCCTTCTCTCACTCGCAACATCACCTTCTGGGCCCAACTCCGTATCGACCTCAGCCATATTCCTCGCATTCTCTCTCCTAATTATCGCCTTCCTCTGTTTTCTGACCTCGAGAGCTTTCTTCCCGCTGAGCAACACACTTCCTCGATTGGAGAAGCTAATCTCATCCATGAAATCAAGCTTATCGCCTATTCCCGGTGTCGTAAGCGGTGTATATTCCCCTCTTTCCTCCTCTTCGGCAGGCACCACATTCTCCGCACCCTCACCTTGCGTCGTCGGCGTTGCATTCCCACTCCCCCTCTCCTGATTATCCATACTCTTCCTCTGCCCAATCTCCCACAAGCCCGACTCCCTCCCAGCCCTCATATCCCTCGGCGGCATCAACCCACCAGCCGTTCTACCACCAATCAGCCCATTCTCCTTCCCACTCCCATCCGATATCTCCCTCCTATCATCCTCTGGCGTAGTAGTCCTCTCCAATATATTCCCATCCCCATAAACAAACACCTCCCTCTGTCTCTTCGTCCTCCCACCATCCAAACCCCCTAGACTACCATTCCACCTCTCTCTTTCTCCCATCCCTGGTATCCCCCTATCCGCACCTCCATCCGTCCAGCCCTTCCCCTCATCAGTATGTGGTCGTTGTCTAGAGAATCGGTTGGCCCAGAAACTCTCAGCCTTGCGTGGCGGACTGTGCGAAGGTGAGGGCGACGGAGCTGCGTAACCGGTTTTTGGCCTGCCGTTGGGGAAAACTGGCGATTCGTCTGTGAAGGAGTATGGCGAAGAGGTGAGGCGTCCGGATGCGGTCTTGGGTCTCGTCTTCGTCTTCGATCTTGGTCGTGAAGTCGAGCTGCTATCGAGCATCGGAGGCGGTTTCGTAAGAGGCATCGCGCTATTGTCTCTATATCTCGCTCGTTTACCCTCGTAACTCCAAGCCGTTGTCAACGCCTTGTGGTGTTGTCGCAAGCAAGCTCTCAGGGTGACAGCTTATCAAAGCACACAGCTAATAGCCTAGTGTTGACCGACTGCGACGCATCCTTGGTGATCCTGATCCAATTCCAGTGCTCTATGTCCGCGTCGTCGTCCCGCCTTACTATCGATTGTCGGAGATTTGACGTTCGGGTGCGTTGCAGCGGTTGGCTGCAGCGTCCCTTCGCTAGCAGGACTTCCCCGGATCTCCAGATGTGGAATGCAGGGCGGCAATCTTCTCCTACGCCGTCAAATCTTTATGCGCTTACTTTTTTCTAGTGTTTGAGCAAGGACAAACGTTCCCCTCTGTAAGAGCTATCTCTTATCGTGTAAGTGAGCAACTTGCTTGATCTGCGTCTTGGTAATTACTTCTGGAACCCTATTCCCTTAGCCAGCTGTCAACAGTCTACGCCACGCACTTGTAATTGAGGGTCTGGCGAAATGGGGCGCCGGTGGGGATCCTCGCTGTCGTAGTGGATTTGCTGTTGGTGGAGATCCACGGCGCCAAGAGATGAACTTCTAATTCGGGACTGAGAGATGTGGCATGTGTCATGTTGAGTTTATTCTCATACGGCCGCCCTGTGGCTGGAGTTTGGCTTGTGGCTGGTGATGTCCAAGTGTTCCCAGCTACAAGGGACCACAGTAGAAGTCGTTACTACAACTTCAGATTTTTGTAAATATTTCTTGCCAGTTTCGGGTGAAGCGGGAATTAGTTCTATTACTCGGTCTAGCCAAAATGATACCAGGCAGAAGTCCTCATAAACCCGCCTCACAGAAACAACAATCATCACTAAGCGTCTCGAAAGTGTGGACAGGCAGCATGGAAGAATGGTGCGTAGACGAAGCCCTCGAACGCGGAAAGCATCTAATAAAAGGCGAAATAAAATTTGTAAAAGTCAAAACGGAGAAGTTTCAATCTGAAATCAAAGAGATTGGATCCCAGTTTGCTCAGACCATGTCAAATGTGGATGAGATCGAGATCCAATTGGACGAGTTTGAGAGATAACACCCCGAGCTGAGAGAAGAGCTATCGACTAGATAGTAGGGAAGCGCTCAAACTAGTGATGGAGAAGACTACTACTAGAAGTAATATATAAAGGTAGCTAATGCAACCGATTTCTGGCTTGACAACCGGCAAATAAACAGTGTATAATACACATTATGGTCTTCCCTGCCCAATAGTAAATGAGTAATGAAATACAGCTCACCAGCGTCGCTTGCGCTCAATATACATGAAATTGTGTTGACAGCAAACCATGTACCGGAGCAGACGCAGCTAACCCGTTTTCAGTGTCAGAGAACCTTCATCTAAGAAGTGGACGCCAAGAGCATGATACTATAGAAAGCTCCGGCAGTCTGCCAATATTATTCCTCTGCCAGGTATCATTCAAATATCGATGTGTCGAAGCATGAACCGGCTCCGAGGCAGAGACAACATCCGAAACGGTTCAGGGCTAATGTCCGAACGAGGAGAATTAGGCGAAGACATAATCGTTGTACTTAATTGGACATGTTGTGCTGTTAAGTGGCTACCGACCACGTCTCCTATGCTGCTATCACCAACGTCATGCTCCCACCAACACCGCTTCAACCTTATTCCTCTACTCTCACAACCTCGCACCCGCATCCCTCCTCATCCACCCCGTCAAAAACCCGAACTTCCGCAGCCTAACCCTCGGCAAAATACCAACAAGCACCAACACCGCCGCCACCACAACCGGCCAAGTCTTCAACTGCAAGAAACGCCTTCCTGTATACGTATAAGTAGCCGCCACAACAGTCCCCAACATCATCACCAGCACCACATAGCCACTCAATCTATGCCAATAATACAGCTTCTTAGCATTTTCCACCCCACCATACAATTGCGGCACAAAGTACTGTGTCAGCCCCACAAAAGCTTGGATGAACAACAGCACATAGGTGATGAGGCCCAGCTTGCCGTGGAGGGAGGTGAAATGGGGCGCCTTGTGGGCGAATTTGTTATACTCGATTACGACGAGGGCCGCGATGAGGGACGAGAGGGCGAGGGTGTTGAGGCCCGCATGCGTGAGTGTGCCGCGCCTTTTTTGGGTGGGTGTGTGCGTGGGTTGGAGGATGAGGATTGCTTGGGTTGAGAGGAGGATGGCGGTGCTGTTTAACAGCGGGTGGAAACTGAATAGGGAGAGGGGGTGCAAGAACACTGAGGCCCAGACGAGGATAAAGAGGAGGATGCCGCCGGCTTGGGCTATTGGTGCTGTGCCTGATTAACCAGTTAGGGTTGATCAAGAACATAGCGGGGGAAACCTGTACCTAAGTAGAGATTGCGATATAACGGTTGACCATCTGGCAGGCAAGCGTCGCCTGAACGACCGAGTAACGGCTCCTCTTCTGGAAGACCTGAGTCTTCACGTTGTATGCGCTCTATCTCATCTGGTCTCGTCTGCGGTACGCCTGTTGCGGATGCCATCTTGACGTTTCTCTGGTATAGTAATCGGCAGATATAACTTATGCAACTGCCGGAACGAGCCTTTGTGCGTCTTCAGGCTTAATAACGAAGATATCTACACTCCATAAACACAATGAAGCAAGCAAAGGTATTTATTTGTTGTTGTCAAAGTTCGGACTTACCCCACACAAAAGTGATGATGACATGCCAAAGTCCAGGGTTAGCTCTAGCCTATCAAACACGCGAGCATGGGATCCTTATCCGCCTGTCAGGCACAAGCCCTGCGACACTAGCTCTAGCTTTGTACTCGCCTACTGTCAGTAGTAGAGTACCGAAACGTAAATTACCACAAGCTTCACAATTACCCTTCTTCAATAACTGCCAAGAACCAGTTGAGAAGAGCGGTTTGGGGCTATCAGGTAATAAGTGTGGCGAGTGGTACCGTGTACGAGATCTTTACTCGATGCTATCAGGTGTATCAATACCCCGCCGACCCCGCCATGGCTGATCGCTGTCATAGGTAGGAGCGGAATCGCCCGGGCAATTTTCTGATCTACAACTATATATAATCTGTTCATCCTGTCGTCTCTTTCCTCCAGTATCACATCCTTATGTTTGCGCCATTCATCGAAACCTTCCATTACCTCAAGATGGCCGTTACAGAAGATCTCGGATACAGCTTGAAGGAGGTGCCAGCCACCAGGGTTGCAGCTGTGGACATCGATGCGACATTCAAGTCCAATACTGTCGGTATGGCATTTTCATCTCCAAATCACATCGCTATCTTCACTTTTTTTTAACACTCCTACTTCTTCCTTCTTCAATGTACTAAAACGACTCAGATCTCATCTCCTCCACCCTCGGCGGCACGATCCTCACCACCTCCGACGAATGGTTCGCCGAAGCCACCAACCTCATTAACCCCAAACCCCCCGTCCAAGACCTCACCAAATTCGTCTTCGCCGGCAGATGGTACGATGGCTGGGAAACCCGCCGCCACAACCCGCAGCCATTTGATTATGTTATCATCCGTCTCGGCGTCGCCTCTGGTATTGTGTCTGGTGTAGAGGTTGATACTGCCTTTTTCAGCGGTAACCATGCGCCCTTTGTTAGTGTCGAAGGCGTATTCTCCGACAACGACGAAGAAGTCATATCCTGGGGCCACGGCCGTGGTCAATGGTCCCCAATCCTCAGTATCCAAGAAGGCGGCCCATCGCAGCGCCTAGCATGGAAGCTAAACCAGCCGAGTAAGAAGATTACGCATGTAAGGCTGAACATGTACCCCGACGGCGGCATCGCGCGCTTCCGTCTCTTCGGTCGCGCCATCCCAGTCTTCCCCTCTGACCCATCCGCTACCTTCGATCTCGCGGCTGCTGTCAATGGCGGAGTTGCAATCAGTTGCTCTAACCAGCAGTTTGGCAATAAGGATAACCTGCTCCTGCCGGGTAGGGGCGTGGATATGGGTGACGGGTGGGAAACAGCACGTTCGCGCGGCCCACATGAGGACTGGACGATCATCCGCCTTGGTGCTAGAGGTGTGATTGAGAGGGTTGTGGTTGATACGGCGCATTTCAGAGGTAACTTTCCGCAGAGAGTTAGGGTGGAGGCGATTTGTTGGATGAGGGATGGGGAGCCCGGGGTTGGTGATCAGGAATGGGCTAAGGTGGTTGAGGAGAGTAAGACGGGACCCGATAAGGAGCATGAGTTTGAGTGTGCGGATAAGGAGAATGATTTTACACATGTTAAGCTTGTGATGATTCCGGATGGGGGGATTAAGAGGATTAGGGTGTTTGGGAGGAGGGAGTTGGAGGGGACTGGAAACTAGGTGGACGACAACCGCAACCACGGGTGTCCCATAACTGAGTTGCTTGTCGAGGACCGAGGATCAGAGAGAATAGAAACACATGATACCAATGTGTATGATTATTTGGTTATCGTGGTCATTCTTTTGTAATTTCCAAAGCTGGTGTTTAAAGCTGGTATATCAGCGAAATCAACCAGTTTCCTCTTTAAACTCCCGCCACATGGTTCCAATTTGCCGGAAAGCTTCCTGCAACCTTTGCTACATGATCCCATGGAAAAACCGCGGCCATTGCGCTTCATCGATAGGAACAAGACCAATTGTCTCCGAGCTCCGTTGCGTCATGTAAGATGCCATGTTGGATGGTCGGCGCATGTCAAATTCTGGAACTGCCTGTTGGAGTGGTGGCAGCGACTTATCGCTTCACTGAGGAACCATGCCAAGGACGGACTTTCGGAAAAGTGTATTGATCCGTATATGATAATCTCCCCGCGTATTGGGTATACTCGCTGCTTCATCTCGATGGTCGATAGGTCCATCGTCGCCGCCTTTGCTTCTGCTGCGTCGGAGACCATCTTTCACTTTGCCAAAAAATCTTCCACCATACCTAGTAGAAAGAGCGGCGCTCATCGACGCGTGGTTGCTATAAGGGATGCCACAAAAAGCACCCGAGTTGCCATCGCAGACCTGCGGTTCAGAAGCAATGTCGGGGTCCACATCTTCCGATAGCTTCGTGTCCACAAGCCGTGGTCTATCTTTCTTGGGAGGAGCTGATGGCCCATGCATTATAACCCGTCTGGTGAGGCTCCAGCCCATTTTTCCACCTCTGTAGGTACCGGAATGTTAGGAAGCGGGGATCCGACCTTGGCGACGTTTATGTAGTTTGTGCTGTACAGCCAGACAGGTCGTGCAGCAGCTTTGGTTATGTTAGCACACAAAATGCTCTATTTAGCAGCACCGTATGAGCATGATTTTCGAGGTGTCTTTGTACTAAGTGGGGTCTGTGGAGCACTCTTTTGCAGTCTTTGTGTACATGGATACTTAGGAGCGGGATGGGCAGAGTGAATATGCCGCCTCATATAGTATCAATATTATATCCACTGTTCATTTGGAAGAATAGCATACGGGAGTGTAAAAGACCAAAATCTGTAAGCTGAATGTCCCATGAGTCGTGTATAGCGGAAATATTAACCTCTAATTCAGAGCAATGAGTACAGTCATTCCCCGAAGGACCTGTCTGAGACCTGCTTACTCGGTCTGACACAGGCGGGAAGCGCATGGACGTGGGCATATCATTTTCGTGGTCGCTGGGGCGGAGGTTGGGCTGAAGAATGTCTCGAAGTTTGGACGGTCGACTCTCGTTGGCTTCGTGCCCAACTATGCTCATACGATCCGATCACAGAGCTAGCTCTAGTTGCGCATGTACCCATCCACGTCTCGATGGCGCCGGCGGATCATTGGTGCCGGCTTGCTGCCGACTGATGCCATGCAGCTGGCTCATGACAACACGCTGATGTTCTTCCGCAAGTCGTTGACGTTCGGTTGCTTCGGCTTTGGAGTGTGCAAGGAAGTTGCTGGCGAGGACTATTAGCCAGGCCAGACATAATATTTTTATGGAAATACACACCTCTGTATTAACTGAATGGTAAAGTTAAGTTCCGTTTTATGCGCATCCAGCAGCTTCCGCAACATCTCAGTCATTCTCTTTCCTGATGCAGGCCATTCTGCTTTCTGCCTTCTCGAGTTGTCTACTTTATCATACGTCTTTATAAGCTACGACAACTCCTTGAACAAACACTGATATGCTCGAATAACCGGCTCGAATTCGTCTTGTGCTGACTGAGTGCTTTAGATAGTATCCATTTCCGGCTTCTCTAGTGCTCCGTGACTCTTCCCTAGTATGAAGACCGTGCTATTGAGATCAATCTCAATATTCTGAATGTACTTCGAGCATCCGTCATGTTGGAGGCGAACTTTTTGGCGTCGATTGCTAGGCGGCCGAAGCTGTCCATAAGTTGAGCGACTCCGCTGGCGTCGTCGAGAACTTCCATGCTGTAATACTACCGGTTGGACTTCGTTGAACTACTCTGTCGTCACAACCTGATTATGCCGTTCACGAGTGGGTGTCGCAACTCGCTTGAGCTTCATTCAAGACCTGGAATACAATGTCTTCGACTGACACCGGTTTGCACAGACTCGACAAAAAAATTCGATTGCCCGCAGAAATCCATTCTGGCCTCAGTGAGATGAGGTCAAGTCGGCGTGCGCAGCCTCGATCGACGTGGTGTCGGGCGCAGCCGCAAGGTCGCCATGGTGGCAGAATTGGTACATCAGTACATGGCGAAGTATCACCACCTAATTGGTGCTTTACTCAGCACCGTCACACACGGCTTGAGAGCTGGTAGCGGGTATTCATTTCTTCTATATCACAATAGCATTTATGCCAACTCAGCCTTTGCTCTCAGCTTCTCAATCTTAGCCGCCTCAGTATCGTTGTTGATCTTCTCGTAGTGTGCGACCAACTCCTCAATACCCCTCGAACCCTGACCCGCGGAAACGTTGTATGGGGCGCCGGTGTTGAAGGCCCTGTAAAACTGTCAGCATTTCACCCTCACCATGGATCTTTTCAGCTCTCTTCTCGTCCATCTTCTTTCCTCCTTCATGTGCCGGATGCGACGTACTCTGGGAAACGCATAGGAACGTGCTGGGTTTTTCTGTCACTCTGGAACAAGTTTCTGTCGAAAGCGGCCTGCTCGGCCATGGCGGTATGGACATTGTTTCTTTGCTTGAACTGCTCCTGGATGTAGCTGTAGGAATCGATGAGGCGGGAGATGGCTGGCTTCTTCTCGTCGGAGGTGTTGTTCTGGGAGATCTTGTAGAGAACCCACATGGCTGGGAGGGAGCCGATGGCGAGGTAATATTGGAGCTACATAATCGGCGTCAGCATGTACCATCAATGTTTCGATGTAGCACATACACCAAGCTTCTCATCCTGCTTTGGAGCTGAGTGGCCGTGGCCGTGGTCGCCGCCGCGAGCGCGTGCCGAGGAGGAGAAATGTGCAGAGCGCGCGACGCGGACGGCGCCGCCGGAGCGTCGAAGGGCGAGCATTGTGTGTGGTGTTGTTGTGACGTCCTGAAGCTGTGAACTCTACGACGTTGCTATGGCCGGGCACCTTCAAGTGTCGCTGTCGTCGATTGACGAATAGGATCTGGGCTAGAACATCCTTAGTCAGCCGCCGCGGCTGTGATACTGGCGGCTAGAGCTGGATCATAGTCCTGCCGCGCCGAGGGACAATGACGGCGTGGCCTTATCGATTATGGATAAGGACAAATAACCGCCCGATAGGGACACTTTGGCCTCAAGTTGGAACTTCTTAGAATCTATATCTATGGCTGAGACACGTTTCCTTCCCGGTGATATTGAACTTGAAAACGAACTCTTTCTTTATAACGAGTCCTTTAGCGACATTCACGCTTTTGAGTACAACGAGCTTAACCTTGACGACGCTGACCTCCGTAACCTCCTTGACCGACACTTGGGTGACGCGGACGCCTCTTCGGTTATAAGCGAGGAGCCAGGAGACTCTGACGGCGTGCCAGAGAAGATACTGGCTGAGCGAAACCTCGTGGACTCCCCAAATCACGACTCCTTGGACCTTGCTGCATTAGTTCCTGGTCGCCATTTTTTAGTGAAGTGGAAGGACTGTCCAGACGTCAAGGCACTTTGGGTAGAGGCGATAGAAAACGCGGACCCATTTAAAGGCTCCGTTTTCGAAGAAATACTTACGGAGAGGGCTTATTTGCAACTTGGTCATCCGATCCGCGAAGCTTGGGAAGAAGAGAAGAAAAGAATAGAAAGAGGCGAATCAGTCCAGTTTGTCACCAAGAAGTGGTTGGAGCAGCGAGAAGAAGTCGAAAGGCTTAGAGCTCACCGAAGACAACTAAGACGCTTTAAGAAACACTTGGAGACTATCGCCGCCATACGCAAACCTGAACCAGACTCGGACTCCAACGAAGACGAGGTTCCACCGCAACCGAAGACATGCGATTCTCAAGGGCAATCTGCGCGTTCTGCATCGGCGTAGCAGTAGCAGCACCACCATCATCATCTCCTGAAGGAATGGCTTCAGACCTCATTTGTCACACCGATAATGCGGCAGACTGCTATCCGAAGACCTTTGAGCCGACCAAGGATTTCCAAACGATACACGATGACCAGGACATCCCACCTGGACTTCATATAAGAATGGATATCTATAGTGGCAAGAAAGAGGCACGGCTGAACATCCTTATGGAGGGCGAGGAGGCTGGCATCGAAGCGGCGGATATACCCACAGAGCAAGCAATGGTCGTCGTGGACCAGCCAAAACAGCTAGAGGAAGATGCACAAGAGTTGGAGGAAGAGTTTCTGGTAGCACTAAGAGATCGTCAATCAAAGAAGCCACCTGCATACGAAGCAGCTGGCAAAATCATGCCACCACGGGAGCCAGAGGCCGTCCCCGACGGAGTCGTCCCAGACTCAGTCCGCTTCTCATCATCTGTCAAGGCTCTCACAACCGGCGACGCCACTGAGCGCGCCAACAATCTCCCGACACTCCTCGAGTTATCCCACGATATCTACTACGGCGTCGAGCTCATGAAGAACCCCGACGTCTTCCAACGCCTGCTATGGGAGTTGGACGAGGTCAACTTTTTCGACCTCCACGCCACTGCAAAGGTGCATAAACAAGCTGCTGGCATTCTCGCCAACTCCATCCAGAACAACCCTACCGCGTTGAAGGAGGCACAGAGGTCATGGAGATCTCTCCTTCCTTATCCCAATGGCCGTCGGTCTGGCTCTACCAACCGTGAGGACGCTGCCGATAATGAGATGGCGGAGCGTATGCTCCTTATTCTGCGTGAGGAAACAGATCCAGCTGCTCTGCGCGTTGAGATCTCGGCTTTGAGCGGCATTGTCAAGGCTAAGGAGGTTAAGGAGGCCTTACTGGAGCAGGGAGGTATGGGTGGGCTTCTCACTATCTTCAGAAAGGAAGGCAAGGAGTGGGATGTTGTTCGCGAGAAACTGAGCCAGTTCATCGCCGACAACTTTTTGGATGAGGATATGGGTGCCGAACTTGGAAAGTGGCCCGTAGGCAAGAGTCAGAGCGGTGCGCAGTGTAGGGCTGAGAGGAAAGGTATGTTTGGATCTGAGGAGGCTTGCTGGCCGTACTTTGTCGAGGACTTTGGTGCGTTGAATGATGACGAAGAGTGGGTTGGTCCTTTCTTTGAGATGTTGGATAAGAGTTATGAGAGGTTTGAGGAGGGGAGCGCCAAGGATGAGAAGGGACAGCAGTTGCCGATGAAGCCTGCGGCGCAGAGGAAGTCGATAAATGTTAAATATAACTTACCGGGGCAGAAGACGGAGTTATGATGTGTTATATCAGCATACACCTATTGTATACCATAGGCTACCATTAATGACGTCGATCAATTGTCCAGCTACTTTCAAGTATTGAGGCGCTGACTCGTGATTGGCGGACTCGACCAACCACTTAAACGTCAGTGCACATCATGTATTCACGTACTGGATACGCCGTCAAGACGAGCATGCAGCTGCACGGCAGCGCCCAACCTCACCGCAGGTGAGGCTGCAGACCTCACTTCAACCTCGTCCCTAATATCAGATCGAGATTTCAGAGCAAGCGAGTTTCTGGCGAGTGGTTGTCGACTGGCCGCTGTTCGTGGACATCATACTCTCGGTATCTGAGCGACGCCAACGATTGTGAGCCATCGACACCAACTACTTAGCACAACAAGGCACTGGCGTGATACCGTCTGTGGAGGCCCATTCCTCAAAGCAGCCTCCCCCCCAACTCTCCTTGCTACACTTTGATCCCGAGGCCAACTCTTCATCAGACAACAGGTAGCGCTTGGTCGTGAAAGACGATCGAATGTTGAGCTGGGTCCGGGCTGCATCCCAACCGTACGGTTATTGAGCTTGAAATCGTTGTGCACACGGCTACCCACACCAATTCGTCATTATGGAGGTCCTGTGTGGAGCAAGCGCAGTCACTTAACTCATTGACAGCTTTGGGAACTTAGCTGTTGATGCAAAAAATTCGCTGGGAATATGGAAGATGTACCCAAGTACATACTAAACCTTGAGATCGACCTTAAAAGCACCTGCTTCCTTCTCGGAGAGATACAAGAGGCTCTGAATAAGCATGAGCAAGGAAGCATCATCACGTTCGATGGTGCACGCGACAAGTTTGAACCTCTGGTTAAGGCGCGCATGGAACCCCACATCGAGCTATCTCAGCTAGTCAAGACCTACAGCGATATAAGTACGCCGGATCAACAGAAGCTGAAGATGGAATGGGCGGCAACGGGGAAAGGAAAGGCCGAAATGCTGGGAAGACATCTTGAGTGCCACAGGACGAATCTCAGCTTCAGTATACAACTAGCACAAAGGTGAACCAATTCTTCAATAGTGACAGAGACAGTGAGTAGGGGTTGACACTTTCCCAAACAACTACATGACGGCCACCGCAGGCCGAGCTGCCGAAAATCAACGTCTGGCCGAAGGACATCAGCGTGTTTTGAGCAAACTCCACGGCATTAGCGCACAACAAGCTGGTATCAGTGACCCGACTGCTACCATAGGGACATGGTTCCGTTCGTGCGCCACTGGCACTAGTTCTGTAATTGCACCTGAGGAACCCGCAAGCTGGGCCAGAAGCCAGCCGGGTTCAAGTCCCAAGGGATAACACAGTCACTCTCACCTGTTGACCAACAAGCACTACATTCTATTGCGGGGAACATAGCGGCTGAGGCTATAGCTTTTACTCAGCCGGTGGAGATTATGGCCTTGCTCCTAACCAATTTAGCAAGCACACAATCACCAGATGTGCCAGATTTGCCAGCTAGGAATTCTCGTTGGAACTCAACCGCTCTGCCGACCAAGACACAAAACGCGCCTGCCATAAAGCCTTCTCCTCGGAAGACTCTCACCGATATGGACCGAAAGCGAATATGCCAATATCACAGAGAAAACCCAAATGTCAAACAAACGAAAATAGGAGGTAAGCGACTTTGGCCTAATTTACTTGCAATATCTGACGTTGTTTAGCTATGTTTGGTGTTGAGAGAAGGCAAGCAAAATCTGCTCGAATCGAACTCTGTCAGTGTGCCTAACAATACTTTGGCACGATTTCGAAGGTTCTGCGTCCGAGAGAGAAGTAATTATCTCCAGAAGAGAAAAACACGGCCACCGGGAGATATCGAGGCGAAAACATGGCACAAAACATGACAGTATGGAAGGAGCCCTTTCTAGTTGGGTTCGGAAATCTATGGACGGGGGCCTACCGCTCACAGATGATGCCATTTTAGAAAAAACCAGAGCCTGGGCGGAAATCGTGAGTAATGCCAAAGCATATGATAAAGCTAACAGTACTTCTTGGCTTCAGAAATTCAAGCAAAAGGACAACATAGGGGATAGCGAAGGCAGAACCTCTTCTAAAAGGCACTCCGAAGCTATCAACTCGGACGCTGGATGGTCAAGTTTCGGCAGTTCCGCAGCTCCGTTGCCAAGCAGCTATTCACTGTTGCCAGCTCAACCACCACGCTCAAGTTCTAGACCCCGATCTAGATTGGACAGTGTCGACGATTTACAAGTATGGATTTGGAGGACAGAATGTATCTACAAGCGCACGCTCGAACTTACAACCAGCTGCGAATTATCGCGCCTCATAGAATGAACGCAAGGAGGCTCGCGGAGTTCGACAATAGATTGTACATACCTCCACCACCAGGCTACAACGGACAGCTACCTCCATCACCACCTCCATTACCAGATCCACTATCCATACAAGACCCATTGGATATAGTATACACCTGAGGAGGATGTAACTATAATGATAACATGTTTGAACCCGGAAGCGTTGATATGGTGGGTCTATTTTTCCGAAGGCCTGGTGGGGACGCGCCAATAGCTTCAACTCCAGATCACGACATGCCAGATGTTATCCATCAAAGCCACCAGGCCAACTAGGCCAACCATGCCGATCAGACAATTTTCGGACGCAATGGGTAGGGCTTATATCGAAAACAGATTATTGCAATAAAGTTTCGTACAAATGGTCCCATTTTGAGGTCTAGAAACAATGAAAATTAGCTACTGCTGTTTGAGTCTTACTCGAGGTCGACAGGGTTTAATACTGAGCCAATAAGATGGCCAGACAATACAAACTCCACCTAGAAAAAAGTCCGAGCTGTTTCATTTACAAAGGTCCTTTACGATCATAAATTTTACTGATACAGACAATGTGGTCTAAGTGATGCTGTTAAGACGAGGGCAGCCAGTTCGACCGTGCGCCACCGCTTCGGCGTGGGCGAGGCGGCAGTGGGCGGCAACAAACACAAACAACGCACACCACAACGGCGAAGCCAACACCTAACTCGGCTTCGCCGACCAGTTGACACACAACCTTTCAAGACCGTCAAACCTTAACAAGTGATTCAATTATCACATTCCACCCTCAGCTAAGAAATTAGCTCACTGCACAGTCCTCACCCGACAAAAGAGTAGACACGCCAAGTAATGACAACCAGGAAGAGCTCGACCTATTCCCTCTTCTCAGATCACATCAAACAACCAACTTCTTCCCGCTCCAAAATCTGAGTGTTTGGGCGTTCTAATCCTGGACTGGTCAACCAACTCAAACCAACTTCACCCAACACAAACCTCGCCAACCTCAAGATGTCACACATATCGATGCCCCAAGCAATCATGCATCCACAAGCCCAACTCGGGCCCCTCACCTCCTCACCACGTGCCTGCACATTCCCATCGCCAACCCGTCCTCTCCCAGCTAAACGCAACAAGATGATGGATGCCGCGAACACACCCTCATGTACCTCTCCTTCATCTTTTCCGCTTCCCACTTCCTCAACCCTCACTGCCATCTTGTGACTTACTAACAGCAAGCTAGACGAAGACCTCGTCAAATCTCGCCACCGCGGCCTCACTTCCAACCCACCAAAAGACACTCCCTCCTACAAAGCAGCACAATTTTACATCAACACACCCGTCGCCCTCCCCCACGACATATTCTCCGACTTCACCTCCTCACCCTCTTGTACCTACCTCCTTAGTCGCGTATCCGACAATTTCATCTCTGCGACCTGTATATTCCGCGCAGTATTCCCTTATGCGGGCGCCGATGAGAAGATTAGGGAGATTGGACACTTGAAGGGGGTATGGAAAAGTGAGTATGATAAAAAAACGGGGAATGTGTGGATTCCGGCAGTACAGGGGAGGAAGTGGGGGGAAGAGTATGGAATCCGACGGTGGGTGGACAGTCTGTGTGATGAGGGGAAGGTGAGGAAGACGGGGGTGGCGGTTGTGGATTTGACGGGTGATAGTGAGGAGGAGGATTGAGGGGATAAATTGCGCCAAGAAAAGGTGTATTGGAAGGAACGGAGTTGAAAGACAAGGTTGCTATTTACTGTGCATCTTCTGCGTTTAATCGATAGAGGACTATAAAGTTCCAGTCATGTTGCCCGCAAGTAAGCAAGCTCCACTTAACCAGTTAACGCAGGCAACTCCGAATGCGGTAGCATTGCCAGAAATACGGCTTCTTTGTCTTCGACAACACTTGTACTGGTTGACCTTTCGTCACACAGACGCAGCATCGATGCTAAAGTCGACAAAACCCAAAGGGACGGATTTCAGATCACGGTGTTCGTGCGACATCGCAACCGATTTGTCTTTCGATTGATCACTGGCGTCGCACAACTCGCGACTGCAAAGCGGCAGACGCGAGGTTACTTTATTAATGCGGGCAGTAAGCACATAGATAGCAGCAAGTGAAATATGTGAGGATCCGATTTATCTCAAAGCACAAGTTGACTACAAATAGACTCCGGATCTTCTACTCAAAGAAAGTCAACCTCGTGCGTGACGTCGACGATGTCATAGGAGTTTGCCTTCGAAGAATGAGGCTGAGTGGAGAACAAGGACGAAGAACCGTCATCACCCTTTGACTACAAACAAAGAGTCTATTCCCAGTCTAGTGATAAAGGCGTTGTTCCTCGACACCGAGTCTGAACAATGACCTCGAATTCAGATTCTCACGTTTTCCTCGAGACAAACGATGCTGTCCTATTGCAGCATATAGCGAAGTCTCCTTCCACACCTTTCCTATCCCTCCTAGAACCACTCCCATCATAACGAATTTTACGTTTCACATCTTCCGAGAGACACTTTTCGATAACGGTTTCACCCCTACAGATCTTTCCAGAACCCCAACCCCCCCCTCCCTTCCTCTTCCACGAGAATGTGTCGACAACTAACAATCGAAGCCCTCCTCTGCGGGCACCAACATCCCGACATGCAAAAGTGCGCCTGCCGTCTCGCCAACGAAACCCACAAGCCCTCATCACTCTTCTGCATGCTCTTCGCCCGCGACAAAAGTCGCCCATGTAATCGACCACAAGTACCACAAACCTGCCTCAAAGAGTCCATCTGCCCAAGCTGCAAAGCCAGAGGTTTCGGCTCTTCCAATATTAAGGGGTTTAACACCACAGAAGAAGGAAGATTGGCTAAGAAGGAACAGGTGAAAAGGGTTGCGATTTATTCTGAGATGCGCCCACCCACCGCCACTACTGTCGCCACCACTCAATCCGTTCCTCATACCACTGCTACGGCGGCAACGTCGACTCGTCGCCCAAGACCACCGCCGAATAGACCACCAAAGCAGTATAGAAAAATGGTCGACGGCCCAGCCCTCAGTCCCGGCGCCAACCGGCCCGGTCAACATCCCAGGATCCAGCGCAAACCCGTCGGCCGCGGCCGTCGCGAGACGACATTTGCCGGGAACAAAAATGAGAAGATGAATTATTTTATTGGTGGTGCGAGTTCCGGTGTTCCATTCGAGGACCCATCCATAACAGCCAGTCGCGAATCCACCACACCAGACAGTCTTAGGCATGGGAATAATAAGCCCCTGCCTCCTCAGCCGCTCCGTGTGGGGGAGTCAAGGAGAAGACAGCGTTACTACTCACCTCCGCTCCCATCGCCGAAGAGACAGCGCCAGCAGGTCCGTCAAAAGACGCCTCCTCCTCCAACGCTCAACTTTGCACTGGAGCCGCCAAAAGTGTCGCATGCAGAAGCGCCAATATACCACCCCTCCCCCATATCTAGCCCCCCGCGCCTCCAAAACACTTCCCGCTGGTCACAGGACACGCCGCCTTTCTCTCCCTCTCCCTTATCCACATTTACACCTTCCGAGTTCCTGAGTCCGGGCGAAGCGTCGATTGCTGCCATTCAATTGAGTCCCGTTGAGTCCACCGACACCCAGTACTTGGAGCCGTTGAATGGGTGGTTTGACGACTTCTCCGAGACCTTTGATGGTGACTCCATGGCCGCCTCAGTCCAAACGGCTGACTGGAATACACCTGTGACGCCAATCTTCGAGCAAACTCCCCATCCAGCCTCGAGTCGGAGGTCGAGTCCGTTGATTGGGCCACCAAGTTTGTCACTAGGCAATAGTCTCGAGTCAAGCCGCCGACGCACACCTTCATGTCTGGAGACTGAGATCCCACGTTCCAGTTCAAGGAACAAAGCCCCAGCTTCTGCTCCAGTCTCTCCGGTGAACCCGGTGAGTGCTGTAAGCCCTGCGAGTCCGGGCCCTTCGTGTCCGAAGTTTATCCTCCAACCCACAGTGTACAAGCGCCCTTCTGCGCGCCAGATGCCTCGGCAGATTCCGGTGAGGAGATCAAGTAGGATGGCTATGGCTTTGACTCCTCCCGGGTCGTCTTTTGGGGGGAAGGACTCATCTGAGATTGCGCCGAGGCCGCCAGCGAGCAGGAAGCCGTTAAAGGACGACAGGACGTACATTACCCCACCAGAGGCGCTGAACTTGGAGGTTTCTGACGGCCCGGCTCCGACGCCGCTACGTACTGCGAAGACGGCTGCTACAGGGAAAACTATGAATATAAGGAGGCTGTACACGCCGGTGGATGCGGAAAGTTATAGCTTCCGCTCTAAGGCGCCGAGGGTAGAGGTCATTACCAAGAACGGTGTCCCGATGAGGGCGATGCCACAGATTAATGAGGTGATTAGGCTACCGAGTGATGGGGCCTGCGAGAGGATGGAGAAACAAACTGATGAGTTGATGAGCCTTTGGCGAACTGCGGGAAGTAGGTTGAGCGATGATAAGGGGAGGAAGTATAAGTATTAGAAGATCTGGTTAGCATTAGCGCACGCGCTATGGTAACGAGGCATAGACTGTGTATATGGTATAGAGGGTATTATTGGTGAGTCCACCACTCGCCCTCGCTTCATAGACTGTATAAACCGGTTAGTTACCAGATAGAATATCAAGCAAACTTCACCTAGGACATTCCCTGTGTCTTCTTTTGCGATCTACGTGAGACGCTTGAATAGCCAGCAGAATGAGCCCGGTGAATAAGACAAACTGGTCATAACTGTATGTACACTAACGAAAGTAACCAATACCCAGTCAGCACTGTAAGCAATATTTAACCAACCAACCATGCTGAACGAACTCGTAAAATCCAGCGCTTGGGTTTCCAACTCCCCAACATTCTCATATACAGCTTCTCTCTCCATAGCTTCATTTCATCCATGCTCGCAGTTACTCTTGCCGTTTAAAAAACTTCCTGTCCTCATTCGCCGTGGTATCGTCCTCCGTATTGTCTCTATTCTCATTTCATTTTTTATACCACTCATCTCCAATCGCCCAACCAGGATGAGGATGTAGTATCTCTAACACCCAGTCCTCACTGCTGCCAATCAAAGTTCCTTCTTCACGTTCCCGTTCCCACTCGCCTTCCTAGCAGCCTTCTCGGCCTTCTCCTTCTTAAACACCTCATTCTGCTTATCAACCATAGCCCTAACCCTACTCTTCAACTCACGCCTATACCCCATCAAAAACAGTAACTCAATGCACTCAAAAAAAGGTGCCGTGACAAGGCTCATATGCAGGTTCGTAAACAACGCTGGGGCCCGGCCCTCAAAAGCGCCGTGGCCGATGAACTGCGCGATCCAGGAGCCCGTCCAGATAGCCAGTGCTATCTGGTTGACTGGCAAGGTGCTCCACGATGGAGACGGGTTGAGTATGGATGTGTGGGTGGCATAGGAAGTTGAGACGAGGTAGTTGAAGATAGCGGTTGAACCGAGAAGGATTGGGGAGAGGAGGAAGCCGGCGAAGGGCTCGAGAAGGATGTAGAAGGTTGTGTAGTAGAGGGCGGCAAGGGTGCCGAGGTTGAGGGGGAGGTAGGGGACTGTGAGCCAGCTAGGCAGCGGAATCACAGTCGGTGTATTGGTCGCCTGTATGTGTTAGTGGGGGTTCGAATGGGAGGTCGATCGGTTGGCTGGATGCGGACGTACGAGCAGGAAGGATGTGAACATGATCATGGGAATGCATATCATATGGATGATGACGTTGACGGGGTGTTGGTGGTAGGAGCTGTACTTTTGCAGTCGTTAGCCACAATCAAATTGCATCAAGTAAAGTTGAGCACTCACGAAGCACAGCTGCTTCTCCAGGTTCAGCGTTCCTCCAGACATTCGGGCGGTTCGTACGGGTAAACAAGGGTATCAAGCAAGAACAAAAAAAAGGTAGCAAATAATGCTTTGAAGTTACGCTATCATAGAACTCATTAAGGAGTATATACTTCGCGCCTAAGGAGTTTGCGATGCTGCGTCGAAGCTGTAACGAATGCAGACGAAGCATGAGCTGACCATCAGCATCTGCCAAGCTTCGTGGGAGTGGACCTCGGAAGGTTGGGGTACGGTAAGCGCTGATAGCCGCGATAAGGTGCAGAGCTCAAAGCACATTAAGCGCGTCGTAAGATAAGACATTTCTAGCTACATCGGTTCAACCGCATAAAAGTCATTTTTTAAAAAGCATATTTGAGCGAAGATTCCTACGCGCCCTCTCTGTAACGAAATCAGAGTAGAGTGAAAAGTGTTTGAGAGGATTATTCGAGAAGGTAGGGGTTGTTCTCTCTTTGGCTTCACTTTTGCGCCAGAGCTTCAGGACTGACCGTCTGGGGGCGACAGCGAGTCCACACTTCATTCGCGACCTTTTCGCAGCGTTATCACGTTAGCCATTTCGAACTTACCATCTAGCGTCAACCTCCTACGCCGAGTCATCGATTCTACTCCAATCTAAGGACATCGACTTGAACTTCAAACCGATCTCGAGCTTCGCGCCTCATTCATTTACACAGACACTTCCACCGTATAAAATCTCACAACTTCACCAAGATGTTCTTCCTCCACAACCTCGAACGCCAAGTCACCCTCCACCCCTCGTACTTCGGCAAAAACATGCGCGAGCTCGTCACCCAAAAACTGCTGTCCGACGTCGAGGGCACTTGCACAGGCCAATACTACATCATCTCCGTCATGGACACTTTCGACGTGTCTGAGGGACGCATTATTCCAGGTAGTGGATTGGCGGAGTTCACGGTTCGGTATAGAGCGGTGGTGTGGAGACCGTTTAAGAATGAGACTGTAAGGATACCTGCAACGATGATGGGAGTAAGGGATGGGATGGGAGGGATAAGGTGGGGATATGCGGATAAGAGAAGGTGCTGACCGGATGTAGGTCGATGCCATTGTGACTGCTGTTAACCCGGCGGGTTTCCATTGCCAGGCTGGACCGTTGGATTTCTTTGTTTCTCGCGAAGTAAGGACAGCACCATCATTCTAGACCACTTATAAGCAGCAGCGCTAACACGAAATGCAGCTTATTTCTTCGGATATCAAGTTCGATCCAAACGCTACTCCATGGCAGTGGACTGATAACGAGGACCAGGTCATTGAAAAGGGTGCACAGGTCCGTGTTAAGCTGATTGGTTTGAGGAGCGATGTTGGGAGCATGTATGCGATTGGTAGTATCAAGGAGGATTACCTTGGTGCTGTCTAAAGGATTCCGCTTGATCGCCATCATAGATACAGTGGGTGGACGGAGGTTTTAGGGAGCTGCGACCAAAAGTTTTGAGTACTCGGCCGCCTTTAGGACACTAGGGAAGTCCCAAGCAGTAGTTTTGTCCGCGGCCCCTTAAAACCTCTGTCCTCATACTGTATACGTCAAGAAGAAGGGTGCAGTTAGGAAACTGAGAAGCTGAGTTTGTCCGATTGGCAGCTAACGCCAGGTTGAGATTGCCTCACTTTCGATCAGCACACACAACGCGTTGCATTTACACAAGTGTGCTCACGCGAGTTTCGCAAGCATACACATCGAGAGTGTTAGAGGGCGAAATGGATGACAGAAAGAAGGAGAGAGTCAGTTAGCACAAAAGCACTGAATGCGATTTTGATACCCATACACTTCACTTTTCCATTTGCCGAGTCCTTCGCGACTTTCGTGGTTCCTGCGTCATAAGGGCACAAGAACAATTTTATTCATATCTCAAATGGAAAGTACAGATGTCGCGCTTAACAAAGATGGGAAAGTTATTTTCGTCCGTTCCCTACCCCATGTTTCAAGCTTGGCAGGGGGGTGACGTTAACCTTGGCACATCCCTGCCACCCGAAAGAACACCTTCGACTCTAAATGTGGACCCAAAGCTCTCGACAACACCAGAGAAGGGACTATTTTCGTCCCCAAGCACTGCGACGACATCTCTGTCATTTCGTCTGATTCCTTTACTTCAAATTACCTGATACTTCTATTTTCGTTTTCATGTAAGTTTAAGCTGCGCCTGGACTCGGAAGCTGGTGGGAGCTCGAGCTGTCGTGCGCGTTCAGCCTCGTAATTGTCCGAGGACACGAACTTCACTTTTTGAGCTTCCACTAACACACACCTTCATCAGTTGACAATCTTTATACACATCATGTCGTCGCCGGCTGGCACAGTCAGGCATAGGGGCCCAGCAGCTGCGGCCACACCAAAGAAATTCGAAAAGACGACAGCTATCACCACTGCGCCAAACCTCGAGAAAGAGAAGAGAGACCTTCGCGACCTGGATGCGCTTGTGAAGGCAAATCAGAAGCAGAGCTCTTCTCAATGGGATTATAAGCTTGCACTTGCTATCATCACCCTTCTTGCTTTCGCAACCAGATTCTGGGGTATCTGGCATCCTGACCAGGTTGTCTTTGATGAGGTGCACTTTGGCAAGGTGAGAATGGCAATTTTGACACTTGACAGCTATAGACACACAGTCACTGACTGCTATTGACAGTTCGCATCTTATTACCTTGAGCGCACCTACTTCTTCGATGTTCATCCACCGTTCGCCAAGCTCCTCTTCGCCCTCATGGGATATATCGTCGGTTATGATGGACACTTCAAGTTTGACAACATTGGCGATTCTTACAAGGAGAACAACGTCCCATATATTGCTTTCCGCGCCATGCCAGCGTTGATCGGAGCTCTCACCGTTCCAGTTGTCTTCGATATTATGTGGGAGTCAGGCTACACCTTGCCAGCTTGCGTTGTCGCATCCGCACTCGTCCTCTTCGACAATGCTCACATTGGCCAGACTCGCTTGATCCTCCTTGATGCCACTCTTGTCTTCGCCATGGCCTGCTCTTTGCTCGCCTACATTAAGTTCTACAAGATGAGGCATGTTCCATTCAGCCGCAAGTGGTGGAAGTGGCTGCTGATCACCGGTTTCGCTTTGTCCTGCGTCATGTCCACGAAGTATGTTGGACTCTTCGCCTTCCTCACCGTTGGAGCAGCCGTTGCCATTGACCTCTGGAACCTTCTCGACGTCAACCGCCGCCAAGGAGCTTTATCCGTCATCGACTTCGGCAAGCACTTCTTTGCCCGCGTCTTCGGACTGATCATCGTCCCATTCTTCTTCTACCTCTTTTGGTTCCAAGTCCACTTCACCATCCTATCCCGTTCCGGCCCAGGAGACGACTTCATGAGCCCAGAGTTCCAGCAGACTCTTAGCGACAACCTGATGACTGCCAACTCTGTGCCAATCCACTACATGGATAACATTGTCCTCCGCCACAAGGACACTAAGGCGTACTTGCACTCCCACCCAGACCGCTACCCGCTCCGCTACGAGGACGGCCGTGTGTCCTCCCAGGGCCAGCAGGTCACCGGCTACCCATTCAACGACACGAACAACCACTGGCAAATTATCCCAGCGAACCACGACGCCAAGCCAGGCAGTGTCGTCAAGAACCACGAGCTCGTCCAGCTTTGCCACACCGTCACTGACACAATCCTGTTGTCCCACGACGTCGCATCGCCATACTACCCAACCAACCAGGAGTTTACCACTGTTTCTAAGGAGGACGCAGTGAAGCGCTTCAACGACACGCTTTTCGAGATCCGCATCGAGAACGGGAAGCGCAAGCAGGAGTTCAGGACGCTCTCGTCTCTTGTCAAGATCGTGCACAACCCGTCCAAGGTCGCAATGTGGACGCATACCAAGCCGTTGCCGGAATGGGCGTTTAAGCAGCAAGAAATTAACGGTAACAAGAACCTCGCTGATAGAAGCAATATCTGGTATGTGGATGATATTCCATCTATGGATAAAGAGAATGATCCAAGAATGAAGAAGGAGGAGAAGAAGGTCAAGCAGTTGCCGTTTCTTAAGAAATGGTTTGAGCTTCAGAGAGCTATGTTTGCGCATAACAACGCGCTTACCTCCTCCCACCCATACGCATCCCAACCATTCCAGTGGCCTTTCTTGCTCCGCGGTGTATCTTTCTGGACGCAAAACGACACCCGTCAGCAGATCTACTTCCTTGGCAACCCACTCGGCTGGTGGCTCGCTTCTTCACTTCTGGCAGTCTACGCAGGCATCATCGCCGCGGACCAGTTGTCCTTGAGACGGGGTGTTGATGCCATGGATAAGAGAACGAGGAACCGCCTTTACCACTCAACTGGATTTTTCTTCCTCGCCTGGGCCCTCCACTACTTCCCATTCTATCTTATGGGCCGTCAGCTCTTCCTCCATCACTACCTACCCGCCCACATCGCATCTTGTTTGGTTACTGGAGGACTTGTGGAGTTCGTGTTCAACATCGAACCGATAGAGATCCAGGAGGCGGCCGTGGCTGTGGCGAAGAGTGGGGAGAAGAGGACGGGGGAGGAGATGGAGAGGCCGACACTGCCGGCCAGTGAGAGTCTGGCGGGGCAGAAACTTTATGGTGCTTGGGCAGCTACCGGCGTTATTTTGGCGGTTGTTATTGGGGGATGGTACTTTTTCTTGCCGCTGACTTATGGGTACCCTGGGTTGAGTGTTGAGCAGGTTAATGCTAGGAAGTGGTTGGGGTATGATTTGCACTTTGCTAAATAAGCGGGAGGTTGAGAAAGAGAGTTACATCATGAATACTCGGGGACTTGGTAGATTATGATGAGTTGACACGAAAAGTTAGTTGTAAGATAGGAATCTCATGATTGTGTTATGCCTTCAACGTTCCTGTAACATGTGTAAAGTGATACGACTTGATGGATAATTGGATATCTTACTTATCGCACCTAAACTTGAAATCATGATTCAGAGTTGGCAATGCTAACCGGTCGGCTCTCCCCTCCAACTTTATCCAAGTATATAAATTGGTTAAAACATAACACGCTGAAAAGCCCTCGTGCACCAGTTAGCACGAAACACGTCATTGCTCTATCTTATGAATGTGCAAACGCCATCATGAACCCCACGTAATGTACCCAATTCTGCAGAGATACATGGCCATGTCCCAATATACGCCTAGCCCATGAAACAAGGCCGAGCGCTTCAGCCGTTTATCCGCAACGCCAGCCAACCCATATCCCATCCTAGTACCGAAAGCAAGGTACGCATTGAGTGGGTTTAGCGATAAAACTCCCCACGCTTGACGTTGACACCATACTCGCCAACAGCCATGCCGAGGTCCTCCATGGTGAGAACAGTGCGTCCCTGACCACCACCCTGGCCACCACCTCCATATCCTGGGCGCTGAATGCCGAGAGCACCACCGCGCTTTCCGGTATCCTTCTCGCCGCCAGCTGGTCCAGCGCCTGGGAGTCCGGACGCTCCAGCCAAGTTGCCCATTGGGTTGTTGGCCTGGGAGTTCGAGGAGCGGATGCGGGAGTACTGGTAAGCGTCCGCGGCGATATCAGAGATGAACTTCTGGGTTGCGAGCGCGAGGAGGTGGGCGAGTTTTGGGTCGGTGGCTGGTGGTGGGGCGATGCCGGCGCGGGTTAGGAAGTAGTTGGTGACGGCGTCTGGAATCTTTATACAACCTCAGTTAGCATTTATTCTATCACGCGATAAGGGATCGGAGGGAAGACGGGAGACGCACAATTGGCGCATAGTCATCCATCTTGCTCATGAACTCCTTCAAGCTGGCATCCTTGCGGCTTGGGAGCTTTGGCTCTGCCATCACGTTGAGCTCTGGGGCCTCGGATACGCGAGCGCCCTGAGCGGACTGGCTACCGGATGGTGGAGCGGCGACGACCTTCTTTGGGGATGGGGGCCCCATGTTTGGTGGGTAGTAAGATATGTTATAGGGGCTGTTTGGACCGATGTATTCTCTGTACTCGATGAAAGCGTTTGGGTCGCCCTGGAAATGGACGGACCTGGGTGGTCTGAGAGTCTTTGGCTTGTCGCTTGGGGATGGCTGCTCCTTGAGAGATTGGGTGCTTGCCTTGGACTTGAGTCGGTTGAAGGGCGCCTTCGATGGAGAGTTCTTTGATGGTCCGGCTGGTTGTCCGAAGATTGCTGGGATGTTGAAGTTATCGGTTACGGATTGAGGAATGGCGGACCCCGTGTTGGACGCGGCCGAGCCCAAGGTGGTGGACACAGCGCGCTGGGGTGCGCGGCTATTGGCCGCTGCACCCCTGCTGCCACTGGCAGCGCGCTTACCGCGGCTGAAGAGAGACATCTGCAATGACGGTCAATTGAACATCCTACAATTTTTTGAGCTAATGAAGCTGAATTTTATCGTGACAACGATGCAGTAGATCTTTTCTGGTATAGTGAGGTCGCTAAGACGAAGCCCTGAATTACTTACGTTGTTCGGTTAGAGGTTGATGAGGTTGTTGGTGAGAGTCAAAGATGTTGGACAGTTGTGTCACATTAGTTCCCTGTGATGTCCTAGACAGCAAGGCCAATTGTTCTTGTTGACGCTTTGGGTGTGGAATTGCGTGAGATTGATAGCCCCCTAAGAAGGTCAACAGTGCTGTGCTGGAGAGCTTGTATGATGGTCGACCCGTGGTGAGGAGGATGAAAGAAGCAGGTGCTGTTGTGACTTCCTCTGGTATTCTGGATGGTGAACTCGAAGTCTTTGAAAGGCCTTCAAGTATATAATGTTCGAGTATGTAGGAAAGTAAAGTAAAAACAATGGGGTTGTGGAAAGTGTAAAGGTGAGGAGGTGAATGGGGTTGTGGGCGAGGATGAAAGGCGCCGAGTTGAAAGACCGAGGTCTTCACGGACGCGTTCTGCCAACTTCCGCTGAGCGTTGGCTAAACCACCCGTTTGACCTAATCCCTTCTTGCTCTCGGCGGAAGCAAGGCAAGCATTAGCCACAGGACCACAGGGCAACGGAAGCGTGCGGATTGTGACCACGGAAATATTGAGTCACTCTCAAGGATACTTCCCGCCAGCTTCCGTCGAGCATTGCCTAAACCTCCTCATAACCCATCTCATCGCTCTTTGCGGAGGCAAAGCTGGTACCAGGTACAGAGCGGCAGGGCAATTGGAAGCATGAGGATTGTGGTAGTGGAAATATCCTGATTAGGCAGTACTACCATGACCAATGATTAGAGGGTTTATGCATAACGCAATGTTTCAAGTTGGGCGTATGATGTCCTCGCCGAGAGAATGGTGGCTGAGGTTAACCAATTTCACGAAACGTTTCATATTACGGATCTTTCCCAGAGCGGATTTAGGCAACGCTCTGCGGAAGCCCCAGCCACTTGGCCGTCGCTTTCTCGGCATCCATACACCCCAGGTGCAAAAAGACGACTCAGCTGGGAGTTGAACCTCGGTCTCCACAGGACCAATCCATCTTTAATAATGCCTTGTAGCCCACTGCCCAAGAAACCTTGGTAATGATACTAGCAAATACCCCGATTGGATGCTACAGTGTTGCGTGCTACCATTGTACCACCGAGTCCTTTAATTGAAGAGGCCGCTGCAACGGGGAATTTGTACCATTGAAAATCACGACCCCAGTTCCAGAACAACGTTTATTCGCGAAATTATCGGTCTTTTTCGCTATATCGTCTATTTGCACTTGACTATCTTCTTGCACAAGGTTTATAACAGGTACCCAGGGAACCTAGAAGCGATCTCTTCATCCATATCCGCATTCGCTGGTGTTTCGAGTTTCGCACCCTTATACTTCAACCCTAAATTGGCTTGTACCGCGCCACACTCCGGCGCGCACTTCCTCCACTTCTCAACATCCAACTTTACATCACTAGTCAACGTCCTCAACTTACTCATCACAACGTCCGTATCCATATATCCTCCCCTTAACCACCTCTCGCCGTCTCCAGGCTCAAACGCATTCCTGGCGTGCAACACCCTCCTATTATTAAACAGCACCATCTCGCCTTCAGCCAGCTTGTACTCGAAGATGTTCTCCCTCTTCTCCGTCAAGCGCTGGAAAATTTCTAATGCGTCGCGGAACTCCTCAAACTTCGCCTGATTGACACTGTCTCCTAGTCCGCCGCGAAGAACGAAGGGCGCTTGGAAAGGCGGAGAGTAGTTTACAACATCCAGCGTTTCTTTCTCCCCTGTCCTGCCCAGCGACTCTCTGTACTTAAAGACCGGATGGGAGTATCTATAATGCTCCCCCGCGTTCCTGTAATGATACCCAATCTTGAAATCCTTAAGTATCTTCCAAGCATCGTTATGATGCAGCCTCATCTGCTCTGCAGCGTAAAAACTGTCTGTGAACAGACTCTCACCGCCACGACAGCCGTTTTTGATGCAGTGCAGCATTTGGTATCCGGGGGGGTCGGCAAAGTAGAGAAGATCCATGTGGAAACCGAGGAATTGGTGCGTGTATGCGATATTCTTGGCTTGGGCGACGGATTTTACGTCCCAGGTCTCGCCGTAGAAGGTGTCCCTCAAACGGCCAACTCGGGTGCCCATTGCTTTGGGTCCATTCTCATTGCCCTTGGTGATATTTCTGAAGAAGACGAATCCGTATGCCTTTAGCTGCTGCAAGGCAACAAGTAAAGCGTCATCGTTGTTAATGACATCGGTGTAGTCGAACTGGATGTACTCCGGCTTCAGCTCTTTGGCGCTCCATGTGATGTTGCGCAGCGCCTCATGCTCCTCGCTAACACCCAGACTATTTACCAAGCCTACTCTGTTGGAGTGGTAGATGTCGATGGTCCGTGGGTCGAAAGTCGAGACGTGGTCTGTTGGAAAGTTGGGAATGTCTGTAAGCCATTTGACCTTGAATTCTGGGCTGGACTCGATCACTTCATATCGGACGTTGCTTGGAATCTGGGATGTCTGGAATAGCTTTTGAGAGGTTGATGGGTCGACACAGAGGAGGCATTGGCAGGCGTCACGGAGCCAGAGTGCATTTGGGGCTCCTGCCTTGATTGGAGTCTGGTAACCTGGGGACGTTTAGTCTCATATCACGGGGGTGCAGCAAGACGCATGATGGCCTACCTTTCTCTGGTCGTAGGGAAATGGCATTCTTGGTATTGTGAAGGGTGGTTTTTGAATTTTTGAACTGGTTGCGCTGCGAAGTTACAAAAGTTCTGGCAGGGGACGAAGCCAACTGAAGACCTCTTCTTGAAATCGAGAAGAGTCGCGATGGAGCTCGTGGGAGGGCTCTAGAGCAGGATGCCATATTGTTTCCGCTGGACCGAATCCAATGGTGGCTGTGAGGCAAGAAATGAAGGAGAGGATAGACTCAACGTTCCCAATCCATAGAACGCTTAACGATATGCACAAGAAAGACAATATATACAAAATACAACCCTCACATCCAAAAAGCACAAGACATAAAATAGACGCCAATACCTCGGCCCATTGTCCACACTCTGGAGATAGACGCGGACAAGCGCGGCCCCAGCGTTCTTGGCACACATGACAGGCAGTGTAATTTTAACGAGTCAAGAGCTGCCAAGCTCCATTTTACAGGCACCAAATGTGCTATGACGCCGTGGCTAACCGCCTCCAAATATTCAAATCTCAACGAACAATTTCTCACAACTTGTTTACCTTGATGTACATACACTTCGGCTTTTGAAGTTCAAACTTTGAAGACACCAATTGTCTTCGGCAGTGTACTCACCAGATGCATGTCGACACAGGTTGAACGACAGCTGAAGGATGAGGGTTCGAGGACTCAGGTCCTCGTTGCGGGCGCAACGGCTGGGTTGGTCGCGAGGTGAGCCTTCTTTTATATACTCCAATTCGAGAACTCCTCTGTTTGGGCGGACAAGCTTCTTGACCCACAGCTTCACGTATGAGTCAATTGACCGCTGTGCTGGTGTGCAAAAGCTGCTGCGCCTGTAGCTTGCGAGCTCTCAGCAAGCAGCACGCCGACGACGAGCTCGGGGGGCCTCGCATCGCGCTTCCTCGAGTCCATGGCAAAGACGAGTCAAGGCGACAGCGAGGTGTCGGAAAAAGACCCAAGGACAACATTGAGGACGCTGCGCAGATACATCAACCACCAGTGTCAACACCATACTAACGCAACTCTCACAGATTCATCATCGCTCCCCTCGACGTCGTCAAGATCCGCCTACAGCTACAAACACATTCGCCAAAGTCCAACCTCACCCCATCAACACCACTATACACGACCACTCTCAAAACCCTCTCCCAAATCTACCGCAACGAAGGTCTAACAGCTCTCTGGCGCGGAAACGTCCCAGCGTCCTACCTCTACATCAGCTACTCGGCTCTCCAATTCACCTTCTACCGTGGCACCTCCAAGCTCCTCACATCTCCTTCTTTTCCGACACCGCTACCCGCTCAAGGCGTATCCTTCATAAGCGGTGCTGTCGCAGGCGCCTTCTCCACGACGCTCACCTACCCGCTGGATTTGCTACGTACACGATTTGCAGCACAAGGCAACACAAAAGTCTATCTCTCCCTGCACACATCCATCTCCACAATCCTGCGCGACGAAGGAGTGAAAGGGTTCTTCCGCGGCAGCTCCGCGGCCGTGACACAGATTATACCGTATATGGGCACCTTCTTTCTGCTGTACGAGTCCGTTCGTCCACATATCGCAACCTTGCCATTACCACTTAACTCTGGGGACGCGGTATCAGGTGTGATTGCGAGTGTGACGGCTAAGACAGTAGTGTTCCCACTGGATTTGGTGAGGAAGAGATTGCAGGTCCAAGGCCCGACGAGGGGGTTGTATGTCCATGGGGATAGGCTGCCGGTATATAAGGGTGTGGTCAAATCGATGATCAAAATCGTTGGAGGAGAGGGACTAAGAGGTCTATACAGAGGTCTCATGGTTAGTCTTTGGAAAGCTGCACCGGCGAGTGCTGTCACGATGTGGACCTACGAAAGCACATTGAGAGGGATGAAGACGTGGGAAAAGAGTGCGGAAATGGAAGATCCTTAACAATCGAGCACTATTCACAAGAAGATGAGAGATAATGTTTTTGGTGGGACGCTGTATCCTCTATTGCTTTTCCGTCTTAAATGAAGTACCATACGACTTGTTGAAAGCCCGACAACAACGAACCAAAGATGTCCTCCACAAGTACCATAATGATAAACCTCCATTCGAGACCCATAACGCCCGACGCCTAACCTCCGAGTCTACTTCTGCTCCTTCTTCGCCGCCGCCATCTGCACCCACGACATCTGTGGAAGCGCAAGAGCGACGGCTGGACGACCGGTTGGTGCCGGTGCCGGGACAGGAACGGTCTCTTTGCCCAAAGTCGCAAAAGTCTTCTTCTCGGTTGTCGCTGACTCGACCGACTGATTACCTCGCAAGATATAAATTTCGATGTTGAAATCGAGGTTGATTCCGCGAGATAAGTTGGCGTGGACGCTGGCAGCTTGGTGCCACCAAGCGTTGGAAACTGGCTGTTACCGGCAACATCCACCTTACTGCTGGCAACAGAGAAGCGGACATTGGCGAAAGAGGTGGCGATGTCGTCCTCCTCATCGTCGCAAGCACCGAACCACACAGTCTTCTCATTTGGCTTGGTAGCTGGAGCTGGAGCCTCCTCCTCATCGTCATCCCATGGTCCAGGATTGGCGGCGGCAACAGTGGTAACGGCAGTATCCTTGGCGACAGCAACAGGCGCATCCGTCAACGTCTCTTTGTCCTTGGCAGTTAGCGGCAAGATTCTCCTCTCATCGCACAAAGCCTTGACCCAGTCGCCAATACCGTACTCCATGCCCAACGCCAATGCGGTCTCCCTGTCCACCCAAAAATGACGCTTTTTGCGATCGTGCTTGATGACACCAGCTAGGTTGAGAACGTGCTTCTTCTCGGCAGCAATCTCGTCGGCGGCAGCAGTTGGGAAGGCAGCGGCGAACATGCTGGCTGCAGAAATGGCGTTGTCCTTGACACGAAGGACGATGTCGACAGTGGCGTTTCCGTTGACAGAAACATCCGCTGGCAGCGGGATCGAGATGGAGATGGTCTTGAAATGGACCTCAACATCGTTGTTGGCGCCATATGGGTGCCGCGCTGGGGCGTAACCGCGATCAACCTCAGAGGTGGAGGCCGCTGAGCCTGGCTGTGGAAGTGTCTCGGCATTGACATCAGCCTGTGCGCCGCAAACATGGCAGGCTTTGCACAACGCCTGCTTCTCCCTGAGCGCGGACGTGCTGAACTCCTTGTTGAGCTTCAGCTCTCCGCAGCAGACGCACTGGTGTTCGTTGACTAGTCCGGCGGTGCAGATACGGCACTTGATGTCGGACGCCTTGTTGTTGGCCTGGTCGGCGTGGGCTGTCGCGGCGGAGAGGGCGCGCAAGGTCCTTTTCGAGAAGTTACTGATGGTCGTATTTTTGTTAAGGCCGCAGACCTTGCACTTAAGGCTGGCGATGGTGTCAGTTTATGGCCTCAACAATGAGACGGCTGGGTACCGTGGTGCAAGTCTTCAGAGCAGTACACGTGGAGGTGTCTACATGCCACGGCCACGGCCACGGCGTAGCTGTCGATATCCAGAGGGATGTTAACCCTCTGGGCTGGAAGCTTGCGTACTGCCATGTTAAAAGATGGCTTCGAGATCACTTGTGGTGATTCTCGAATTGTGTTGATGGTGTTTAATGTTGACGGTCGAGGATCGGGGCTCGAGATTTAGGATTGGGACGCGCCATCGTTTGTTTTAGGCGAGGAGCTTTGACGTGTGAAGCTGTTTCACGGGACAGACATGTTACCTCGTTTTAGTGATAGTAGAAGCGCTGTCATGGTGTTGGCAAGTTTTGAGCACGAATAAAGGTGTCAAACGTTGTGGCAGCGCCGGAAAGCCAAGGGGGGTCACCACAAATCAATTTACAAATTGAAAAATTTGTGTGCTAACTGGTCTTGCATACACGGCAAAGCCATGTCTCAGCTTAGTTGTAAACTTTGATGAAGAGACAAAGAGTCACCGACCAATTGGCGACGGTACCTCAATTCAATCTTAGAACATTGGCCTTGTTCCAGCGACAAAGCGCCTCTTCAGGAGCAATCCGCGTTGTTCAATCTGCACATAAAGACAGCCACTCCTCTCTCCGTCCACAGCCATACACTCTTCACAGCCATACACTCTTCACAGACTAAACAATGTGCAGAAGAACCACCACCGTCTACATCAAATGCGGCCACCGTATCCACGACCATACCAAGTGCGACGCAGCGCGCACCTGCTCCCAGCGCATGCCTTCGGGAACGGAGTACTGGTGCTGCCAGCACGACATCATCACGCATTTGCATGCTTGCTGGGATTGTAGGAAGATACATAATGATGCTATGTATATGAGGGAGAGGATGGCGAAGAAATATCCCGAGGTTGAAGGCACGTTTAGAAAGGCTAGGGGGTGTGTTTTGATGTAGGTTGAGCTAAGTCGCTGAGTTCGAGGTTGATGGAGAGGGCGTGGTATGTTGGCTAGTGGCCATAGTTGGATATAAAGCAACCATGTGAGTATTGACAATATCAAATATCTCTTTTCCTACCCTTACTTTCGTTCCTCATCTTTGTTCCGCTCGCAGCGTACGTGAATGTAATTTCAGAGGCGAAGATGTCTTGGCTGCATCTCGTAGATGGAGTACCTTTCGTCTTGTGTAGCCGGCCTGCAGCAACGAATATGGTCAGTAAGCACGGCATCGCACCACCATCGAGGGTGCCCAGAGCCTTGCGAAGGAATGCCTTAAGTACTAGACCACTTCCACATATGTGCGGTCATTCATTACAAGGGCTTTATCCTCAGGCCAGGCGCTATGGATCCTTTGTCTATCGCAGCGACTGTGGCTGGTCTTACCGCGTCCGGCTTAAAGCTCGAGGGTGAGCTCTATACCTTCATCGAAGCAATGAAAGGCGCACTCGAAGATGTGTTGCTGAACGGGGAGGATCCGGACAATGTCGTCGGCATTTTGTCAGAACTTGGATGCTCTTTGCGTTCAGGCACCGCACACTCGAATGTCTTGAGCCATCATACCACAAAAATACATTCCGGAGTTGCCGCAAATTGTTTAGGCTCATAAGGACACTGGTTCGGAAGTATGATAGGATTGACAACAGCTTGAGGCAGAAAGCTCTGTGGGTATTGTTTGCAGCGGGCGAGGCCGCTGAGTTGAGACGCAAGGAGCCGGAGACGGTGCAATGTAACCAGCCCTTCGTTAATCAGATATAAAGACGACACAAATCATGTCTTCTAAACCTTTAGTCGCGGTGCATCTAGTCTGTGCGGCTGAGTCGTATTGGCTGAATGGGAGGGTCGGGCAGCGATTAGGTTTCTCGGGTTCGCCGTTTGTGGAGCAGCAAGATCTTCTGGCCCACCGCACGACTCCCCGAGGCCCTCGGCGATAATAAATGTCGCATCTTACTGTATGGCTATAATGCAGATGTTCATGATTTTGGCGATAAGGTCGACGCCCCAAGCGCAGACAACAATCTCGCTCATGCACAGACTATGTTGATGCACCTAAGTTCAGAGAGGAAGAAGGCCAAAAAGTCAGAGAACTCTATCATCTGGATAGCGCACGGTCTAGGAGGTATTCTGGTCAAAAGAGTAGGCGCTCATACCATCGAGCTGGCACAAAGCCTCATTGATGAATCTCTTCCTAGGCACTGCAGTTCGCACACGAGCCAAAAGGGCTATGACGTGCGTGGCATCTACGCCTGCACTTATGGTACACGATGGGCGCAAAACGATGATAACTAGGTTGAGGACGGACTTCATCGTGCACCGAGAGAGTGCCAGACCATTGTTGCCCGAAGTTGGAGGTTATGGGATTGAAGCGATACACCAAGGCATGTGTAAATTTAATAGTGCTGAGGCTCCAAGCTTCGAACCGTTAAGTGTGCGCATATCCAGCTGGGTTGAAGAAGCTAGTGAAGTACTACAACATCGGATCATGGAGGAGCAGGGAAAGAGGGCACAGGATATGAATCATTGACACAATGAAGAGCGACGCCGCCTTGGACTATCTGTTATTGTAGGTATTTAATACTAGATACTGTAAGCCCCTCACATGAGTAGCATAATTTATCTGACATCAGCTAGGCGAAGAGTTTGAGCTTTAGTAGTGTACGGGCTACGATGGCCTCGGTAGATGTAAGGAGCGACAAAGGAAAAGGCGCGCTCTGCAGAACAGCGACGCACCCGAACCGTTGAGAATCTTAGGCCGCCAGCCAGAAAGTGATCAAAAACTCTTGGGAGAACTTACAGAACGGGATAAACTGGTGGAAAACGAGGTCCGTCAAAACGAATGGAGCGCCAGCAAAGAAATGCCTTATATCAATCAAGCGTACGCACAAGGATTATGAGAACCCACGTTTCCAAGAATCAATTGATGAAGATTCTCAAGCTACAGAGTCTGCGTGCCGAACGTCTCCAAGCCGCAGCTCAAATAACACAAAGTTATGGAAGCAAGTCGGTGAAGCAAACGAGCAGCGGCCAGAGCTGCTGATGTATACACTAGGAGAACGAGACCCGCAGACGCTTGAATGCATGCAAGAGGTTGTAACGTCTGTCAGCTACCGAGAAAAGCCACAGGAGGCCGAAGCCGTATTAGCCCGACTGGTGGGCCTGGGAACTGAAAAGCTAGAAGAGGATCATCCTGACACTTTGAGAAGTCGGGGCCAGCATGCTTTCATAATCCGAGACTGGACGGACGAAACTGTGCAGCGCGAAGTGCTCCAAAATCGGAACGATTTATTTGGCCGACTGCATTTGGATGTGCTTGTAAGCACTCGCAACCTCGGATATCAACGATTTTTCTTCGGCAAGGATTATAGGAAGAATATGCTGGGATGGTCTATGAGGACACTAGAGGAGACTGTTCACCCATCCAGAGACACTACCCACGGCACGATAGGAATCGGAAGCTCATTACTACGATCGAGTCCCCTATTGGGCGGTAGTTAGACAGCGAAAGGTCTTTGGGGCGTACAGCAAAGTTTATGGATCCAAGCATCCTTTGACTCTGGAAAGCTTAGCATTTCTAGGCCTCCTACATTTTGACCACGAACTCCTACACCAAACTATTCAGGTTCAAAAGACCTCACTTGGTCCTAAGCATCCTGACGCACTTCGGAGCATGTTTTACTTGGCACGTCTTTTGTCCAATGATGCAGGGCCTCAAAGCGAAGCCGAGCAGCTGTGTCTCGAGGTTATAGACCTGCAACTGGAAGTCTGTGGGGAAAAACATCTAGATATAGGCAAGCGCATGAATCTGCTCGCCGGCCTGTTATACAAACTGTGGAGGATTCCTGATGCAAGATTCAGATATGACGTGACAATCACACATTCGCCATGAGCTCAGGACAATAGAGATATCCTTCAACTGTTTGGACGAGATCAAGAAGAGCCGAGTTAACGTGCTGGATAAGATGTTTCATAAATGGGCAACAGTCAAAGGTGACACGGATGACAGTGTAGAACAATGGCTATATACGACATCGAACCACGGACTTGATTGGAATGATGCCCCTCAGTAAAGGCTATGATCGTTAAGTAAGCCGTCAGGAGAGCGACCAATCAGGACATTACTCAATCTCTTCGATCCTTGGCCTTCCCTTCGTCTCAACTTCCGGGTTAAAACTCAAACCCCTCAAGCCACTCAGCTCCGTCATGATCTCTCCGCCACCGCCTCCTCCTCCTATGCCTCCACTCAGGGCGCCCATCTGCCAACTTTCAAGTTCCTCAAGCACATCTCTGACATGTCTCTTCACCAAGCCATCATTATCCGTCTCACCCACATACGTCAACACCCTCTTCACATCACCGACGCCCGCCTCAAAGCCAAAGCCCAGCCTCTTCCCCTCCTCCGTCGCCTTGTGATGCGCCCTCAACACACTCAACATCGCCAGCACAGCCGCACGTCTCAAGATGGCTTTCTCCGGCTCCGGCTCCAACGGCAGAATGTTGATAGATAAGTCGACACCTCCAGCTATCACAGCAGCGCCAATACCATAAATGTTGGTCTCCATCGCTATCCCAAAGATACTCAAAGCCGAAGCACGAATTCTGACATCCTCCTCCCCTCTCTTCCCTTCCCAACCCGTCACAATCTGGTTTAGCAACGCCTTCTCCTTGTCATTCTGCTCTTCGTCCTCTGAAATATCATCCAACCCACCCCTATCATTCTCAGCCCTCTTACGCTCACGCTCTTCCTTACGAAGACGCTTCTGCTTCCCGGCTTCGGATTTTGGACGGTATCCACGGCGCCCGGCAAGGGCGAGGAGACCTTCGCAGATGTGTTGGGCGAGGTCGCCTGTGAATAGTTGGCCGGATTTCTCGATCACTTGGAGGAGTGCTTCACCAAGTCGGAGACGTGCGTCGAGGGTGAGAAGTTCGTCGGCGTCGAAGTAGCGTTCTATTAGGCTGTTCATTACGGATTTAGGATGTTTGTTTGACAATGCTACGAAGGTTTTGATGGTGCGGAGGTAGATGTACTCCTCGTCATCCTGGATAATGGAGGAGAGGAGGATAATAGTGGATGCTACGTCCATAACTGGCGACGCGGAGACGATGACGTAGGTGAGGAGGTCGAGACCTTGTGCACGCACGGGTGTCGGACTTGAAGCGCTGGTCAGGTAGTCCAAGGCTAGTTTGTACGTCTTTCGGTCCTCGAGGGCTTTGTCTGATACCTGGGCTGGGACGGGGCCGTCCAGATCGGGTGTTATGAGTTTAAATTCTAGTAGCATTAACATGTTTTGTGCTGTGGATGCTGCCTCGGAGTCGGTGGACGAGATTTGCTTAAGTGAGGCTTTGAGTGATGAAAGCATTTCTTGTGCTACGGTGTTGGCTTTGAAGCTGGCGGAGGTGAAAACCATGTTCAGCAAGCTTAGAGCAATTGATACTGTGTCGTCTTTGTCTACTTCGTCGCCCTTGCTGATTTTAGACAACACATCGTTGGCTAGCTCGAGCACTTGTGAGGACTCTCCAATGAGCTTAGTAGGCACAGCGTCGATCATTGCTTGCAAGACCTTTGCGTCAGTGATTTTCTCCTCCGCAGTCCTGAAAAGAGGCTTGTTCATAGCCGGTCTGAACAGGAAGTCCTGTGGTTCCTCATCTTCGTCTTGTTGCAGCCATCTTTTACACAGGGTTATGAAAAGGGCTGAAATGCCGTTGTCGTCGTTCTCCTCATTCATTTTGAGAATCTCCATGAAGGCGTTGACTTTAGCGTCAACTTTGCTCTGATCCAAACTGCTCGGGAGGTTGAAAATGAAGTCGATGTTGTTCGAAGTCCTCCTGTAAATATTGACTTTACCATTCTCGGCAGCATACGTCCACCCGATTGAAGGCTTGACGCTGCCATCAAAAAGAAGGTTGTCGCTGATGACAATGAGCTCTTCGGCGTCCGACGACAAGCGGAGCAGAACATTGAGCAAATAACCAGCAGGCCGGCGATACTCCTCATACTCATTTCCCTCCGCCTTCCAGGAAGCGAGTGCCCAAAGCGGCAGAAGGAGCGGTCTGAGGAGTCTTTTCGAAAGTCCAGGGTTCGGATGAGAGCTGACAAGGGAGACAAGTCTGCGAAGAGCATCAGCAAGCTCAAATTCAGTCACAAAGACATCAGCAGGCTTGATGATTCCTGGTCCATAAAAGTTGTCGGTCACCTGCTCATTCTCGCCCAGCGTCGGATCAATGTGGCTGAGAATCGGTTCGGCAATAGCTCTCCAGCCAGGTGCTCCTGGTGCTCCGTACTTCCTCCTCCCAAGGATGCCATAGCCAATGACATAAGCAGCAACCTTGACAAACTCAATGCCCTCCCTACCATCGAGCAACTTGTAGAGCTCAAAAGCAATCTTCTGGAACCATTCGAGGTGCTTGCTGGTATCCTCGGGCGCATCTGGGCTTACAGGAGGATCGCCGAGAATCTTACTCGCCAGAGTCAAAGCTTCGGTCGTGATAGCTGGACCTTTTGGTGCGCCTTCCTCAGGCTTCAGCATTGGTACATTTGAGCTGGGATGAACTGAAAGAACGAATTCGATGATTGCTCTGACACCATGTTTGCGGGTAGCGAGGTTGGAGAGTTCGAAAAGAAAGCGCTTTCGCAGCCATGGCTTTACTCTTCCCGGTTGGATGAGACTGGTTAAGGCTGGCAACAGGGCGACCACGAATGTCCTGTCCATAAAAGTCATGTATTCTTCCAGTGCATCTCGTTTGCCCTCACTATCCGTAACTTCGAGAGAGAATGCTGCTTCGCCGAGCCGGATGAGGTCTTCCTGAATCGCTGTTTGGGACTTTCGGTCCATGGTGGCTAATTGAGCCTATTGATGCGTAAGAAATAGTTTCTGTCACAGAAATTGAATGAAACACGAAATTTTGATTGAGGAAAAACTTTAAATGCGACTGGTAAGGAGGATGCGAGCTTCTAGAAGCTCACGGACGTCATGCTCGTAAACCAGTGATGAAATAAAGTTCGGGGCATGTTTTTGTGTGAGGGAAGTTGCATGGAGTTTGAGGAAATGACAAATAGAAATAACACTCAAAAATGGATAAAGAAAACAACCTTTTATCGTCTATGTTTTGATGAGATGTGGTGGAAGTTGAGCTTCCATATGTTCCTGGTAAATGTGATCATGTGACAGCATGACGCCAAGCCTCACAGGTGGTTGGGTCTCACTTTAATCCCACCCGTGTTGTTACAGGGCGCGTCTTCCCAGCTTCAACAACTCTTACTTCCCATCCACGACAATCGCCAACCGCAATGCTTTGAGAGTAGATATGGTTGGTTTAACTCTTACTGAGTAGATTTACTAGGCTACGTCGATTATACCAGCATCCGAAAACATTCCGAGTACAGCAATCCAAATCAATTCGACCACTCCCATCTCCGATTCCAGCTCTCTCAAGCACCCAGCAACCGCAACTTCACTCAGACTCCCTCAATGAGGGAGACGACCACAAAGCGAGCAACACACCCTCCCTATAGTTTTCCGATACTCATTTCCCGCAAGGGATGCTTCCACGCCTCGGCACCCGATCAGCGGCTTCTCACGGCGTCACATCCCTGAGGCCTACGTGGTACTCATATGGGCATGCCGCGGTATCCGTGTCCAGCTGCACCCTCCCAGATATGGAAGGGTACATGATCAGGTGTCGAGAATGGGTATTGGAACTTAACCCTACGTATTCGTTGTCGTTTGCAGTCATGTTGTTCGGGCCTGCTTAATAACTCCGACTCTGGCCTACTGATGAAGCCGCTGAAAAGCGGTGGATTTGGGAAAGCTGGAGGAGGCCGAAACGCAGGGCTGGAGAGCCTAGAGTCTTCGGGCACAAAGGAGGCATTCCTATGAGTCGTTCTGGTAATACTCCTCGGGGAGAGCTCGTCAGGTCTGTCCGCTGGGCGTTTTACTCTGATCACAACCGACTGTTCTTCGATGCCTCAGCGACGTGGGATAGTTTCCAGGAAGTGCCGCCAATGGGATATACGTGCGAGGATACATATATGCACCGCAGCATGCGGAGGTAGTTGGGTCCTTAAGATGATTCTGAGCGTTGCCTCCGGCCTCGGCCGAGTCACTCTGCCTACCAAACTCTCGACGACAATGGACATGTTGGCATCGAAATGCAGGGAATAGGGCACAAACTAAGATTACGCCTACATACAGACGTTCGTTCACATATATCTCCTCAACTTGACTCTCATTACTCGCAACCAATACTCTCAAAATTTTCTGGACCTGCCCGCCGGCAGTGGCAGAGTTCAGCTTACACACAGAGTTGTCGGTTGCGAAGGGATGATTACGTTGTCGGTACGGCTTCGGCCTAGCGAGGTTTCATTGCCAACACACAGAGAAATGCTGGTTGAGTACGGCCTGGATCATAAGCCCGCCGGAAACTAGGTACGCCCTATGTAGCGGGGATCCAGGCCTACAAACAGAGATTTTGTGACCAAATGCCCCTGCTTAGCAGGATATGGCTCTTCTGTAACCCCGGATTTCCCAGGCGGATTGGTGCCACGCATCTTGCAGCGTCCAGAGGGATTGCAGAGTGATGCGCGCTCAGTTTGGTGGGGGATTCCATATGTCGCCCATTGCTCCTTCGGGACAATCACGTATCCACCCCATTGGCTCTCACTTTCTGGACTCTATTATACCAAGCTCAGCTCAGGAAACCTCTGCCACGGCACTAGCCACCGGCGTTGTCGAGTACCCTTGCCGCAAGCGAGGATATCGAAGTCACGATCAGCTGCATTTACCTTCTCCCATGGGTTCCATCCCATGGATGTCTGGAGGGCGCAACACATCGTCTGATCTGCAAAAGCGGAGAGGACACCCGTGCGAAGTCGAGCATTGTGACTCGGCTCTCGTATACATGTGGCTTTTGTTGGTGTCTTTTGTCCACCTATGCCCGCAGTCTACCTTTGGCAACATTGGACCTGATATGCGAGGAATCAAAAACTGATCTCAGAGGGTATTGCTTTACGAACAGAGATTTTTGCGGTGCTATTGGTGCTTGATGATCTGTCACGGAATGAGAGACTCGAATTGATCCGGATTGCTATTGAATGTTCCCCGGCGCTGGTAGTGCGACGTAGCCGGTTAGAGGTCTATATGGACGAGTTACAATCATGGATGCTGGAGGGTGCGGTTTGGTGTGTGGATGGGTTCCGTCCACCCTTTGCTCATGCAACGCATTAGTTATTATTGTGGACGTTCCACCTGAGGATGGACGCTTCTTACTACTTGTGTGGGACCCATCTCGAGTTGGAGTCAAGGTTTAGGCCTGTCCGCACAGTGGGATGGAGTAGTTATTTTTGGGTTAAGGGCCACAGGAACGCTAATGGGCCGTACTGAATTGGGGTGGACTTTCCTTTTTTCAGATAAGTCTACCCTCGTTCTTTTGACATTGAACTTGCTAAGAACATGCTAACTCATTATTTCCAGGTAACTACTGCTAGCGAACCCAGCCCACATCGCACCCGATTTTTGTCCAGTCGAAGATCACAGTCTAGAATGCTTCGTCTGAGATCAGAGGCCGGCCTTATATGGCCAAGCAGCCGGAAGGTCACGAATATTACGACACGGAACGATAAACCGACCAGGAAGCTACAGAGCGATATAGAATAAGCTATCGAATCTATTGGACTACGTAAACCACAGACTTGTACCTCTTCGAACTCACTATTCGAGCTCAAGTGATACTCGGAACTGCCGAGTCGCGGCGCGTCGGCCTCTGCTGATGTCGGCGGCAGCCTCCACTTGCTGTTATGGCAGTCAGTTTTCCTTAAGCTTCGAACCATACAGAAGTTGTAATTCCATCGAAAAGTAGAGATCTCGCCGACCATGTTCCAGATCTCCAACAGATCTCGTTCACGTAATCATTTTGGTAAGCCACAAGCGCCGGCGGCAATCATGGTGGGGCAGCGGCAAAGTGAGGGGCAATTTGCTCGGCATCAAATCCGACCCTTGTCACTTCGCTTGGTGACATCTGAACGATATTTTTAATTGTGAAATGGTTTGTATCTTCTGTTCCTTTCAATATCCAAATCTTTTCGTATCTGCGTCTATATAACTCATCTCATCGAGCTCTTTCGCACTTCCTCATTGTCTTTAAGCTCGCTCACAATTACACCACCGATATCGGCCCTTTCTACATATCCATCAAGGTTACGGTATTATCCTACCCAGAGCCAAAACCCAAATAACGCCAATTGAAACGAATCCAAAGTGCCTAAGAATTTATCATCATGTCTGCTCCTCAGCCAACAGCAGACTACGCAACTCCCCCTCCAACCTCAGCCACCAAGCTCCGCCGCTTCTTAAATGAATCCACCGACCTCCTCGTCGCCCCCGGCGTCTACGACGGCTTCTCCGCCCGCATCGCCCTCCAAGTAGGCTTCGACGCCCTCTACATGACCGGCGCCGGCACAACCGCCTCCCGCCTCGGCACCGCCGACCTCGGAATAGCAACGCAAACCGACATGATCGCTCATTCCTCCATGATCGCCAACATCAAACCCTCCGTGTCTTTGATAGCTGATGCTGATACCGGGTATGGTGGTCCGATAATGGTGGCTAGGACCGTTGAAGCGTATGCAAGAAATGGGGTTGCGGGATTGCATATTGAGGATCAGGTGCAGACCAAGCGATGTGGGCATTTGGGTGGGAAGGAGGTTGTGCCAGTGGAAGATTTTGAGGCCAGGATTAGGGCGGCTGTTGCGGCGAGGAAGACGGCGGGGAGCGATATTGTTATTATTGCACGTACCGACGCTTTACAAGGGCCGGGGTATGAGGAGGCGATTCGGAGGCTGAGGGCGGCGAGGGAATGTGGTGCTGATGTGGGTTTCTTGGAAGGCATGACTAGTAAGGATGTGATGGGGCGGGCGATTAAGGATATGGAGGGTTGGCCGATGTTGTTGAATATGGTGGAAGGGAGTGTGACGCCTAGCTTGAGTACGGTGGAGGCGAGGGAGATCGGGTTTAGGATTATTATCCATCCGTTTGCCGCGCTGGCGCATGCTTATACGGCGATCGAGAAGGGGTTGAGGGGGTTGAAGGAGGATGGGAGGATGGGCCATGAGGAGGAGATTACGCCGGGGTTTGTGTTTAGGGTTTGTGGGTTGGATGAGAGTATGGAGATTGATAGTCAGGCTGGAGGGAAGGCATTCGAGAAGAGCGTCGACCAGTAAGGCCGGGTCCTTCATCGTCGGCAAGGTAGACTGGCGATCAATATATTTCATCGCCGCGATGTTTTAAGGTATCAGGTCCCACTGTCAGGTTGATCCGTGCCCGCGACCGTTTCCGAGTTGTGTACTTTTGCCTCGATCTTACCTTCGTGAGGTATGTATTCCGTGTATGTTTGTGATGGAGAACGACGTTTTTTGCCGAGTCTTCGCCGCTTCTGGTCTAAGTGACGTGACGGTTATATGACCATTGCTGCCAGGGTTTTCGCATTTACTGCTCGATGTTACTTGACTCTTACACTTGGTCGCCCAGTGTCGGCTTTAAAATTCTTCCCTCCCTCAAAGTATTCAATGAGCAACGATGTTTGAGACTCCTGTGCGTTGCGGGACAAGCCGATGTCACCATATCTTCGTCTGGGGCTGGTTAGTTTGGTAACAGCGCTTTCATCCTCGGCGATCGCAGGCGCGGTCGTCGATCTACTGCTGAGTTCCGACTCTTTCTCTTTTTCTTCCCCAAATTGCTCAAGTGGCAACGATGCCTTAGCTTGATATACGTCCTAGAACAGGCGGCTGCCACGGTCCTTTGTTCTATGGGTGGTAGAGTTGGGAAAAGCACTCCCACACATTGCGATTTCAGCCAACTGGTTCTTACGATCCGTTACTAATTGAAGACCATCCTTGGTTTTTGTCCGCATTAAATCTTCCCAAGTTACAGCTTTTAGTGTTAGTATTAGATGCCATTACTGCCCTGGCCTCCCCCTCCATGAGGCGGCATTCACGCTCATGCTTATCTCGCTTGGTACTTTCAGATATCATTGCATTCTGAGTTCTTGATGACGAGGGTGGCGCTCTTACGAGTTGCGCGAATGTATGTTAGAGTGGCTGGCTTGGCCTGTGGGGGATGGGTGAGTGGCAGATGCTGGTGCCATTGATTGGGTCTGTGGCCCCTGGCCCAAGCTGGAGTTTGGTCTTCCAGAAATCTGGGATGAGTTTCTGGACATGGCCTGGGTTTGTGGAACGGCGGCGTACTGTCCTGGAATGAATGGCTGTTGATAACCTGGCTGTGGAGATTGTGGCTGCGGCATTCCTGGTATGTAACCCATGTTTGGGTACATTTTATATGGGGTTCGGGTTACGCGATCGAAAGCCATTGGTGCATATCCGTAGGCCTGCTGTGGTTGCATTTGGGTAAGCACCTGTTCAAACATTCGGCTCTCTGGTGAGATCAAATCTTGGGGGAGGTATCAGAAGACAACGTTGGAGTAACACTGTTAGGTGTTGGAAAGGGAAGCGCCAGAAGGTCTCCGCTGAGAGTTCTCCGACTGGAGCTGGTCCGGCACAAACTCGTGTGGCGGCTTTCCAGGTGGCAACTTGAAAACGTCTCCGAAAGATTGGCTCGCATCCTTGGCAATGGACTTCTTCCTTTTGGAAACCTGATTCCTAACGTGGGATACCGGTTTCGGCATGAAAATAATCGCCGCATAAGAGCGATTTTTGAAAGCAGGAATAGTATCAGGGTAATTTAAGTGTGGAGGTCCCATGTATTGCTGCTATGGCTGCATTGGCATTGCCTGGCCCATGTTTGGTGTACTTGGAACCGAGTTGGTGAGGGCTGTGTTGTCGATTCTGAAGTCGAAGCCGTTACTGATTGATGATAATGCGATTCTGAAAACTGATAGCGGTTATCTTCAATGCACAAGATATTAACCTTACGTATTGGTTAGTTGCAACGTCAAAATAGGTGTCGCTTTGTGCACCCCAAGTGTTGCTCCGAGTGAGATTGCTTCATCCAACCCTTCCTGGCCCAGCTTGCTCGCTGAGCTCTAGACTGATCAATTCTGTTGTACTTAAGAACCAAGGCTTGAGAACAGTATAAAAACACCCATGACTGCGTCAGTAACCTCAGAGAAATTGCCAGCCTTATTCAAAGAGTTGAAAACAGGTCGATGGCCTGGGTCTTTCAGAGCATTTTCAAGTTGTCTGAGAACCGATACAATGGTCCTGAGATTGCTTGCTATGTCTTTGACGTCTTGAGGGGCTTTCTGAATCTTTTCGACGAAGGACTGCACTTGGGTGGCTATCTTTGCACCAAGGATAAGGCTCGCTATGGCGCTTGCGCCTGACACCCCGTCCATTATGCGGCCTGGCCAAGCAGTTGATGTGGGAAGTCTGTCAGTAGTTGCGAGATCTCAATGGCCTCTATTAGCGTCGTTGAAAGACTCAACCAGTCGCTCTGTAAACTCAAGATCGATCAGTGAGGATCATGCAGAGTAGGCCACATGTGCACGGCTTCAAAGTGCAAGTTCGCGCTTAACGGCTGATATGGCCGTCGTTGGTCTGGTACTTCACCTCACCAATTACCTATTGGTTGGAACCACCACCTAAGCCCCGATCAATCACATTCAGAATTTAGAGACGGAACAAGGTCGGATCGTAGAGTTTGATTAGACGAGGCTCATCATGCTGTTCGAAGATGCACAGGCTGCGGCAAAGTATCCTAGTAACAGTGTCCATTCGGCTCGTCGGAGCGCTCGACAGTAAGTCTTCTGCGGACTACCACGACTCGACAGTTCCCTTGACACAAGTCGCACCATTCTCATCCACGACTCTAACCTCTGTTTTGCCCACCTCCTCAGCAGTCATCCCAATCCTATACCAGCTACCGGCATAGACAGGCTTAGTATTCCTATAAGAAATTCTCTTTGGGAACACCGGCTCCTCATCACTCTTCGGCAACGCAACCTCACCACTATCCTGTCCCGAGGCCTTAACATCTCTCCACAGATCGAGCATCAGCACCAAGTTCAACGGCCCATGCACAACCGCACCTCTATGCCCCTCCGTGCTCGCATACGCAGCATCATAGTGAATGCGATGCGCATTGAACGTCAGCGCACTGAATCTGAACAAGCTAGCAGGAGTCTGATATTGATCTCTCCAATGCACAAAACTATACTTGCTATTCACCCCTCTAAAGCTCTGCGGCTTCGGTGGCGGCTGTGTTGAGACAATCGCGCAATCTGTGACAGCCGAAGACGGCTCCGGGGCTGGGAGCAGGAAGAGCCAGTCCCGTCTATCAACCACTGCAGGCGCCGTCGCACCCTCGGTAATGAATGATTTCTGCACACTGACTACCACCATCTCATCTCCCTTTCCAGTCTTGGTCGCTTTCGCCGACAAGACTTTCGTATCCTCTCTCACTTGCTGGCCGGTCGACAATGGACCACCATCAACGGCAGCATATCCGCCATCATCCCATCCCTTCCCTCTGCTCTCCGTAGAAGTCTCAATAGCAGCAGAGCTAACAGGATCACTCCAGCTCATTTCTCCACCTGCCCACATCCTGCGTATAAACTTGCTAGGCGCCTTTGTGTTGTAAGACGTATCCGTGCCATCGTTTCCGAGCTCTTGCGTTGTGATCGTGGGTGTGAAGTATGCGAGATGGTAGCCAGGCGCGAGGACTGGCGTCGAAGGTGCAGGGCGATCGAGGGTCGCATGGAGGAGTTTCGCTTGGTTTGTGTCGAGAGCTTGATTGGCCGTGACTGTGTCCGTGTGTTGTGACATAAAGGCTGTTGCGGCTTCGGCGGCGGATGGAGAGGCTGAGAGGATGCGCGCGGTCGTGGAGAAGAGGACGCGGTTGACTGGGCGCGTGGAGAAGATGCTGCGACGAAGAGAAGACATTTTTGCGATCGATGGGGAAAGTAAACAGTAGGTAAAGGGTGGATGGGGAGTGAAGTTTGTTTGTGATAAGAGGGGATCTTGGTGGTTATGCACCGTGGGGAGCTACCCCAGATTACCGGCGTTGAGGGGCCGAGGTGACGCCATTAGTGGACATGATATGCCGGGAATAAAGGGAATAAGCTTGTGAAGGTGGTTTGACATGAAAAAAACTCAGGAATAGCAACTCAAGTAAAGTGAGCAATGACTTTCTGAGGTGAGAAAGGTAATGGTACCTGCAGCAGATATTTGACGATATTCGAGGATGTTAAAGAGAAGCGTGCCAAGCCGCTAAAATAAGGTTAAACCGACCGTCGCGGGTAGTGACGCACGCTTCGTCGTCTAGCCTCCAACGCATCAACTTCTACTTCAACGTGCAAACAGTCGATTGTTGGAAAGTTGCACCAAAAGCGTATGACAAGTTTGGACTTCGTACCTCAATTAGGACTTGCCGACTTCACTTTCGAGCCACCAAAACCGCACGATGGGAAGAGAGATAAGGTTGATCAATACTCCAGCACGGCCTATGCTTGCGAGGAAGTATCGCTGAAGAGGTCAACAGACTTGCAGGACAAAGGAAGCCAATGTTCTCCATTTTTATGTTGACTCCTTCTGTCCTATAAGCTCGATGTCAATGCCCTCCAAGAGAGCTTGATCGGATGGCCACAAGGGAAACACTCCCTAACTGCGCTCTGCCGAAGCATCTTCCTGATGGCCATCTATCAAGATGAAGACCAATCTGCTCAAGCATTAATGGTAACACCCCGCTGGTCCAAGCTTTGGTTGTAGAAGCAGGGACCCCGCGTGGTGTCTTACACTTATTACCAGCCGATGAGTACAATCGGTAGACCGCATGGTTGTGCTACCAAGTCGTTGTGTACTCGATCAGAGGTATTACACAAGGCTCCCATTGCCCGAAAGGCTGTGGTGCTCTTTCTGTGGTGCATCTCGCTTTCATGAACGCCGTCGAATCTAGCTGCCCAGTGAAATCAGTTCCAACCCAGTTGGCATTACTATCATTCCTTAGAGCATGAGACAAGCTTTCACAAGACTCCCACAACTGTGTAGTACAGCACTGTGTAAGATACCATATGGCGATCATGGTGCTCGAGGAATCTGTATCCTTGGTATTCTTCTCTTAAGATGTCAGAGGTAAGCTCAAGGCAGCCCCTATGCTGCTCGGTAATTTTGCCTAGCAGTTTCGTCCTTGGTAACACTTGCCTCCAGCACTCAATCTGTTGCTCCCTACGGAATCGCAAACCTAGTCAGTGCTCCTTCTTCTCTGGCAGCGTGGGTTCATTACGGAGAATTTCTTTGCTCGGCCTCATTTATTATGTTGAAAGGCTTCATTTCGAAAGGTAACACTGGCAATGTGGTCGGCTGTCATCGCTGCGAGTATATAACCAGCATTCTGTGTCCTTTTTCTCTTCTGGAAAAGTAAAGCATTTCTCTCACCATTCGTTTAGTCTGCCAGCATTTCATCCTCATCTTGAGGATAGCCACTCGTTTACACACCTCCCCATACCGCAGTACTTTTCCAATCAACCATGAGACTCACCCTTCTCGGCCTCATGGCCACCCTATCTGCCATGGCATCCGCCCAAGTCCTAAACACCACCTTCACAGATCCTATAGCATCGAGCTTCACTGGCACCGGCACCGGCATATCTTCCGACATAGCAACCGCCTCCGGAGGCTCAATCGCTCCATTCCCAAACACGACTGCGCCCTTGACGGACAGAACCACGGATCTTACTGAGCCAACCGACATCTCTACCGTTGTCTCAGCTGAGCCGACGGATGCATCCACAGATATCGTAGGACCCGGCCTTACCTATGCTCCTAATGTAAGCAGTACTGCCGCGCCGACCGCACCGACTGGTCCTACGGCAACTTCTGAGCCGATTGTAATCGGCATCGAGATAGTCATCATCATTGAAGTTATCTTTGCCTGCAAAACCGACGGAAATTCCACAGGTGCGCACCTCCTCCACCTCTCACCCCTCCCTTGTTCCCCCTTCTTTAACCCACCTGGTAGTTACGGAAGGTATGCTAATGCACCAAAGTAACCGAAATTTCTACCTCAACAAGCACACAGAACAGACCGATTTACAACGTTCCGAAGCGAGGGTATCCGTGTTATGTCTGCGTCCTCCCAATGCCGTCTGCTATCCCAACCTCGCCTTCCATCCTGCCAATGCCAGCGATCGACTCGCCCGTTTATGTCCCAGAACCAGGATGTTTCATGACTGCTACCACAACATCGATCTGTCACCATACTATTCCGGCTTCTGGTCCAGCGCCACCTCATCCTACATATCCAGTTTACAGAGTGGGTGGTGGACATGGTGGTGAGGGAGGGCATAAGGTGGAGGCCCCACCGCCTGTGATCAGAACCTGCGCTACTTGTGCTGAGACGACGCTGGCTTCTTGTCCGCCATATATGCCTATGCCCACTGGTGGTGGTGAGGCCACGCCTGTCCCTCTTCCGTCTCCCATCGACAGCTCCCCATCCTACGCTCCTCATCCTGCCCAGCCAACCGATGGAGGTAAGGACGGAGACGAAGATTGCGGCTACGAAGGCTGTAAGGGAGGCAAGGACAATGACGCGAGTGAACTCCCTGCGGAAGACACACCCGTGTCCCTTCCGTCTCCCATCATCGAAATCCCTATTGATGAGGGGTTGGTGCCGAGTGTGACGAAGGGCCACCCTGGGTATCCTGCTGTGACTGGTTCGTTGCCGGCTGTGAGTGGTGGGCCGGTGTATACTGGTGGAGGGGTTGGGAGGGAAGTTGGAAATGAGGCCGTTTTCGCTGCTGGTGTGGTTGGAATGATCGGGTTGGGTGTCGGGTTCATGATGTGAGAGAGGCGCGGCATGATAATATTAGTAACGTGGATAGCCACACGATTTTAGGGAGTTTATCTTTTGTACGATGAATTAGCGTTACAATAATAATTCCCGTTTGCAAGCTTTCGGCGATACGTGCTACCCTGGTATTTAAGATGGAGTGCATGTACTTGTCCAGAAATCGGGGACCTTGGTGAGTTCTTTCATTATTTGCTTGTTTAGCCAGTTCTCTATCTGTATTCATAGGAGCCATATCGCCACTGAGTTCTTACACAAGCAAAGCCATCACCAAAAGTCCAACATGATATCGCTCACACTCCAGCCCATTTGTTCCTCCACACACACTCTCAACTTCACATCCTCCCCCTCCTACTACTCGGCGGCGGCGCATCCTCAAAGGCCGGATCATCATCATCATCACTACTAATCATATCATCACTGAGTTCCGCCTTCGCCTTCCCCTTCGACCCACCCCAAGCCTGCGAGGGCGCCTGACTCGGAGGCTGTGACTGCGCAAAATACGAACTAATACCCTTCGTCCCCGCCGCCGGAGTAGCAGCCTTCCTCGGCGCCCTCTTAGCCGGCGCTTTTGCAGCCGGCTTAGGAGCAGGAGGGCCGTCCAAAACCATCACACCATCATCCGAGTCGTCTATGAAAGCACCGACATTCTTCTTCGCCGCTGCCTCAGCTGTTCTCTTCTGCGCCGCCGTCTGTCTCGGTGCAGCCGCCTTCTTCGCCAGAGCTCTTTTAGCCGGCGCTCTGCTGGCTGGTGCGCGGCGGGTGATTACAGGTGGCCCCCCCATCCCGTCGTCATCCTCGTCGTCTGTTATTGCCGCCACCCTGTTGCGGACGGGTTTTTTGACGGCGGCAATTTTAGCGGCAGCTTCGGCCTCAAGGTCCGTCTCCCAAGCCTCTGGACGGGATTGCCAGGGGCCATTGAGGTCGGAGTCATAGTCATCTGGCTGCTCGACGAACTTCTTTTTTGGACCGCGCTCGACGGCGCCTGCTGACCATTTTGCTTCTTCAGCTTCTTTGATCTCCTGCATCTTCTGCTTGATCTCCTCCTCGTCATCGTCGCCGAGCTTCAGCAGTCCCGTAACCTGTCCCTCCAGACTCTGATCCACAAAAACTTGCATCGCATTCTTATCATCCTTATTCACAAACTGATTAACCGCATCGCCAAATGGGGCTTGCGGGAGAATCTGCAAACTCTGCGCCGCGAGGAACTCCTCAACCAGTTTGCTGACTTTGATATTATTCATCTCCATGCTCTCTAAAATATCCTGGTCCGGCATCTCCGCCTCGCCCTCTTTCTTCTTGCGGGCGCCGCCGGTGGTCTTGCGACGCCAGAATTGGATCACATCGTTTACGTTTGCGACGCGCCCGACGAAGCGGTTGGAGAAGCGTTGTGGGTTTTCGACGTCGAAGTGGGACCCTTCGGGAGCGGAGTATTCGACTTTGAGGCGGACGAGGGGGAGGGGGATTTCGATCTCTTCGTCATCTTCTGGATCCCTATCTTGGACCTCCAACCATTCGGCCCTCGCTTCCTCGATGAGCTCTTCTACGATTTCCATGAGCAGCCGGGTAACTTCGGACTTATTTTCTTTCTTCGTGGAAAGCTTCTCAAATTTAGGTTCATCTGCTAAGATGATCTCCCTCGTAACAAAAGGGCGGACGGTTTTGATCCTATGTTTCTGCACCGTAAAATCCTTACCTGCTACACTCACAATAGCGATATGTTTCGCGACCGCCTCACCAGGAACCAAACTCGTAGCAACACTACTACCCGGCTGCATAACATGGAACCCCGTCTCGGGATTCTTCTTCGGATCAATGATACATTCATGCTCATGTCCCCATACCACCAAATCCATAAACTCCGGGAGAAAGTTCTCGGGCAGATATCCAGTCTCAGTATGCGCGTGATGATTTTGGTGAACAGCCATCAGGTTGAACCAGTCGCGTTGTTGTACGCCGGGTTTGAAGAAGGTGACTTTGCCGTCGCGGAAGGTGCGGAAAAGGCGCTCGTCGCGCACGTTGGACATTCCGTAGAGCGCGAGCTTCGTCTGGCCTTTCTGTAGTAGGACAGGTTTGATCTTTATATCATCGCTTTCTGGCGTGCGGCCGAAGTAGTTAAGCAGTCCACTAACTTGTAATAGGTCTAATGAGCAGAAGTGTCCGTCCCCCGACGGGTCGTCGTGGTTGCCGTGTATGCTGAACACGGGAATAGCGACATTTATATCCGGATCCTCGTAGTTAACATGGTTGAAAGCCCCGTCGAAGACTTCGTTGGCGTCAGAGAGCATTTCGAGCTCGCAGGGCTTGTCGCCGAGACAGGAGAGGCGGAGGGAGCGCATTACTTGGTAGAGAGCTTTGCGGGAGGGTTTGTTGTCGTGGAAGAGGTCGCCGGCTAGCAGGACCATGTCGACCTGGGTACTACTTAGCTTGAGACCAAGAGTATGTTTGAGGTGGGGTGTGGAAACGGGAGCGCACATCTTGTTCTTTGGCCAAGGTCATCACTTCGTGGAAGCTCTTCCAGCTGTCGTCTTTGCGGATTGGGTCGCGCTCTTCGTAGCCGACATGGCTGTCGGTTGCAACGAGAATGCGGATCGTATCCTCAGCTGTGAGATGTCAGTATTTCGTTCCTAAACATGTAAATGAGGCTATTTATCACTTACGCCCAAGTTCCACCATCCTGACCTCTTTCCAGCACCCTGCTGGTTAAGTCGTTGCTGTAAGCTCTTGTTGCGCTCAGATCGCTACTTGTGATATCTATCCGGCTGATGTATTGAAACAAAAGCTTCAATCACGAAAATAATGGGTTGCTACCAAATTATCTCAAGCCGTAAATATTTCCTCGCTGTGCTCTGGCGCCTAATCCTGAGGAGACGCGATGCGCGACCACCGGCAGCCTCGCCATAATTAGCGCCCCACACCCCTGTCATCTCCAGCAGCCTCACAGCTCCATTGAAAATTGTCCCCGGCTGGATTCGCGACGACGACGACGAGCTTGATTGACCAGCCCATATAACTCCGCCATAATGTTCCCAACCAGAGTTTTGCTTGGCCGTTCGGTGTGGAAGGGTATGTAATATAAGAAGGAGGGGCCATGGTGACAAATGCTAACTGGTTGCAGGACCAAACATCGTTCCGTAAGTAACTTCGCCCCATCTATCTTCATCGACGACAATACCTACGAGCGCCGCGACGCAAATTACGCTAGGCGCCATCGATGCTACCACGTTTGCGGCAAGAAGGGTTTCGATTGCGTTCCCACAAAGGCTGCGCGAACGGTGGTCGACAGCGAGAGGCGCACATGAACCCGACCTGTACGATTTTACAACCAACCTTCGTGCCAACGACACTCGACGAACTGCTCAAAAGCGAAAGCGTCTCAACCGACAATAAAAACACACCTTGTTATGAGAGCCAAGAGCTGACACCCCGCCTAGATTCCCAATAACCAAGGTTCAGCCGGGCGTAAAGATTAACCCAATCCGCACCCAGGCTCGCTCGGCAACTATCCTGCCAAACTTTGTCGGCCTCAAGTTCCAGGTGCATAATGGAAAGGTGTATTATGATGTGACGATCACGGAGGATATGGTTGGACATAAGTTGGGGGAGTTCGCTGCGTGAGTTTGCCCATTCCTGGAACGAGGAACGGAGGAGGGGGGACAAGAAGAGAGAGAGAGAGAGAGAGAGAGGTGGATGAAGGGGTGGTCGGGGAGAAGAGGAAGCATTCAAGGAAGTTGGAGAAAGATGATGGACGGGGAGCTACGGCCAGTTGATGGTGGCAGGGTGAAAATATGGCAGAAGTGCGAATATTCATGCTAATTGTTTGTATAGCACGAGAAAGCGCTTCTCCTACAAGATGACCAAGAACAAGTAAGGGTTGGACGACAGAAGTTCGCATTAAAATGGCGTTTGGATGGGCGGTATCAAGACTGTATAATAGTGTGTATGTCACAATGGTTAGAGGCACGAGGTGTATATATTGAGCATGTATCAAAATCTCAAGAAGTTATAACAACTTTGGAAATTTGGGTGGATTTGAAGAGCTTGAATGATATCGGACACAAACGGACTTGGGGCTGCCAATCCTTTGATAAAGCTGGCTCTGCTCTGTTATGCCGGCTGGGGGGACAAGCTTGCGACCAAAATCCTCTTCTGAACGGGCATCTTCCACTATGGCGAAGCCTCAAACACACTTGATGAACGCCGAGTCGACTCCCAATGGCCACGAGTTTGGCTATGCCGGAAGTACTTTTCCCCGTCTCAGATTTAAGTCGCATTCCAATGACTGCAATGGGGCACGTCACGTGCGTCACCTACATTCTAACACTTGGACAGTTGTCACAGCTCGATGGCATCTATGACATATCAACCTTGTTTTACTTGTCCATAGATATCAAATACCGTCGTTCTTTCAAGGTCGAGTGTAGAAGTGACGGTACACTTCGCGCACATGATCGCCCTCACTACCGACTGGTTAATGCACACGAAGACAAATCTGACTACCTTGCGACCGTCCTTGGCCATGCCTTTGGAAGCGCGCCAGCCTGAGGTGGCCGTCGGGGGGCGAAGTTAATCGGTTGGTACACACTTTTGAGGAGGACAGAATCTTTCGAGGAATTGCAGTAGCCGTCCCATCATCTCCGCATCCGATCTTGGCTCGATGACATTTATGACACCTCGGATCCTATTTTACTCGTCTATAGGTTCCAAATATAGTCTGTCTCCTTTGTAAAGCACAAAGCATACAGTCACTAGCGTCTTACTTAGCGAGCTTCTTCAGGCACTTCTTTCACAGCTCCACTCTGACAGTGAAGTCGTACTCATACCGTCGCATCCTCGGAATTCCCAGATTCCGTCTGTTCTTGGCGGCCAAATCTCGCTGCCGTGCAGTCTTGGCCAATAGGAGTCATTCCCCAAAACCAGATTGAGCTCGGCGATGGAATTCAATTGGCGCTAGTCGTAAACGAGGTGAATCAAAGGCGGAGACATATTACCTGAGCTTCTCTTCTCAAACTTAGATGGTACAAGGTTTGCGTTTTCTCACTGTTTCTTTTTTTTTGAGACATCCACGACACCGTCGCCACGAAGCGCGATAGTCACACCTTTTCTTTGTTTCACGTACACAATCTCGTTTGATACCTTAGCGCTTGTAGTCATATTTCAAGAATTAAAAAGTCCATAATGGGAAAAACCGAGGCCATCGTCGGCAACGAGGGCAACGAAAGAGATGACGAGCCTCCTTACGAGCTCAGCGAACTGGGGTCGGCGCGGGTAGACATCGCCCCCCCTGAGAAGAAGGATGGTGGGGCCAAGAAGATGGGGCCATGGGCCGCATATACCGTAAATATCATATCATCCACTTACTACACACTCTAACATGCACCAGAGAATCTTCACCTTCTCCGACAAAACTGATTACCTCCTCATCATAGTCTCCATCATCTCCGCCATCGGCTCCGGCGTAGCCCTCGCCCTCGTCAACGTGATCTTCGGCCAATTCATCAACATAGTAACCGATTTCGGCACCGGCATCAGCAGCCCCTCTCAATTCCGCAAAGACGCCGGACACTTCGCCCTCTTCTTCATCTACCTCTTCATCGCGCGTTTCTTCCTGGGCTACATCTTCACCGTCGCCTCAAGTATCTCCGGGATCCGCATTACCAGGACAGTGAGGCATAGGTACCTAGAGAGTGTGCTCAGTCAGGATATCGCCTTCTTTGATAGAGAGGGAAGTTCCAGTGTCAGTGTTCAGGTGACGACGAACGGGAATCTGATCCAGCAGGGTATCAGCGAGAAGCTTGCTCTAACCGTCCAATCCATCGCCTCCTTCGTTGCAGCATTCGTCATCGCCATCAATGCACAATGGAAATTGGCACTGATAACCATCACCATCGTCCCAGTCATCGTCACCGTCACCATGGTGGCAGTGGCATGGGACGCAACAATCGAAGCCAAGATCTTGGATATCTACTCCACGGCCGCAGCTTTAGCAGAGGACGCCATATCCTCCATCCGCTCCGTGCACGCTTTCTGGGCGAAACCGAAGCTGGTGGTTAAGTATGATGCGCATCTGCAGGCTGCGCACAAGAAAGCGCATCCTAAGTCACCACTTTGGGGGTTGCTTTTCTCAATTGAGTATTTTTGCATCTATGCCGGTGTTGCGCTCGCTTTTTGGCAAGGGATCAGGATGTACCAGTCGGGCGAGATCACTGATTCCGGTACTATTGTTACGGTGCTGTTTTCTGTGACTATCGCTGCGAGCTCGCTGACTATGATTGCGCCGCACCTCACCTCGTTCTCTAATGCGGCGAGCGCAGCGATAAGTTTGTTCGAGGTCATGGATCAGAAGTCCTCTATCTCACCGTTTGATGAAAGTGGTGACAAACCGGTTGGCGAGGTAGAGAACATCGAGTTTAAGAACGTCAAGTTCGCATACCCGACTCGTCCGGATATTACTGTTCTTGACGACTTCTCCCTGACCTTCCCAGCCAAGAAAACAACTGCGCTGGTTGGTGCATCAGGCTCCGGTAAATCGACAATCATTGGGCTCCTGGAGCGGTGGTACGACCCACAATCCGGGGAGATATGTCTCAATGGCAAACCGGTTAAGGAGTTGAACACGAACTACCTGCGCACGAAGCTTCGCCTGGTTCAGCAGGAACCAGTATTGTTTCTAGGAACGGTCTATGATAATGTTATTATGGGCCTCGCAGGCACACCGTACGCTGATGCGCCGAAGGAGAAGAAGATGGAGTTGGTGGTGGCGGCGTGCAAAACGGCTAATGCACATGATTTTATTTCAGGATTGCCTAATGGGTATGATGAACCGGTTGGTGAGCGCGCTGGGTTGTTGAGCGGCGGTCAGAAACAGAGAGTGGCTATTGCACGAAGCATTATTTCTGATCCGGAGATTCTACTTCTGGATGAGGCGACCAGCGCATTGGATCCTCATGCGGAGACGGTGGTGCAGGCTGCGTTGGATAAGGCGGCCGGGGGCAGAACCACGGTAGTAATTGCGCATAAGCTGTCTACAGTCCAAAACGCGGACAACATCGTTGTATTATCCATGGGCAAGATCGTCGAACAAGGCACCCACGACGGACTACTCGTCCAGAACGGGGCCTACGCCCGCCTCGTCCACGCCCAAGACCTCAACAAGCTGACCGGCAAGGATGGTGCCGACGACACAGACGAAGACACGGACTCCGACCTCGCTGTCCGCCTCACCAAAACCCAATCCGTAGTCCCGGTCGACCATGAATGCCAAACCCAGTTAGCATCACTGGACTACGAGAAGCATAACCAGAGAGGCATACTCATGCTCATCTACACCGTCCTGCGCGAGCAACTCTCCCTCTTCCCAACCTACATCGGCATACTCCTCTGCTGCATGATCGCTGGCCTCACCTTTCCCGCCCAAGCCCTCATATTCGGCGAGCTGCTCAACGTCTTCACGCTCAGCGGTTCTGAGCTCCGAAAGGAGGGCGATTTCTACTCCCTCATGTTCCTTGTCGTGGCCTTAGGCGCACTATTCAGCTACTTCATCCTCGGCTGGCTATGTTGTAATGCATCTCAGGATATGACGCACTACTATCGCCGGTCGATGCTCTCCTCCATCCTACAGCAAGACATTGTATTCTTCGACCGCCCCGAAAACACAACGGGCGCCCTCACCTCCTCGTTGTCCGCAAAACCTACGCAGTTACAAGAACTAATGGGAATCAATCTCGGCCTCCTATTAATCTGCTTCTTCAACATCCTCGGCTCCTCCATTCTCGCCCTCATAATCGGCTGGAAGCTGGCCCTGGTTGTGATATTCGCAGGTTACCCTCCTCTGTTTGGGGCGGGGTGGCTGAGGATGCATTTCGACGGCGCCATCAACTCGGCGAGCAGTGCCAATTTTGCGAAATCCGCGGCGCTGGCTGGGGAAGCCGTGGCAGCTATCCGCACAGTGTCGAGTCTTACTGTCGAGGCGTCCATCCTCAAGAATTTTAGCGAGAGGAATGATGGGGTGGTGAGGACCACGATTCCGAGTTTGATGCATACGACGATGTGGTTTGCGCTGAGTCAGAGTATGGAGTATTTGATTCTGGCGCTGGGGTTCTGGTATGGGTGTAAACTTGTGAGTACCGGCGAATACACCATGAAGCAATTCTACACCGTTTTCCTGGGTGTTTTTTTCTCGGGGCAATCGGCGGGTCAGGTTTTTGCGTTTAGTACCTCCATAGGGAAAGGCGTACAGGCTGGTAACTACATTTTGTGGCTCGCGGGCCTGTCACCGATCGTTCAGGAAACCCCTGAGAACCTGGATAAGAGGCCGGAGGAGGGAGATCCGGAGTACGGTCTCGAGGCACTGTCATTCGCCTACCCCACACGCCCCGATGCCAGAGTTATAAAGGGTGTTAACTTGCACATCGAACCGGGACAGTTCGTCGCCCTCGTCGGGGCCTCAGGATGCGGCAAGAGTACGATGGTTGCTCTGTTCCTGCGTTTCTACGACCCCATCTCCGGCTCTATAAACCTAAATGGTCAACCGATTAAAGGGTTGAATCCACGGCTGTACAGAAGGCATATCGCGCTCGTGCAGCAAGAGCCGACGTTGTATCAGGGGACTATAAGGGAGAATATCGCTATGGGTCTGGATAGGGATGACGACGAGGGTGGGGCAGGAACGGAAGGGGAGGTTGGGGATGAGGAGATTATGAGGGCGGCGAGGCAGGCGAATATCCATGAATTTATCGCCTCCCTGCCGCAGGGCCTGGAGACGTACGTGGGTAATAGAGGGAGTCAACTTAGCGGTGGGCAGAGACAGAGGATTGCTATTGCCCGAGCCTTAATACGTGAACCCCGTATATTGTTGCTGGACGAAGCCACCTCCGCTCTGGATACACAAAGTGAACGAATAGTCCAAGAAGCACTCTCGGAAGCGGCAAGGTCGGGCGGGAAAAGGATCACGATTGCCGTGGCTCACCGACTCTCTACTATCCGTGATGCGGATGTGATATGTGTCTTTGGGGAGGGGAGGATTGTGGAGGTTGGGAGCCATGGGGGGTTGGTGGCGAAGGGGGGGATGTATGCGGAGATGTGTAAGGCGCAGAGCTTGGATACTGCTATGTAGATGGGGGAATATTTGAAAACAAAAGTTGATTGGATTCTGTTTCAGATTCCCAAGCGATATCCCCCGTTCTTTGTCTGGTTTAGCGATTAGCGTTCGGAATGTACGACAGATTTAAATCTCAAATGAATGAACTTCTTACCCAAACCGCTTAACGGCAGATCATTCGCAACACCGTGTGTGGCTCAAGTATATAAACACACCTGCCTGTGTTAACCGATTCTCGCTTCGCCAAAGCAAATAATATACGCCAACTGTATTCTATGGCTGCCTTTGTGGCCGTGCTGCAAGTCCATCTCAGTCGCTAAACCTGCTGCTTAGAGCCAGTGGCTGCTGCCAACCGGTTGTCATCAACAAGCTCTTCTTTGACGTCATAGACCACAATGATACCGGGAATTCGTGGCATCGCAATTGGCTGACGCGGCCTGAGTTTAGGTGTGGCATTGGTAGAGGTCGCAGTGCCGAGGCGCAGGGCTGAAAGAAAGAGCAGGGCTCATATTCCGATTTGATGACATCTGATTGCTCCTTGTCCAGGATGAATGATGTAGGAAATAATGCGAGGGTTATATACCAGTACTGGATCAAATGTCGCTGTGGTTGACTTCCGCTTTTACACTTGAATGGGTAGGTTGAGGTCTGATGTTGAACAAGGTCAAGACTCAGAAGAGGTGCATATGTAAGCCCGTACTTCCTGTTTGAAGAGCTGAGGAGCAAATTAAATTGAAGAAGGCTTGGGTATGCTACGGCAGGCTGTGCTTATGCTTTTACACGTCGCCTGGTGAGGACCGTTGTGGATACTCTCTCGGGCTTCAAAGATGGAAGGCAATTGCTGTGTTGCTACCGATGATAACAAGGCTTTCGCAACAGCAACAAAGTCTTATCAGTACCGATACCCAATTGACCCATAGCGGTGCGACGTGTCAGCATTGGGAGGCAAACCCGTGTTCTGCACAAAACAGCGTCGACTGAGCCCCTCATTAGCGACCATCTTTTATTCACCGGGGCCAAACAGGTTAACAAATTGTCAACCGAAGCAAGAAGCGTAGGCCGCTTCCCGACCTTCAATTTCTGCTACTCAATGAAGAACAAAGAATGTGAAGCTTGGTCAACCTATACTAACTGGCTCGCAGTTGTTTTAATCTCAGTCCTCTTCTGTAAGAGGCCGCAGAGCTGACCCTCTGACATCGTAGTAGCTCGGCGACCTGTCATTAGGGTTTTTGGACCCAAATCTTTTCCTTGAACAGGTATATAATCCACCCCACTCGGCCTTAAAGTCCAAAAATCAAGCACAAATAATCCGGGCAGAATCTTGAGCATGAGAGAGGCGCTTCGTACCAACCGGCGTCACCGGGCTTCATTCTGTGGCAATCAAGCGCAAATTCCGTGCCCTATCACTCTCATGTGGAGTGAGAACGACCTCCGAGTTCTCTTTTTAGGGAGCCAAACGCGGGCATTTGGGGAGCGCAAAGATGTTGGGGATTCTCGTTGTGCTTCATGAGGAAGAAAAGTGACGCAGAACATAATGCTGTTGTCAATGTTATTTTTATGCTGAAGAAAGAACTGGCTGGAAACCCGATTGGCTTCATATACTGGCTGACAAAGAGTCTTGGTGCGCCTGGTTGCCGAGTGTTAATCGGATGTCGCGTGCGTAAGACCATGGGCCCCGCCGAGACGATGATACAAAGAGCAATTTAGACAATCGGTTAAACCTTCTATCATAGGCGAATATAACCGAGGGTCTTCAATATCAGGATGAGAGAGCAGCTTATGGAAGGATTACACGGAGAAGTGTGAAGGAAGATGGCGTTTAACGATCGGTATGGGCTTCACCTTGTCTGGTAATGCATTAAAGCTCTGTATCAAGTGCATGGCGACTGCACATAGAACAACGAAACGAGCAATGGTAGCAGTTTGACCACTAGCAACAGCTGAGACAAGTACCAGAGGGGAACTCAATGAGACTCAAGTTACGGTAAATAGACCCTCGGAGAAGCAGAACCGGTTGGCTGCGGGCGGGAATCTGTGAAATTCAAGTTTGGTGCTTAAGGGGGGGAACATTTGCCGCTGGGCAAAGAATATGATGAAGGCCATGTCGGGCTGCTTTATCCTGCCTTGCGTCTAGTCTTGTGCTGGGAGTAGCATTGGTATACCGCTGTTAACAGTATGAATTCAAAATGGTCCTATTGGTCAATAGTAGACATGGTCTAGAAAAGAGAGAAGATGATGGCCCAAGATGAATTACGCGACAGAATTTCGCTTAATCTTTCAAATTAAAAGGCTAGTGCACGCTAAAGTTACAACTTTGACGTTTGACGTTGAGTTACAGGTTCGCTGGAAGACTCGGCAGCCGTTGCAAAGTGACCACGCCCAGGGTGTCAAGTGACGTCACATCGGCAGGCGTCGGAAACGCGGCTGTGTCTGGGTGTTGGGACGCGTTGGACGGCTACGGAGGTCTGTAAGGCGTGTTTACAAGCATAAAACAAGACTTGGAAATTTGCCAAGCTCCCTAGCTTCCTCGTATTACCCCAGATCAACCAGGTCGTGGTTTGTGTATTTCTTTGATCTTCCCCTTCTCGTCTGCTTTTTATCTCTCCTCATACCGATACCCTTCTTCGTTCTTTGTAGCGTTACTGTCGAATTGTTTGCTGCGAGTTCACTGTGACGAACTGGTGTAAGATACATCAGTAGAGCAAACAAGCAGGCAGTACAAACACGTCTTAAGCATCCTCTTTCTTGAAAGGCAAACAACAACACATAAACGGCACCCTTCACAACCGCCAAAATGCGGTCCCTCATCCTCACCTCTCTCCTCACGCTCGCAGCAGCAGCCCCAAACACCCCACCACCAAACCCACTCGTGGCAGCTGGTCTCGCCGCTGCACCCCTAATGCACGCCGACGACGAGGCATCCCGGCTCATCCCCTCCAAATCCGTGACCAAGCCAACCCGCGCTTCCATCTACCGCCGCGAGTTCGACATCGGCGGCGTCCTCGACGACATCTTCAGCACGCTCGGCGACATCCCATCCTACGTCGCATCCGGCATCCCGAATTTCTTCCAAGACCTGCCACAAGGTGGTGATGTGCTCGATAAGCTGGGGCTGAAGGATGACGATATGGATGCGAAGCCTACGCAAGTGCTCAACATTCCTGGATACGCGAACTGGACGGATAAGGGGTGGAATTTGTTGGTTCATGGACAGGTTTATAAGGACCCTGAGCTCAGCAAGGAGAAGCTGAATGACCTTGCGAATGTGTTCCTTGTGGATACCAGTATCGAAGACCTGCAGCCGTCCGAAGCGCAGCAAGCGCGCAATCTCACCAGAGAGATCTTCTCCGTCCCAGAAAGCGATGCGAATGTCACGATGACATTTGTCCCCAACTTCGTCGCGCCAACCGGTCTTGCTGGTGGTCTCGTTGCGGCAAAGGGCGGCGCACAGGTAATCGTCATGCCAGACGAAACGACGGAGTTCGGGGACTTCTCCGCCTTTGTACCACTCGCCAATACCACCATCCAGTCCGGTGGCAACACCACCCACCTCGAGCAAGGCAACCTGACCGCGAATATCCAAGCCCTGAACTATTACGCCGGCAACGCCACGCTGGGTAACGCGACCGCCTACCTCGTTCCACCGGTTGGATTTACCATCATCTCCGACATCGACGACATCCTGCGCGTGACAAAGATCTATAAGCCTGCTGAAGGCCTGCTGAATTCTTTTGCGCGCGCGTTCACGCCGTGGATGAATATGCCTGAGGTCTATGCAGACTGGGCGCGTCGCATCCCTGACTTGCATTACCATTATCTCACCACAACCCCAGAACAAGCCACGCCGAACTACATGGACTTTATATATAAGACCTACCCACTTGGCTCTTTCGATACCCGCCCATTGAATTTCTCAGATGTTAAGGCCACGCTCTCAATCCGCAAATTCCTCTTGAATAGGATCTTCGAGACCTATCCAGAGCGCAAATTCATCCTCGTAGGCGACACATCCAACAGTGACATAATGGACGATTACCCAGCGCTCGTGAACGACTTCCCGAACCAGGTGGCGTGTATCTGGCTCCGCAACGTCACCACTACAGATGGAGATGAATTTAAGTTTCCGTATAATACGAAGGGCTTCAAGGATTTGAATAATCAGCAGTACATGTTTTTCAATACGCCTGATGATTTGAAGGGCTTGGACTTTGTAAACGGGGAGTGTAGGAATAAGACGGTGGCTGATCAGCCGACGTTTGATTATCAGAATGTGCCGTTCCAGGACTCAGCGACGTGTGGTGGACAGGGAGCGCTGGCTATGGCGGGTATGATGGCGATTGCTGCTGCGGTTATGAATTTGTAATCGATACCAGAAATAAATTGGAGAGCGGATTTTCGATGGCGTTTGGAGCAACGGAGCGCTGAGTTGGAGTAGATACTGTATATTACACACTAATGGCAAACACATCTACGAAGCCGCTTCATCAAAGCATGATCTTCAGGACAACACACCATACGAAGTTCAATAAGCAGCCGTTTTACTATAAAAATACCGTTTCTTAGTTACCAATCCACCCATCCCATGAAACCTTTCAGAGAAATCCAAAACTCTTTTAACACCTCTCAGACCGGCACCTGGCAACACTTGTACCGTCCTTCCACACCTCAATCCAGCCCCCTAACCTACATCGCCGTCCACGACGAAGGAGTGCAGTACGAACGGGTGGATACCTAGCCGATATCAAGCAACGGGTACAACATCACCCGCCCGCGTCCCCCGATTCAGCTGTGCATTAATCGCTGCGCCTATTAGAGCGGTGAACATATCCTCCGTGAAGTAGAGGTATTTGTCTTCTTGCCAATGTCTCTTTGCGTGGACATTGGTGTTGGTGTTGGTGTTACCTGTGTCGGCCGTTTTTGTTCCTGACCGCTGGATGTTGTTGTTTGCGTCCGAGGCCGCGGAGTCGGAGTTTGATGGTGGGGTGGTGGAGCCCTGATTGGTGGAGGAGCCCTGGTCGGAGGAAGGATTGTTTGAGCCGGCGTTGTTGCTGGGGTAACCATCAGACATAGAGTTTGTAGATGTAGAAGATGAAGGAGATGCAGCCTGCGAGATAGGCTTAACATGCGCCAAGTCCTCCTGCTCCAATCTGTCATCCGCATGTTCCAGATCACCAGGCTGCTCGTTATACTCACCCTTCCCCTCTTTCGACTCCTTCCCTTTCTTCCCCTTCTTCCCCTTCTTCCCCTCGTTCCCCTCGTTCCCCTCTTTCCCATGCTTCCCATGCTCCTGCTTCTTGGAGTCTGTGGGTTTGTTGGCGTTGTGAGCTACGAAGTCTTCCTCTGTGAGGCCATGGGCGGTGAAGTATGGGAGACCGCGCTGCTTGGATAGGTTGCGGAAACCGGAATAGTGCGTACCAGGCGCCATCAACTCGGCCACCGTGGATTCGTCTGGCAGGAAGAGAATGTGAGTCATGCCTGCACCCATGACGCCGACCAGGACGTCGGTGTTGCGCGCTAACTCGATCTGCTCTTTCAAGGCCAGTTGTGCGAAGTCGACGACGTTGAATTGGATGTCGGGGTACGCCTTCCTCAGATGCTCAACATGGCTAACCAGATTGTGGATTTGGCGAGTTCCGTGGCGGCGGTCGACGAAAGTTACTGATGTGGACTCGGTCAGGCGTTGCTTTGGGGAGAGACCGAGGACACGATAGATGCGCCGCAGGAAGGGTTCGAGCATGAATTTGGTGTGGCAGTCCCGGTCGGTCCAATGACTGTCCCAAAAGGGACTTGATGAGCCGGCCAAGGGAAGGATGACGGTGCCGAAGCAAGTGTCGTTGAGGTCTTTCATGCGTACTGGCGCTGAGCCTGTAACGAGAGGCCAGAGGGAGTCCACCGGCCCATCATCCTCATCTTCCCACACAACCTGAACCTCCCTTCTCTTCTCAGGCGTAAGGAAGGGTTGGCTCCCAATAGACAGCGCCCCACTCGGCTGCCACGTCGTCATCTCAAGCGCATCAAGCGTAACCATCGCCTGCCACAACTCCATAAGCTTATGCCAAATATTGTGGTTCAGCTCCCTCTTCACCAAGAACGTAATCTTCCCATCATTTCGCTTTTTGTCACAGTTTCCGTTGCCATGTCCATCGTGGCCAACTTCATGCATGATACTTGGCGTAGTTGGGCCGGAGCCGATGTCCCACTCGTCGAGTTGCATGCGCACGCCTGTCCAGTAGAAATACTCATGTATATCCTCAATGTTCTCGAACTTCTCCAGGTCTTTTCCGTTCTTCCCCGTAACGTCGGCAGCGATTTCGGTAGTGAGATTGCGTATCTTGCAGTCAAACCCGTAGTGCTTTTGTCCATCGTCGACTTTGGAACGAAAGGCCACGCCTCGCGCAACGCAGATAGGGTCATGAATGTGCGTGACGAAGCATTCCATCTCTCCGGTCCCAGACTCACAATACGGGATGTGGTTCTCGGCCAAGTGAGTTAGGTAGCTGGGGCCGTAGAAGGACTCGCAGTAATCGTTGTCAACGAGCTGCAGCATGTAGTCGTCTGGATGCGGTGGTGTCTTCTTATAACTTTGTAAGAACGTTGCGGGATTGAATCTTTGGTGCCATGGCGTAGGTGGTGTAGGAGCCAAAGGTGTTGTGTTGTCGGATGGTGGTCGACTGATTGTCTGAACCAGGATGAAGATGATGGAGAGGAAGAGGAGCCAGATTAGCCAGTTTCGGCGGCCGATGGTCACCATTGTGTCGACTAGCTGCTACCTGAGCATGGGTTACGGTAAAGAGCGAAGATGAGCCCGACCTGGCGAAGCTCGTCGATGGTATTATAGCAGCTTGTTGGAATTTGGGAATAATGTGTGCAGACCAAACTGCAGGACGAAGAAAAATGAAACACGGTTTATGAGGTGCGAGGGCATGATGACATGGTGAAATTTGGCCGTTGACTAGCTTTGGTAAGCTAGAGAATGCATTACGGCGTCAGTTCAGAGCAGACGACGTTGATGGTATCATGTTGTGGCTGATTTATACTGACAGTGAACGCCTCAAAAGGACGGCCAACGCTTTGGGTGTGTTGGTCTCGGACCTCAAAGCCTTGTTGTAAGATGCTTGCGATACCGTACATTTGAAAAGATTCCTGGTTTGAAAAAACGATTTGCGGGGACATTTTTCTGAAGCGAAATGTTGAGCAGTTGATATCTTGATTGTAGCCTGGCAAGTTGAGCCGGAGAATCGAAGTGGTGAGATGCGGTTTGGTGTTGATGGAAGACGTCAAGATATCGTGTACAAAATAAGGTTGTGGCACCGGGAAGCTAGCTCAGCCGAGTCCACGTGGCGCACGACCGCAACGCCATTTCGTCATTCCACCACACGTGTTCGCAAGAAGTTTGGTCCGGTTCAAGCGCTCTTGTGAAGACTGGTTGCTACAACACAAACCTAAATCAGCGATCTTGTCTTGATGCCTCAAAAGCCGTCCAGGCACAGCCCCGACCAATTTTCCTGCGCGCACGAGTAAGACAGGGAAGCGGCAACTAAAATGAGGACAAAGTGCAGCCTCAACTACTTCATATTTGCCATGAGCGGTACCATAGCCTTACATCATTTATAACCTTCTTTTGCGTCGTCTAACTGGTCTTGCTTGAGTCGTTTCTCGCTCAGCACCCCACCCTGCTCATTAGGTTGCAGTGACGGCTTACCTTTTCCACATAGCCAGCTCAATCAACACAAGAGACATTGATATGAGGATATGTAATTGATTTTTACTGTTAAAGAGTTTCCGAGCTTGATTGGGGCGTGTACTATTGTGCGTTGCATGGCGGGTTTTTGAGTTGGGACGTCGTCCCTGCTGCTTAGAGGGGAATGAGTGGTTGATGAATGAACGTGGATGAGTGTGGCTCTGGACGAAGTAGTTGGGTAGATGAAGGAATGGGTTTCCCAACTCGAATGACCTCGGCAACCTCTTGTTTTAGCTGATTTTCTAGGACATCATGGAAGACTCCCGGTTCCCCACCAGCACAATCGCCAAGATATCTGTACCCATTGGCTCATGTGGTGTACATCTCATGCAGGTGGAACTCTGTGACCGCATCTCGACGCAGTTCTTTTTGCCGGGTCATTTGGAAAATGTCGCATTAGTTTCTTGTCGTCCGTGACATATTCATCTGCAAATATTCCATAATTGAATATTGGCGGTTCCGCTATACGTTCTGGTAGATGTCTCCTTCGCTCGAGCACCATTCTCTGATATTCAATCTTGTATTACTCATCATCCTCAGGGACGCACTCATATACGACCTGGTACCCTGTCACAACTGGATCCCCACCCTCCTAAAAGTGCTGCGTTGGGGCCGTCCGTATCGCTCCACTCTTCTGACATATTCCCAGCTCCTTGGCTGCTTAAGTACGTTATCATCGTCAATCTTCATTCCAGGACTGCCGGCATCACCATCGACCATGATTCGTTTCTCTTTATGGCCTACTTCCGTTGCCGTCTCTTCTGTGTTGTAACTGTTCAGAGACAATGCTGCAGTTTTGCTCAGCTGTTACAGTCTCGTCAGCGCATATTCTGGGAGTGGGTTGAGGCTCGCCTTTCCTTACAACTTGCGCTGTAGTGTTGCCTTCACATTTCTTGGCCTACATTTGCGACATTCTCCTCAGGATATCGAACCCTCCGCCAATTCCCAGGCTCTTGAAGCCTTCCATGGCCGCTATCTTGGCTGGATTCTTTTGGAATCTGCACAGTATTGGCAAGCCGGTTTTGAAAACATGATTGGGCTGGAAGCACCAAGAAATATGCAATAGTCGCTAAGTTGATTCGTAGTATGAGTGTCTGTTGTCGATATAACGTCTTGATAAATGAAGTCCGTCAGATCCAATTCGGGGTAGTGATGTTGGAGATCCTGGTAAGTCACTCCGTACTTTTGCCATTTCAAAAGTTTTTGCGAAGTACTCGAAAGCCTCAAAATTGATTGTCTAGGCTTATACCGCTGGGCCAAGTTATTTCCATCTTTACAACCCGATTCAAATGCTCAATAAAAAAATTCTCGTTTTGTGAGCTCTGAAGGGGCTAGCCTTCTGCTCCCTCAGCCAGCGGCGGTGACATTTATCAATTTGTTCGCCGCTTCACCAACCTGCTCAGCGCTTAATACGTATCTGTCCGAATACATACATTAAGCAGCAGTATCATATCCCTTGCTCGATCCATTGTAGTCGGTTTTACATGCTGACAGCAGATTAGCGAACGCTTGAAGCCCTGCAAACACGCCATACTGGTTTTCGGTCAACACCACTTCCTCGACGTTTCATGTGGAAGCAGTCAAACTTCTCCTAACCGCGTGGTATCCTCTCTAACCCCCTGTGTTGTCGACTGTACTCCAAACAATGTTTCTACGGAGTCCTGGATCGAGCGATGTTTGTCCGGTTGGTGGGAAAGCCAAGTTTTTCGGCAAGCGTCAGGACCCACCCGTTTTCTGCCACTTACCGGGAGTGACACCCCACTTACCCCTTTAAGCATTATGTGGGTTCCCGAGGAGAATGTTTAGCCTAAGCTACACGATCAGCGGTTTTCTCGTGGGCCAGCGCCTCGGCTGTTCCCCGATTGAGACATAATCGGACAAACGTGCGATGCTCCCGCATTTCGAGCTGCCAATGGTGGGACAGCGAGAGCGGTTGCGACTTAGAGGCCGAAGATAAGGGCATCATGTGGTAGGAATGGGATACAAGAATGTGAAGTTGCCCGTAACTGCATAGCCGGCTCTCTTTTCTATTTCCCCATCAACATCTTAAAACTCCTCGAAGAAGATTCAAAGAATGCGACCAGCGAATATGTCTATCCATACCCTCCTAGAAAACCTCACCGCCAGCTACGGCCTGGCAACAGTCCTCGTCCTCGGCACCCTCATCTCCGTAAGTCTTCTCAAGACAGACTCGCTACAGCAACTGACCTTCCAGCTGTTCATCTACACGCTTATCGATGCCGTGTACCAGAACTGCTTTTCTCCCCTCTCAGACATCCCCGGCCCATTCCTCTGCCGCATCTCCCGTCTCCCAAACTGCTACCGCCTCATAACCGGCTTGCAACCTTTCTGGCTTCGCTCACTCCACCTTCAATATGGACCTCTCGTCCGCACCGGTCCCCATCAAGTAGCGTGTGCAAGACCAGAAGTATGGAAGGACGTAATGACATATAAAGTGAACCTTCCGGGCAAGGAGCACATTCCGCACTTTGGCAGAGATGAGGCCATGTATATCATTCCCCCGAATGGCGTACATCATATCCATTCTGTGCATGATGATGCGGAGCATCATAGGATTAAGCGGACGATTGCGCATGCGTTTAGTGAAAAAGCTTTGAGGGAGATGGAGCCGATTGTTACCAAGTATGTCGACCAGCTAATTACTAGGCTGGATGAGGCTGTTGATGGCGAAGAGAAGGGGAAGGTTGATTTGGTGGCGTGGTTGAATTACGTTACCTTCGACATCATTGGCGATCTCACTTTCGGCGCTTCATTTGGCTGTCTACAAGACAGCACACTTCATCCCTGGATTGCGACCGTGTTCGATAGCCTCCGTGCTGCGTGCTTCCTAGGTGCTCTGGGACACTTTCCATGGGTTAAAGCCGTTTTCATGACTCTTTTACCTCCTAGCCTGAAGAGGATACAATCTGAGCATCAGAATTCTAGCTCGAAGAAGGTCGACGAGAGAATGGCATCCGGCAGTGAGCGCCCAGACTTCATGACCCTCCTAGCCGCCGCGGGAAAAGACGGCAACGGCCTCAGCAGGGAAGAACTGCACTCCAATGCCACTCTTCTCGTTCTCGCAGGTTCTGAAACAACCGCGACGGCGCTCGACGGCCTCCTCTTCCACCTCTGCCACAATCCGGCCGTGTACAAAAAGCTCACTACGGAGATCCGCGCAGCGTTCGAGAATTACGAAGACACAACATTTGAAACGACACACTCTCTACCTTACATGAATGCATGCATCGAAGAAGGACTGCGTATCCACACTCCAGCTCCGACGGATATTACACGTATGGCGCCGCCGGAAGGGAAGATGTTAATGGGGCATTGGATGCCGGGTGGGACGAAGGTGAGTAATTGTATGTTGGCGATTTTCACGGATCCGGATTCGTTTATGGATCCGTTGGAGTTTCATCCTGAGAGATGGTTAGGTGGCCAGGAAAGGGAGAGGTTTGAGGGGGATAGGTTGGAGGCCGCTCAGCCATTTAGTGTTGGGCCGAGAGGGTGTGTTGGCAAGAAGTAAGTCTGATGATGCGAGGTTTGCGAATGTGCTGACAAAGTGTAGTTTGGCATATGCGGAAATGAGACTCATTCTTGCGAAGCTGTTGTGGAACTTCGATGTTGAGCTCTGTGAGGAGAGCAAGAACTGGGCGACAGAGCAGAAGGTCTTTATTTTGTGGGAGAAAGGACCTTTGATGGTGAGACTGAAGAAAGTCTCTAGGTAAGGGATCAGGGTGAGAGTATATATTCCGTAGCGATTCGCCAATTGCTGTTGGTACTTCATTTGAGAGGTGCAGCTATAAATACCTATCGGCTACAATGTTAGGGGGGCACTGCGGACAACAGGGCGAGATCGAACTCTTCAATGTCGTAGGGTTGATCTGGTACATCGTCCAAAGTACCTCAATTCGTAATCAAGACCTGTCTTCGACTACGCCAGTGACGACTTAGATGCGCCTGCGTCCGTGGCTGGGCTTCGTGTCACCAACGTTGCTTCCGGGTCTTATATTCTTCGTTCTTTCGACTGTCTGTTGCCGCAAGGGAATTCTGTAAACCCACGTCACGCAATGGGCGTCTATTCCAAGCCATAGATAGGCAATGATTGGGTTAAAGTTTTTATTGAAGAGGTGCGATGATTTACTGGCTTCCTTGAATGACAGGTTACTTAGCAGAGAGAGCAAATAGATGCAGACACAGTACAGTATTTTACAGTCTATTCCCATACTCTCTAAATGGTCTACGCTATGCTAATCGATCGACAATGCTTCAAATCATTCATGCTCTAACTCCCGCACCATTTACCGTACTCCAAACCATGCCTCCATTTCTCAGGAATCACATCGCTTCTTTAGCACTACAAATCATCTTCCTCCACCCCACAAAGCGCCGCCTCCCTCTCCACAAGCTCCATAAAGCTCTCGCGGTCAACACCTGTCGCTCTCGCCAGCCGATACATACTCTTCATCGTCGCACTAATGTGATCCCGAATAGCCTTCTCGTTCTGCGTCTCCCTCTCCACAGCTGGCTGACTTGAACTCCTCGAACTTACAGCCGTTGAGCTCGTTTCTTCTTTATGTAGTGTCTCTGTCTGTTCCACTTGCTCCTCTAGTCGTGAGGCGGTAGACGATTGGGAGCCAGAGCGCGGTTTGGGTTGCGCAATTGGGAAGTTGGAACTGGGTTGGGTAGGTTGGACAGGTTGGGCCGGGGGTTTATAAAGGTGTGGTTGGATGGGAGGAGCGTTGTAGGTGTCGATGTGGTGGGTGCCGAGCTTGGATTCAATCTCTGGGACTTGCTCATCCGGATCATGCCCATCCATTGCTGGTTGTACGGAGCCGTAGCGTGCGTAGTAGTTATCCTCTTCTGTTCCACCATTTGTGTTTCCCATTCCGAATGGTGGTGGTGCAGGTGAAGGCTGAGCAGCCGGTGCCGGGGTAGTCGAAGCTTCGTTATCGTATTGTGCCCAGTAATCCGCGTCGTCATCCTCATCCACCTCCTCGCTCTGTTTCGAAGTACCGTTCTGTATTGAGGTGCTGTGGAATTGACGTTCTGCATCCTCGACATCATCCATCCATGTCTTGCCCTCCACGTCGCCACGGAGCTGGTCACCGATCGTCCCAACCTCACTTATCCTCCACCCATCTCCACCGCCTTCGGCGTCGTTTATACACCATGTACCTCTAACCTCTACATCCAACTGTCGCAGCTTAATCCGCACCATCAGTGTCTCCTCATCCAGCCTCACGTATTTGACTTCCACATCCTCATTATCTTCCCAATCGACATCTAGCTCCACCTCTCCTGATACTGGATGTGGCTCTAACGCTAAGCTAGTTTGGATAGTTTTGAGGAGGTATTCGCCTGTTTGGTCGGTGTATGAAAGGTGGGGGAGCCATGCTGAGGAGCCGTCGGCAAAGAGTTTGAGGCGTTGGCGGAGGATTGGGGAGAGTTGGGGGAGGAGGGTTGGTGGGTATTGGGGGAGGGAGCCGGTTATGAGAGCGGAGAGGAGGGGTTGGATGAGGGTTTGGGCGATGGCTTCTGGGATTGAGGAGCTCATCGTAGCGGCTGAGATCGGATATCAGATGTGAGAGTGGGTTGATGTCAGATAATGTAGATGGAAACCGGTTGGTCTGAATCGTGCTGACGATTATAGCCACGATGACAGGATAGCTTTACGTTTGCCGGTCTCCAGAAAGTCTGATGCAGTTGCTTCTAGCCTCCTCCGTGTGCTTTACTGAGCTGTCTCAAGCTTTCTCGAAGCTCAATCAGGAGAACTCGTGCTTTTGTTATCGTAATCTTTGAGTGTTATGACAGAACTTCGCTCCCTTTCAGGATAATAGCAATGACGTCGCCTTGACTGGTTATCGTGAAACAAAAGTTTGTATCTTCCTGGTGGTGTTGTGCTACTCTCCCATCACTCGGGATCCAAGTTTCCCCATATCATCTCCCTTCACCCGACACTAACCAGCAAGGCTACAATTCAGCCTTTCTTTGGCAGAAATTGGCTGCTGTCACATGACATAAAGGACAGTCTTCGAGCAACGTTATTCGCTGGACCAGGACCCCGAACCTGACACTAGTGGATGAAGGGAACGGGAACGGCTGACATGGCGGGGTCCATTTGAAATGCGGAGAAGGGATTAGCCGCCGATATCTTGACGTCTCGCCAGTTGATCAAGGGTCAGTGCCATTGTTTTTATATAAGCGATTGTTATTTCCTCATCTCTGATTATGATAAAAACCGAAAAAAACCTCGGTTAAACCCAACTGATCGATTTCCCCAATTACCTCTCAATTGCTCCGTAAACGCCGTAACTCCCGTCCATCCTCACCAATCGGTTACCTTTTGATTGTCGTGCTCGATGTTTAAAGCTCCTGTGCGAGTGTCCCTGTTTCAACGAGGTGCCTTGGAAGACACGAACGGGAACTCGGTCATCTCAGTCCGCTCCTGAAATGGCTCAGTATCAACCACGGTACCATTGATATCGGTTCCCTAGAAATCTGTGTTGTCGCCGCCTGCGTTGTTGAAGTCATCGTGGGCCAACCAGTATGCTTTTTTCACATCAGAGTAAGAGACCTTGCTGAATTGCTCGCCGGGTACCCGAGCGAGATCCCATAATGACCATTCCTCTAAGTGTTGATAGTGCACGAGCATCAATATTGCCTTCTGTCTGGCCTCCTTTGCCTCAATGAATTCCTTCATAACTTCCCAGGCATCGTGCTGGTTTAAGTCGTCTATTAAATTCCAGATTTGCTTGGCATGATATCCTTGTTTGCGGCAGTACAACTCATGCAAGATATATGCTCTCCAATCTTTCGGCGTCTTCGTCTCGCAGAATGCCATAAGCGACCCACAGAACTTCGTCCACGAGACAACTCTCCTTGTATCCAGGGACCCATCAATCATGGGCGAACTCCACCGTTTCGCGGTAGCCACCTCTATTTTCCTAAACCAGTTTCATCCACCATCCTATATTCGTGAGGTAGCCACCTCTATTTTCCCAAACCAGTTTCATCCACCATCCTATATTCGTGAAATTGTACGCCACATACCTCTAGCTTAAACTTGCTTTAGGTTCATTAGTGCCAAGAAGTACATCAGCCATTTCCCGGTCCTGTGAAGCGCCAAATATTTGCTACACTTTATCGATTACCATTTTCGTGGTAACCTCGCCTCGACCAAATGGCTTCCAGTTGGGTGCCCACCACTCTTCAAGATCCGTGATGAGGACACTCGCGCTCAAGTTAGCAGAGTATTGCGTGTCTCCAATTCTGCGCCTCATGTGGTATCGCTCAGTCTCAGACTCAAACGCAACGACGTAAGCGAGGAAGCTCCTCAGTGTATCGACGTTGCGCCCCGCCTTGCCAAATCCCCAGTGAGCGCGAGTTCCAGCAGTAAAGTTCACCTCGACACCAAATCTCTTCAAGGTTTTTAAGATTTTGGCGAATTCCCTCCTCCAGTCTTATCCCCGAAGGTGGATTTCCAAAAGCAAGTTCTTCTCGTTTTGTAGAAACCTGCTGCAGGCGCCAAAAATTGACGCCGTAATCACAACGCCCTGGCTGAAATAAACACGTCCTCGATGCCAGGACGCAAGAGCTCCGAAACGTTAGCCAGACCTTTTTATCCAAGTCATCTAACTAAGACTTCCAATTGCAATGCAGCAAGAGTACTATTAAGATGCACTCGAGCTGTAACTTATCCGCATCTGCTTTGAACATTTCGGCGTTTAGTTTACACTTAATGGCCCACTGGGCGCTTTGGAGCTGCTATTGTGCCGAACTTGATCCAGGTGCCCACTCAAAGGTGCTAAGAAGAGTTTCAAGTCCCTCTGCGAAGCTGTTTACTAGAATCACAGCTGTGTCCCACGTCTTCCAACGGGGGCTGTTGAGCAAACGATTTCCCAAACTGTCATGCTGAATAGTAGCTCGAGTCTTTTCTACAAAGATGCGATGGCCTCGAGACTGGCTATCTCGTGCGACGCCCCTTTAAGGGCTTCCTCATCCTCTTGATGGAATCCTTCGACTTAAGTGCAACCTTCCCAACCGTAATTGCTCCACTAACAGCGTCCATGGCTGGTCTTAGAGGTTGGATAAGACGTTGTGTAAAACAGAGTTTCAGGTAGGAGAAGATAGAATATTGACTTGGCGATGTGTTGGAAACCTTGCTATGTTTTGTCCTGGTGGAACAAAATGAAGCTCCAGTATCCCCCCAAACCATCTTTTTATACATCTCCACGAAAACTAGTGGACACGTTGACTGTGCCTGAATGTGACTCAAACAAGCTCAGTATTGAGCCCCGGGTAGGCCATACCGGGTAACTACCCAGTAAACTACTGCCAAGTACTTACCCTGAACCATTTTACTACCCCATCCGAGTATCTTGGTAGTTACCCAGTATGAATTACGACGGCGCTTGGCTAAGCAGGTTACGCGAGACCTCACATGATCACAAGTCACTTGAGCCCAGAAAGCAATTAGCTATTAATCTAGTTTTACCGACTGCTGCCTTTTTAATCAGTATCATTAGTACCACAGTTTTTAGGCTTCATATCCAAGAATTTCCGGTAAAAGACATCAAGTGTTTTTATAAGCTCAATACCCGGTAACTACCCAGTACTTACCAGGTCTTGAGACCCAAAATACCTTACCTGCTCGGCGACTCTTCGGGTACTACTGGTTACTACTCGTGCTCAACGCTGAACATGCTTCGACGACGCACATGCGCGCACAAACCCATCGATGAAGTTTGTCTCAAATCAGCTGGCACCAATCTTACTGCACAGGAAGAGTAAAGTTACTTCGTGACATTCTACGCCTGGCCTAACGTATGTATAGCTTCTCCAATCTGGCAATTACTCGCCTCATGATCTATCTACACCTCGTGTTCTGAATATAGCAAATAGCAAAGCAAAGCAAATGGGTATAGTTCCAACTCCAATCCATCCATTATTTGTTCCGGCCCCAGGTCTGCCACAGCCTCTTAGTTGTCGTTCCCAGGTTTGCCCCTTCAACCCTTCTGTCATCCGTCGATGTGTCTCTATGGCGTTCTTCACGCACGCATCGTCGTTTGTCTTGTGGCAGCCCCAGTCGACGCGCTCCTACTTCCTAATGATCTTCAGAAGACTAGGCAACCTACTCTTCCGACTCAATCCCACCCTAAGGGGCGTCGATCCTTTCTGCAGCGGAGAATGCGGTGTGTCTGCCTGTTTCACCTCTTTTCCGTCGTCCGTTTGTTCTGGAGGGGTAGAATGTGGTGCCTTGGGGGTCTCCGGGTGATCAGCCGTGGTAGAATCCGAAGACTTCCTAACAATATTCGGTGCCTTAAAACCCCCGGAAGGTTTCCTCGAAATCGACTTCTGCCGGGCGACTGGTTTGGCAGCAGGCTTAGCCGCCGGAGTTTCAGGAACTGGCTGAGGGGCGGGGGTAATTTCCTTATCGGCAGCTTGACTTAATTTCAGCACCTCTTCGGCAGGCATAGGCATAGCATCGGCCATGGTCTCGTCGTCCGACGCATCCGCATCCACGATCTCTTTGGACTTTGCCACTCCGTTCTTCTTTGCCTTCGGAGCCGCCTTCTTCCTGCCCCTACCCTTCGCAGCCAAAGCCTCAACATCCACAGCGGCACTCAGGGCTGAGCCCAAACTCTTGCTCCTCCTCGCCGCTGCAGCCTTCTGCGCCCTCGTCAACGGCTTAGCCGCCACCTCTGCTTTCTGGCTACCCAATGGCAGTTCGTTGATCACAGAATCAAGATTCTCCTTGCCAGGTCTGGAGACTCTACGACGTTTGGTGGAAGCGAGATCTTCATCTTCCTCATCGTCGGCTGCAGTAGCGGGTCCAGAAGTCTGTGAGACGATGGTTGAAAGAGATGGGATAGGCGCGCGGGGTTTGGCAACGACCTTCCCCTCATCAGCAAAAGGAACAACTGGTGTGAGCGAACTATCGAAGATAGTGTCCGTTGAAGCTTTCTCGCGCCAATCCTCGCTCGATTGGGAGAGGTGCTCGGTGGAATCCTCAGCTAGGCTCTTCTTCCTCTTCAGCCTCTCTGTCTTTCCCTTAGCCTTGCCTTGGCTACCAGTTACAATCTCCTCAACGGCCTGTGAGGTGTCACGAGCTGGTGGTGCGCCGAAGAAAGAAGTATGCATGGTATCAGCAGCTGCAGAAGCGACCTGCTGCTCAGGAACAGTGGCTTCGATTGGCACAACTGTCCCATCCTCCACGACAAGCTTGGGCGCGGATTTCTTCCTCGTGGCAGCTTCGCGCATACGCGCACTCAGACTCTTCAGCTCCTCCACTTTCGGCTGGGATTTCGGCGGTTCCGTGTCTCCCTGGATGCCTGTGGAGGCCAGTTCGTCGTCAGATGCATCGAAATCAGCAATGACCCTCCCTCTTCCTCTCTTCGTCACTGGGCCTCCATCGGCAATCTTGCCCGAACCTTCCGGCATAAAGAACTTAGGGTCATCGACACTAGCGCCCGGCCCAGCAGCCTCCCATTTATTATAATCCAGCTTCCCCAGCACCAGTCCTTGATTGCCAGCGGAGACAACCACCGGTGTCTGCGCCTTGACCTTCTCCGGCTGAGCTCTATCAGCTTCCTCATCCTCCTTCTCCGCTGCCTCAATCTCAGCATCCGTCATCCCCCCATCCCCCCTCATCTGCCGTGTCTCAGCTGCGACCTCCGCGTGGACTTTATCCATCTCCTCATGAAATTTGACCATCGCCGCGTCGGCACTCTTGCCGGATTCAGCTTTGAATTTCGCATCTAGCTTACCAAGCTCCATCCCCAACACCTCTCTCAACCTCTTCCCAGTGGTGACGGCGGTACACATGTCGGCATCCAGCTTTTGGGCACGTTTCGTGTCCGTACGCTGCAACCCTTCATACTCAGCGTTGAATTTCTCAGCTTCCGCTTCCTCCGCATCAATAAGTGCGACAATCTCCTCACTCGTTTTACCCTGGATATGCTCCACCGGTGGCCCCAGTCTCAGGCGCATTTCCGGGATAGCATAATCAGGAAACGCCAATTTTTTCTCCTCGTGCCCTTCAGTATCGTTCACCAGGGTGACTGGTGCTGCCTCCTTCCGCTTCTGGCCCATAGATACGGAACGCGAGTTTTTCCTCCGTTTCATCTTAGCCAGCTCCCTCAATCCATTAACCTCTCTGTCGAACAGCGGAACATCAGCCTCTACCGCTTTAGCAGACATACTCTTTGCCCTCCTCGCACTCGGCCTTGGCTTATACTGTTCCTTCGAGGGGAGGCCCTCTAAGCCTGAAGTCTCTTCGTCATCATCCAAGTCGACAACATTGGTCTTGTTCTTGTTGGTGGAGACATGGGGTAAGGGGTGGGCGTGAGGGTTTGATGTTGTGCGACGAGCGCGGCGAGGTTGTGGAGTCGACGCATCGCTATTAAACTCCTCCTGCAGCTTCATGGCGAGTTCCCTATCAAGCGTCTCTTGGTTCTTGAGAAGGCTCTTTTTCTTCCAGTTAAACACCACGAGTGTGTCATCGACGTCCTCGAGTGGTGCTGGTGTGTCAGGGTCCTTAAGCTTTTCGTACGTGACAGCCGTCTTACCCATCATCTTTCTCGTCTGACTCCTCTTCGGCTCTCCCTCCGCTGCAACGCCGCCTAGAGTCTTAGACCTCTTGTTCTTCCTTGCAGACGGACGTGCGACGACATCAGACTCCCCACTACTCGACGGGATTTCCTCCCTGGCAACGTCGCTGTATCGTCTTGCCCTTTTCGCTTCCAAATCGACAGACTCCACGCCCGTCTTACTCCTCTTAACCTTCCTCTCACTCCCCTGTATCTGACTAGACAGCGGCTCCACACTAGGCGCCCTGGCCCTGCTACCACGCCTCTCCTGCCAAGTGCTATTCGCAACCGTTGCGCTACCGCCGGACGGTCTCCTGGCTTGTGTCATAACATCTGGGAGCGTCGCATCCACCGCTTCAGTTGATATTGGGGGTTCCTGATATTGCCCTTTCTGGCTGTTGCTAAGCGAGTATAACTCAACGATCGGCATGGTGGGAAGCCCCTTATCAAACGACACCGACAGGCCACTAGATTGTGAGTTCTCGCCGGCGTTGACGGTGTCGAGTACCTCGTCAAGCAAATTCTGCGTGCTCGTCTGCTCCATAATAGCATCAACCTTTGCCTTCACACTCTGCGTCGCGGCGGCTTGCTCCTGCGAGGAGTCAAATATTGAGAGGCGCCTGTTAGGGCTGATCGTCGGCGGGAGTTTGGATCCTGATGATCTGGCGGACTTAGTGACTTTTACAACAGATACATCTCCTGAATTGGTCGAGGCAATGCTCCCTGTTGTGTTCTTGTCGGTAGTGCTTGGCTGCGAAGTAGTCCTTGGAACCGGTATACTTCCACCTCCACTACCATCGGTTGGCGTCTTAGTAGCTTGGACAGAGGTGGACGAAATCTGGTCCACAGGGTCGACCTGGCTGGAACTCAGGTCAATGACCTCTCTTCCATCACCCTTCCCAACGCCTCTCATCATCTCCTTATCCATAGCAGCAGTACTCTTCCGCCTCGCATAGCTCTTAGCCTTAAGAAGCTCAAAAGGTGTCTCTTCCTCGGCTGGGATGTCCGACTTCCTCTTCCTAGCACCACCTCGAACATCAGTATCATCTACACTCCCCTTCCTCTCTTTTCCGTCAACTGCCCGAGGACTCGAGCTCGGAAGCCCAGTCTTACTCCTCTTTGCGTTGCCATATGTCTTAAGCAGGCTTTTCTTCTCCTCCGCCACAGCCTTAGCTCTCAGTGCCTTGAAAGATTCTTCCTCATAGTCTTGTGGGGACTTCAGCTTCTCGTAGGCCTTCTCCTTACCTCCATCACGTTGCATCTTAGACGTTATATTCGCGCGAGCTGGAGCTAAAACGGGAGCAGGAAGTGGAGGGGCGTCCCCTGCGGCCTTCGCTTTCTCAGTCTCTTGGGGCGGTGGTGGCGAGAACATCCCCTGTGGAGAGCTTGACGGCGGGACAGAGGTTTTGGTGCGTTTGACTTTTCCGTATGTCTTTGGTTTGGAGGCTAGCATATCCATGGTGGTCTTCGCCCCCTTCCTCATAATCCCTCTCATAACGTCTGGGCTCCAGCTTGGGACATCATAAGGGTCCGTCCTCCCCGTCAACTGCTCTCTGGCAACAGTATTCTTCTTGTACAGCCCTGAGTCTTGAGAAAGCTTCGTGAAACGGCTTTCGTCGATTATATTCAGGGTATAATCTTCCTGGCTACCCTCAACTACATGTTTCATACTCTTCGCCCTCTTGGCCTCTGGGCGGCGCTCCATCGTTTGTTTTGGAGAGGTTAAAGAGGTGGTAGAGTTGTGGACTCCAGTCTTGCTCCTCTTCAGTTTATTTGCGCTTTTTCTCGCAATATCTGGGCTTATTTTTACAATCGAGCCGGTAGGAATCGAAGCTTGTGCTGGGGCGATCAAGGTGGAGGTGTCTGGCATAGGCGTGCTAGTATGCTCATCGGTTTGCAGAGAAGAGGCCAGCAGCGCTGCAGGAGATGGCTGACGAAGAGTGATAAGGCTTGTATCGGCGGCGTGTTGAGCGTAGATGGCATTAAATACTGCAGAGTCTAATGACCTATGGTCAGCGATGGTCTCTGGTATAGATATGGGGGGTGTATAATCAATTGGGCAGGGCGAGTAACGGGGGTGTGGTAGGGCAGGTTGGACGTGGAGGGAGAGGGAAGTTACCTGTAGATCCAGTACCGAGCATCAATCCCTCGTCTCCACCATCTAGACTATGTTCTTTACTTCCCGAGTCCTCATTGCCTTGCAGCTGCATTTTCACAGAAGCTGGAACAGCAAACGATGCGCTACTGTCTGGGTTGGCCTGAGTAGCAGAAGTGCTCAATGTAGCTGACGTAGGGCGTGGTGAAGCGGCTGGAGAGTCACTAGGCAAGAAAGCAGACAGCGCATCGCTATCGTCGTCTGAGTCTGGGATGACTCTGTCACGAGTGGTCATCTTGGCGTGCGGAGCAAACTGCTAGAGCCTAACAGCCTAACGTTCACAATTGAGTCCACAATCAATTGATGGTGCAGGGAATAGTGGCCACAAGGTTGAGAATGGTTCATGAGATGAGGTGGAAGTTCGCGTTTATGTTATCAGCTTATCGCGATTTAGACGCGTTGTCACATGGTCCTGTGCAACCCTGGTGGGAAAGTGCGGCAGCCATTGGCAGAACAGCTGAAGTGTCTCACCGCTCCTTTACAAACACATTCAGCAGAACACTTTGACCGCCTGCCTAATTAAACAGAATGCATTCGCCGGATTCACGATCACGCAGAGTCCAGGATAGTTTCAGCATTTGGTAGCATTGATGCTATGATATGACTGTACCATGTACAGAACACAACATGATCACTTCCCCAGGACTCCGTAGAAATGGCCACCACTTTGATATACTTGGTTTGAACGCCACAAGTACTCGAACACTACCACCTCCCGTTAAGAACGCCATACGCCCATCAAGCAAAACCCCCCTCTACTCCGCCACGAAATCATTACTACCCCAGCTCTCACCCCGACTCGACCTCTCATCTGCCTATTCCACTCCCGACAGCTTACTCCCCTCTCGAAAGCATTATGCCTTTCCCCACCATAAATACACCGCCGATGCACACTCCCACTCTCGGTGTGACCCCGCATATGGCAAATGCTGCAGCGTGTGTTTGAACCGACAGGGTCACTTTTCGGCGGACTCATCTTGCTGTTTTCCGTTTTGCTATCGTGTTGGGTGCGAAGTGGGCTCTCAGGAAGGCTTGTCAAGTCCGCAACCTCAACTGACACAATTCTGATGGATGTGGGGTCAGGGTGCGAAGCTGCATGTGGAGATCGTGGAGCTTTGTCCGAATCGGTAACTCGGCACCGTTGTTAATCCTCGCCAAACCCCGTCTCAATCTCGTCCCCACGTCCTTCAAAAATTATACTTGATCAGCAGGAAGTCTCTCAACTCGCTTCACTAGCCGCCCGCACACCCTTATCATGATCCTCCAAACTCTCCATGAGTCTCGCACCCAGCTGATCCTCAAACTCCGACTGCGAGACTTCGCTCTGCGGCTGTCCTCCCCCACCAATACCCTGCACACCTCCCAAGCTCTGCTGCCCAGCCATCTGACCCATCGGAGTGGCGGTGCCATGAGAACTATGCTGACTATGCCCTCCCACAGCATTGACTCTGGAGGGGTCCTCATGGTATTGTCCGTCGCCGGAACTATGATGCTGTTGATGCTCCATCGAATCCTGGCGCCGGATATGTGATTGATCCAGGAGTTGATGGCCATGATGATCGACACTACCATGTATCTCAAGCCCTTGCGGTGGCGGGTGCGCATGCTGAATATTCGGATCATGCTGTTGCATACCTCCAGCGAGAGCCATAATACCGTGAAAGCGTGCAGTTTCTTCGTCGGACTGTAGTCTCGCCCGCTCCTCCGCCTCCTTCCTCGCTGCTTGACTTGGCGCTCTAGTCTTGAGTTCCCCAGTAACACACTGAAGATAATACGGCACCTCGATATTACTCTTCAAGAAAAACAGCTTCAAATTCCTCGCCTTGTCCTTTAGTTGGACCTGATTCCTATCCTTCAGAATCTCACTGACTTGGCCTTTACTCCCGTACAAGGCAAGGATCTGACTCCAATGCGGGCCCTTCACCTGATCGAGACCAGCCATAAGCGCATTCTCCTCTTCCGTACTCCAAGGGCGGCGTTGCGATGGCAGGCCCGGGCGCCGAGAGTGTGGAGAGGCTTTGGCGACGGCTGCTTGGCGCGCTTGTTCGTAGAGGACTTGGGTTGGGGCGGTTTGGGTGTGGTAGGGGACGGAGTTTGGTGGGTAGGGTTGGGGGTGTTGGGGGTAGCCGTTCATCTGCGGCGGATGCTGCGGCGGGGGGGGTTGCATTTGCTGCATATGTTGTTGTTGTTGTCGTTGTTGTTGTTGCTGCTGCTGCTGCTGGGCTTGATTTTGTTGTTGTTGCTGATTTGGATCGGTGTTGTACTGATTGTAGCCGATGCTTTGCAGCGCTTGTTGTGTTGCGTCGCGTGTTGCGGCCTCGATATCGATGTCGCCGAGATCGAGCTCTGGCTCATTGCTTTGGGTTTGCGTTGGGATGTCAGTGGAGTCGTCTGGAACGGAGTCCCGGTGTTGTGGGGGAGGGACATGGACGCTTGGTGCTGGGGCGTTGAGAGCGTGTCTGCGCATGTACGGTGCGAGAAGCGGTGCATATGCAAACTTCAAATGATCGCTCAGGCTCCTGAGAAAGTCTTCCCAGGCGTATTGTTCGGACAAAGCGGCTGTTCGGTCAGTAGGTGATCGGATAATGGTGTATGTGTTGTATGTGGTATTAAATATTTGTTGGGGCTTACAGATAGTATCAGCATCCCCAGCCTCATTCTGAAGATATGCTTTCCTTGCATTTGCTGCACTGATGAAGTCTTGCTCGCTTGCGGTAAGATCCATTCCTGGGTGTCTTGCACACAGGGCATCGGCGAGACTTTGTGGAAAGAGGTTCTCCAAGGTCTCGTCTGCGGTCATCTCTGTTTCCTCTGCCGAGATTGCAGAAAGGAACATCTGAGTCTTGAGGTTCAAATATAGCTGTCCCGGGTCTTTGCCGAACTCTCCTCCATCTGGCACGAAGCACTCCAGAAAGTGGTCGTTGAGCTCGTAGAAGCCTACATCTTGTCCGCCGAATACCGACGATGCAAAGGTCGCCAAGTTTGTAATTCTAATTGTCGAGCGGTGCTCGACTTCTTGTATATTGAGCCCGTTGGCGGAGAGGAATGGTTTAGTCTGAGAGTAGATCTTCTTGGTCTGGTCGAATAATGATTTGAGTGTCTGGTAAGCTTGGCCAAGATCAGTTTCGGGCTTTGTGACAATGTTGATGGTTTCGGAGTATGGGCCTTGTGCGAGTGTTGCGAGAAGCTGTGTCGACTGTTGAAGAGTTAGATATGGTTGCTACCCATCCATAACCATCACTCACCAAACTCTCGAGAATCGGCAAGCTGCATATGCGCATGTACAAATGTGGATCATTGGAGAAGCCAATGCTCGAAGCTTCCGGCCGCTGTGATTGCCGAGTATAATCTGGTTGCTGCGGCATAGGCTGATGATTCTGAACTGACCCCGAGAACGAGTGATGTGCTTGCATTGGATCATGATGCTGTTGCGAGTAATCCGGCATACCAGCTCCAGTCTCTTGAGCCGCAGTAGCGGCGGCTTGTGCTATCATAGCAGCAAAGTCCATATCGTCGACATTGAAAGACTGCTCTGGCTCAATGCGCCGTCTCTTCTCGTCGCTCTCCAAGCCATTGTGTACGGTTTCCGAGTATCTGCGCTTGAGAGCGGATGCATTGGGATCATATTGAGGAGGCTCGGCACTGTATGGGGACTCGTATTTGATCTGCGGTTCTGAATGAAGCATGGCTGATCAGTGAACACGTTCTGATACCTGAGGCGTTGCATCCACGATATGCTGGAAGCGTATGCGCTTATCGCCCAGCGTCCTCGATAAAGAGTAGATAAACTTACGCTCAAGCGGCAATATGGGCAGAGAAGCAGTAGGCACAGAAGGAGTGGAATCCATCTTGAAGATTGTCACGGCGTGTATGCCTCTGGTGTGGATTGTTGCAATGTTATGGTATCCATTGTCTGTCTCCCCGGATAAAATGTGGTGTTAGTGGTTTCCTCCAGCGCGGCGCCGGCCTTCTCGAGCCCAAAACCGCCGATGGCCAGCCTCAGCCATTAGCTCATAGCCCCAATCAGCGAGACCTCAAATTTTGCCCGTGCCCTCAAATTTTCGATACACCAACCGAGGAAATTCCGTATGAAAAATACAAAATGTTCCATTCCAGTTTAGCTCTGTATGTTTATGATATATACATGAATCTATACCTCGCCAGCCAGAGCGGAATTAACACTCCAATGCCGGTTACTATAAAGCATTCAACTACACTCTTTCATTTCTCAGCCTGGCGGCTCTGCCTCTGATGTCAAAACTGTCTTGATCACGTTCTGATAAGACCCCAGGGACAACTAAGGACGAAAACAAACCCACCAATGCAGTTTTTATGGTTGATGAAGTATCGTTCGTGAGTGAGACATCATCACGACCGTTACCTTTAGGGTGCTAGAAGGATGAACCGCAATCGGGTGCACGTGACCAGACCTGATATTTCCCAATTCGCCATTTCTGAAGCTCTCTTTGAGGATGAAATAAGGATCTCACCAAGCCGTGACGTTACTGGCGTAGAGATTTGAACCATGAAAAACTTGACCTCGAGAAACTCTTCAGCATGGAACAGATCTCGATCTGAATCAGATTCAACAGCCGGCACTCACTAGTTTCCACACGTTGACCACGTTAAGACCACGTTAAGACCACATCTCCATTTTGATCCAACATCGCCCAATCTTTTCTATTTCCATCATCAATTGGTTTCAAGGGGTCCCGCTCTTCATTTTTCCCAGCGGACCGCCCCGGCCGCGCATCGGTCAACGGGTTGAGGATCAAAGGCCCTGGTATAATAAAGTGTCCAGTGTTCACGTCAAAACTTCAGCTGCCGCTGTCGTCCTGTCCTCCCACGGCAGCTCTCAGTCTCAGGCCACTCCAGCAATCCAGAATAGCCGGTGGCAATGCGGTCTCTTGCCTAACGAAGAGACAAAGGACAACAGCCGTTGATGGTCAAGCTTTGTCATCAGCAGAATGGTGGCTTACCCCACATTGCCCGTCCACCTTGATCCAATCAGTGATCACAGCAGAAACGAATTGACGGCGTAGCGGAGACGTTGCATGAATCGGCACCTCGTTCTGTCGCTACGGACTGCCTTTGATGGACCGCATGGATATCGACAGAGCACGAAAGATGCAGAAAGACGGCGATCGGCGGCGGGGAGAGCCAAAGAGGGAAAGAAGTCTACCCCTCTTCACTTCAGCCACGGAGCCAACAAGGGAACACTTTGGGCGTTTTCGCCCCTGGATAGGTCACAGGTACTGTACGAGGCTACATATCGTCAGATCTCTGCAGGTAATGTATCAAGGGTATCCGTTTTAGCTTCTTCCATCCGTTCTGCCGACATCACTGCATCTATTCAGTCTCTTTGATATCAGCGTAGGCTTCGGGCAAATGTGGCCGGCTTTACTGTGATCTCTTCCTAGGGTAGGGAATGCTTTTCTTTCCGTTGATGTCCCAAGACTCTCAACCCCACCCCGCCGCGGCAGGTCCACAGACACCAACGACAATGCGCCACTTTGGGAAAGAGCAAAGAGCCACGACAATCAAGTGATCGGGCAAGTGATCTGGCCAAGGGAAGGAGACGGAATGAGGATAACCGCCGAGGACGGAAGGGTGTGGAGGTCTGCATTCTCAATCTCGTCCACCCCTCCATCGGTGCAAGGTTGGACAAGGTTGCAACACAACCCCTTGACGTAGCGGCCGTAGCTTGAGAAACCCCACCCCCTCATTGATTTCGCCCCTCGTCCATGTCGCGACATATACATAAACCGTCCTTGTCCTCCCAAATATTGTTTCGTCTTCCTAAATCAAGATAATCATTTTCACGAATAAACGCCATAATGACTGTCATCGACCTCCACACCCCTCATACTGGCAAGTATGAGCAGCCAACTCACCTGTATGTCTCGAATCTCAACCCCTCATTCTGAACTTCAGCGCACTTCAACTCCATCCTAACTGCTTAACCACAGTTTCATCAACAACGAGTGGGTTGAGGGTGTAAAGAAGCAAGTCATCGAAGTCATCAACCCAGCCAACGAGCAAAAAATCTGCGACGTCTCCGAGGCTACCGAGGAGGATGTCGACAAAGCCGTTGCCGCGGCCCGCACCGCCTTCGAGACCACCTGGGCCAAGGTCACGCCAGAGGACCGTGGCAAGCTGTTGAACAAGCTCGCCGATCTCGTTGAGAAGAACCTCGATACGCTTGCTGCTATCGAGTCCCTTGACAACGGAAAGGCCATCTCCATGGCGAAGAACGATGTCGGCATGGTTGCTGGTACGTTGAGATACTATGGTGGTTGGGCTGATAAGATTGAGGGAAAGACCATTGATACTAACCACGAGACTTTCTCTTATACTCGCCAGGAGGCCGTAAGTCGCTATTTCAAACCTCGGTATGCCCAGTTACTAACCAACAACAGATCGGTGTCTGCGGACAAATCATCCCATGGAACTTCCCACTTCTTATGTGGGCATGGAAGATCGGTCCAGCTGTTGCTTGCGGCAACACCGTTGTCATCAAGACTGCTGAGCAGACCCCATTGTCCGCTCTCTACGCCGCGAACCTGATCAAGGAGGCCGGCTTCCCACCAGGAGTCATCAACATCATCTCCGGTCTCGGCCGCGTCGCAGGCGCCCACCTCGCCTCCCACATGGACGTCGACAAGATCGCCTTCACGGGCTCCACCGCCGTCGGCCGCCTGATTATGAAGGCCGCCGCTGACTCTAATCTCAAGAAGGTCACTCTTGAGCTTGGAGGCAAGTCGCCAAACATCGTTTTTGATGATGCTGATATCGACAACGCCATCTCATGGGTCAACTTCGGTATCTACTTCAACCACGGCCAGACCTGCTGCGCCGGCTCCCGCGTCTATGTCCAGGAGGGCATCTACGATAAGTTCATTGCCCGCTTCCGTGAGCGCGCCGCCGCAAACAAGGTCGGAGATCCTTTCAACCCAGAGACCTTCCAGGGCCCACAGGTCTCGAAGATCCAGTTCGATCGCGTGATGGAGTACATTGAGGCCGGAAAGCGCGAGGGCGCCAAGGTCGAGGTCGGAGGCGAGCGTCTCGGAAACAAGGGATACTTCATCAAGCCAACTATCTTCTCGGGTGTTACCAAGGACATGAAGATTATGAAGGAGGAGATTTTCGGCCCAGTCTGCTCTATCGCCAAGTTCAAGACTATTGAGGAGGCTATTGAGACTGGTAACCACTCGACCTACGGTCTTGCGGCTGCTGTCCACACCAACAACCTCAACACTGCCATCAAGGTCGCCAACGGTATCCGTGCCGGAACTGTTTGGGTTAACTGCTACAACATGCTTCACCACCAGATTCCGTTCGGTGGTTACAAGGAGTCCGGTATTGGACGTGAGCTTGGAGAGGCTGCGCTTGCCAACTACACTCAAACTAAGTCTGTGTCTATCCGCCTCGGTGACGCCCTCTTCGGTTAAATCCATTATATGGAATAAAATGGAAAAACCGGTTGTACTTAGGACAAGGATCATAGGATAGCGATTTGCAAAATTGAGATACCACTTTGAAACAACTCTGCATCTTCCCTGCTGTGCATTTGCGATGCACTCCGTCGTTCTACCACGTATGTCACTGGTCGGGCATGTGTTCTAGGGTGCAGCGGTCTGGGAAAACCAGCACAACTCACGGCGCCTCATGCGGATTGATTTGTGGCTGCAACGTTCAGACCGCGAAGCCCGCGACGGCGCACCTGCTTTTAGTAAGTCCAAATGTTTGGAGGATGGACTTTGGGAAACTCCCAAAGTTCCGATGAAAGATGGCCTCACTAGGCAGGAGTCAGGCGCCCAGCGCCGGGTTGGCGCAGAATACCGATTCGGATGGCGCAAGCGGTGGAAACACCACAAGCGCCGAACCAGCAAATCACAGGAAAGGCAGAAGGGGCAGGAGCAGCGGCAGAATCGGAAATCGCCACGTGACAAACACTGGCAATCAACAGTAAGTGCGCTGTTTCAGCTGCACAAAGAAGTGTGTTGATATAAATCTTAGGCATACTCCCACTCCACGCTCGAGGGCTTTAACGGCTCCTACTTCATCTAGTGATGCTGCTACTCGTAGTAGGCCTCGAGTAGGGCTCGTTATTCATGGGGTAGCCAGCACTTCTACTGAGCCATGGCCAATCACTTTTTCCAAAGCAAATATGCACGCCGATAAACCGGATATCAGAGAAGATGCTATCTCGTGCACTCGCAGCAAAATGGAGAAAGAGAGAATATACTTCGAGTTGATTGGTGTCAGAAAAGCTGTCATCAGGTATGTCTCTCGTTGCCCTGATTAGTTGTGATGCAAAAACTTTGCTAACCTCATCTTCCACAGAACATGTCTCCATAACAGCACAAAAAATCCAGACCCTCGCGGCAACCACTGGAACGTCCTTTTTCTTGACATTAAGGACACTATATTTGCCTACTGGCATATATATCCTAGCCGCGGAACTACATGGGAGGTTGTTAATAAGCAAAGGATCACACCCGATGATGCAACGGTGTATATGAATATGACAGTAGCTGAGAGCAAGATGGTCAAGGGTTATGAGCCTTACAAGTTCACAAACATGTATCTGCCGTTTCCCGATAAAGGTGCAAGAGCACCGGCAGATCACAAAACAGTCAGGTCACCAAAAGAGTCAAGACGTAGGAGTAGGTCAGCGCATGTTCAGGAAGCGGATGATATTGAGTTAGGTGTAAGCATGATGAAGATTCAGCAGGATATTCATTGTACGCCGGAATTGACAAGAAAGTCGCGTGGGAAGTCTAAGCGAAGTAGTTAAAGCTCAGATATCTATACATTCTACTCCGTTTTTGGCGTTTGACGCCGCAAGGTGTCGACGTGTCGACGTGTCAAGATGTCACCAGCTGTCAATTCTCGGCCCTTCTCAGCCACCATCATCATCTCGTTCCCGACTATCAAGTCTACGACGTCTCCACGACGTCTTCAACATCCATCACAGCCCGAGTTGGCACATTAGCTGCCATGTGTCCCTCATCACTTCTAAGTTTTCCATCCGTCCGTACTTTCCTGTCTCACCTTCTTATCGAGTACCAAGACAGAATATACCTTGGTGGTTTCATAAATCAGCAACATGACATTCATACGCAACATCATAAAGCTTCTCAGCTTCCTCCTCTTTCATACACTTCCTCTCGTCCTCGCCGAAGGAGCACCAGAGACGATATGGGGTGCTGTCGTCTTCACTATCCCTGGTGAAGCTCCCATCTCCGACCCTTCTACAGCCGCCTCGTCCACGAGCAATTTCAAGAGTCTTTCCTCCATTGGAGTTACACAGGCTTTCCTCGCTGGGCGAACTATTAGAAGAAGATACGTCGATGGGAAGCAAGACAACATCACCTCTGTCCACCGTATCGACAAGCTCGCCAAGAATGAGACGAAGCATATTCTGGATAATGGCTTGATCGAGGTTATGTCCACTGATGAGGCGACGACGGTGGGTAGTGCGTTGGCATTCATGGGTGGGCTTTATCCGCCTGCAAATGTTAGTGGGAGGGATATGTATCAGTATCCGGCTATTAAGAGTGTGGGCAAGGATGATTATAACTACAACTGGTACGTCACTGGCACCACTCTCCCCATCTGAAAGATACATAGACGAGTAAAGCCTTACTGACAACACAGGCTCAACGGAGCAGCCTCATGCGCCGCCCACGCAGTGTCCCGAGGGAGTTATACCCAAACAAAATCCCACAACACGACCCACAACTCAACCATCGATTTCTACAGCTCCCTCTCCCGCTTCTTTCCCTCCTATCCCCCAGGGTATATGTCCTACACCAACGCGCCGGCCATCTACGAGTACGCCCAGTACCTCGGCGCGAACAATCGCACGTTCCAGAAAAGCATCTCCAGTCAGGACATCAAGCTGTTGCGCAGCTTGGCGAGTCAGCATGTGTGGGATAATTATGGGAAGTACAGCTCGTCGAAACCGATACCGGTGATAGGCGGCAAGATGATAGCGGGTAAGGTGTTGGAGAAGCTGTCCGCACAGGTATCTGGGTTCTCGGCCGCGGCACCGCTTACGCTCCTCTTTGGCCCGCCGGAGACAATGATGGCTTTCTTCAGTGTCTCGGGCCTTGCGGGGACCAATGAATTCCATCAGATTCCGTTGCCAGGGAGCCAGTTGGTGTTTGAGGTGTACAGCAACCCTGAGGCCGCGTCCTCGCCTAACCCCACCGACCCCATGACCGTGGAGAGGGTGTTTGTGAGGAGTCTCTTCCGTAACGGCACAGAGAACGCGAATGGGTTGAGGAAGCACTCTCTCTTCCACACCGGCGGCTCGAGTAATACAGACGGAGGCAAGACGATGTCCTGGCACGACTGGTCCAAAGCCATGGCGAAGATCACCATCCAATCGCCTGTTGAGTGGTGTCGTCAATGCGGAGGCGAAGCTGCCAACATTTATTGTAAGGGCTTCCTCTCATCCTTCCCTTCTACCCCTGCTAAGGACGGCAAGGATGGTAAGGAAGGCGGCAAAGAGTCCAAGACCCCAGGCATCGACATGTCCGGAAGCGGCACCGACCCATCGCGCAGGCAGAACTATTATATCGCCAACGTCGTAGCCGGCTTCATAGGCGCTGTTATTGCTGTTGCGCTTTCGGCGATACTTGGTACGCTCGTAATCTGCTGTTCCGGGCCTGAGGGGTGGTGGCAACGCCACAAAGGACGCCGTGAGGGTCGACGTGGGAGCCGCCACAGTAACCACCCACACGGGGAGAGGAAGATCAAGGAGGGGAGCTGGAACTGGATCCCCTTCCACAAAAAGAGCGGCAACATAAATCCTAAGGATAATGGTGGTGGTGGGGTATTTGAGAGGGAGCTGGATGATATGGCTGTGGATAATATTGAAGTTGAGAGGATTGATGGAAGGGTGGTGAGGCAGAGTGTTGAGACGGCGAGAAGTGATGAGGTTGTTAGGCAGAGTGAGTTGAGGGAGCGGGAGAGTCTGGAGACGGCCAGGGGGTTGCGGGGTCGGGCGTATGTTAATCAGTTTGGGAGGTTGAGTGCGGATGTGGATGAGGAGGTTGTGGGGGGGAGGGAGGAGGTTGTTAGAGAGTTGGTGTGATGGATTGCGAAAATCAAATGGCGGCCGACCCGGTGAACTACGTTGTAATCATCTAGTATATATAGTGCTATAGATGCGTTGCCCCAGAAACGTGTTTGCGTGCGTGCGTGATGTGTGTCAAGTATATCCGGAGTAGATTGTCATAACTTCGTCAAACCCACACCTTCATCCCGACTCGCCCAAGATTCAAGTTCGCTCAAGGCAGATTAAATGGACACAAGCGCGGCCAATTCGGTCGCCTGTCCACGCCCGCCTTTCCCTATTTCCCCTTCTTCGCCTCGCCATTCAGACCCCTCTTGCTGTCAAGTCAATCATGCTTGTTGACAAGTGCCTCAAGCTCTCCAAAAACGTGATTAATCGCTTCGATTTCAAAAATGAATTCATCTCTCTTGTCGTTAAATTTACTGAGGCTGGTACTCCTTGGTTCATTTAGTGCTGCGTCGAGCTTGGATGGAATTTTCGTGATGCCTGCTAAGTCGTTTTGAATGTCTTTGACCCGCCGAGAGCAGTCTTTGATCTTCTCGAAGAACGCGTGAGTTTGGACGCCGAGTTTGGCCCCAAATATGGCAAGGCCCGCGACTGCGCTCGCAGCAGAAACCCCGTCCATTTTGGAGTCCACATTGGCGAAAGCCCACGGGGAAGAGTAGTTTTAGCCAATCGATCTACATTATTACTGAGCTCGACCGTGGCAGTCGAGCAGGAATGCAAGAAGCGTTTTCAAAGTGAGGGATTTCTACCATCACATCATGAAGCGAGTTGTTAAGCGCCAGGTGTTTCCCCTCTGATGCGCGAGTCTCGAACCTCACGGTTCGCAGACTTGCGAAGCGCCAGTCGCTTAACTTCTTAGACGATAGGACTATTCACATAAACGGATCGGATACCATTGGCAGCATAGCATAGCAGACTCGTCTTCGAACAATCAAGCATTGTGGTAATCATCGCTAACATACAACAGCTAAAGGCAATAAAGCTCGAAGCGACGGAAGAGTAAAACTATACATGCATAATAATAAACAGTCCATCTCTGCCACTATCACACCTGTAGCCTGCTTTTGCTTCGCTATCAATTTTCTGCCTGGGGATGCTCTTAAACAAGATACGCGCTTCACGAACGATGATCCGTCCATAATCAAAAAACGAATCATCCAACACCCATGAATAGACATCCAACCATCGTTCTCCTACCTGAAGCATAACTCAATGGAAGCTCAAAAATTAAGCGTACTCCTGCTCCCACCAGTTCTTCTCGCCAGTTAGAAGCTTTCTGTTGCCCATTCCGTCACCAGCAATGTTGATGCCCCTGGGGCCTTCATTACGGTGGCTCATGCTGTTGCTGCTATTCGACAATGGAGCGCGCTCTCTGCTTGGAGAGTTCGGGACGTTTCCGCGTGACCCATTCTCCTTGGTGTTGCGGATTGGAAGCGGGCTCTCGTCGTTGAAGCTGAAATGTGGCTGATCACCTGGGTTGTATCCGTTGCCACCCTTGGTCTGATAGTTTCTTGGGGTATCCTGAGCCTCTGGCTCCCACCAGTTGTCACCTCCCTTCTTGCTGCCCATGCCGTCGCCAGCGATAACGATGCCCTTCTGCTTGACTTCGCGCACATCCTGGGCGGCCTTACGACTACCCATGCCATCTCCAGCGACTGCAATGCCGCTTGGCTTGATCTCGCGCTCGTCCTGGGCGACCCTACGGCTTCCCATGCCGTCACCAGCAATGGTTATGCCCTGTGGCTTCACCTCACTATCGTCATTCTGAACGTTGCGGCTGCCCGATCCGTCACCAGGGATAGTGATACCCTTGTTCTCCATGTAGTTGATCTTGCTGACTGGTGCTGGCGAGTTGTCCTGGAGTACAAAGTGAGTTTCAGCATCTTTGCGCGGGCGTGGAACAGCCGGTCTGTAGACTGGAGTTGCCGGTACCTCGTCGTTCTCAGTCCCCCAGTGGCGGTTGTCAGAGCTGGCAGCTGGACGAACCAAAGACTTGGTTGGAACGGTCTTGTCTGGAGTCTGGAAGCTCTCGAAATCCCAGCTTGGACCGTTCTTGTTGTTGGTGCTCCTCTTTGGGCTCTGCTGTTGCGGAGTGTTGTTCTCGTTAGTGTCCCAAAGGCGGTTCTCCTGGAAGTTCTTGCCTGCACCGGCCTTTGATGCGATGGCGCCGTATGCAGAGTGCTTGTGCGGTGAGTCTGGGCGACTCTCTAACTTGGAATTAGAATCCTGTCCAACGAAAAGGTCATGGTAGTCCCTAGGAGGTGGCTTCGCGGATGCGCGTGGCGCGACAACGGTTGGTTGGGCCTGAAGCTGCTCGTCGCCCGAATCACGTGGAGCGAAAAGGGAAAGCGAGGCATGTGGGTCGCGAAAAATATTATTCGAGTTCTCCCGGGAGCGGCGGATTTGTTCCTCACCCGTTGGTTGCGCTGGAATCCCCCCACCAGTGGCTCTCTTTCCTGCAGCGGCTATGCTGTTGTTGATCAACTTGATCTGGTCCTTTCCGTCGCGAATTGGCCAGTTGCGGCCAGTCTTGCCGATAACGTCGATGAGCTTAAGTAAGGAGCCCTGGTCCCAGCTGAGGCGGATTTGCGAGATCTTGCCGTTGTCGAAGGAGACGACGTGGATCTGTGGACACCATACATTAGCCACGAATAAGTGTACAAGAGCTGAGGTGAGCCTACGATTGGGAAGGTGACGGTGCGGTCTGCGAGGAAGTTGTCGTCAATGTTTGGAAGGTAGGCTCCGCCACCGACAACAAGCTCAAGAGTAGACTCGACCTCGACAAACAGAGCACCGTCGGCCTCGATGGCATCAATAATCTTCTCCTCCTTCTTCCTGATCTTATGGTTTTGGCCGTTCAAGTGCTGGATAACCTCTGTGGCGCCATTAAAGGTGGTAAGGGTTGTGATGTAGTGAAGGGAGGCATTCTCGGTGAGGAAGCTCGAGTTTGGCGAGGCCAAGTACTGCTTGTAAGCAGCCTGGAGTGCCATTTTGTTTCAAGATAAGAGGAAGAGAGCCTTTGGGTGATGTGCGATGCGAAAGTGTAGACGTTGCAGTTGTGACGATGATTGTTGATGATTGTTGATGATTGTTGATGATTGTTGATGTTGTTGATCGCGACGTCGTGGTGGAGTCCGTGGTTTGTTTGGGTTTGTGCCAGATTGAGAAAGCGGGGACAATGTTGTGGTCCCTTGAATCTTAGCGGGAAGGCTGGGCCTTGTGCCTGAAACTAGCCCCAAGGCGACACTTCTGCTCCTGATTGATGGACAGGTGTCACAAAGGCTTCTTGTTTGGTTCATACGATAAAAATAAGAATAAGAATGAAATCATTTTATTTTATTTTATTTATTCACCCTCGGCTATTTCTCGCATGATCTCCGTTGCCTACGGCCGTCCAGGAAACCCAGAATCTGCCAATGCAACGGTCGTAATTGATGGAGCCCCTTATGTAAACAAAAGCAGTTTAACTTAGTGAGGACTGCACGTCAACGCCACTGTTTCGAGGTGTGCCATCATGTTTCAAATTCGCCAGGGTGGCCGATTGGCCCTAAAATCACGTGGAATCGCACCTTTTGAAGCAACAACACCATGATCCAAGTATACACATTGAACCTGAATTTAAATCCCATTCAATTGGGCCGTGGACTATGTCCTAGCCAAGACGGCATTTCTGGAGCAATCGTCATGGGGTAGGCCTCGGACCACAGTCAGTTACTCTCTTGGCTGCCGACTGACATGGACTTTCAGTTTCAAGACATACCAAGGTAACTCCTTCCTGAGGAACTCGTGTATGGCGAACCCATTATCTATGTCTCCCAATCACCATCAACACCGACGACATGAGGCATTCCAGACTTGCTTGGGATAGTCGTGATAGCAAGTCAAGGCTTGTAGGTCTTGCCAAAACGCTCTTTCCTTCCTCTCAGACTGCATTGGCAGCAATGGCGTCAGCTCTATTGACCTCTCCCTTGCCATTTCCACTTCACAAGTAAAGCTCTTCCCCATCGGGGTTCATTCTCTTGTCCTCATCTACTCCGATAACCTCTCAAACATCAGCACCTTACAGTGCTGACAATCACCCACCTCATTACCAAGATCTAACAACTCCCTTGGCGTTTTACCATCACAATATAGGCATATACTTGGTATACTTGTTGCTGCTTTGATCCGTTTTCTGTAAAGCTAATTGGTCGCACCAGTAGCCACTCGGTCTCAATCCCCAGAGATTCATTCTCTTTTTTTCAAGGTCATAACTCTCGGTTGTCCCTTCACCAAGGCAAGCAGCACAGTGCTCTTGATTGTCTCTCCTCATCATCACCTTGAGTGCTAACTTCTGGGCATGGCAGACTCCGAAACGTTTTCAAGATGGAGAACAGGGCGTCGGAGAACAAGATGGAGTTCACAATATGCTCATGCAACCATACCGTCAACGCGCTCGCAACCATCACCAACACACCCTTATCTGGTCTCACTAAAACCGATGCCAAGATCCAAGTCAGAGAGCGCTCCTACAGCCGCGTTGTCCCTCTCGTCGAGGCTGCCTCCCTTCCCTATGTTAAGGAGGGGCGTCGTCGCCAAAGCTCCAGCTGGGAGGCCGCTGGGATGACTTGTGTTGCTGCCTGGGTCGCTGCTGCCGGAGAGTGGAGAGCTGCTGTTCCCGGTGGACTTTGGAACCCTGCTGGAGGTGGTGCTCGCACAACTGCGGCGCCGACTATTGGCAGCGAGTATAGATGGTTGCCTAAGAGTAGATCGTACGCTACTAGTAATTAGTAAGAAGTATAGTAGGTAGATAATAGAAAGCTTCGAAGTCTTTGTTCGGATAATTGACGTGTTGTGTGGTTATAATAAGGTCTTGATACCCTTAGCAATTGTACCGAGGGCGAGAGAAAAGATCATGGGTCTTGTCAGGAATAAAGTCGTTAGGAAATCGCTCGCTACCTATATTTATGTCAGCTGTGCACTGTTGTTGGGGGTGAGGACGAGACAACGTTGATCTTACGGCAGGCGTAACAGACACACGAGCGCCGTGCGTTTGATAACAATACTAAGTGGTTGGTAAAAGCGTGCTAAATTAGTGACCTCGTTGTTCCATTTTCCATGCGCACTCACCATGCACAGCTCAGCCGGTTAACATCTTGAACACAATGTAACTTGCGTGCTATGAGTGTGTCAATCCTTCAACACAACAGACTTACAACCGTGCACTATGGAACCACAGACCACAAACTCATGGCAAAGATCTGCTATGGAAATACTGTGGTCGAGAAGTCAGTCAAGTTAGTGCGCCGCAAAGTCTACTTTTATCCTGCTACGGATGTGGTGCTGGACGTTTCTTGCTATGGGAGTGCGTGTGAGACGGGAAGCGGAACTGAGAAGGACGGAATGTTTTTACCACAACGGGCACGGATGTCAGTTGGCACTGTGAGGCACAAGAATGCAAGTCCCATCGAGCCAAACTGGAAATGGCTGCTGCACGTTCGTTGCCCAAGATATATATATATATATATATATATGTATATGAGGGTAATATATTTTGTAGCTGTGGCGGCCGCTATTGCTATTGCTATTGCCATTACTTTCCACCAATGGTTTTGGCTATCCGGATCACTGCTGCAGAAGTAAGCGCAGAGAATTGCGAGACAATTTATTTCGTAGTTTGGTACTTCTTGTCTCTTGTTGGTTGTTAGGCAGAACTTGAGGGATCCCTGTTTGAGCAGCTGTCTATGGCTCTGGCACTCGTTGGGAGCTGAACAGCGACGATCTCTCTCCGCACGATGGCACTAGGTTTAGGGTAATCATCACTTCAGCAGAAAATGACCGTGCCGTGGAATGATTGGCATACATTAACATCGCGATTCAGCAGAGTAAACCATTGTTACATTTCACAAACCTACGAGATACACTTCCCACCGTCCACCTCAATACCTTGGCCAGTGATAAATTTTGCCTCATCCGATGCCAACCAAAGCGCACAACCTGCCACATCCTCCTTCTCACACAGCCTCCCCATCGGCACCACACTCGTAAACCTCTTCTTAACCTCCTCGGGATTATCGCCCAGCGCCTCGCCCGTGAACTGCTCAAAGAGCGCCGTAGCAGAGAGTAGAGGAAGAATGCCATTCACCCTAATCCCGACAGATGCGTATTCGGCTGCCAACCCCTTTGTGGCGTTCAGAACGGCGGCCTTAGAGGCGTTGTACCACACCAACCCACCCCGCGGACGGTGCGCGCCGATCGAGGCGATGTTTACCACGCTGATTAGGCGGTCTTTGCTGGGTAACATGATGGTGATGAGGGATTGCATGGAGTAGAAGATGCCTTTGACATTGATGTCGAAGACGCGGTCGAACTCCTCATCGGTGACTTCAGTGGTAGGCTTGTTCTTGTAGGACCAGCCTGCGTTGTTGACGAGGATGTCGATGCCGCCGTAGGTAGTCTTGGTGAAGGTGAAGAGGTCGTCCCAGGCTTGGCGGGAGGTCACGTCCATTTTATGGTACGTGATTGCGCCGTTTAAAGTGGCGTCGGGGTGAGGAGAGGCGAAGTCGGCGTTGATTACTGTGGCGCCTTCGCGAACGTAGGCTTCTGCTATGCCAAAGCCGAAACCCTGTGGCGAGGAGGCTCCTTGATGCTTGTTAGTTACCCACTATGTAGAAACCCCAAATTTTGAGAGATGGGATGCTTAGAATTTTACCCGTAACGATGGCGACCTTGCCCTTGAGACGGCCGTAGGATTGAGTGGTTGCGGAGGACGACATTGTGGTAGTTTCGAACTGCTTTCTTTGACTAGAATTACACACCTAACGAAGTTTTAGGGAATGGGGAGATAGGGAGATAAACTTCTGTATTCGAGGATGCGTTATAAGAAAGTGAGGTCAAGAATGTGGGGTAATTGCGGGGTTTGTGGTGTTCCTGTGATGTTTTATTGTTGGCCGATGTGGACCTGATATCATCGTCAAGAGCGCAGTTATTCCGCAAGTCGGTCGGAGTAGTAGTTTGAGCCGGCGAAGTCAAAGTGCAGAGGGTTAAAATCGGTAGACTCTCAGAAACAGGTGTATCATGAATGAGTCCGACTGAGCGGCATTGCCCATGTATCGCGTTGCTACCGACACTTTGGCTCTCCCTGGCGAGGAAAGCTGTCCAACCGGCTCTTCTTAGCTAACTGCGATCTTATCGGACATCAGAATTGACGGCCATCGCCATACTAGGAACGGAAACTCTTGATCTGGAAGTATATCGCAGCATAAGTGCTTGGTGAGGGCGTCCCCGACTGGCTGTACCGGCTCAATTGCGCTCTCCACCAATGCGATATACCTCTATCCCAAGAAGATAGATGATCTCTATCGCTTTCGATCTACTCGCTAAGGCGTAAACTACTGATTTGCTCCCATTCAGCAATGTATTTGATAGCCGTACGCGCTACCTCGGTGTCAGTGTTGCCGACCTCGCTTGTGGCACAAGTGGTGCTGTCAGTTTTGGCGACACGTCCCCGCATTCTTAGCTCCTCCAACAACCACATCCATGCAACCACATCTCTACTTGGCCGCACGACAACGACAGAACTATTGCAAACGATACCCCAGCGGCAACATTGTTTCCCGGTGTCAGGATATATCTCTATACCCCGCCATGTGAGAGCGACTGGTCAAAGCTTTTGCCGACAAGCTCACAGCTTTCATGCGCCACAGATTGGGGTTCAGAAGGTGGGTAAGACGGCTAAGCCATTTATATATCTTTCCCTGCTCTGCACCCATTCTCTGTCGTCCAACTATAGTGCTTTTCTTCTCTCCCTTGACACCTAAGTGGAGATCTCAAGATGCCTTTCCTAGCAGATAGAAAGACCGACATTCAAACGAAGGACATCATCTCATGGACCTTCGACGACCTATCCTACGACTGGGACAAGCCGATATATATCGATCAAGCAAATCCTAACCGCAACATCTCTGCGCGCCAAGCAAAGAAACTCATCCGCCAGATCGCCGCCGGTCTCTACGCCAATGGCTTCAAGAAGGGTGATTGCGTTGCGCTCCACTCCTTCAATGATATCTACTACTCGATCATCTTCCTAGGCATCATCGCAGCTGGAGGTATTTTCGCTGGCACGAACCCGTCGTACACACCATACGAGCTCGTCCATCACATCAAAACTTCGCAGTCAAAGTTCCTGTTCACCGAGCCTGAGATGCTCGACTCGATCAAGGATGCAGCCAGGCAGTGCGATATCCCGCAAGGCAATATCTTCATCCTCGACTTCCTTGGCCAAAAGATCCCAGACGGCCTCAAGCCATGGACTTCCCTTCTCAGCCACGGCGAGCGCGACTGGGTTCGCTTCAACGATGAGCACACCGCGAAGACGACAACAGCCGCACGGCTCTTCTCCTCGGGCACAACCGGTTTGCCAAAAGCAGCCATGCTCTCCCACTTCAATCTGGTAGCCCAACATACTCTCGTCCATGAATACGCACCAATGCCATACGCAGTCCGCCGTGTCATCGCAGTTCCCATGTTTCACGCCTCCTCCGTCCCAACTGCACACACATCTGCGTTGCGCTCCGGCCACGAAACCTACGTAATGCGCCGCTTCGAGCTCGAGCCTTTCCTGGAAAGTATCGGCAGATACGAGATCACGGAGCTCGACATCGTGCCACCAATGGCAATCGCCATTATCATGTCGCCAGTCACGAAAAACTACAGCCTCAAGAGTATCAAGGCTGCAACTTGTGGCGCCGCACCATTAGCAAAGGAGACACAAGCACGTCTCAAGGCTTTGTTGGATCCAGAAGCTACAATGACGCAGGTTTGGGGCATGACGGAGACCAGTTGCATCTGCAGCATGTTCCACTTCCCCGAGCCAGACTACACTGGTGCCGTCGGTCGCATGCTCCCCAACATCGACGCCAAGCTCGTCGACGATGATGGAAACGATATCTCAGACTACGATGTGCGTGGTGAGTTGTGCGTCAGAGGACCTATCGTTATAGCAGGGTACTTCAATAATCCCGAGGCAAATGCCAAGGACTGGGATAAAGATGGATACTTCCACACCGGCGACATCGCATTCATCTCCAGGTCCGAAAAGAAATGGCACATCGTCGACAGGAAGAAGGAGCTTATCAAGGTGCGTGGGTTCCAGGTTGCGCCGCCGGAGATCGAGGCTGTGTTGCTGAGCCATCCGGGTGTGGTTGATGCGGCGGTTATTGGGGTGCAGATGAGGGGGGAGAAAGATGTTGAGCATCCGAGGGCGTTTCTTGTGAGGAGGCCTGGGACCAATGTCACAGAGGATGAGCTATTGCAGTATTGTGGGGAGAGGCTGGCGAAGTATAAGGCGCTTACGGGTGGTGTTGTTTTCTTGGATGCTATTCCGAAGAATGCTTCGGGGAAGATTTTGAAGAGGTTGCTAAGGGAGATGGTTGTTAAAGAGACGGGAGGATCAAAGTTGTAAGTCTTAAGAGGTGAGTGAGGTTAAAGTGGAATGGAGGCTATTGACTTTGAAATGCTTGCTTAGTCTGAAAGTATAAGAGCCGTATACCAGACAGAGATATACGATTGCCATTGATCTAGCTCGTAAGAGGATCGAGCCATAAAGCTGTATCATAGTATTTCATCAGGCTCTTCGGATGCCAAGGTTCCCCCCGATTGGTCGTCCTGTATGTGGCTTGACCTAATGAGCACGCGGATGAGAAATACTTCATGCACGCCAAGCTCATCTTGGAGGCTACACACCCTCAAAGCGAGCTCTCATCCCAGAGGCTTCGTCGCCGTTTTTTAACTATTTGCTCATGTGTTTATTGCGAAGCTAGTCGATCCGCTATATTTGTTCCATCGCTACACTGACTCAGCTTGGCTTGTTCGCCATACTAAGAAGTGGTTCGACTTCAAGTCGTCTAGACTGTTAGCATCGCTCTGCAGCCTTGCAGCTACAGCCACCTGCTTTGACTTCCCGACCACGAAGCCAACCAGTCCGCAATCATAGCATGGTAGGCGCCGCTTTACGTCGAAGTTGGGTTGACGACGGTACCATGAATAGCATTCGTATCAGCAGCACAAGCAAGCGTTCACAGACATTCCGAGACTGCAGCAGCGATAGAGGTGCTCGCTCGCAGGCATCGCCGCCGTAGTCCAAGTACTTGACTTCGGCCTCCAAATTGCCAACGAAGTCGACGCATTCGTCCACAACATTAAGGGGGCACCAATATGCGTTAAGGCCTTACGATCCAATCTTAAGAGCACCTTTTTCCTCCTTAGAAAACTACACGACGCGACGAAGACGCGCGCCACCGCTGACGTCCTGCGCCTGAAGTCAAAACGGGATTATTTTGGACCTGTTATGTATGATTTGTGGGGTGTTCTGAGCGACTTGCCGAAGTTGGTTGGGAAATAAGATAATATTGGTTAATCTTCAAGGCAGGGCTAGCTGGGCAAAGTCTGGTTTGCGGACGGCGGAAGGGCTGGGCAAGCTACTGACGGTCCACAAGACGACTTTGACTCTTACTTTGCCTTTGGCCCATGGACCAGTATTCAAGCTATATCCTCAGACTACTGCCAATTTGCTGGTCTGTTTGTAGTGGCGCTGTAGCTTCAATTCACCAACAGGGCACGATAGCCCTCAACCTGGTCTGCGAAACGGAATGCCCGCACGATCATCAGCCTGTTGAACTCCATCCGCGTACATGGTAGCGGTTCTATAGAGCGACTGGCCAGAGTAGGGACCTGGGTCAGTTCCGCGAACACCTAAGCCGGCTCCATCACCACTTAGGATGATTAGAGCTCTCAACCGGAATATCAATCAATAGCAGCCTCTGGTGTGGAGCTCAATGCCACTTTGAGCGGCCAGGACAAAACTTTACCAAGAGATACAGTTCTCGTCGCTAGATCCAATATCCACGCAATCACTACCTACGGAGGATATCTCTCAAACCCAACCCCAAATAACTAATGAAAATACCGCGAAAGCACTAAAACCCACCTCCCCACCACCACCACAGTCTTACATCCTAAAATGGAAAGGGCGACCAAGCACAAAACGTGCACGAATCTAGCGGTTGCTGGGTCGCTCTCTTCCAACAAACCAGGTCGCTTAGCTCAGTTGGTTAGAGCGTGGTGCTAATAACGCCAAGGTCGCGAGTTCGACCCTCGTAGTGACCATTACTTTTGCTCTCCTCACCATTATCCACCTGGATCCGCCTGGCAGTTGTGGGCCGCTGGTGGAGACTGCAAGGGAGAGGATGTTGCGGTGGCAAGCGATTGCCATTTTTGGTATCTCTAGCATAAGTACAGTACAGCAGCGCAAGTTATCGCTACTTACAAGGCTACAAACGACATTGGAAGTTGACGGTTGTGTTGTGGTGATTTGACGGACAGCTCGTTAAATCTCGCCAGTAACAAGCTCGCTCATTCACCATCACAGCACATCCATCTGTAAAGATATACAGGCAAAGGTCATCAAATAGCTATAGACATACACTACAGTACTCCTACATACATACTTAAGCCACTTGCCTCATCTCTATCTATTCGTAAAATGGATTGTAGAAAATCAGCGAACTGTGTTCTTGGCTCATCCTCGATCATGAAGGGTATCCGTCGTCAAAACATCGCTGTGAAACGCAGCCAAGCGGACAAAATGAAAAGCAAACCCTTCCTCGTCATCTCCTTACACTCACTACAATCACCTCCATAACCTCCCTCACCAAGTGATCTTTAACCTCGGCTTCACTGCGTTCAACCAAAGCAGTTAATCCCACCCCCCTTCTTCTTCTTAACAATCCCCATTTTCTTCTCCGTCTGCGCCAGCGTCGCCTTCGCCCTTTCCGCCTGCTCCCACTTCCTCTTCTCCTCCTCAATCCGCAGCATACTCGCACTACTCGCACGATCCGCCTCCTCCTTCTGCTTCTGTCTCGCGTCATCAAGCGCCCTCTTCAACTGATAGATCTGAGCCTCAATAGCTTTAAGCTCGTCCTTAGCCTTCTCCTCCACCTTCTTTGCTCTCTCGTCTGCAATCTTAATAGCTTGCTTCGAGCTGGTGGCCAGTTTTTTGTTCTCGGCTTCGAGCTCGACGACGCATTGCTCGAGACTGGCGGTCAGCTCAATCTCGGCTGCGAGTTTGTTCTCCATATCGCGGATCTTCTGCACCTTGTCACGAATCTCAGCCTCCTGCTCGGCTTGAAGAGCAGCTTGAGCGGCGTTAAAGCTGCCAGTCGATGCATCACTATCACGAATAGTAGGAAGAATCTGGTCCTCCTTGGACAAAGGCCTCGATCTCGACTCCCTCGGAGAATGAATGCCATTGGTCGAAGGCGATGGCGCATTACCACCATTCGGGATCGGCGGCAACGGAATCGACGGCGGCGGCGAAACAAAGCTCTGGACACTCGCCGTCTTCGTATTAAAGCGACCATTGAAATCCGACGTGCGAATGCCGGCAGCGTTGTTGGTCAAGGTGAGTTGTTCGAGTTGAGCCTACGCACATGTTAGGAAAAGAAGTTGGAGAGGCGCCAGTTCGTGCTTACTTGAAGTCCTGTATACTTCTCCCTGACTGCCTCGAGCTCGCTCTCGACCTTGTTGCGTGCTTGGTTCGCCATGTCGATTTCGGAGCTGCGCTGACCCTGCAAAGTGGACAGGCGTTTCGTCTCCTCCTTGTGAACATCGTAGATCTGGGTAAGTTGGTCTTCGAGCTGCTCGACAAGATTGGAGTTCTTGTTATTTTTCTCGGCGAGATCGACCATCTCCTCCTTGACAGCGCTCAGCTGCTCAGTAAGAGTGGCACGCTTGTCCTTCAATTTGGCCCCAGCAGATGTTTGTGCAAGCAACTCTGCCAAACCTGCACTAACGTCCTCAAGCTCTCTCAGCTCTGTCCTCACAGTCTCAAGCTCCTGCTCACGAGCAGCGGCCTTCTTCTTCTCGTCTTCAAGCTCAATATGGACAAGGACAAGCTCGTCAATGCGCTCGTGAAGGTTGAACAAGATCGTCTCTTCACCGTCAAATGCCTCACCGATATGAGAGACAGCATTCGCAAGTTCGTTGCGCACCTCAGAGGACCCTTGGTAAGCAGCATCGAGACGAAGCTGATGTTGGTCGAGCATATCGGCCATGGCAGCTTTCTTGACATCCGCTGCCTTTTCTTTGGCATCTTCAATCTCGATGGCATGAGACGTCTTGATCTCCTCGATATCTCTGGCATGGTTGGCACGCAACAAAGCCAAGCCATCTTCGTGCGTTTTGATAACGAGATTCTGCTCGTCCAGCTGCTGCTCAAGTTTTGAAACCTTTGTCTTGTGTGACTCAAGTTCGCTAAGAACCTGCGCGTGGGCCTTGGCTGTTTCTCCAAATTCAGCAATCTGCTGCTCTAAAGTCAAAGCATGGGACCTGCTAGCCTCCAACTCAGCTTCAAGTTCCTGCTTCATGTGTTCTGCTTCGTCGAGCTCAGATTTGGTTTGCGCTTGAGCCTCCTCAAGTTCCGCGACCCTAGCGATACTCTTCTTATGTTGCACCTCAAGCTCCTGCTTCTCCTCTGACAACTGCGCAGTCTTCGTAGCATCCTCCACCATCATGCTCTCAAGCGCCTCCTCCAATTGCGAAATGGTCACAGAATGCGACGCCTGGAGCTCAGCAATTTGTTCGGCATTCTTAGCGACAATCGCCTTGTGCTCATCAACCTCATGCTGAAGAGAAGCAACAAGATCTTCATGCTTGGCGCGATACTGCTCGATGTCGGTCTCAGAAATAGAACCGTCTTTCTCTTCTGGGGCTACTGACTTGTTCAGCTGTGTCTCTGCAGCGCTCTCCGACCTGATGACTGCTACTCTGCTCTCGAGCTCTGCGATGGTCGACAGGTGCTTCTTCTCAGATGTCTGCAGAGATGCAAGTGCGGTTTCATGCCGCTCCTCCCAACTCTTCAGCTCGGCCTCAAGAATGGCGATCTTCCCATCCTGTGTTGCCTTGGACGTAAGTTCTGCTTCCAGCAGAGAGATCTTCTTCTCCTGGTCCATCATCAGATCCTCCTGCTCCACGGCAGCACGCTCAGCAACAGCTTGCACCTCCTTAGAGTGGGCAGCCATGGCAGCACGTAAAGTGCCAAGTTCAGCGCCAAGCTGCTCCTCGCGAGCACGATGAGTCTCTTGTAGGATTCTGATCTGGTTCTCGCTTTGCAGAAGCTGGTCGCGCATTGCCGACATGGCGGACATATCAATTGGTGACTGCTTAATACTTGCCCTCTCACGAGTCAGACCCGAGATAATAGTCATCTTCATTTCCATTTCCTTCTTAGTCGCGGCGATCTCTGCCTCCAGCTGCTGCACACGCTCAGAACGAGTATGAAGCTCGTGCATCGCCGAGTTCAAGTTCAGCTCAAAATTCTGCATGACGTCAGGCTGGCCCTCGAAATGCTCGGTAGCAATGTTTCTGAGCGAGGCAAACGATCTGTGCGCACGGTCGATGACCATGATACCATGACTGGACTTCCTGCGAAGAGCAGGCAGCGAATGGCGCTGGGCGTTGGACTCCGACATCTTGGCTCTATGTACCTGACTCTTCAGCTCTTCGACCACATCCATGGTTTCAACGTGCTTCCGATGCAACTCAGCATATTGCCTAGCGAGCTCCATCTGCGACTTCTCATTCTCGTCCCCCAACCTCCTTAATTCCTCAACCTCCGCCGCTATCGCCTCGTTCTGTGCCTCCCCAGACACATCACCCGAGTCCGACTTCTTTACTATCGCGGTTTCAGCATCAGATAATTGCGTCAAGCTGGGCGATTCCCCAGCTAAGGACAACTCCGATGAGAGAGACCGCGAGGATGAATATTGTCCTCCATTTTCTCTTAATTCGTTCACCCTCGCGTCTGCTAAAAAAGACAGTGGCCGTGCTGAGACCGAGGCAAATGAGTCTCGGTTTGAGTCGTGTCTCATAGAATCATGCTGCAACTCGGTGATTGCGCTAAGTGCCTCCTCGTACTTGGCGGTGAGGTCCTCATACTGCGTAACAGTAGCTCCATGCTCAACCTTCAGGTTGAGAAGTTCTTTTGTGACATTCTCAAGCTTGTCAGTGACAACCTTGACCTCTATTGGATCTTCTCTGTTGTGCTGGTTGGCAAGTGGTGCTGCCACTTCCTCGATGGATTCCCCATTGTCAACTGGGCCTTCAGCCTCAGAGCGGGCAGCGCTACCAGGACTCAATGAAGGCGGGCTGTTAGCACCGTCATATTGGCTGTTATCTCCGTGCTCGTCATCTTCGTGAATGGTGTCACGGCGTCCGCGGAGATTGGAGTAGCTGTCATGGCGGGAGTGAGGAGTAATATCGCGTGAGGAGGTGCGTCTTCTAGCGTGCTTAGCGTCGACTGTGCGTACTCCATCAAGGTCGTGAAGAAGCTTATCGAGATTCTCAATTCCCCTGTGGCGCTCCACAACCTCCGCCAGACGCCGGACTTCCTTCTTCAAATCCCCCTGATTAAGCTCGGCCAAGCGGAGACTCTCTTCTATATCATTAACATATCCTTCGCGCACAACCTCATTTCCTGTCAGCCGTGCGTTCTCTCTGGTGAGCTCTTCAATCTTCGCTGACTTCTCGTCGCCATTAGATGTGTGGCCCTCAAGCTCGTTCTCGAGGTAATGGTATTGAGCTTCTCCGCGCCTCTCGTTCTCTATCAAACTGCTTTCGCTTTCTTCTAAATCTCTTACGCTCTCTTTGAGCTTCCCGACCTGAACTTGAAGCTGGGTATTGACAGTCTCTGTGTAGGCGAGTGCACTCTCGCGCTCGAGCAGAATTGCCTCGGTGTTGGAGAGTGCAGCACGAGTGCTAGAAATTGAATGCTCAAGACTACGGATTGTCTCCTCGTACTCCAGCACGACTTGCTCAGCAGCCTCAGCAAAGTTATTTGATCGTCTGATGCGTTCTGTGGCAAATTCGCCCTCTCGCTCTTCGTGCGCTCTGTTCTCCGACCGTTCGCTGTCGCGTGCTTTCGTCATCTCCGAGAGGAGTTTAGCATGGCGCTGGCTCAAAGCCTCGTAGCTCTCCTGGCTGTGGAACAATTGGTTCTGAAGCTCGAGTTCCTTCTCATTCGAATGAGACTGGTTGTCGCCGGAAAGCCCATTCGTGGCTGGTCCATCTTTCTCTGCACTACGAATTTGATCACGCAAAAATGCGACCTCCGCCTTCAAGCGATCGATTAAAGCCTGCTTGTCGGACTCGTCGGAGTTTTGCTGGATGCGAGGCTTGCTTTGAATAGCTCTGGCGCGCTGAGCGTACTGGACTGTGTTGAGGGTTTCGCTGAGATGATACTCTGCCGGAGTGACACAGGCGATCATATATGTGATGGCACTGCCACCCAAAGAGTCTTGAAGCATGCGAGTGAGCTTCGAATCACGGTAAGAGACGTGAGATCCTGCTTGTCTTGAGGACAACTGTGAGATAACTTTGCCAAGACTGGCAAGTCCTGCGTTGATCGAAATCCCTTCCTTGGCTCTGTCGCCTTGCGCACCGGTGTTCTTCAATCTTTCACTTCCTGCAAGGTCGACGAAATGGAACTTGCTGTCAATGGTCATCATCGTCTCGGAGCCAGTCATAGCCTCTAGCGGGACAGATAATCGCTTTTCGGCCTTGGATGTCGCTTGAGGCTTGCGCTGCACCAGATTTAAACTGAAGACTGCATGGGAACGGGAGGATTTTGCGTTGATGGCTGTCGAGTCCGTTTGTCTGATATTTGAGCCAAAATTCAATGTCGCAAGAAGATCGTCTACAGAATTGATTTCGACTGCGTGTAGTCCAGTGAGAAGAATATGTCCCTTGGTGTCCTCTCGAATAGCCACTTGAGAGCGTTCATTGAGTGGCACATCATCCGGCACCAGCAAGTCGCGCAAATGCTCGTTGTATATTTCGACGTATGTCGCCTTCAGTGTCCAATTCTTCTCGAATTGTTTTCCGCTCAGAGGGCTCGGTTGTGCTGAGTATCGTTTGGGTGCGCGCAAACCGGACATAGAATCACGATTGCTGGGTGCCTTTGGGCCGGCTAGTTTCTCAAATAACGATGCTGCTGCGCGTGGGATGACACCTATGATGATTAGTTTCAACTTCCGACCAACCGGCTGACGACCATGAGGGGCAAATGAGATAAGCACCTGTAGACTCACCCATCACCTCCAAGTCGGCTTGGTCTTCCGGGTCAGAAGTTCCCATGGTGTACGATTTCCCTGCTCCGGATTGTCCGTAGGCGAGCATAGAGACGTTGTATCCTTGGATGAATGCATCGACACTCTCGGTGAGGTATTCCCAGACGCCTTCTTGGTCGACATCTTCTCCAAACACTCGGTCGAAAAGGAACAGCTTCCTGCCTTGCGCCGAATCGATCTCAACGCTTGTCGGTCCAGTAACTGTGACCATTGATTTTTGGCGACGTTGTGGAATCACATCATATCCTGGATCTTGTGGTCGCAAAGGTGGCCTGACGCGGATGGCTTGCATGGGTGTCAGTATTTATTGCCTGCAAGCTGTTGTGTGGCGCATCACAACTTACCAACTTTGACCGACGTCTTTCCATCCTCGTCGGAGGCTCTGCTGCCTCCCCCATGTTTACTGCTCAGGCTCATACGGCTCTGACTGCGTGCGGGTCGAACCATACTGCTCATCGGCCTCGAGGGTGCGCTCGGCGTGGGCGACCCAGGTGGTGAGCTGGCCATGGCTCTGGTTTCGTGGCCGTCGCAACAAAATGGTGTATATCTCTTTAATCGGTTGGCCTTTGATTGATGCTGGTTTCCGTGTATATAGGATGTCGTGTAAAGTGGTCGTCAATGCCAATTTCCCAGGCGTATGCAAAAAAAACGGCGCTCGGGCTGCCCCTTTGGTCTTGGAGGTTGAGATGGGAGGTGTCTTATAATGATCCAGGAGTTGGCGAATGGCGAACGTGTTCCACGGCGCCAGTCTACGGATCGACGCGTTCGATTCGCTAAGCCTGCAAGGTGTGTTGACACCACTGTGCAGCCCCAAGTGTTCTTTAAGGGTGCGCACAGGAGGCAAAGACAGCGACAAACTTATCACGATATCAGCGCCGGCAAGGGTTTGATCATCAATTATCGAGAAAGATGCACAGAAGGATTGTGAAGTGGCACAAGAAGATAACGAAGAGGGAGAGAGAAAATGGCTGGACGACGGTGGGAGATCACAGGCGGCCAAGGTCACTTACGAGTACCAGCAAGGAAACGCCAAGGGCCCAGGGGTGAAATGACAGAAAGTGGCCTAGAGTGGGAGCGGGACCTCTGACGCCGCATCCGTTAGGGGACAGCCACCTGCTAAACGGGCGATTAAAGTGATAATTGAGCTGGCGAAGTGAAGACAGACGGTCAGGTAAGGGGCAAGCTGTTCAAATTGCGGAGCTCCTGGCTGGGGAAGCACAACCCATGCGAGCATTTTGACATCTGGACGGGTGTCAGGGGTCAGAAGTCAGGAACCAGGCGTGCAGCAGCCCGAGCAAACGGCAACCGCTTTAATTGGACCAACGGCGAGGTGTGCCTGAGTTAGTGCCTGAGTGCCTGAGTGCCTGAGCGCCTTGCCATTTCTTTTCTCCTGACGAGATCCGATTGTTGGACATGTCGGATCAAGGAGAACCATGAATGAGGATGTCAAATTTTTAGTACTGCCATTATCCAATCACCTTCGTCGGGTCTTTCACAAATTGTTGGCAGGTCTTTTCTTCCTATTATTTTGCGCGTTTGATCTGGGATATGTGACCGACCGGTTAACATCTCGAGCATCTCTCATGTCGTGTATTTCTTGTCCAAGTCTAGATCGCACATTTCACTCTGACATGTGAAATTTGTAAGCTTCGAATCCATTTGGGAATTCAAGAAGGAGTACCAGTATGGCTAAAATGGTTTCGTCGTTTCAGAGACGCACGAGTATGACCGGCTACGACGTTGACGTCGGCTAAACTTCCCAATGCGGCTTGCAAGCGAGACATCAACGGCCCCCGTTCTCTGTACCCCCACTAGTAATCGTGCGGGAATTTGATATCCAGAAGTTCACCCTTCTGCCAATCAGCGGCTAGCGACGAAAGTTCCACTCTACTGTAGCGAATTCATCTCCAGAACTGCTACGGAGTACTCCGAAAGCTGTGGCCTGGGCTGGTCTTGGGCACTGGTTAGAAGATGAGTCTGCTTTTGGAACATTTTTTCTTTTTGTAACTCTTCATTTGTCTCTTCAACTGGCGACCGGTTAACTTCCGAAAGTTTTAAAAGTCGTTGAACATGCATTTGATATGATCTCTGTCTCCTCCCTAATCGTGACCGTGAGCACCTCGTAAGACTATGACCACAACTCCGCCCACCTCATATCCATAGTATACCCACGATATAGTTACATGAACATTGATTACACCTCGAGTTTGCACAGACCTCTGCGTCAACTTGCCTTGCCGGCTCCTTCATATCCTTTCTCTGCCACTGTGGTGCCGTTCCTGGATCGGCGTGGACTGTCAGCTCTGTCCTCGTACCTCATCCGTACTAGCCATGCCAGCGTGTTCTGATCAATTTGGCATCTTTGGTTACTTGCGATGAGCTTCGTCTTGAGTTTACCGACAGTGTCCTTTTCGTCTTCAGTTGTGATTAATATCCAGTCTCCCCTCCCTCTCAATCAATCGAAATCTTCCTCTCGCCCCTAACTTTCGTCCAACCTTGTGCGCGGAAGGCATCCGGATCAGTGGCTCTTATGACTGTTCTTGCTGGCAACATGGGGTTATTTGCATCTATATGTGCCGCGTCTTTGGCGGCTTGTTCTATGCTTTCCATTTCCTCCTTGCAGGCTTGTTGGTCGAAGGGGCAGACTATGATGGGTTGGCGGAGGACGATGTCTTTGCTGTTTGTTAGGTGTGCCTGTGATGTGTTAGTGATGCTCTGTAGTTAGAGGAAGTCGAGGTCACGATATTGGTTATCGGCAAGACGTGGGAGGATGATGAAGTCTCAAGGACAGGTTAAGGACCGCGGGTGGCTTCCACCATGTAAGAGGGATGGCGCGGGTATTGCAACAGCGCACAACGAGGCCTTGTACATCACAACTCCAGTCCAACCACATATCTCCTTAATACAGTAACAAATCAACATACCTTAACAATCAAGAAAAACTCAATCTTATAAAGGCTCCCCGTTGTCGTAAAACTGCTCACACCATACATCGGAAAATGCGGCTTTCCCCTCCTCACGATCCCTTCCGCATCCCTGTTCTCCTTCCCCGGGAACACAAGCCCCAGATTCGTCTGCCAGCCACTCGCGGGCAATTTTACACCAACAGCATGCGTCTGCTTCGCTATCCTATTCACTTTCTTCGTCGGCTCGTCTCCTTCCGGGTTGTAAGTGATCTCTTCTTCTATGGCAATGGTGATCTTCTGTATAGTGACTTTTGTCGCTTTCTTGATCCAGTCTGGGTTGGGTGTGAGTGATATGTAGACGCCTACTGGGTCTAGAGGTCCATATGACCATCGTGGTAATGCGATGCCCAGGGTGACGAGGTGGTCTGATACCATTTCCGCACTTTCGGGCCTGTTGTACATTCCAAATGTCGACAAAGTATCGTATCGTAACAGCGGCACCGGCGTCGCAAACTTCCTCTGGCCCGAGTTTCCCTGATAAACCGTAACAACCAGCTCATAACACGTTTCCGCCGTCCTACTCGGAAGCTGTAAACTCGCAGGCGGTATCCTCCTGTTCGACTCTGCGCCTGTCCTCCCAAACGGTATGAACAGCACAAACGGGAGGTCCATCAGCACCACATCTTCCGAAGCTCGTCCTGTATCACATTTCCATAGCAGCAGTTCCTTTCCAACGATATCCGTAGTCTCACGCCGCGGCGTACCTAGGTGCTTCTTCGCCATCGATTCCGCAGACGGATGTATAGTTTCTCGCCTCTGCAGACATATCGAGACGAGTGATATTGAGACTGGTGCCGTTATGCCTTCTTTTGGTCTGATCTCGACTTTCCCTTCTATGCGAGGCTGCGCGAGTCAGTTAGCCATGATGCGCTCGGGCGTACAATGCGACAGCAGTAGACAGTGACAGATGACAGGAATAGCTCACCAGTGTCGCCGATATGCCAGGATAGCCAACTAGGAAATTGCTATTCGGCGGTCCAAGGACTCTCACGAATGCCGCCATCGTCGCCGTGAATGGGCCACAGCGCGGCCTCGCGCCCAGCTATTGATCGTCCGCAGTGGAAGTCTACCGTTACTTTCTTGCGCTTTAGCCAGAATGTATCCGCAGCCTGGTCGCTGATATCGCAGTATTCGGCTGCTGAAGTGCTGTAACGAGGCGTGGTCGGCGATCCCGTAAGTATCGTAAGATCCGTAAAATAGCCTGGAGGGTCGCACAGCTGCGCTATCATTCAAAGCGATGACGACGCTGCCAGCAGCACAAACAGTGGGTATCTATCGTGTTTGCGTTCGCTACTCGTAGTGAGCCCCGTTTCCGTACGAAAGGTTTGGATATCGCGCTTGTAAACACGCTCTAGCCACGATGATCACCGCAATGTTGTGCGCAAGAGCTGCCGGCTACAATGGGTTGGTGTGTAGTATTCGCAAGGCGAGGTGTGGCTGCTCCAGGCCTAACAATGGAACAAAATATCACACCACAGGCGCAAAGCCGATCTGCTATAGTATGCTGCCTTGCCCCGCGATTTTGCTGTATTATGAGCGACAACTCGTTAACTTGGCTTGTCGTCCTATGTCCGGTTTGGAGGAGCTGCAGCAAGCTGGGGAGCTGGAATGTGACATGCACGTCGCAGCTGTCGTTCGTGGAGCAGTGTGGTAGAGCGGGCGAGTGCTTATGGCTGTTGAAACCTCCGAATGCCAAAACACGGTGGCTCGCGTCAATTCTCTCCAATATGATTGAAATTCAGGAAAGCCCTCGCGCTTCAAGCTATCTCCAACCCTCACTTGTCGTCGCAATACCTTGGTGTTGACAGGCCAAGGTACAAGCCTTCACTCCCTCAAAGTGCTGTAGCGCCGTCGGCCAAGACCCGCCCGCCAGTGCGCTGCCAATTGCCCGCCACAAAATGGCGCCGCGCGAACTTAGTTTAGCGTAACGCTGAGACCGATCGCTGTGGATCGACCAGCTTTCCGCCCATCAATAACTGCGACGACGGACATGTGGCTGAATCTCACGAGACCACTCTACCAATAACGGGGTTTCATTATAAGGTTACTTAGGATACTTGCAGCAGGATGTCTGTTACACTGCACACTACGGTTGGTGATCTGAAGATTGAGGTGTTCTGTGAGAGTGTGCCGAAGACTGCGGAGGTATGTATACAGCTGCTTTCATTTCTCATCTACCTCTTAGCGATGCGCCAGCTGGCCTAGCGGTATACTCTTTTCATTATTGATTCATAAAGAAGCTCAGCTAACCGTTCTCAGAACTTCCTCGCCCTCTGCGCAACAGGCTACTACGACCATTCCCCCATCCACCGCCTAATCCCAACCTTCATCTTCCAAACCGGAACCCCATATCCCACCACCACCTCACCCCTCGGCTACACCAAAGGAGGACAATCCATCTACAGCGAACCATTCGAAGACGAGATTCGTCCCACTCTCTGCCACAACGCTCGCGGCATAGTCGCAATGGCCAACAAAGGTCCGGCGACAAACGGATCGCAGTTCTACATCACTTTTGGACCTGCACCGCATTTGGATGGAAAGAATACCGTGCTTGGACATGTCTTGGATGTGGATGGGGAGGGAGGAGTGACGATGGATAGGATTGAGAAGATGGAGATTGATCGGAAAAATAGACCAACAGGGAAGCTAGAGATTGAGAGGGTCACTATACATGCCAATCCGTTGGCTGATTCTTGAGAGACATGGAGAGAGATGGATGTGCAAGGACATGCACGGCAGCAGAAATTGGTCTAGGGTGAGGAAGATGAGTCGAGGTTGGAGGTGCGCCAGGAAGACTATCGATCCGGCCCCGGCACTGCAAGAGCGTCAAGCGTTAGGGCGGCTACGCATAACAGTGTGGTCACTGAGCAGGGAGAGCAAGTGCCTGGCCACACGATCTGCGTTGGCTGTCCTCAGTTTCTACATCCTCATGATAATCAATTAGCTCGCAGCAGCCTTGACAGGATAAGACAGGGCTTCGGAGGTTTGTTGTATGATCTACGGGCCAAACTTATCAACACCAGCACCAACGTCTCTGCGCGAGCTCTGTTCTCACAGGCAAGACCTGGATTGCGGAACAGCCAAGATCAACTAGAAGATAGTTAGTAGTAAGTTCGAGAGCATAGTAAAGCTACGCTGCCAACCAATCAGCCATGGTAGTCGGCTCTTTACGGCCACAAATTGGAGCGGGATCGAGGGGATGAGATTGCCAACCGGTTAGCAGTAAAATCCTTCAATGTATGAATTTTCCACGGGAACTAGGAGAGATGATGAAGAATTTTTTTTTTGGCTCATCACACTCACACAATTTGGCATCAGCACACCACAAAGCACACCAGGCAGGCGGCCGCACCCAGACAGACTCCGGGACAAAACATAACGAACTATTTATCAAAAATCAGCATCAAAGTTGATGAGAGCTGTGGGATTCGAACCCACGATCTTTCGAACTGCGGTTGTTAATGGTTTCCATGGTTTTCACTCCACGGTTTACCTAAACACAGCGCCTTAACCACTCGGCCAAACTCCCTTGGGCGTGTTACTTCTATCTTTGTGCTTACCTCTTCCGAAATTAACCTGTTGGCATTGTGATATTCCAGATGCAAGGCTGCGAAGTGTCATCCGCGAGGCTGTGATATTTGGATGGCATGAATTTTGGAGCTTTCGATGAAAAGAAGGTAATAGGAACAAGACAACACAACGACCCTTGACGATCGAAATCACACACATACCTTACCTGCTATACAGCTCTGCGACACCTGCTACATATAGGCGCCCACACTCCACCACTCGCGCCTACCGGCGCTCGCACACCACCCACCATGGCCGAATTCATCAACGAAGATGCGCCAATAACCCCATCCTTCCAACCACACCATGACGAAAACTACGATGCCACAGACGAGCCCCAAGACTACCGCTTCCTCGCCGCTATGACGGCAACCCCAGACGGCAAACACTCAATCCCCAAGCGCGGAGAAAAGGACTTCGAGCCCCACGGCACAAAACATCAAGCCTCTATCCTCGACGCCTCGAGGCAGGCGATGCACGATGCGCTGAATTACACACGTGTGCATGGCCCGAAGGCGCAGGTCAGGGCGTGGTATTTTGGGGATGGGGTGCAGGATGATGATGATGAGAGCTTGAAGGAGAGTGTTGATTTGTTGAGCGAGGCAGTGAGGGGGAGAGGATTAGAGAAGAATAGGGTGGTGATGGTTGAGAAGAGTTCAGGGACGAATTTTAGGACTATGGGGAAGACGGCGTTGAGAACGAAGAGCGCGAGATTGTGGTTGCTGCCGGAGGAGGCGCTGTATCTTGTGGAGAGAGGGAATTTGGACCTTTGGTGGCCGGCAGATCCGTTGAGGGCGTTGAATGGACTGACGGAACCGTATGGTGAGACGGCTGGAGAGGAAGATGGTATGGCACTTAGTTTACAAGCTGCGTACTCCCTGCTCATTGGCGAGGGTGAGGGCTTGGTGAAGTTAGAGCAGTATCAGGTGTATGCTAACCTCAAGCGCACCGGTTACGTGGTCAACCGTGCGCCGCCACCTATCCGTGAGTTCGAGCTTGAAGGCGAAGATCTGAACCCATCGACTATGGCGAATAATCTGGATCAGAGGGAGGGCCTGCTCACCTGGCTGATCAAGAAGATTCTGCCGGAGAAACCGATAAAACATGCGCCGTTTGGCCCGCTGGTCACGGCGGGCTTGTATAGAAGCCATAACGACATATATAAACGCCTCTCTATAATACCGTCACATAGACCGACACCAACGCCGACGCCCAAAAAGGAGACGGTGGAGCCGTATAAACTCACCTTCCATATCTACAAGCCTGCTCGCATCCCCACTTTCGCGAAATCCAGCCCTGGCCTTCCAGACTTCAGGATATGTGTCGTCGACGCCAGAGATACTTCCGTACCGACGCTTGACCAGATAACTGGGCTGCTCGAAAGCACGCCTTGGGATCCCCCAGTGTTGGGAGGAGGCGACGCAAAGAGCTACGTAAGGTTGAAGCACGGATATCGTAATGTCATCTTGGCCGTCGTCGACCAGGGGATCATCAGTTACCTAGGCATGAGCGAAGGCGCCTTCGGTGAGGAAAAGTTATATGAGCGCTTTGACCGTGGCGGTGCCATCCGTGGTGGTAAGAGGGGAGGCGGCAGAGGGAGAGGGGGACGAAGCAGGGGTAGAGGCAAGAAGTGATAAACGATGAAGCGGATGAATGATTCGCAGCACATATAGAATGAGATACCCAAAAAACTTATGGACTACTACACGTCCAACGGCTAACCGATTTTCATGCATCACCATGAATTACGAATGTCAATTTGATGCTACCATGGAAGGGAGGAAGAGACATCGGCGCCTCGAGAGGCTTGAGTGGTAGCTGCCGACCGGTTTTTGCGCAAGCACCAGGAAGAAATTTTCAATTTACATTTCAATCTCATAATCTTTGGGCGCCCGCAGGGGATAGCTTGACCGCAACTAAAGAGTCAATTTAAAACCCTACCTGCTAACCGGCTTTTGTCCATCACCGAGTCGAAATTCTTTAATTTGATGATTGAAATCCGCCATGGTCAACCAGTCGCTGGGTACTGCCGCGGGATATTGCCACACTTCCCTACCAAGCTCTCTACTTGCATCCATCTGCGAATGAGGGAAAGGAGGGGATTGAACCGTTGGGGTTGACGATGGAGGGGGTGGCAGGAACCCCCACAGCAAGAGCGCAAAGGGAGAGGGACACGAATAAGGCTTATCACTTTGAGCTCGACAAGGAGAAATAGGCGGAGATGAAGCGGGGATCGGCGGAGAAAATCAAGGCATCTGGGAAGTGGACGGTGCGGAGCTTGCGGAAGGAAACGCAACTTGAAGGTGCACAAGAAGGTTCATACTAATTTCAAGGCTCCAAGACCGAAGTCTTCGAGGCCAAAGTCTTGCACAGTATGCAGCCGCACGTACACAAGGGCCAACGACCTCGTCCAGCACTACAAGACACCATTACATTCGACGGCTGTTGCGGCTTTGAGGGCGACGGAGGTTTTGTGAATGTGAACTGTAAAGAAAACGAAATTGGCAGATGTACGAGGTTTTGGTAGGTGTACGATGATGCGGAAGAAAAGAAGGGGGAGGTTTTTGTCCAAACTCATCTCCGACGTGCCAACCAATTGATCTTCACCCCCAAGAAGCTAGACTTTCGAGAGGTCGTCTATCAAAATCTAAATTGAGACTCCCATCCCGGTGCCTTGTGCGAAAACCGATTAGCTACTGAAGAGATTTATTGTAAAATGCTGAAAACTTAACAAATGAGCGGTTGCCATACTTCACCTACTCAAGAAAGTCAATTCAATAATCAACTTACAACTTAAGACCTGGTCAGAATCCAACTTCCGAGTCCGAAAGAGCCGAAAGGAGATCTGGATGCACTCGAAGTGAGGTTGAGATCGGACGCCTGAAAGTCGCTCCTCTCAGCAATGATGGTGAAGATAATTGCTTTTATTTGTTTCTTCTCGGCCCATGCAGCGGCCATGCTACGTGTGTGCTTCATACTACTTCATACAAAGGGAACTAAACCAAGTCCGCGTATCAGTTATACCTCTCCCTCGCTTCCCATGCAACTCCTGCGAATGATCGCTTCTGCTGACGACGGCCTCGTCCTGTGTAGATGCTGCTCATCTTTTGTATACGATATCCATGCGCAGCGCATCAACCCGGTGTTGGCCTCTTCCGTGCCAACGCTTGCTTCTTTCTCTGTCTCATTGCCATCCTCGCCGATCATGGTGTGCGTGGCAGACCACTCATGTAGGGCAGACAGACGGTTTGAGCTTCCTGTAGTACGCTTGGAGTCATTTATACTCCAAAGCGTACGCCAAACCTCAAGCCGTACATCTACCGTCTATAAACAGTCTGCTGCCCATTCCACAGCCAGCGCACTTCGCATCTCAATCTACCATCATCGTCTCACAAGATCTTACAACTCCTCTTCTTCTTCTTCACAATGGGAATCCCATCCGGACCCCCCTGCATATCTCCACTCCCCATCTTCGAACTCCTATTCCTCCTCCTCATCTCCTTCTCCTCCTCCTGTGCCGCCAGATTCGCCTTATCATTCGCGACCACGACCTCGATTGCAACCTGGAAGATCTCGTCGACGCCGTTCATCTCTTTGGAACTGCACTCCATGTACTTTGCGCTCATCTTCTGTGCGACTGCGCGACCTTGTTCGGTGGTCACTGGTGTCAGGCCTTGGGTGCGGAGCAGGTCGATGCAGGATTGCTTGGTGCGGAGGTCGGATTTTAGGCCAACGAGGATGAGGGGGGTGTAGGGGCAGAAGTGGAGGACCTCTGGGTACCACTGTGAAATGTTAGCTGGGCGCGGTACGACTCCAGATCTTAATGATGCGTGAGGCGGAAGAAGTGGCGAGACATTGAGGCCGTGAGGATTGAATATCGCAACGCCGTTTCGATCGCCCAATACAAAGTGAGAATCGAATGCGTACCTTGTCCATAACATTATCCAAAGAATTCGGACAATCGATCGCAAAGCATACAAAAAGCAAGTCGGTCTCTGGGTAAGAAAGCGGCCTCAAGCGGTCATACTCTTCCTGACCAGCAGTATCCCATAATGCGAGCTCAACAGCCTTTCCCGATTTCTCATGTATCGGATAAGTGATGTAGTTCTCGAATACGGTAGGAACATATTTCTGTGTCGCAGATCAGTAAATGCTTCGGATCTCCCAACCTCCTCAAAACGTCGCACGGTCGCACTCACCTCTGGAAAGTAACCTTGCGAGTAACTAATAAGCAAACATGTCTTTCCACATCCTCCATCGCCCACAACGACAATCTTCTTAGAGTAGGCTGGTGGTATATCGCTCATAGTGGTCGAGACGGTCTCTCTGCTTCTGATAGTGTTGACGGTGCCCACGGTTCCCTCACTAGTCCTGGCGCTCGTATCTCTTCGCGTTGAGAGGCGCTGTTGTAGTGGTTCGCGGGTACTTGAGATGCTGGACTCGCGGTGCTGTCTCTGGTTGTTGTAGTAGGAGGAGCGGTCTTCTTGGTAGCTTGGAACCGACATTTTGCGGGGAAAGCTCGAGAGCTCCGTAGTGATCAAGGTAGCTTGCTTGTAGTGACCTCGACTGGGTTTTTGTGGATTTGGGATAATTTCGAGACACGGGATGGGAACAAGTAAATTGTGATTATGGATTGTGGTAGTATTCAGATCTTCTCGAAGAATGGCCACGGAGTATGTTTGAGAAATGTACACGGGGGAGCTATGTGGTGTTTTGGAGAAGAAGTTTGATGAACAAAGCGTGATTGTACCTGCGGGTGCGAGTATGGCTGGGAAGGGACTTGTCCCAAGCAAGGTTCCAAGGTGAGACTCGCAGTGACCATCAGTGCTGGGCCCAGGGGAGGATAAGCAAAGTTGGCGGGACAACACGCCGGAAGTGCCCCGAGACTGGAAAAACCCCAGTGGACGAACGCGCTGACACGTCGTGGACAGCAAAGGGCGTGTGTCTAGCACAGCAAGGCAGTCTAAGAATAGCGGACAGGAGCTACCTGCCAAGGTGCACGCGACACTGAAGGAGGACAGAAGTCAGCATGACAACACCAAAATAACTAAGCGAGATGCCTAAGCGAGATGTCTAAGGGAAATGTCTAAGGGAAATGTCTAGGGGAAATGTCTAAGGGAAATGTCTAAGCGAGATGTCTAAGGGAAATGTCTAAGCGAGATGCCTAAGCGAGATGTCCAAGGGAAATGTCTAAGCGAGATATCTAAGGTAAATGTCTAAGCGAGGTTCAATTTAAGTGTTTCCTATTAGGCCTATTGCGATCAACCATAATCTAGGTATATGACAATGCATTGATCATCATGGCAATCTCTCTTCCTCCCTGCTTTCATGTGGGCCGGACAACATGAAGTTTTATCCGTGCTGAGTAGGGCCCAGCCTCGCCCCGGCCAATGCTCTGCAAGGCCTTAGAAAGCCTAATGGGAAACAAGGTCAAGAGGGGAGCCCCAACCACCGCGTCCAACAACCGTCATCATTGTGAATTTTGTCCCGCGCTTTGTTCCCATAACGATCATCCCGGTATATTCAGAGTCGCGGAGAGACGCCGTATGCATAGATGTATTCACAGGCCAATGGCTCAGAAGAAGAGCTAGAGAAGTTTCCGGAGTTCGAGGATGAATTGGCGTTGCTAGAGGAGGTGATTCCAGAGACGCCAATATGCGCCCACAGCCGCCCTGAGGCTCCTGATGCTGGGATGCGGAGCCTGGACCATTGTATGCATGCGCCTATACCTTCTTCATCTTCCCCATATACGGTCTCCTTCCATGCGCAAAATCACACCCTCTAACAACTGCTAGACAAGCGCCGGCTCTCACCATGGCGCTACGCCCTCCGCGAAGCTGTGCTGCCACTCATTCGCTGGGAAACGCCGTACCTCGCCTACCTCCAAGACAGAATGCGCTCTCCAGCATTGGACTCCTACTTTGCCATCACCGCAAACCTCGGCACCCACACCTTCTTCATGGTGATGCTTCCCATCCTGTTCTGGTGCGGCTACACCTCTCTCGGCCGCGGCATGGTACACATTCTGGCCAGCGGAGTCTTCCTCACTGGCTTCGTCAAAGACCTCTTCTCCTTACCGAGACCATTGAGTCCGCCGCTGCATAGGATTACCATGTCTGGGTCTGCGGCACTGGAGTACGGATTCCCGTCCACCCACAGCGCGAACGCCGTCTCCGTAGCAGTATACGCGCTCTTCACCCTCCATTCGCCCACCAACACACTCTCCGCCACCACGAAACTGATACTCGAAGTCCTCGCATACTCCTACGCATTCTCCATCGTCCTCGGCCGTCTCTACTGCGGCATGCACGGCTTCTTGGACGTAATAGTCGGGAGTCTTATGGGCGCAGCCATCTCCATCATCGAATGCGTATACGGCACCGCCAACGACCATTATCTCCACAACAGCAGCTGGCGCGCCCCAATCCTCGTTGCAATCGCCATAATCATCCTAGTCCGCATCCACCCCGAGCCGGCAGACGACTGTCCCTGCTTCGACGACTCGGTCGCATTCGCAGGCGTAATGATCGGTTGTGAAGCTGGAGACTTCCATTTTGCCACAACCTCCTTCTCCTGGAGTCACCCGGTGCCAGCAACTGTGCCTTTCTCCCTGGAGCATTTGGGATGGTCGACGGTGATTGCTAGGGTGCTGGTGGGCGTGGTACTCATCTTTGCATGGAGAGAGGTCATGAAACCGACTATGCTTAAATCCCTCCCTCACCTGTTCCGTGCGCTGGAGAGGAGTAGTTTGGTGCTGCCGAGAAAGTTCTTTATGCCGGCTAGTGAGTATAAAAAAATCCCTGGCAGCTTACGCGTGGACAACGTTATGCCTCGCATGGAGGACTTGCCGGGTTTCTGGGACTCGTTGCGCAATCCCGGCCGTGGGCGCGCTGTCTCGATAGGCCCTCAATCTGCAGCAGACGCATACGAAACATTAGCCTACAGAGAGAAGAGGAGGAGAGAAAGCTTAGACAACTCCAACACCTCACCGTCACCATCCAAGGCCACCTTAGCCGGAGATCTGAAGAAGAAGGGAAGTCAGCAGCACATCCCTTTCCAGGCCACCCCCGACCCAAACGGCAAAGGCACGGCCCTCTCCCTCACAACCACCCTTCCCAACTCCCTCCCAGCACCCAACCCATCACGTATCGGCTCATATGAACAGATGATGGGGCAAGGCCACGTCTTCGTCACGCCGCCTACGCCTGTCGACCAAACCGACTCCGAGCGCAGGGAGCGCGAACTCGATCTCTTGGTGGGCACCAGGAATGAGCTCGGGGAGAAAGAGATGTTTTCGCGTCTGGAGAAGCCGAGAGTCAGGTATGATGTTGAGGTTGTGACGAAGCTGGTTGTTTATACCGGGATTGGGTGGTTGGCGGTTGAGGTTTGCCCGATTATGTTTGAGTTGATTGGGTTTGGGATGAGACACCATGTGCCGATATGAGCATAGGTGGAGATATAGGCGAGGTGAAAGTGGTTATATTCTTCTTAAAAGCATCAGGCGGGCGTTTAATGTTGTTTAGCATGCGTTGGCTTGGGTATGGCGTTGGTGGTGGGTAGCATGATTGTATGAGGAATGAGGACGACGACAACATGTTGAGGTATGAAGGTAAGTAGGTATAGCTGAGAGAATGATACTGTATATGGAAATTGCAAGTCTTCAAGTATTTATTATTGAGTCTTTGCATTGCATAACGTTGTTGTTGCTTTTGCTTTTGACGCTTGCGTGCGATCTTTTATGTTCCGGATCTGTATTGCCGATCCCTCGCGAAGTTACTCATGCTGGAGTCTTCAAGTTTGTCGGGCGAGAGAAAACCCGTACCCATGGGTCTCGTACTGCTTGGCAGGAGCTCGAGAAAGTTTCAATATCTATCTCAAAAATCAAAACCACACAAACAATCGTTGGCCAGGCCGAGGTAGCGAGTTTTTGGATCTTCTATCAATTTGCATCTCAAACATTTATCTCAAAGGTTAGAAGAGATGAGCGTTGTCCGGACGGAGCTCACTTGTTCTTTCATTCACTTATCAATAAATATGTATAAATACCTATCTCAATACGCATCTCAAAAGTCAGAGCTGCTGTTGTCCCGAACTAGCTAACTAGTTTTGGGAACTATTTGTCGATTTGCATCTCAATATCTATGATCGTTGTTGAGCAGACCAAGCCAATCAGTTTTTGGATCTATTTATCGATTTGCATTTCAATATGTATCTCAATGAGTCAGTAATGAGAATGAAGCAAGGAGATAAAGAAGCAGTAAGATGACCACGATGCTATTCACGTATTAGTACACTATGTCTTGAAGTTCGAGGGAGCAGTATTTCACTGAAGAGCTATGCTACTCTGTTCCCAATGCTATGCTGGCCGGTGTGCGCCTCCAAACCTCGACCGTTGCCGTACAGAAACTCGGCTCCGAGCTCGGTGCAGCCAGCCGACATGAGGGCGAGAAGGCCGAAGAAGGCGAGGAGGATCATAGAGGAAGTCTTCGAGAACATCTTTGCGGTTATTTGGTTGTTCGGTTGTAAAGTTGAAGTTGTATTGGAGATGTTAAGTCGACGAGAGATTGTGGTAGACTGTCGTTGAAGGACGTCCAGCTGTCTGGATGCCAAGCCAGTATATACTGCTGTGAGGTGCTGTTGTGAATGAGGTCAATCCTCTAAGAACAGGCACGTACCTGTCGTTTGTAGATGGTCGAGATGAGGGAAGTGTAGGGGGAGGATAAGAATTAAGTGGTAGTAGGAAGTAGTAGATATACTAGGTCCCGTAATAAGTGTTGGCCTTAGTGCATGCGGCTTGTGGCAAGGGGGTTGTGGAGTAAGCGAAGACCACCTGAGGTCGAAGGTGCTTCCCAGAGCTCAGGTAAACGAAGGCGGGTCCACAAGCTGGCTCGTAGGCGTTCCCACTTGGAAGGCAGGAGCTCCGGCGTTAGGCCGATGCTGAGGTTGTGGTGCCCTCGACTTCAAGTGAACGAAAAGTGGGAAGACTTCACTTGGACTGTAGGAACTTGGACCGTAGGAGCTTTGGCGTCGCACTAGCTTGATGCAAGTGGGCAGTAGATTCTGTAAATCTAAGCTCAGGTCTTTAACAGAGTTCAGGGTCAGGAAGCTAACCCGTCTGAACATGCCCCAAGGCGATAAAATTGGCTCTGGAAAACTTCGCATGAAGAATAACTTGAGGAGCTAATCGATTAGCAGACGCCCCGGAACTGCTGAGATCTTGCGCTGGGACGACGCCATTCGTGAGACAATCAAGAAATTGAGATCAAAGTTTAGAAGTAAAGGCTTGAACCCCTTAGCGAAGCCCTCATTGTAAGAGCAATTTAAGTAACATAGCAATGGTATCGATCTAGCTATTCTGCTTTATATTAAATTGAAAGATCACAAGTTAGCCGTTAATGGCTTGGGGTTTGATCGCGATAATGCAGTCAGTCTCGTTTGCAGTTTACTCAGTATCAGATGTCAAGGAGGCAAGGGTCTTCGATTGGAAACCCCCATACCACCCTCCAACTCCCAATTGTGGTCATCTCGACCCCCATCCTACTTCTCCCTCAATCAACAGCAATCATCCCAATGGTATCTACTGAACCCGCCTTATCCTCCCCGCAAAAGTCATCGATTTAAAGGCTAGCATGGGTGTGCGAGGTTTTGAGACGGCAAGTTAGTTCACTGGTGGGCCAACCTAAGCCTGTTAGCAATTGCTAATATGAATCGGTTTCTATTGCGGAATACACTTACTGACCCAGCGCAGAACCACTGCCCGTTAATGTCCTTGCGGCTGGCTTTGCCGGCAGCATTGTAGAAGGTCTTCAGAGAGGTGGGCAACGTTGACACGCCAGCTGGCTCGTAGAAGAAGAGAATATTGTAGCTTCCAGAACTTCCAAAGTTGGCCTGGTATCCCGTGATGCAGTTGAAGTAATTGCCCGCCTTGGAAACCTGGTCGATGGAACAGATGTTGCGGCCCGACTCGGCGATGTAACCGCGAATGCGGCCAGATGGGTAATCAAGGTTGCTTACCATTTTGGTGCAACCCGCAGTGGATGGGGCAAGGAGGCCGAAAAAGGCGGCAAGGATCATGTGGAGGTTCTTGGGCATTTTGGCGGTTTGGGATTGCTTGAATCTGAGCTTAAGCTTTGTGGAGTTGATCGGCGAAGTCGACGACCGATGTAGTATAATCTGTGTCAACGATGATGTCAGTGTTTGATGTATAGTATAGCATGTGATGTGTATAGACTGATGAGTAGTGCTGATATGGTGGTCAAGCCTCGAACGAGAAGATACCTAACATTGATGCAGGTCGGGATAGAGAGAAAAGGAAGAGAGAGGGAAAAAATGGGAAGTAGAGGGGGTGAATATACTCGGTTCTGGGGGGACAATGGCGCTAGTGCATGCGAATCGGAGCAAACAAGAGTGTGAATAAAGAAACTTCCAAGTGAAGTGTACCTGCCTCCTCTGTGGGGTCCAGGTGAACGAAAGCGGATCCACAAGCCACAAATGTCGTGCGGGCGGGGAAATCAGGCACAGCTGAAGGCGATCTGAGGTTGGGCTGACTTTGTGGCTTCTTGGCTTAGGCGAGCGTGAGGGTAAAATTGGTGCGAAGTAGCCCTGCGTGTCTTCCTTCAGGTGAATCAGCTGCTCCACAATCCTCCCGTTTAGGAAATCCGTTTGACAGAGCCGCACGATAGCTACTGAATAAGGTTATAAGGGCGATCATAATTGCTTTTCGTCACTGACGGGCAGGGAGGAATTGCGCGCTAGGGGTTGGCTCAACGAAAGAGCTCGGTGATGATATGGTCGTGACAAGTTGCTGATCATGCACCTCCATATTGGTTTGATATTCTAGTCCCGACAATCTCAAGCTGCACTCCTTGACGAATTACGGCGGGAACTTCCTTCTGACCAGTATATCATGCAAGGAAGTCTCTATACTCGATTCTAGTCTTTCTTTGGTTGGCTTGACTTCAGTACCTTCCCGTATAAACTTTATTTTTCTGAGCATAGCGGCGGAGCAACTGATTGGCTACGGAAGAAGACAACTATCAAATTAAACTTTTTGAAACTAGATGGCGCACGGAGGCTGGTTAGCAGTTAGGAAAAACTTTCAGTAGATTCTTTTAATAGCTCAAGGAATCGATGGGCGGCAGCAGAAGTCTTTCATGAAATCATCGTTCTAAACTCGATGGCACACAGCGACAGGTTGGCAGGGAGGACTGACGAGTGGTAGCAGAATTCCAGGCGTTAGGAGTATGATAGCACATCCCTTTACATTCCTAATCTTCCGGACCATATGCCAGCGAGGTTATACCACGATTCTATACCACTCGACGCAACTAGACTCGTGTTTGACAAGGTCATTTATCGTTGTGCTCTGGTTCGTGGTCATATCCAACAAATGAGGTGCTCGCGGCGCACGGAGTCGCACCCTGTCATTTTCCTTGGACAGCCCTCAGCCATTAGCTTTCGATAGGCTTGTACACCGAGCTGAACTGGGGAGTGCTTTACGGTGTTCGTCGGCCTAGCAGCATCCGGCATCCCTCGAAATATTTCTCTCGAATCTCGACCTAGCACTGTCTTGAGAGCAGTGTCCTCTGGCACATCTTGCGCCGGCATTCAAGTCCTTACTTATAATCTTGTACCGTCCTCGTCCAACTATGCTCATCTTCCGCGCCCATCATTTTCACTCTCGCTCTTCCACCCCTGTCTCTCCTGACTTCTCTGTTCCCTTCTCTCCTCCTCCCTCCTATCGCCCATAGTGGTATCGCCCTCCTCATCAGCTGGTGCGGCAGCAGCAGCGTTGGCATTAGGGTCCTGGCCCATGACGGTCTCAAATGTTGACCACAATGCTTCCACGGAACCGAATTCGTTGCCGACTGCGATAACGCCTTCAAGGGAGCGGTTGAGCTTGTTGATTGCTGAGAGTGTGTGCTCAAGAGACTGGTGTTTGTGTCAGTAGAGCACTATATGACGAGGTAACGGGAATGATTGACATACGACACCAATTTCACCCATAAGTGCAGCGCGTTGGGACTCGAAGTATGTGCGCCCTTCTGGCGTGCTGCCTGTGTTTGAGGGCTTGTTCTGAGACATCTCGAGGGCAATATTGTTATGCAGGAGGAGCTGGAGTGTTATTGTTCTGATGTTGTGTAATTGTGGTTGTCGAGGATATTGTTAACCGGTTGTCGTTGATGTGGTGGGGTGGGGAGACGCGACGGTGTTGATAGAGCGCGATTGAGAGGCTGCCAAGACGGGAGCTGATGCTTGCACTTTTGCTGTCGCTCGATGAGGACTCCACAAACGCTTCACTGACAGGAGGAACGTCGCAATCCACAAGCAGGCGGAGTATTTAGTGCTGAGCTCAAAACGTACCACTGTACTTCGAAGTCACACGAAAGCAGGCAGAGGGAGACTCGGGATTGAACAAATATCGGTACGACTCGCCAGAGTGGTCGCGAGCCTCAGCAACGAAGACATCATTTCGCAATAATTTATCAAAGCAATACGGTACTTTCCTTCCTGTCAATTGGTGTATTCTCGTGGTTTAGAGAATTGCTAGCGCCCTTCCTAGTTGCTCATATTACTCGTTATCCGCTCTGAAAGCTCCTACTGCGCAGAGAACACCTGAGGGCAATCCTTCCGCCAGCTGTCGTTGCATTATTGTAATATCTGTCAACCGAAGATCCTAGTGGCTCATCGGGGTGGTCGTCGTACGAGACCTCGGCGCAAAGGATAAACATGAAGGCTTGCAAGCGCGATCGGAGCAGTATTGAAACGCACCGAGCACGAAATCTAGAGCTACTATTGCTCGTCTTATTGCAAGCTGCCGCCGTCAAACATGGCGTTGACTAGTGTCCGCTGGGGAAGCGTACTTTCAGATTGAGTTATCCCTGATGCGTATGAGCTTTGTAAAGATGGCAGAGCCGTGGTGGTCTTTGTCGTCATGATCTGTACGGACTATGGAGACGATGCTCTAGTTGGGCTCATCTGAAAGCATCATGGTACCTCTGCATAGCGATGTAGGCACGATAGAAAATAAGCGTTTGCGGATAGCCTCGTTCTCTTACTGTCTTTCTGTACTCTGCGCATTTAACTTCTTTGGCTCTTCGGTCTCTGCGGATGTCGAGTTTTGGGGGTTTGGTGAGGAAATATGCCATCCTCCTTGTCCATGGCGCGATACCGCATGGTTGCACCATCATGCATTGGCCGTCAAAGGCCTACCGAAGCATCAACACTTATCCTCAAATCGTTTCTGTATCGGGACCAAGGCATCAATGCAAAGCTCAGTATCTTCGGGCTTATCGACGTACCACACCATACGGCTCTCCCTCATGGTATGCATTACTGGGTTTTCGAAGCATCGGGTTAAGCTGTAGCATTGGCCAAAAATGCCCACCAGGGTGATGATTTTCAGCCCTACACCCCCATGGCGACATAGTTCGGCATGGTATGAAGTTTTTTCGACATGTTGTCACCCCAGGAACAGCATTTGAAGGTGCCATGCCAGCATGCTGGCATCGTGCACCATGATTTCGACATCGACTCCCACCTGAGTCGAGTGAGATATAAGAGACACAATACCCTGCCATTTACATAAAGTATCATACTTTCAGAGCCAGACCAGCCGGACAATTCTAAACCCTGCTCGAAGGGCAAAGACATCGATATCCGCTCACCTTCCCTAAACCAACCAACCACATCTGGCCATGTCCAGCTCCCACTCGATAACAACGCCTGATGGGCGTCACGATGAGGCACCGAAAGAGTCGAAGCTCGCGTCCTTCTTGCGGAAGGCTCGTGGCCAAATCGAGAAGCCAACGAACCAAAACTTGGTGGAGGTAGAAGATTTCATCGTGCCCACCGACGTCAAAGGAGATGTTTCAGATTCCGGTAGTATCTCAGGCTACAGCGACACACATAAGTTTGGCGGGGGGACTTTTGCTAGTGGTGGCTTCACGAAGCATTACGCCCCTATCAAGGGTTACGAGGGTCGCCACCGTTGGGACCCAAATGCACAGTGGACAGAGGCCGAGGAGAAACAAGTGGTTCGCAGGGTATGTCTTCTAAACACACAAAAGTGGGACAGTGCTAACTATGCCCAGATCGACTGGAAGATATGCTCCTTCGTCTGTCTCATGTTCTTCGCGTTGCAGCTTGACCGTGGTAACATCGGACAAGCGCTTTCAGACAACATGCTCAAAGACCTCGGCCTCACCACCAACCAGTACAATTACGGACAAACCATCTTCTACATCTGCTTTCTCTGTGCCGAATTACCATCCCAGCTCATCTCAAAGAAGCTCGGGCCGGACAACTGGATTCCCATTCAGATGGTCTGCTGGTCGATCGTCGCCATTTGCCAGTGCCGTCTCAAAGGCGAAGCAGATTTCTATGTCTGCAGAGCACTCCTAGGGCTAATCGAGGGAGGCTTCATCCCAGACTGCGTCCTCTACCTCTCGTACTTCTATACCTCAGCCGAGCTTCCAATCAGACTCTCGTTCTTCTGGGGTTCCTACATGTTTACCCAGATCGTTGCCGCTTTCCTTGCGTTTGGCATCCTGCGCATGCGCGGAATTGGAGGCTGGGAGGGATGGCGCTGGCTGTTCGCCCTTGAGGGTGTTCTTACCGTCCTCATCGGCATCTTCTCTTGGTTTTACCTCCCACCATCGCCGACTCAAACTGCTAGCAAGTTTCGTGGCAAGGATGGTTGGTTTACTGAGCGTCAAGAGGTTATCATGGTCAACAGAGTCCTGCGCGACGATCCAGGAAAGGGAGACATGCACAACCGTGAAGGACTCTCCCCAAGTCTTATCTGGGAAGCCCTTTCAGACTACGACATGTGGCCAATCTATCTTATCGGTCTGACTTGGACGGTGCCACATACGCCCATTTCGTCCTACTTGACTCTCACGTTGCGTGCTCTTGGCTGGTCTGTTTTCGAGACCAACTTGCTCACCGTCCCAGCATCAGCGCTCTTCATCATCCAACTCATCTTCTGGACGTGGTTCAGTGAGAAGATCAACAATCGCTTCATCGTTGTTCTTGTGGCTCAGCTGTGGATCTTGCCCCTTATCGTTGCTTTGACGCTTTTGCCCGGCGATGCCAACCCTTGGTCCAAGTACGCTATCACTGCTTTGGTCGTCGGATATCCTTACGTCCATGCCATCATCGTCGCTCTAACGTCGAGGAATGCTGGATCTGTTAGAACGAGAACCGTTGGCTCTGCTCTTTACAACATTTTCGTGCAGGCTGGAACCATCATCGGTACAAACGTAAGCCACCCACCCTTCCATCTCCCGATACGTCACAGAAACTAACAGTATGCAGATCTACCGCGAAGCCGATAAGCCAAATTACCGCACTGGTAACAAGGTGCTCATTGGCTTAATTGCCTGGAATATCGTTATCATTATCGGCAGCAAGTTCTACTATGTCTACAGAAATAAGGGCAAGGAGGCCAAGTGGAATGCGATGACTGATGATGAGAAGAACGTCTACTTGACCACGACGAAGGATGCTGGAAACAAGAGATTGGACTTTAGATTTGCTCATTAGTCTGCGGGCAGACGACTATAGAACGAGGAAGAAGAGGGAAGGGATAGAAACAAAGAGCTAGTATTTTTAAATATAAGATCTGATTACCTAACTCATGTCCTTCCAGGCGTGGTCTCCAGCGCTCCGTAATGAGGTGCTCCTGCAAAATGCCAGCCTTGGCGAGAAATTCGATGTCTCGAACTGAAGCTATTTAACGATTTGGAGAAACCGTAACTGCGAGAGCTAGAATGTTGCCTGCTTCACGCCCGTCCACTTATCTTACATTTACTGCGGCTTGGAGTGGCAATTATGAGAATCATGGTGCATGTGCTGAAGAATATTAAAGGCGGTCGATAGAGGATCATCAAAGCTCTAATACCGAGACTCCTCAATAATTAGCAATTAAGCAAGTGAAGCCAATACAACAAAACCGCTATTGTAACATCTAACTGTGTTTGACTATATTAATTCTTGGGTGTTGCGGCCCATGGCAGTTCCCCACAAAGACGGATCTGGATCAATGACCGCATCACCGTGTCATGTGCGCGTGCGCGTCGACTGTCGGAATTTCCAGGCACATTCACTGGTGAAGGAATCTCGGCTTCCGGTCGGCAAGTAGATCCCAGTCTGACCAATCGCAACACATCTATTGTGATCTAGCAATAATCAGTGGAGTTTACATTCACGGCAGCATCAACACCACGGCCACCATACCTTTGTTTCGCCTCCGAAGTGTAACATCTCTTGACCTAGTATAACACCCTGGTGTCAAGATATACACAACATGTCCTCATTCGCCATGCGCCGATTCGCCGGTGCCTCTCCTGTACGCGCATTCCAGCTTCAATGACAGCAACGTTCCCGGCGCAAAGCTAATTTATGATACAGGCCGCAAGAGCATTGAACCAGTCCAGATCTTTCTCCTCTACTAGACCTGCCGGTATGACACACCTCGACGCCGACTTCAGCTTATAAACTCGACTAACACTTATAAACAGCGCGCATCATCACACACGCTCCTCTCCGCGCCAAGGAGGCATCTCCTTTCCTCACCAACAAATACCCAGTCGTCGTATGTTCCGCCTTCCCGAGCTACAATTAATATTGTACTAAAACTGTACAGGACCACGAGTATGATGCCATCGTCGTCGGTGCCGGTGGAGCTGGTCTTCGCGCAGCTTTCGGTCTTGCCGAGGCTGGATTCAACACTGCTTGTATTTCCAAGCTCTTCCCAACTAGATCCCACACCGTAGCCGCACAGGGAGGAATCAACGCCGCTCTTGGCAACATGCACGAGGATGACTGGAGATGGCACATGTACGACACCGTGAAGGGTTCGGATTGGCTTGGAGACCAGGATGCTATTCACTACATGACGAGAGAGGCACCAGCTTCCGTCATTGAGTTGGAGAATTACGGATGCCCATTCTCGAGAACCGAGGACGGAAAGATCTATCAGCGTGCTTTCGGTGGACAGTCGCAGGATTTCGGAAAGGGTGGACAGGCTTACAGATGCTGCGCCGCCGCCGACAGAACCGGACACGCCCTTCTTCACACTCTTTACGGACAGTCCCTCCGCCACAACACCAACTACTTCATTGAGTACTTCGCTCTCGATTTGATTATGGAGGATGGCGAGTGCAAGGGTGTCCTTGCCTACAACCAGGAGGATGGAACTCTCCACAGATTCCGCGCACACAACACTGTTCTTGCCACCGGAGGTTACGGAAGAGCCTACTTCTCTTGCACTTCCGCCCACACCTGTACCGGTGACGGAATGGCTATGGTCGCTCGTGCTGGTCTCCCTAACCAGGATTTGGAGTTCGTTCAGTTCCACCCAACTGGTATCTACGGTGCCGGATGCTTGATCACTGAGGGTGCTCGTGGTGAGGGTGGGTATCTCCTCAACTCTGAGGGCGAGAGATTCATGGAGCGTTATGCTCCAACCGCTAAGGATCTCGCTTCCCGTGACGTCGTCTCCCGCTCGATGACCATGGAGATCCGCGAGGGCCGTGGTGTCGGACCAGACAAGGATCACCTCCACCTCCAGCTCAGCCATCTCCCAGCTGATGTTCTCCACGAGCGTCTCCCAGGTATCTCTGAGACTGCCTCCATTTTCGCCGGTGTCGATGTCACCAAGCAGCCAATTCCAGTTCTCCCAACTGTGCACTACAACATGGGTGGTATCCCAACCAAGTACACCGGTGAGGTTCTTACTGTTGACGAGCAGGGCAAGGACAAGGTCGTTCCAGGTCTCTTCGCCTGCGGTGAAGCCGCTTGCGTTTCCGTCCACGGAGCCAACCGTCTCGGTGCCAACTCCCTCCTCGATCTCATTGTGTTCGGTCGTGCCGTCTCCCATACCGTCCGCGACAACTTCGAGCCGGGCATGCCACACAAGGAGATCAGCGCTGATGCTGGTGCTGAGTCCATCGCCTTTCTCGACAAGGTCCGCACTTCCGACGGACCATTGTCCACCAACAAGATCAGATCCGACATGCAGAAGGTCATGCAGACTGACGTCTCCGTTTTCCGTACCCAGGAGTCTTTGGACCAGGGTGTTGAGCGTATTCACGAGGTTGACCAGACCTTCCCGCAGGTTGGAATTAAGGATCGCTCTATGATCTGGAACTCCGACTTGGTCGAGACTTTGGAGTTGAGAAACTTGTTGACTTGCGCGTATGTATTGCATATCCTCCTGAATAAGCTATCGCTAACTGAGATTACAGTGTTCAAACCGCCGAGTCTGCTGCTAATAGAAAGGAGTCCCGTGGTGCTCACGCCCGTGAGGACTACCCAGAGCGTGATGATAAGAACTGGCAGAAGCACACCCTCACTTGGCAGCAGCCACAAGGAGATGTTAAGCTTTCCTACCGTGGTGTCACCAACCACACCCTTGACGAGGAGGAGTGTGCTCACGTCCCACCTTTCAAGCGTGTCTACTAGATGGTGTCATTTCCTGTTTCTCTGGTTTCTTCCCCGAGGTCTGGGCCCCGTTGGCTCAATGGAAAGCGCCGGGCTGCAGCTCGGCTGTATGTAGCATAGGTGCTGGTTGGATGGGGTGCATTGTTTCTTCCTGCGATTTTTGTGATGGGAATAAGCAATGCGTAGCAATGTTAACGCTGCAAAAATAAATAAGACGCAGCTTCAATACCAAAAATGCCTACGACAGTACTCTGACATACATCTGAATAGCGATTCCGCACTTAAGATTGGGATAGCTTCAGGACATTGTGTACTATTGCTGCTATTGGAGATATAATCGCACTTCGCTCATAGAGGAATACTTTTATCGCATCAGGAATTAAACAATTTTGGAAACTAACTAATTCCTCCAACTTCAGCATTTCCTGTGACGCTGGTGTTGGTGGCGGTGGCGGCGGTGTGAGGAAAATACCAGCTTGTGGAAAATTAACCATAACCATGCGCCTAGCAATTTTATAAGCTCCGTCAGTATCGCCAGCCATTTTCAACTGCAACATTTCAATAATCTTGTGTGCGTGGTTCAGAGCTGTGCTAAGTCCTTGGCAGGTGCCCTGGAGCATAGCAGTGTTATGTTCCTAGGACCGAATCTTTGCGTCCTTATCTTGATCCGTTGAATTGGCTGAGTTGCATTTCTCTGTGCCTCGATTGGCTGAGAAGTGGCAGAAGCAGATCCTAACGACGAAACTGACCAAAGTTGGCATCACTGGCAGCTGAGCAGCTGATTCAGTGTTCTTGTTTGGTGGAGCCATGCTTTCAGACTTAGAAGATGGGCATCCGCTTCGATTAAAGCCACACGCTGGCGTTTCTTGATGGAGTTCTTTTGCTCCTATCCGATATCATTACATTGTGCCTACATAGCAGGTCGGGCCACGAACTGTGCTTGATTCGGCCATTGGGATGCTGTATCCTCAAAGTTTTTTGATAATGCCCTATAAAGCTATAAAGATGTCTGATCAATCTAATTTCGAAATTTAAACTACATACCTTGTAGTTTTTACAGTTGGGGCGCTGTACAAAGCGCGCCCGTTTATGAGTGATGGTGTAAGGAAGGAAACAGAAAACGCCCAAGGAAGGTAGCTTCAAAGTCGCAAGGCTTTGAAGCTAATCTCTCTTACCGCTTTGCCGGTTAAGCGTGATGTTGCTGCTCGAATTACAAACTCAAGCTCATGAGAGTGCGGCTGGTGTTGTCTAACGGCCATGTCTCAAGCGACACGATTGGCTGCACCCTGCAAGGTGACGGTGAGCTAGACCTCAACGTCACACCTCGACATCAACATCAACATCAACATCAACATCTCGAACCGGATCTCACAACTTTCCCTTTTTTTTTGTTAAATTCGGCCCAGTTTTTTATTAGAAGCTAGCAAAATCGAGGAAAGCTATTTAATAACGCCCAACTACGTTCGCCTGATTGATTCTTTGGCATCTTACCCGCCGCCAGCGTTTACACGTAGTGATCGGATTCCACAACGAAAAGGTGCCTCGATTGTTATGTTTACGACTTCCCTCAGCGTTCTCTTTTGGTCCTACTAAATGCCATTCGGTGAAAGATATTTTTTGCCTTTCCGGCCGGCCACAAGCCCTACACAAGCCCTACACCATGAACAACCCCTCGTCGCGCCCCAAAGGCCGCTTCGTAAACGGCACCTGGCACTGCAACTGCATCCTCCGCACCCCAGCTTCACACTTCCAGGTCAAGAAGGACACACCTAATAAGGGAAGGTGGTTCTATAATTGTGCAAAAGAGCAGGGGGAGAGATGTGGGTTCTTTCTTTGGCGTGAGGATGCGGCGGTTAGGGAGGAGGCGTGTTTGCTTGAGAATAGTAGGACTGAGGAGGAAGTTCCGTACTTTGAGAAGAAGGGGCCATTATACCCGATTTCTGAGGGGGAAAGAGCGATTGTGAGGAGGTTGGAACTTTTAAAGAAAGGATGGCTGGCTGACGATGATGAGGATAGACCGTTGACGCAGGACGAGAGCGCTGTGATGATGAGGATGGCAGAGAGAGAAGCATGGAAGGGCAAAGCGAACGTTGCAACGGGGACCGCTATGCCTTCTCCGGCATCAGATAGTACGCCCGCCCATTCTGGGAGAGGCGCACCTGGAAGTCCGCCGAAAACCATGGGCCCTCCTAGGTCACCAGCAGCAGGAGGCACCCCGTCATATTCGCCAGTGCGTCGTTCTTCGATTGGATATCCAGGCGGACTTCAAGATCCGACGACGCCGTCACCTCTCAAGCGGAAGCTAGACTTTACGTCCGCCAAGGCCATGTTTGACGAAGAGGCTGAAACATCACCAAGCCGCAGGCTAAAGTTCACCGGCACCCCTGGTCAGGCTTCTGGAAATATGGAGCCGCCGGTTACACCAAGTCCCGCTATGAGATTACAAGCCATGAAGCTAGCCTCCAGCGGCGGCAGCAGCACGTCAACACCTCGCATCACCCGTCCACCAGACGGACAAGACTACGACATCACCAAAACCGTGCTCACCGTACTGGAGCCCCATTACATCGACGCCGAAATCAGCGAGCAGATCCAAGAAACACTGAATCAGTACGCATTACGTGTATCCGGCATCGAAAAGGGAAGGGACATTACGAGGGTGGCGCTTAAAGCTAAGGATCAGAAGATTGAGGAGCTGCAGGAGACGATAAGAGGGTTGGAGCAGGAAAGGGAGCTGGATAAGACTGTGATTAGGCATTTACGAGGGTTATGAGTGAGAGTGTTGGGAAGCATGGTAGAGCGAATGGAATAGGGAAAGAGGGAGATGTGGTTGAGGCTGAATGATCAACTCTGCTGTTTCCTTCCTCCACAACTCATGTTTGATCACGGACTACCACTTTCGGACTAGAAGAAGCCTAGAACGCAGTCCACATGCGGCATGACCCGGAAGATTCCGCTTGTCCCCGATAAAAACCAGTTTGTGAGTGGTTGATAAGTTGGAAAGGGCCAGTGGAGGAAGGCACGCACCACAGAACACCTCAACCAGTTTGTCGCACAACGCCAATTTGTGCCTGATCGATCATGCCTTGTTTCTTGGCAAACCTCACATCAAGCATCATTGCATCAAACCTCGTATGGCCCATCCAGACTGAAGTTGCTTTCTCACACATGTCGCTCCCGTTCCCCGAATGACAACGCTGCTCACGGTCCACAAATCACGAATTCGAGCTGCACACAGATTTAGCCCCCCCCAGCAGAAGTATACCTACCTTGATCTCCCACTTCTGCCTTCCTTCTTTCGTTTATTCTTCTTTCTTTTATTCTTCTTTTCTTTTATTCTTCTTTCTTTTATTCTTCTT
>RCNJ01000016.1_pt1 | contig 154783 bp, 141 predicted proteins | sample 2041171 | NCBI WGS metagenome assembly RCNJ01 (sample SAMN09708213, study PRJNA481090) | feces metagenome | biome: feces | host: Pygoscelis adeliae | place: Antarctica: Rookery Lake | collected 2010-03-01 | reverse complement strand
ACGCCGAAACATTCGGACACGGTACTCAGGCCATTTGTTCGAGGAGCACATGTGACTTACCGATTAGGTATAGTCAGGTCCGCTGCCTTAGGCACGACAATTGGCCTGAGCATGCTGAGGTAAGGATCGACTGGTCTTGAACCGCTTGTCACTTGGGAAGAAGGGAGGCGACAGCCTTGCCACAAAAAGCAACAGTTGGTCGACAAATGTCTTGCGCACTGAGTGGATGCACTCTGTGCTCTCGTCTGTTGATGCACACAACGAATGTTGTTCACCTGGACTTTTAACCAAGGATCAGGAGAATGCGAACAAGATTGCCCAAGAATTAACAGCCCGTACCAGCAAACAAATTGTGATATTGTGTAGTATTTCGACAACGATAAAGAGGAGGAGTCAGCAGTTGGGTTTTCTTATGTTCAAGTGAAGAGTGAAGGAGATCGAGTTCTATGTGGGGAGTTGCTATTGGGAGACAGCTACAACAAGCAAGAGGATAAAAATGACGACAACAAAGGAACGGAAACGGAAACGGACAACGAGGATACTGACGAAAATGACGACGGGCTAGAGGACGAAAATGATGAGGCCCTCCAACTTGCGAAAAGCATACAAGTAGTACTGAGTGACCTCCCTCGAATGGCCCTCAAGCGTCTGCCGCGAGGCGTCCAAATTTTCCTGCACTCTCGGCTTTCTTTGAATCCAAGTAGGGATTTCATTCTCAAATGGTCTGCGAACAATACTGTTTTGCGGGGCAAAAAAGAGTGCCGAACAACATGGCTGTAGGGGAGCTTGTTTAATTAGCGATCGGTTGTATAAGATGAACCTTTTTGCATCATCAATGAATGCGTGGAGTTTGGGACATCTATCGGCCTTGCTATGTATTAGTGGTCGCTTCGTAGTACATATTTTCGAAAAACGACTTACCTCGCACAACGCCAATAAACTGGTGATCATTGTAATGCTCTCAGAGGCCCTTGGTAAAAGACATAACTTCATGCCAATGAAGCAAATGACCCTGGAGAAAGCTGTGGACCTGGTCGTTGTCTGGGACATGGCTATTGCTCTGCTCCAAATGGTAGAATCAGTAACGACAAGCGTATTGCACTTCTAGAGAAGCATTGATAATTTAATTGTCCATCTCGCTTTGAAGCGTTCCTGGTCTTCGTAGTTTGCCGACATCTTTCATGAGACAGTCTGATTTCGACATTAATTGCAAGCACTTGAGTGCTACCCACTCGTGCCCCTCTTTCTCGTCTACCCAAAACGGATTGTTTTCGAATCTTTGGGGATCGAGCATGCCTGTTGAGGCATACCGAGTTGCAGGGAAGAAGCGTTGAACAGCGAAGCGCATCAGGGAAGCGAAGAAAACGACAGTCCCGTTCTCTCAGACGTAACCCAGGTAATTTGTCGGGAGCCAGACAAAGGGGCTCCTCATCGAGTCCCGACGTATAAAGCTACCAGTCGGACTCCAAGTCATTACAGAATAAGCAAAACAGAAACACCTGAATTGAACATGTTCCTAGAGTCCGCAAGCACCCTGCGAGCCACCTACGTGCCAAATTGCAACACCAAACCCCTAGTATATATGCAGTACGTAGCGATGGCTGTTATGGAACAACTGATTCATGAGATCTCGAAGCTGAGAACGTCATCCATGCAACTCAGAAAGCCGGTTCGGATATATCTCCTGTACTCCGGATAACTCATGCGGACTTGGCTTATGCTCCTGTACACCGGATAACTCATGCGGACCTGGCTTATGCTCCAGTCCAGCCTCGTCATATACATGCATCTGCGGTGAGATGTTATTCATCCCTGTCATCGTATACCCTTGGTTTGGCTGCTGGCGCCGCCGGCGCCAGATCCAGAATCCGAAAGCGAGAGCGAGCAGGGCCATTGGTACGACTACGGCGGCTGCTATCCAGGATTTGCCGCTTGTAGATGTGTTTTGAGGAATAGTTGTACTTGATTGCGATGTTACTTCAGTTATAGTAGTTGATGGGAGGCGGGGTAAGGTAGAGCTAGAGACGACGACTATTGGACTATGGTTGAATACTGTTGATGGGCGGCGGGGTAAGGTAGAGGTAGAGACGACGACTATTGGACCATAGCTGTATACTGTTGAAGGGCTTTAGTTGATATTTGGAAAAGGGGGAATGGATGAATTCTTACAAAATGAAGACGATGTGGCTGTTACTGTCTCACGGTACATTGTCCATGCGCTCCAATCTAGCATACAAACATAAGCTGAAATAGTAGCTCCTCCTGTAGGCGATGTGTCAATGACAGTGTATACACCGCACGACGATCCGACCTTGCTAAATTCAGAAAAGCAATTAGTTATTTATTTTCCCTTAGCCAGGCACCATGTTTGCATTTTATTTCTGACTCACCAAAATAAAGTATCCCCATGTTCGTTAATAATTCCATAAAGGAGAATCACACGCGGTTTCTGCAATACATGAATCACCTTGACGACAGCATCCTCCCACACTACTTGATGTAGTCCAGGTGGACCCCTCGCCACAAGCTATAGGTTCATCTGCAGGGATAGAGGCGATCAGAAGTTGCATTAATTTGTTTGGGTACTGAAATACGAAGACATACAGGTTCCATCCGTTACATACCAGCCAACAAATGCTGGATCGTTTGCTTCAGTCGCCCACACTTGTCTCTTCAACTGTGGTGCTGGAGTTATCATTGAGCCAGATGAAAAAATAGCAGTCGGGGTTGCAACTGTTGGTTTTGCAACAAGCAATACACTTGCCGCTACCACAAGCGCCTTCATTAACAGCTGAAGCATAGCCAAGGCCCAAATTGAATTATGAGAATATGAGCTGACGGGGAAGTAGGAAATGAGTCAAATCCATTTGATATAGGCTCTCAGTATATAAACGAGTAGAATGCTCAGTGCACACCGACCAGGGGGGTGGCGGGCGTTTGGGGGAGATACTTTGGCACGCCAATGTAACAACTATATGGTCGAGCTCCATTCGAGTCTCAGAGACAACGTGGATGAGGCGTTCAGCCCGCGCCCACCTACATGCAGCCCTCATTGAATATCGCCCAGATTGGGGATTCCCTATTGGGCGCATTAAACATTGTCCAACATATATCCCTTCAGCCTCAGCCTGGCATCACCTGTCATGCAGCTCCCGCTAATATTGCCCAGAACGGGATTTCCTATTGGGCGTAGTAAGCATTGTCCAGCAGAAGTTATAATTAGTCGACTGGGCGTCATGCAGCTCTGTATCCCAAAAGGTTTGTTTACGTCTCACTCGTCCCAATTTTGCGTTCGCTTCAATATTTCTATCTACTTGGCGTTCTGTCGCCATGGTTTACGAAGTTGTGGTGCGGGGTAGCCATCCCGGCAGGTGCCCACTACCAATTCTGTCCGTTGTCCTGGGCACATGATGTGGCGCCTAGGAGAACCAATAAATGAGGACTTTGGAAGTTAGAGGAGGTTAGCGTAGCCAGAAACGTTGGCACAGGTCCCCAAGAAACATGTATTTGAAAGTGGTTGGCGACTAGTTGAGCATTCTGATATTAATGGAGACCAGGTGAACAACGCAGGCTCCGTTGCGCCATGTTCTCAGGCGAATACAAAGCAGCCACAGTCACTGTCTGACAAAGGTCGATATCTCCATTTTCGAGTGATTTATCCTTGATTTATCCACCATTGGCACAGCAATCACATTGCTTGGCGCAGCTTTTGGACACAAGGCCGTGGAGCACCGGAAAGCTGGAAGAGGACTATGCGTTCAATTTCATCGCGCGCCGTTGGGAGACTTGACAAAACTGGAAAAGCGTTGCAATTTGGCACGTTGGTGGCTCGCAGGTGTTCGCGGACTCTAGGAACAGGTTCAATTCAGGTGTTTCTATTTTGCTTACTCTATAATGACTTGGAGTCCGACTGGTAGCTTTATACGTCGGGACTCGGTGAGGAGCCCCTTTGTCGAATGCGACGTGCTGTCGGCTGTGCCGAACTTGTTTGTCTGCCTGCCGACGAATTACCTGGGTTATGTCTGAGAGAACGGGACTGTCATTTGCTTCTTTTCCCTAATGCGCTTCGCTATTCAACGCTTCCTCCCTGCAACTCGGTATGCCTCAACAGACATCTCCATGTCTCCCCGCAGTCATAAGAAGCTCGTCAGCTCTGCATCGACATCTGCAATTGCCATATCCTCTTTCCCGTCAGAGGTCATCCACAACGGTGCCGTGCGTCTCACGTAATCTACTAGAGCCGCAACATACAGAAAGTGCAGCGTCAGCTACGCCCCAATCCTGGGGTGTTTCATAAAATCATAGTTGGACTTGTCTGTCACACTGTAACCAAGTTTAACGACAACTACAACAGAAGTAGGACAGTCCCACACCCTCTGCACAGTTGGACTTTCAAGAAGAATGGCATGGTCATTGTTTTCGTCGTTATCATCTGGGCCGGACAACTCTCTTTAAACACTAGACTTACAATAATCCTCAACATCTTCATTTATAGGAGAGTCCTATACTCTTGTCATCAAACAAGCTACCCTAGTTAAGGATCACGATAGCAGCTAACATCGCGGCTCACGCAATACGCGACTCTGCATCGGGTATTGGAATTCTTGCATTCTCACCACAGCTACGTCCAAGTCATCTCCTTCCCAATCCCTCTTTCTGCGTCGCCAAGACCCTGTTTCTCGTAAATTTGTGCTCCAATGCTGATTCCCCGCCATACCCTGTAACAACCGTCCGGCACCACTTCGACCACCCGCCACCATCAACTTTAACCAACACCCCCTCAAACCTTCCCATATACAAATGCCGAATGCGTTCCCACCAGTGCATGCAACTCCGCATCGGTCGGCAAATTCACCCACTGGTTCTGGCGACGATGAACTTTGTCGCTTAGCTGGAACACCTGGATTACCTGGTGATTGTGGTGGTTCTTCCATTTTGACTGAGTATTCAACCACCTACAGAATAGTTCTTGACGTTGATAATGACACGAACTTCAACGAAATGAAGCTCGAACAAAAATCGTGGACTCCCTTTGCAAACTGTGGGTTTTGCTTCCCTGGTAATCCTGAAGTCTGAGTGATTCTCATCAATGTATCTACAGACGTTTCTCGATAATACCGGATTGCGGAAGTCCGTCTCAATGACCGCGGCCCCAGTTGGTTTTTCCTTCCCAGCCGCTATTTTCTCCATTTTCTGCAAAACATTCCGATCCTTGCAGACAGCTAAAGTCACATTCCACCGAGTTTTGACGTAACTGACGCATAATCCATCTTTCTTAGTCTCCTGAGCCCACCAGTTCAGGTACTTAATGTAGGTCTCTTCTGCCTGTTCAACCCAGGGCTTCGTGATTGGCTCGTCCTTATTTTTGCACCAGCTGTGAACTAGCTAGGCCCGACCACAATCGCCAGAGATCGATACGTACTAGACCCAATGTGCCCATGTCATTTTCCTAAATCCTACTGACATCCGCCGAATTTGCCTTCATGTGTAGTTCCGTTGCTGTTGCTGTTGCTGTCGCACTCTTCGGTTGTTGGGGGAATGGATTCGTCTTTCCGCCCGACGCGCCTCGGATATTTGTATGCTTTCCAATTGTTAGAACGCCTCATCATTTTCGTCCTCTATCTCGTCGCCGTTTTCGTCCTCCCCGTCAGCATTCCCCTTGTCAGTTTCCGTTTCTTTGTCGGCGTCACTTTTCCGTTTCTCCTCTTGGTTGTTGTTACTGTGTTTCAATAGCTTTCCCGCATATGGAACTCGATCTTCTTCACTCGAACAACAAACCAACTCAGCTGACACTGCATGTTTGTCGAGAATACTGCACAATTTCACAATTTGTGTGCTAGTAAGGTCGGCTGTTAATTCTCGGGCAATCTTGCTCGCTACCTCCTGCTCCTCAGTTAAAGGGCTAGTTGGACAACAGTGGGTATGGGTTTGAGTAGACAAGTGCACAGAGTGCATCCACTCAGTGCGCAGAACATCGGCCAACCAGCTATTACATTCGGTGGCAAGGTGGACGCCTCTTTCGCTTTCCCCAATTAACAAGCCATTTAAGGCCAGTCGTTTCCCTATCCCAGGCCCCTTTGGGAGACGGTTCATGTGACTCGTGGCCTGATCAATTGCCGGACGACGTATTAGAGCGCCAAAGAGTCACTTGGCCAGATTACGTTTGCGATATGCGCACAAATTACTGAGAAGGAAAATGGCTCCATGAAATAGAATGCTGTGATCATGTCAACCACCTTTTGATCAGGAAACATACAAGATTTTGGCGCATAAGTTTGATGGTAATTCGGGTTTCTAAAGGGGCCATGCTCATGCTTTATATTTCGTTGAAGGATGTTTAGACTGTCAAGCCCACCCTCACTCTCGCGACCAGGTCAGTTCTTACAGTAGGTCACAATCAGATTCTCACACGCCTATGTCTCTGTAGCGCTAGCGTCGCTTTTGATGGATACGCGCATCCCATCCCACACTACCTCCCCTCTTATCGTTGTTCTATTGGGGACGTAACAAAAAAAATTATGCTTTCTACTCCCCCATATGCCGGAGGCCCGTTAATTTGAAGCAAATCCTGTGTTGTATAAGCCTTCTGCGGAACCTGCCAAGGAGACATGTAATTTCTGACACATTCGTCCAGTACATCCGTGGCAATTTTAATACAGTCATCTGCTGCAGAAGAAGAGTCCTGGTGGATGGCTTCAATTGTAAATGTTGTCGAGGTGATGCCGCTAATTCAAAGTTGCTGCCACAACTATAGAGCCTTAGGTGAGTTGCCCTCTGCAATTTCTTTGAAAGAATTTATGAAGTATGAGCCATATCATCCTCTGCTGAAACGAACCAAGATTTCTTTGCAGCAGGCATTAAGTAGCCGCACCTAAGACCCTCAGATACCGTAGGGACGGTAACCAAGCGCTCATGTAGCTTTGGGTATATACCAACCGTAGCAAGTCGAAAGTTTGCCCAGAATGTTAATTTAGGGTGTTCCACAAACAGTTGTTTGTAAACTATCGGATCTGTGAGAAAGCCAGTGAACCACATGAATTCAAACGCAATTGGCTAGAGAGGAGGGTTGGCGTGTAGTGTATGTAGCTTAACCTTCGGTCGTTGCAACTCTTTCTTGGTAGCGATTGGCGCCCTGTTTCAGCTTCCTCTTTGTTTTGGTCGGAACTGGGTATCTCATCTTCTGATACCCAGTTCCCTGGGGTTATGGCGAAGGCAAGGGGCGAGCTCAGTCGCTGAATATAGTCTCAAGGGATTACTCACCGGAAAGGGTGGCACTTCGTGCGACGCCGAGAACTTTGGGACAGCAGTATATTGGTTCATATTATTGGAAGAAGTCATCCAGCCAAAAGTACCACGTATTTCACAACAAACGCCCAGCCGCTATGCTGAACTCTAGCATGAAAAGCATGCGCCCATGATAACAAAGTTACCGCCCACCCATGCTTGAAAGCAAAAGCAAAGCCACATTAAGTCCAAACGAACCATAGCTCGTCTACTAATCGCTAATAATGCGTCCGAGGTACGGACCAATCAAGATCCCTCTCCGAAGTCCGGGTTGCTCAATGGTGGCCATGACCTGGCGCCTCAAATGGGAAACCCTTTCTCTCTTCACAAGTAAACAGGTTGATGTTGTTGTCACTTTTGGCAGCAGCTGCAAGGAGCATGCGATGTGGATGGAACGCTGTGGCGGAAATAGGATAGCTGCGATGCGCATGAACCCATCCCGAATAAGGCTCTACACTCGAAAGTTGGTGGCCTTCGAAGTTGAAGACCTTGACGGTATGATGTGCCGTGCCACTGCTTAATGTTAGCAGGATGAATAAGTTGAAGAAGCAGAATGACTTACACTGCAAACACCGGCAAGTGCTCGTGAGTACTTGCAGTTCTGAGCACATCCTTCGTAGCTCTAATAATGCGCAACGGCTTATCCATGCGAATATCCCAAAGCTTGACCTTTCCATTACGACTGGCAGACAACAACTCTCGTCGGCCTCCGCGCTGCATGTGGACAGAGCGAACCCAGTCTTGGTCACTTGTATCCTTCCACTTCTTGACCATTGCTGTCTGCGGCTTCTCACGGATATCAAAGACTCTTACGGCGCCATCGCCAAAGCCTGCGACGAAGATATTGCCGGTCATCTGATCGGAAGTGAGCGAGGTAACACAGGATCCGGATCTGGCGTTAATGTCTGATACGCAGACCTCCCTTCCTGCCTCCCAAACGCGGATAACCTTGACATCACCAGCAACAAGGAGCCTGCCAGCAACTTGCTGCCAGTCGAACACCATGCCTGAATTTACATTACTTGGCACCATGTGCGTTAGAGCACGCCATGCTGAGGCGAGCTGGACCTCCTCCTCGTTATCGTAATTTCTATAAATCCTGATAACTCCGTCTGATGAGCCGGTCATCAAGAATGCTTGATCGTCCTCATTTACAAATTTTAGATCACTGATTTTGGAGCCTTCTGGGTTGCCATTAGAAAAGCGAGCAAGACGACCCTTCTTCTTCCAGTCCCAAATACAGATTGTATCGCGGTCATCAGAGACGGCCAGGTGGTCCTCGAACTGATGCATAGTCATCTTGCTTGGCTGACTACCATTATTGAATACTCCAGCATTATGGGACCACTGCCCACTGCCTGCTATTTCCTTCTGAGGCTGAGTTTCTCTAAGTATCGTCTCGTTACGGTTGCGCCTCCATAATTTCTGATTGTAGTCGGTGCTACCAGGCTCATCCGACTCGCTAGACCTCATTTGAGGCTCGCGGAAGTACTCGACCGACCAATCGAGGAAGGTACTCTTTACTGGCAGCATAGGAATTCTTTTCGGATCTCTTGGCTTAAAACCACCAGACACTGGCTCTTGGGCGATGTGATATGCACCTGGAGTGGAGGCTGCATCATTCTGCTCTTCCGGTGCGCTCTTCTGCCATTCCGCTGGCACACGCCCACGCGAAGGTAGCGAGTGCCTATTTGGAGCTGGGTTTGGCGGACCGCGGGTCGAATTTCGTGGCGATGTCTCCCCAGTCAAAATCGGAGCGCCAAATGGCGCGAACAGATAGCTCGCTGTGCGTTTCAGAAGCCCTGGGGCGGCTGAGCTTGGAGGTGTAGTATTAGAGTTTGGCTGAGGTGTACTCGGCCTCTGGTCAACTGACTGTACCTTGGTAGCTGCATTTGCCCGAGCTGAAAGTTGGAGGATATCATCGATCATAGCCTGAGCTCTTGATGCAAGAGGAGACTCAAGAAGTTGAAGATGGATGTAATCGGATATGATGGTGGCGTTACGTTGAACTTCAGGGTGTGGGTCAACTGCCAGAATCAAGACGTGCTTCCATACGACCGCAAATATTGAGTTATGTGAGATGCCGTGGGCGCCATCCTTGATCGTTCCATCAGAGTCTCTACTCGTTGCACGAACATAATGGAGACCCATCTTGTGGTCATTGCAATCCTCCTTTGGCGGATAGAGTAGATACTCCTTCTCCTCCTGCAGCTGCTCGAATGCTGCAACCAAGAACTTGTTCTCGTATCTCTTCACATACTTAGATAAGTAGCAAACAAGTTCCTTTCGTACCATTGCATTGCCATCGTTTACCATTTCGATCAGTGTCCAGGTCACCAGTTCTTCGACCCTTGCGACCTCGCCCGTGGGATCAGGAATACCCAGGAACGTGGTCATCGCATATAGCATTGCAGCTCGCACCTCGCAGCATCTGTCTTTGATGAGCAAGCACATCTTCACATGCGCATCCTCCTTGATCCCTCTCCACTTGGCTTCTGGCAAATCATTCCACAGTTGACTGATGCAAAGACAAGCCCATTGGCGCAGGAGCGGATTGGCTCCATTCTCCAGGTGTACCAGGCAATAGCTCATAATCTCTGTCTGGTTACACACATTCTGTCCTTGTCTATAGCCATTGCAAAGCATGGCCAGGATGAAGGCGCACATAGCCTTGTGCTCGAGGCCATCAACGATAGGAATGCCTTCGCTTGGCTTGAGGATATTTGAGAAGTAGTTGTAACCACTATCTTTCAACAAATCCTGCTGGCACGAAAGATCCACAGCCAGCACTCTCGTCCAGATGAAAACCATTACTGGCTTCAGGTCGGTGGCCGCGGACTGAAGCAGCTTCAGCACATAAGGAAAGATTCCAATGCTCAGGGCGAGATTGACTGCCCATGGACCCATGTCAAGAAATTTGCCAAGCAATATCAGAGCTCTTACTCTGTGCTGCTGGCTGAGAAGAACCTGGAGCACGACGGGCAACTGGTCTGGAGGCTTCTGCGTTACAGCGCCTTGGGTCAGGTAGACATCAAAGGCTGTGAGCTGCTCTGTGAAGAATGTCGAGTTCACAAATTCGTAATCTGGAAGCTCGCCTTTCTCCTTGGCCTCAAGCTGCGATAATTGGTTCAGCGCCATATCAACCGCAAGATCCCAACTCTCCCACAATGGGTGCATGTGTGTATCGGGCAGTTCCGGATAAGATTGAGGATGGCATCCATAAAAATGCATCACTCTTTGCGCCAGAAGGAAATTTCTGAAAAGTGCCGCGACCATCAGATCTTGGCGGAAAAATTTGCGAAAGAGCGGTCGTGGTAGCGTGGTCCAAGCAATGGTATCCGTGATCGCCGTGAAAATCCAGTTCAGCTCTCCAAGAGGTGTTCTACGTTCTTGTAAACGTCCTGGAAGCTTCTTCGCCCTTTCGGGCGAAATATCTGAGTTCAATGGATTTTGTAGACAGAAGAACCACAACGCCATCTCTATGGGAGTTGTCAAACAGCAGGTGAAAACATCAGCAGGCAATGCTGGGTTTGTTGGCAAGCTCTCCTTTATGCCAGTCGCTGCAAGGTGAATGTATGGTCGATAGTTGGCAACACTGATCCCAGGGTCCTTGGCCAGAGCCTCTGCTTCTTCTTGCTCATGCTTTTCCACGAAACGGTGAAAGTTGACCAGGATGTTGCCTGCATCTGAGCAATCCCAAACGAAGAACGTTGGTGCTTGGAGCCACTGTTGCAGGTCATAGAGCGAGACCGGAATATACTGTGTGTAGTTTTTATTGAACACCCATATCTCGCCTGATTGCGTTGGTTTCGGAACTCCATGGCCATTGTAGTGAAAGAGGACACGCTCGTCTTTCGCATTTCTTCTGAGCGAAACACAGAACTTCTTCGTTTCCTCCACAGACGGGTCAAGGTATTGCTTGTAGCGTGTTCTTATGGCGAGCGTTTCGTACTGTGCTTGCAACGACTTCCCGATGGTCTCCAGTGCCTTCTGCACCTGCATACTTGACGGGTCTATCCATGCTTCGAACTTTGCACCAGGTGTCGTTCGCAGTTGATCGGGTGGTTCGACTCCTATATTCAGACATACTGCCAATGCTGCCGACACTGTCTTTAGTCTGTCTTTCATGCGCCAGTCTTGTAGTTCATAGCTCAGCGGTTTCGGGTTACCGGTCGTCTCATGTCGCTTGTCGGTAAAATACATGTACCAGTTCTGGCAGAATCCATCAGTATATGGGCCATATTCCTGCAGCGGAGACAACGGCCTAAGACGTTTTCTAAGACCATAATTTGGGACTGCGCCGAGAAGGGATGAATCTGTCTTAGACCTCGTCAACCAGCGCCGTGGCAGAGGCGTCGGCTTAGGCAGGTCATAGCTGTCTCGAAGTGACCATTGAAGACTCCCGACAGTTGCTGAGTCGCTGCGAAAGATGACTTGGTCAAGATTCGGGTCTGCTTCAGAAGAGTCCATTCGCGTGGCAAGACAGCTTGTTGCCAGCCATCTTTACAAATGAATGGTCGCAAGATCTCCCACAGCCTCGAGCGCAGTCCAGGCCCGCCTCGCTCGCACTTCCCTGCTTGACCATATGGAAAGAACCACTTACATGTACTAATTGAGAAACGAACTCGTCCGATACATAGTGTCCATCAAAGCCATGTCTTGCGCCCCAGTCTTGCCTCTCCTCATCATGGTCCAAAGTCGATTCTCCTCTAGGCCCATAGTCACTCTTTGACCTCTGTAAACTCGGCGCCTCTCTCCTTGACGGTTTCGCGCTACCATTGCTATCGCCATTTATGCTTTGTCTATTCGACAAAGTTATCGAGCTTTGATTGCGCCTTCCCGCGTTCATATTGCCACCCATTATTGTGTCAATGCGACGATGCGAGCTGCTATGCGTTGAACGTGCATCTACGCCATTGGCGTCAGAATTTGGAGATGGCATTGCGGAATATGACGTTGTAGCAGCCGCGCCATTTGCGTCGTGGCTGCTTCTTCTGCTGTTGATAGTTGAGGCTCTAGATGATCTTCTTACTCCCTCAACCGGCTCTGAGTTGCGGCTTCGCGGTGAAGCTTCAGTGATGCGGACTGATGTGCGCGGTCCCCTGGAGCTACCGGAACTTTGACCAGGGTTATTCGTGTATCGCTGTCTATTTGACGCCTGCACAGAGGAATTGTGGTTATAATCGTGTGGTTGTTGTTCAGGGTTTCTGTGAACTGCTACGGCCGTCATTATGTCTCGCGGGCGCCTCGAAGCCTTATCGCGACAAGCACCCGCCTGTCACGAACGAGTTGGCTTAGGCGCTATTGTGCTTGTCAGAAACACTTGTTCGTTTAGGTATACAGCAAATACACGGACAACAATAAGAGCACAGTTCAAACTAACGATGATCTCCAGCTGTCCACAGGGAGAAGACCCTCAAACACACGTCACAATTGTGCCCAGGAGATGCGGATGGATCGACGATTAGGACAATTGTTTTGAGTTGTTACGGGAAGCGTCAATCAGTTGCCACGGGCACAGATCCGAGCTAGGAGCATATCCTTTCTAATTATTCATATAATGCCGGAAGAAGTTCTGGACTTTGAGTATGCCAGCAGCACGGCGGTCAGACACGAGGGTGGGATATTCTTGGACGTTCGGAACCCGTATGTATGTACGTACGTACGTACGGAGAGGTCACGCATCATGAGCCAGTGAGCGAGGCTGACCAAAGCCGGCCAGGTCCGGCGATTTCCTGCCTGTGCGTTGCCAGCCGATCGATCGTTTGTTGTCGGGAAGGACCATTTGGCTTGGCATGAATTGCTTTCCGAGTGCGACCAGTTCTCACTTTGCATGCGGTAGACACTCTTTACACCACTCCTTACACGTGCAGTCCACATTTTTACACTTCCGAATTGGGCAACTACCATAAAGATGGTTGACCACTCCTGGAATTGCATTCGATGGGAACCATCCACCAAAAACTCACCTAATCCTTCGCATAAATAGGACACCAGGGCACCAGGACCCCAATACTAATACCGCCATTGACTCCGCATGTCCAGCCGAAACGCCCCGTAACTTCTCCTCACTATTATCATAAGCTCATGATTGACTCTCAGTCAGCACATCTCATATCTCGCGCCTCTCTTCACTTCACAGGGTATCGTCATCACCATGTCCTACACTCTGCCTGATAGCCTCAACAATGGTGCTCTCTGCAAAAACAGGTCCCATGCCATCACATTTCGCCTGCGGCTTAATTAAATCGCTGACCATTTGGATATTCACCATCCCAGCCTTCACGAGCTCATGCTCCATGATGAAATCCCATGTTGCCGCAGCTGCCAGTAGCCTTCCTCCATCGACGTCCTTCACAATCCTATGGCTCAGCTCCTTATTGTTATGCGGCTGCAACACATTGCTGTAGAAGTTGTTCTGATCCACTGGCGTATAATGTAAAGGCCCGGTATGCTCCACCGCGGGAGGCGTATGGGATGACGATGATGTAGCCTTGAGGATCTTGTTCTCAGTTTCCACCTGCTGCAGCGACGCCTTCAGAGACTCGTTCTCGGATGCGACAGCTGATGTTTGATTCTTCAGAGCAGCGACCTCAGCCTCGAGCTCTTTGACCTTGCGCTCCTTGCGCTCGCGAGATGCGCGCTGTGCTGCGCGGTTTTGAGCTTTGCGTCGCTGTTGTGCAGGAGTCATGTCTTCATCGTCGCTGTTGCTTCCCTGCCGTTGCTCAGCAGTGGCGAATTCGAGTACTTCACTTGCGCCATGTACTGAACTTGATCCTGTGGAGGGCAGGTGGGATGATTGTGGAGTGAGTGGCGGTATGATCGCATTGGTGTCGAATTGGCGGTATGCATTAAGAGGTTGAAACTGGTCGAAATTTTGGTCGTATGTATTGTACTGAGTATGTTAGCGACCTATCGCAAGTTGTAGGGACAGCAACAGAAACTTACAGGTGGCGATGGGTTGTTATATGAATCCGGATTACCATTCGTGTACGCGGCGGTCGGGTCGATACCGATAGGTTGGAAAGACTGCTGGTTTGGGTCGGCGTAGTAGTTGTAGTTCATGATGAGCGAGAGCGCGACAAGAACTGCTAATGCACAGATCGGAGTGATATTCTTGTCGCCTGGTGAAACTCGTAACTTCGTGATGTGGGATGTGTGCGGACGCTTTGTACCGTTGCTGCTTGAGAGGCTGAACCGACAACTCGGCAGCATCCAGGTCCAGAATGTGGGGAGGGGTCGGCAGCAGCGCTAATAATGTACGAGTACTCCCGTAAGGTCATCAATCAGACCCCAACGACCTGATTAGTGGCCCATATCGACCCAAGTGCATCGCATGTTGAATTTAAACCATTGACTCAATCGTAACGAAGAGAAATCTTATTGTGCCAGAGTGCAATTCATGTTATTTCATCGTTACAGTAAACAAAATGCACACGGTCGATCCGCCCAATTGCTGTGCTCGTACGGTGCTTCCACATCACACTTACCCAGCAAGGTGACATCACGCATATGTTCCGCGAGAAATAGCTCACTTCAAATCGTAAAATCCAGAGGTTTGGGCTATCCAGCTTATTTCCAGCTTAGTTCCACCATTTATCTTACCAAACGCCCACAACGCAGCGCTAAACCGGTCATTAAAAACTATAAAAATCAACGCCAATTTTTCTTTCGTCTCTCATACCTGTCGTGCTCTCATCATTCCTCATTTTCCAGCCATCTCACTAAGTTTCCACCTCTCCACGCTCGCGCCCCAATGACGAATACAATTCGCCATCACTCCTATCGCCTCATCGCAGAGTCTTGATTTCGCCTAGTTTTGCTTCTTCAGCTCGGTCTCCTCAACGTATGGGTGCTTGATGGTCAAGCACCAAATATCAAGGTAATCGCAGATGGTAACAATGACATCGATCTAAAAATGTTGTCAGCTGTGTTCAGGCATTATCATTAATGTTAAACCTACGACAAAGCTTCCATAAACTCCAATGGCAATGCCAAGCATGCAAAAGACATATGCTACCTGGTACACTCCATCACCAAGGGCACTTGGCCAACCAAGACCAATGTTACGCTGGAGGACAGGTCCCAGAGAGTCGATAACGGCCCATGCCAATGGCAGAATGAGGACGTTGTAGTATGGGAAGTCGAGGAGAACCAAATGGGCAGTGATCATTTGGCCGACGGAATATGCGTTAACCAATCCGGCATAAAACACGAACGGCACAAGGTGCTCATTCAGAATAACTGGCTGGAGATAAAGGTATGCCGGGATCAAAATCCAGGTGACGAAGAACGGAATGAGACCGAGAATTGCAACGCGGGACTTCTGGCCCCGCTCACGGCGGATTCTGACAACATTCTGAGCACTGCTGATGGTGCTATAGGCGAGGACAAGCCCGCCGACCATCATGTAAGACTCGTCCCAAGCCATGTTGTAGAGGAAGTTAGGAATGATGGACATGTGTGGAATGCCGACAGTTTTGGCAATGGACTGATGCCAGAAGTCGCCGCCGCCCATGTATCCAGTGAAGGCATAAACCAAGCAGAGCATGACCAGACCTTCGACTGGGCCGGAGACAAGGCCGAGGGTGAGAGTCTTGGTGTGGTACTCGTCCCAGGTTTGAACGTAGAAGGTCAACAAAGCTGCTATGGCGTTAGGAAGTTCTCTCACACTATCTAGGTATTACTTACCTCCAAAGAGTGTCATAACAGTCTTCCAGCCCATTCCCATGTTCTGACTGGCGGCAAAGATTAAAACCTCAAGACTGGTGTTTACAGCATCTACACCGTGGTCGAACAACTCTCCCAATGGGCCGCTTTGATGCGTACGTCTCGCCTGAGCTCCATCAACAGCGTCGAACGTCTGATAGAGGAAGAGTCCAATCGCCCAGGAATAGTACACCCACGGCGGGCAGTTCTGGTCCAGGGTCGGGTTGTACCACAGCATGGTTAGGATATTGATGATGACGAACGAGAAACCGGACAGCGTTATCATGTTTGGAGCCATCCATTTTGGAAAGCAGTGAATAACGAAGTTGTTGTAGAATGGCTTCAGGACATATCGCGACAACAGCGAGTGATCGACGCCATTGTATTTGTACTTTTTCAAGCCAGGAAGCTTATCTTGACGGACGTACACCATCTTGTCGTAATGAGCAGTGCTCTAGCACCGTCGTTGGAGATTGTATCGGTTGTATATAAATAGGAATTTGGTGGCGCGTTGGGGGGGGGAAATTCGCGAGGGTGGGTTTGTTTTGATCAACCTAAAAGTTGACAGGACTTCGACACAGGGCCCGGAACATGGTTTCTACTGTGCGTCACAACACAGAGCGCGCCCACCCCAGGGGCTTAGGTTCCTTGGAACATGAGCTGCCAAGCTTTTCGACATGGAACCCGACCTGCCACTTTTGCGGCTAACTACTTCCGATTCGACAACTTCCTGAAACCACCGAATCTCTACAGTAGTAGTAATACTCAGGAACATAATGCATGATTCACTGTAAGAAATTGAGTATAGAGGGCTGTATCATACTAAGACTAAGCTCCACAGAATTTACCATAGCCAATAGCCAGCCACTTCCAACTGCCTCATGCAGTTGCTCGTTATTAAATAAATCAATTCGCTGTTTCTACTCCTACCCATCATTTAAAGCCACCATAATAGTGGATTGGACCTCTATTAAAACGAGGTATTATCTAAATCCCATGCTAACATCGACCCGCTTTTCGTAAACATACACCACCGTGATGCGTGGGCTCATCAAGCAACAGAGCCAATGACAAGGGCAGCAACGCCCGCCTCTTCGGCGCGCACCGTAATCTTCATGGTCACACCAGTCTTGGCCGAGAAGACCATTCTGATGTTGGCCACTACCTTACCTCCAGTTATGGTCTTGCCGAAGAGTTTGAGGGTATGATTGACGGCATTGACAGGCACATCTGTGCCATCCAAAGGTTGCAATGATAAGGTGCGTGCAAGCTGCTCGGTAGCATCTAGTAACGTCAGATGATAGTTCAAAGCAGCAAACGAGCAGAGGTTTACCTATGATACTCTTGACGCCGCCAAGTTGAAGCGTCTCCTCTTCCTCCTCGCCAGAAGCTCCGACTTGCTCCCACAAATGGTTGAAGTTACCAGCAAATGCCGGAGTAACATAGTCAGCACCATTGAGATCAAGATCCTCAACCTGGTACTCATCGTCGTAGCCAGTTTCCTCTGCCTCTCCGGTTGGTGGGTCAATCTCCTTTGATGTAAACTTCAAAACATTTGTGAATGTGCTTGCAACAAACGCGCTCTCCCCATTGACCTTTCTAAAAGATACGTAAACGGTGCCTGGCTCGTCAGTATTCAGCTTTGGCGCAGGAATAATGAAGTCCTCCTCAAACTCCTCCTCTTCCGACGGGGTGGCCAAAACAGAGACGTCCTCTAGGACGGTGTCAGGTAGGGTGTTCTTGATCTCGTACTGCAGAATAATATGCTCCTTAAAGATGTGCTTGACGACGCTAACGACGTACTCGGTTTCCGACTCAGTAAGCTCGACAGAAGGCGAAGACTTAAGGAGGGAACCATAGTCTTTCATCTCTGGGATCTGCATTAGCTGCTGTGCGTACTTCTGTGCTGCAGCGGTTGCCGTTGCAAGCGCCTCAGCGCCAGATGGAGTTGCCTTGGTTGGTCCTGATTTCGGAGCCTTTAAGGTTGGGGTTGCGGTGTTGAGCTTCTTGGTGCGATCCTCTGCGTCTGCCTGCTCCTTGGTGACGACTGGGATGGAGGCGATGTCGAATGGATCGTCAAAGGTGGTCTTGTCCTCGGCAGTGACGTACATTACGAGCTGATGCTCAAAGTAGTCGAGCGAGAACATATTCTCGTTTTTGATAAATCGATCCGCCATCTCGTCTGGCTCGCTCATGAGTCTCAGGTTGAGCGCAGCTCTGTCGCGCACCTCGTCGTCGACATCGTCCAAACATCTAGTAAGCAGGACCGTAATACTGCGCTTAACCTCAGGATCCTTCTGGCCGACGCCAAACTTGGCCAAAGCAGTGACTGCCGCAGCTCGCACAACTGCATTCTCAAGGACAACACGGTTGTAGATGTAGCGGATATACTTGGTTGGCTGGGAGGTCTTTGGTCCCTCCAGGCCCAGGAGGTGAAGAATGCGAACAGCGAGCTTGGTGAACTCGCAGTCCTCAATGAACTCGCACAAATGTGCAAGTGCGTCCTCCTTCGACTCTGGGACAAACTTGATCAGGTCAAACATGCTCTCCACCACGGCGCGCTTGAACTCGTAACCACCCTCGTCGCGCAGAATACCACTGAGGAATGCAAGCATGCCAGCTTGCTTGCTTGGAAATTTCAGGCACAGAGTACGAATGGCCTCCACGATGGTGATTTTGAACTCGTCCGTGATCTCAGACATGAAACCTGAAATCTGCTTCATCAAGCGGTCAACACTGGCCTCGTTTCCGGTCTTCAGGAGGGTGGTGATGGCGAAGGTGGCGATCGAGCGGTTGCTGTTAGAAATGAGAAGCTCGATATCTGGGTTGCATGTATTGACGGCTTGTGGTTTGAAGGTGGCAAAGTTGTGTAATATGCGGATAGCCGCGAACTTGGTAACAGCTCTTGGAGAAGTGAGGAAGAGCTGCAAAACATGGATAGCCTGAACACATTCTGCATCGGTAACGTCGCGCATATCGCAGATGGCCTTCGCAGCCTCGAAGTTTACCATCTCGCTCTTGTGGCGCAACCAGCCGTCCAAAAGCACCATCATTGGCTTGCGCAGAGATGAATCTTCCTCGGCGAGTTGTGCTGCAAGTCTGACGAGCATGACAATAGCGGCCTGGTTCTTAACCGCTCCAGCGACGCCAAACTGCTGGACCATCTTGACCAATGCCATCCTGTCGTGAACTCTCATCTGGTATAAAAGGCCGATGGCATGGTACTGTGCCATAGTGGAGCTATTTGCTGGTCCCGCCGGGTTGGAGGTTGAGAATCCCAAGGAGAAGCCGCCGGACGACTTGTTGGATGTTGCGGCCTCTTGCGTCTCACTCTGCCATCTGCGAACGACCTCGCGGGCGATCGGAAGAAGATGATAGGATGAGACGAGGGCGGCGGACGAGACGGATGGGTTCTTGTCGACAATGGCGGTCTTCATGACGCGCTCAACTGCCTGGACGGTAGAAGAGTCGATGATCCTGCATAGAGCTCTGATGGCGTTTGGTCTGTAGATAGCGTCGGTCCCTCCACCAGTATCCTTCATCACGGTGCTAGTAACCATAATAATATCCTCCGCCGAGTTTGCCAGTTCCTTGATGACAAGGAGGACCATTTGGCGTAGGCTGGCATCTTTGTTCTGAAAAAGCTTCGAGATACCGAAGAAGAGAGTGGTGGCTTCGTTCGTAGGGAATTTCTCGCCGGTGTAGAGAAGGAGAGCAATCTTTGTAAGGAGCATTCGACATCTTCGTGGAAGAATTGGAGAGGAGTTGAAAAGGCGTGCTGTGAGCTATTAGCTATCGAGCTGGGCGTGCTATGGTCGAGGGGCTGGGTAAGCTACCTTCTTGAAAGACCGAGGTGCGGTCAACCTTGAGCAGGGCCTGATCCCCATCTTCATCTTTCTTGCTGTAGCTCATGATTATGAGGTTTGGCTCCTCAGCTTCATGAAATGTGGTGGAAGGCTGTGGTTGCTAGGGGCGGTATGGCCGTCCTGTACTCGCGACGTCGCCAGTACGGCCACCCGAGTGGGCAGCAATCAAATACGCGAGCACTCTTGGCACCAGGATAAGGGGACAGCTGTCGACCACTACGATCTTATCTTATCTAGATCTATTATACAACACCTCACTGCCAAGGAGTCCATCGCGGTTCTCATAACCGGTTAACGTGTACTTTCACTTTTCATTCCAGTATACTCTTTGTCCAACTCGAAATGAAACCTTTATTATCTCAAGCAATGGTTCGCCGCTCTTCAGCGAGCCTGTTGTCTCAAGCCAATCGGCTCTCGGGTGCTTCTGCGCCCGTCACAGCTGCTAAAACGTCACCATGTATAAGGTTGCCACTACGACAGACAAGGCAACTCATTCACGATTCCAAGCAAGCTCAAGTAGTTCATTTAAACTCGACTCCTGCAGATTTTGCGTTTGCTTTCGATATTGACGGAGTGCTTCTCCGTTCCTCGAACAATCTTCCTGGTGCACCAGCAAGTTTGGGCTTCCTACACAACCACAACATTCCTTTCATTCTCCTCACCAATGGCGGTGGAAAGCTCGAAACTGAGCGCGTAGCGCAGCTCAGTGCTAAATTTGGGGTGCCTTTGAGCACAGAAAATTTTATTCAAAGCCATACACCTTTCCAGCAGATGGTAACCGGAACTGAGGAGCAGGAATCACTGAAGGATAAGACCGTTCTCGTGACCGGTAACGACCAGGAGAGAGTCAGAGAAATAGCTCTAAAGTAAGAATATTCTCATGCTCCCGAACAATCGCTTCAGCAGTTTCATCGCCGCATATCTCCCTGGTCTCAAACTGAAACCTTGGCTCCGGTCAGCACCCACAATATTAAACACCTTTTAACCATTTTCCAGGTATGGCTTTCGTAATGTTGTGACTCCTGGAGATATCCTCACCGCATGTCCAAACATCTGGCCCTTCTCCAACCTGCTTAAAGATTTCTACGCTTCAAACGCGCGACCACTACCGAGTGACCCGCTGAAAATTGACGCCGTATTCGTCTTCTCCGACCCACACGACTGGGCTTTAGACACCCAAATCATTCTCGACCTGCTCCTTTCCAAAGACGGTGTTTTGTCTACCTACTCAGCCAAAAATGGAGACAAGAGTCTTCTTAATAACGGGTGGTACCAAGACGGCCAGCCAAAACTCATTTTCAGTAATCCTGATCTCTTTTGGGCCAACTCATATCCTCAGCCACGCCTGGGACAAGGAGGCTTCCGCGCTGCATTGCAAGGCATATGGAATGAAGTAACAGACGGGGCGGAACTACCGAAGTTGGTGATCGGAAAGCCGACAAGAACGACTTACCTCTATGCAGAGCGGGTTTTGCAGAAGCACAGAGCAGAGCTGCTAGGTTTAAAGCACGAAGCTCTAGGACCTCTTAAGAAAGTATACATGGTTGGGGATAACCCCGAGAGTGACATCAGAGGCACAAATGAATTCAACAGTCCAGAAGGTACTGAGTGGGAAAGCGTGTTGGTGACGACTGGGGTATGGCGCGAGGGTGGAAAACCAAAGTATAAGCCAAAAATCATCTTGAATGATGTTAGAGAAGCCGTGAAATGGGGGCTTAGGAGACAGGGTTATGCATTTGATGAGAAGGAATTCCTCGATTAGGCTAAGGAGGCGTTGACCGCATTACATTAGATCGCAATATGTGCCTAAATTAGACAATAAGGGATATCAGCAGACACTTATCTATACCCATTCTTCTCTGAACTCTAGCAGGTCTCGCTGACCATATATCTCACCTGCTATGGTGATGATCATGTCGACCACCACCTTCGCATTCTCCAAGTCTGCCCCTCTCCTCCGTTCCGCCTCAATTGTGGCTTGCGAATCGTCCTCTCCATAAGCGCCCGCCACAGCATTTTCATCGAGGCTCGAAAGTAGGCGCGCCTTCATCGCAGCTATCCTTGCCTCCTCATCCACTTCGTCTGCGTTTCCATTCTCTTGCTCGTTTGGTTTGGAACTTTCACCACAGACGACCTCCGTCACGAGCACTTGCTCTGTGACTTCCATGCTAATGTCAGCATTGTTGGCCGGCATTTGCCCTGTTTCAGTGCTGATGTCGACGGCGGCGGGCAATATAGGGCCTATGAGCGGTGGGGAGTTGTTGGCGCCTTCCACCATTTCTTCCTGCTCACCGTCGAATTCAAAGTCTAGCACTACCTCATCGTCACCCTGCTCGTCATCTTCCCTGTAAAGCTCCCGAATATCCACACCTCTCATTTCAACCCCCATCCAAACAGCACGCTTTCCAAGCTCGCGAATCGCACCTACCTCTTCGCTAGTAAGTTCTCCACTCGCAGGCACCTTCGCTAGCAATCCCCAAATCCATCTGCTCAATCTTCTGGAAATCACCTGTTTCCCTCCCAGCATACCACTGTGAGTAAGGATGAGTCGTAGGATCTTGAACACAGTAAATTTGTCCATTCTCGCCAGCTGAGCAGGCATCGGATCGGTGTGAAAGATTCTGGAACGCCACTTCTTTAAGTCGTCTCTAGAGCTTGACATATGTGAAGGGTGGTTGGAAGAGAGAGCCTCGACAGCACTTCGTGGTGGGATTTGCGCGAGTTGGTCGTGGAGTTTTTTAAAACGCTGGAGAAGGGACTCGAAATACAAATGTCGGGGACTGCGTGACGCCAGAATTTCTGGTTTAAGATGGCTCTCCGGTGTATCATGAGGCGCTCCTACGTATGCTCCTTCGGAGTAGAAGCCTCGAGTATCACCCAATCCGTCTTCGTATATAGATCTGTCAGGGGCCCTGTGTTCTGGCCGTGCAGGTTTGGGTGTAACTAGTAAGGTAGGTATCCCTGAAGCTTCGTCGCTATAATGTCAAGTCAGCATGGGTTCTAAAGACAAACAATTCAGCGCAATTCTTCTTGGGCTGGGGATGACGGAGGAATTACCGGACAGCCTGCAAGTACTGTAACGCTTCTATATCGTCTCCATATTCCAGATCATCGTCGTCATTATCCACGTATGCGCTGTAGGAATCCAGTCCAGGAAAAGCACTTCGTTGCCCATAAGTTGGGTCTACACGAGGCTGGCTATTTGCCTTGGATGACCTCTCCGGCTTGGGCCGCTTTGCTGGCTGTAAGACTGGCTCATCGTAGCTCAGATCATCATAACTAAGGGACGCAAATTGGCGCTTGTTTCTGTCCATTTTGTTCTGAGACAGTGCTGTGCTCTGATGAACAACGTTGTCAGGACGGCTACCTTGGAAGATAGAGGCCCAGATTTGTGTCTGTCTAAGCTTAGCGTAGCCTCCCTTCGCAAATACACCGCATCGTGGCAGCCTCGAGACGGAGCCTTGCCGGCCCGGTTAGCGAGAACTACCGGCGCCAATGCGACAACTCTTCTAGAGCTTTCTCTCACAGCTTGAGCTTCTTCCCATCTCCCCATATAACACCAGTGCCCCAGCAACTTTTCCCTTCTTCACGACTTTCACGATTATATGGCTATTTCTCCCGAGCGTTGATTTCATTCAAAAGGTATGTGCCCGTCTGTTACGCCTTTACGAGGATCTTTCTTCTACCCCTCAATCGCCTTTGGAGATCTCTCCAAACGCTAAATGGACCGCGACTGCAATTGCGATTGCGCGACCTGAGGATATTATGATGATACATCAGCTGGCACCAGTCATAGTGCGACTTGTACTCTTCTCATTGATGACACAGCTTTGGCTTCGGCCTCACTCTGAACATATTCTCCCACTCGAGTTTATTATATTTTCAAGAACCTTGCTTGACCAGCAGCTAACGAGATATCCAGTGCATATTTCTCTTCTTTTCACTCTTAATCCTTAGATACCCCATCTGCCTATCATGGTCCTTCACAACCCAAACAACTGGCACTGGGTCAACAAGAATGCCGCAGGCTGGACGAAGCAGTGGCTCGAGGAGAACCTTGCTGGCGTCGAGGCAGAGGAGGGTGGTGTGAGCGCAAAGGTGACTAAGTTGGTTAGCATGGATGGTGATGTGGATGTGAACCAGCGCAAGGGAAAGGTTATCACCATTTTTGATGTGAAGCTCGTTTTAGAATATTCCGGTCAGTTAGACTACAATCTCACCACATTAATGCATAAGAATTCTTGTGCTGATGGTGCTGTGTGGCAGGTAAAACGGCTGAAGATGAAGAGGTTACTGGTACCATTACCATTCCAGAAGTTGCCCATGACACTGAGGAGAATGAGTACGTTTTTGATATCGACATTCACTCCGACGCCCGCTCCAAGGCGCCAGTGAAGGATCTCATCCGCAAGAAAATTGTTCCACAGTTGCGCATCCTTTTTTCTGCCCTATGCCCAGCCTTGGCTGCTGAGCACGGGAAGGACATCCAACACGCCCAAGACTCCAACCCATCTTCTGGATGGCGCAAACCAACGTACATGGGCCAGACTGGCAAGGCTGCCAGTGCCGCGTCCACCTCTACTTCCACCTCTACCTCAAAGCCAGCTGCGGTTAACACTACTACTGTCACCGACACCGAGGAGTTCCGTTGCCCAGCCACCGAGCTCTACAAAACATTCACCGATGCCCAGCGCATCGCTGCCTTCACCCGTGGTCAGCCAAAGCGCTTTGACGGCGCCAAAGTTGGCGGCGTTTTCGAGATCTTCGGCGGTAATGTTCGCGGCGAGTATAAGGTCCTCGAGGAGCCAAAGAAGATTGTGCAGACCTGGAGATTGGATCAGTGGCCAGCTGATCACTACTCTACACTCAAGCTTGAGTTCGATCAGAACGATGTTGACAATGTAACCATCATGAGAGTTGAGTGGACCGGTGTTCCAATCGGCCAGGAGGAGGTGACCAAGAGGAACTGGAATGAGTACTACGTCAGAAGCATCAAGACCACCTTCGGGTAAGATTCTCATAGCTCAGACCTCGCGGTTATATTGCTAACATTGACAGTTTCGGAACCATCCTGTAACTGGGTGCTTTAACTACAGTTGCCAGCTGAGGATATTTTAGATTTAGCCCTTGAAAAGCACACCCCAGCAAAGAAAATGGGTTTGTAGTGGATAGAGCTGCAAGAAGGATAATAAACCTCATTGGCTTTTCGTCTTCGGGTGAGAACTTCATATGGTGACTTCTATTGCCAATAATAATGACAAAATTTGTATAGACAAAAGCCTCGATCAAGTGCAAAGAACTCTCGAATTACCCTTGAGTTGTGACACTGGTGGATAAAGGAGGTGAAGAGTTTTCGCTGCATTTGTCGGCCACGCCGAGCTCTGACATCGAGGCTTTCTGTCTCTTTTCCAACGCAACAATTTACACCCATCAATGCTACCGTAGACCGAGACTCAAGAATGTAGCCCGTGTGAATGTCGTTTAAACTGGTTTATCACACAAAATGATACAGCCGAGTCGGTCATCCTAGCCCTTCAAATTGACAAGTCTCTTCCATGTTTTGTGGTTAAGGACGTCTATCCTCTATCCTCAGCCAGGAGGCTGCTTTAACACACTTGACGAAGAATGCCCTTATGGCGGCGCTGCATACTCATGCTCGCGGGCTGGCATGTACTCTTGAGCATTCCACAAGGGCTCTCACAACATCAGGGTGCAACTTCACCAACATGACAAAACTCAATGGCCTTTCTACCCCTTCAGGCCAAACAACCAACGCCGGATGGCCATTATGCTCATAATTGAGAAGCCCACGGCCAGCTCCCGCACGGGCCCCCAAAGGGACAGCAGTCAATACTCGTGAATCCACAAAGTTTGTCCCCTTGTCGGCGAAAGAATTACTTCTTGGCTTGCTTACATGACCCTGTTAGTGAGAGTACTTTTGGCCTAAACCATTGCCTCTGAGACAAACTTTCTGGATTCATGAGTATCTCGTCGTAATCAGATCCGCAATTGGGCGTCTCGTCGCAACATCGGAGAATTGGTGTCAGGCCCTAGAGGTGCAAGGGCGACGCGCTGACTAACATTTCTCCATTTCCATCCGTCGCCAACCTCCGCCAGCGTGCGCCCCGGTCACGCCACACTGACCGGAAGCAGTAATCTTCGAGAAGCGCCCAGGAATGCCATATCGGAGGCCAAGAAAAGCCAACTCCTTTGTCCTCCCCCTTCAGGCTAGCAGGGAAGGCTCATTTCCTGGTTAGTTGTTGGCTTCCCTGCACGCCGAGACGTAGCAGGTGGAGCTGAAGGTAGGGGGGCGATCCACTTCCAGGATGTATGTGACGCTATGGATCGACCAAAACACCAACGTCGCCAATGAAAGTGCAGCAGGTGTGGATGGCGACCCATAATCCTCGTAGTCACCGAATTCGTGAGTTGTTCTTGGAATAGTCAGGATAGCATTCGCGCCGGCCGTTTGACATAGAGGTCTCGAACTCACATTCGGCGATGATAGCCGCCCGTCTTGCTGCGTTGTCAAGGGTATCGGAACAGATGTGGAAGCATTATCCTTGAATTGACGTGGGGGAAGGGCGCTTCGAGAGCTGTTCCAGAATCAAGCTGCATTGCGTTGGCGGGTGCTCTGCTCCGTACACGAAGACGTGGTGGGGTCAAGCGCTGTGAGCTTCCATCAATAGCGCATAGCTTGAGGATTGATCTTGCTCGATAGGTCATAGGCCTGTGGAGATGTGCCGCTTTGACGTAGGTGGTGCCTCTCAGACAAACAACGCTGCATTATAATACCCGTTGGCTTCCCTGACGCTGTGTGACTCGCCTGTTTTGCGATTAAAACTTGAAAGTGTTTGTAAATACTTTCGAGATATCCGCACCAACGTAAACCGTGTATCTTTGGTCTAGATTTGGAATATTTGCGGCGCAGTTCTAGAATTGGTGAAAGAAAAACGCATTTGCGAGATCGGGGACGAATATGAGCTTGTTGTGTTGATGCGGTGAGTATCACTCCTGCCAATCGCGAACATCGCCTTGGCCAGATCAAGAGATAGACACTTACTGGCTCGTGAAGAACAATGACGACACCTCGACCACTCAGCCTTGATACCCCAGGAGCGCGTTCTCCTATCCCACCTCATCCGCGGTCCCCTCTATACCGTCCTACTCTTCAAGATGTCTTGCGCAATCTGGCTCCATCGCCCTACCACCTTGGTGCATTCGAGCGCTTCTTGAAATCGCAACACTGCGTCGAAATATTATACTTCACCCTCGCCATATCGACGTACAAAGACTCGCATGATGTGCTCAACAACTGCCGATGCACACATTGGACCGCAACGGAAAGACGGAGACTGAAAGAGACACAGGGGCGATGGAGAGATCTGATTGACAGATTTGTGTCGACTAACGCATCGCATCAAGTCAACATCCGGGGCGCAATAAGGGAAAAATTGCTGGAAGAGGATAGATACGTCGAGAAAGACGACCCTCCGCCAGAACCGGAACTTCTTCAGGATGCGGAGGATAGTGTGATTGAGATGCTTGGAGATGTGTTCCCACAGTTCTTGGATCGCGCAGCATCAACGGCCTACTTGAACAAGGCGAACTCGTTTGGATGGGAGTCTGGATCTGGAAGCGGAACACCAAGCACCCTATCGCCTTTACCAAGTCGTCCTGGGTCACCTGCTCGTCATTCAGAGATTTCTAGAAAGGAGTATACTAGTGGAGGAGTGTATGAGAATGGCTCGTCTGAGCGCAGTAGATCAAGGTCGGATCCTGACGAGCATGGATATAGAAGGACAAGTGATAAACTGCTGTCCCGCAACATCCATTTCTGTCGTGAGCTCGCTGCCAAAACAGCAAGCTTGGTGAGGATCAGCTCAAGCGACAAGCTGAAGGCTAGTCCCATGTCGAGTGGAGGTAACAGCGTCAGAACGTCGATCGATAAGGAAAGATCAAGGGAGCTGATCGAAGAGGTCAACTCTAACAGCTCCTCAAGGAAAGGAAGCTTCTTCGGACTCTGAACAAAGAACAAATGGAGATCGAGTGTCCGTTGACATCTCGAAGCCATGTAATGAGAAAACGAATTATATGTCGCGCAAGCCATGACGGAGTTGGGTGTTTGGTCTTGCATTTAGACGGTGGGAAGTAGGACGGACGTCCGCAAGGGCGTTGGCCGGGATACCATTCGAGATCAGTTGACCTGGGTTAGCATCACAAGTGTATCAGTTGGCGAAGAAAGAGCTCAACACATCTTAGAACCAGAGGTCGACGTGTCTCTTTACTATATTTAGATGGAATAATCAGTATGAATGTGCAGCTCACATATCTCATGTTTTGACGGTCTGCGTATTTTAACTCGGTTTGCTCAAGTGAACTGCGCTAACCACTGAAAACTTCTCGTGCCGCCTAGACGGGGGCTACGAAGTACTGGATTTTAGATCTAATTCGTGGCTGTCTCCTCTACATCTGGAGGCCATGCCCGACGTCTGCGCTTTTTAACAAGCAGGCAAGCATCATATCTTGCTGCAAAGCGCCTCGATATCAAGCCACTGGGCTAGCTGTCAATGAGATATTGTCGTATCATCAGCGGAAGGACGTTCGGGTCTTTAGAGATCGCAAGCTGATCGTGCGGAGCACCAAGCAAACGATGTTGTGTCCGTGAGACAATCCGGCTTGGTGAGACGTGCAGGTAGTCCGTGATTGCAGTAAGTAGGCGGACCAAAGATTCGAGCATAGAGAGCTCCTGTCCCGCCGTGGCTGAAGCGCGAGTTCCTCGTATTCGTACAGCAAGTCTACCGACTTATCCCTATCCCATATCTACAATGCAATCCCACGCTTCAACGCCGGCCCATGCTTCAACCATGATATCAAGTCCTCATTACCCGCCTAATCCCTATCTTTGCTCTTATCCCTGTTGCTCTTGGCCTTCTCCTCCTTTCTCGCCAACACAGTCGCAAGCCATTCCTCCATCTCCTGCTCAGCCCTCGACTCTCTCCCATCCGACCCATCAATGCCCAATCCCCCACGAATCTTCCTCCTCATATCCTCCAACGAGCTGATATCAAACGCCCAAAGAGCCCCACCAGCTGTCATCATGCCAACACTGAGCACATTCGCCGTTGCGACAGTCAGCGCATCAAAAGCCTCCATAGCACCGTTCACACCTTCGACTTGGCGATTGGATTGCTGGTAGAACTTGGGGACGGTGGCGTGGTAGCGGCGGACGAGAGAACGGCGTGTAATCATGGAGGAGATGCCGAAGAAGGCGGCGCCGCCGAAGAAGAGGCCGAGCTGCTTCATGGAGCGCTTGGAGAAGACGTCGCTGCGCTCCAGGGCTGCTGGTGCGCCGGGCGTTGGGACGGAGGGTGCGCTGGACGACATGCCGTTTTGTTGTTGTGCGTGAGCCATTGACTACTGAGTGAAGGTTTCGAGAGACTCGATGAGGAAAAGCAGGTAAATTGGCTTGTGGATGGCAATTACAGGACTCGTGAGGTTGACTTTGGGACGAGGCTGATAACTTCGGCGCCAGTTGTCGTTGGGGTTTGGAGATTTTGGGTTTAGCGTACACGAGTGGCTTGACCACCCTAACCACATGTGCCACTTCACGTTGTGAGATACGAGCGAGTTCTCCTCGGCTGCGTTTGCATCTAGGAGACAAGAAAAACGTTTCAACAATTACGCTATCAATTTCAAGGGTGTAGTTGCCAATTAGGCTGAAGAAATTTGTTGTTTTCCACATTTCCGCTTCTATATGCGTACTCCGTAAGACGAGCAACCATGGAGCATTTGTTGTGCAGCAACCCTCCAACCACATTTGAACTAAAACTTTCAGGATTTGATCATGAATTGGCGCCGATAGTTTCGCCATGTAATAGCATTCATCGATTCGCTAAACTACGTATTTTGTCCATGAACTTCGTTTCCACGTGGTAACAGCTATTGGTGGTTTGAAGGACGAACATCGCCTTGCGCTTACCACGAGAAAACAAAATCGGCATCACTAAGCACGCCTCAGATCAAATCCATCTTCCTCTTCCAACAAAATATCGCAAGTTCGCTTAAAAACTTCTCCAATCATCAAAAAACAGCTCATCCTAACGCCGCATGCTGCCTGACCATCACTCTCCTGTGCGCCCCGTCATGTTGTGTGTTATCAACCTTACCAGTCTCCAGGCAATAACATCTGGTCGTGCCAGAAGCTTAATAACTGAAGCGGCTCTGACCATCATTCCTCCAGGACGAGCTCAGTGGCGATGGCTGATACCTCGGATCTCTTCCAAGGCGCTTTGGTGGAGCAGTCCAGTCGTCACCGAAGTAACTTTTCCTGCCCTCATGAGAAGTATCTAAAGCCCAAGCCGGCGACAACTCAAACTTGCTCATCACGCGTTTGTTCTCTCCACGAGCATCATTGTCCGTATATGACTTAAGAGAGGCATGAAGTCCCATGAGGAGCGGATCCGCTACCTCTGGCAGACTCATTCTCTCAATATCGGCCACGGTCCTAGCTTGACGAGCCTTGAGAAACTCAGTGGTTGGGCGGCCAATAACTCCTGGTGGTCCTGTCCTTTCTCTGGTGGAATCATTGCCATGATCCTCATCCTTCATCCAGCGTTGAATGCCTCCGTACCAACGCTCGTTCTCCCTCTCCTCTCTGAGGTCATGCTGGAGCGCCTCGAACTCGTCGCTGGCCATCATGTGTTGCTGCCTCTCGACATCGGTCAACTGCCTCAATTTCCGAACTTGGAATGGTATACCTTTCGGATAATACTTGATGATATCCGGTAGCTGAGCAGTGTCGACGATCATTGAGTCCTCGGTCGCAACCGAGCGGAATGTGTCTGCGCGGTGCGAGTTATAGGCCACAAAGTTACCCTTGAACCATGGAGAATCGCTGTTGTACGCATTGGCATATGTAAGGAGATGTGGATTGGCAATGGTGGAGGTGCTGCTTGCACCATCCCAGCCTAATCTGCTCACGGCTACTGCATTCGATCTCTTTTGTCCAGGTGGCCCTGCGGTAAGGGGCTGAGGGTATCCAGGTGGAGCCCTCGGAACGCCGCCACCGTACTGCTGCTGCTGCTGGTTCGAGTAGTCGGAGTAAGATGAGCCACGACGGATGAGAGGATTTTGGTTCTCTGCCCCATATTGTGCTGCAATGCTGTTATAGCGCGATATCTGGTTGAAGTCTAACCTTTGTCCGTTGTCACCGTTGGAAATGTTCTCGGCGGCTTGTTGCTGTAACATCTTCTCTGCCTTGAACTCGGCAAGCCTCTCTTTAGCATAACCTTGGACAGGATTGTCAAATTGTGCCAGTCTCTGAAGAGTCTGCATTTTGTTTATTCCCGCCAGACCTAAGGTGGGTTGCCCGGGGGCTTGCGTAGCTGTGTCTTTCATTTTGCTAGTATCGAATTGATCATCATTTGCGTGGCAGTCCACGATCTGCATTTGACCAGTGGTTTGTACATTGCCCGAGCGCATGGCAGCTGGAGACATGTCCAGGCCGTCCAATACTCCCTTCTCCTGATCAGAGAGAGTCAACTGCTCGAGTCTGGCGAGGTTCACAGCAGGTTGAGAGGCGATTGGCTGATGAGGCTGTATTTGCTGATTCTGGTGAGACAAATTCGCCTGGTAGTTGAAGCTTCCTGGCAACGCGAAGCCTGGGCCAAGTTGCTGGCGTCCATAGTAGGTCTCTGGTGGACGCATTGCGGTCATAAGAGGGAGACGACGATTGGCACCCTCGCGCTGGATGCGAACAGGAGGGCTGAAGGTTGGCACGGTGTTCGACTTCGCGACTGAACCGACGGTAGTGTAAGTGACACGCTGTGGCTCAACGGCCAGAGGCTCTGGCGAGTTGTCGGCGGTGCCGCCCAAGGTGTCTGGGCTCCAATTTTCAATGTCGAAAGCGTCCTCGAGTTGCGCCATGACGTTCATCAACTTCCGCTTTTGCTCAGGCGTGTCTTCTTCGTGGATAATGGAAGACTTGGTGCCGGCAGTGTACCTTCTTGGGTTGAGAGTAGCCGGTGGTGAGCCAAAGTGGAAGGTGTCTGGCAAGAAAGGCTGTTGTCCTTGATTGAAGGGATCGACAACTCCAGCACCGGCTTGAAACTGCCTTCCGACAGATAGTGGCGGTTGGAAATCGTTGGATAGATGAGAAAAGGAGGAAGAAGGGTGAGAGTGAGGGTGAGAGTGAGAGTGAGAGTGAGAGTGATCGTGATCGTGATCGTGGTCGTGATCGTGATCGTGGTCGTGATCGTGATCGTGATCGTGGTCGTGGTCGTGGTCGTGGTCCTGAGCTTGAGCTTTAGCTTGAGCGCGAGAATGAGAGTGAGAGTGACCACGGGAAGGATTAAAGGCGGCAGCGGAGACCGAGAGGGCCTCCGCGTACTCGAGCTGGGACTTGGAGGGAAAGACCTGCTGCTTTCCCTTTTGGGCAGGAACGGCCACGGCCACATCGGCGGACGGAACGCCGAGCTGCTGGCTGGCGCCTTCCTCGACATCCGAATCAGGAGTTTCGGCCATGTCAAGCCTCTCCCATTTCGACTTTTTCTTCTTCCTGGTCGTGATGCTGAATGCAGCGCTCGATGTTGGTGATGGCTCAGCGCTCTTGACAGCCGCCGTAGCCTCATTCTCTCCCCCATCTTTGACGGTCTTGCCGGCGATATCAATGCTAAGATTGCGTCTAGACTTTGACTCGGCAGCCAGATTCACCATAGTGTCGCCTGTACCCTTCGCATCTCCAGTGATGCGACTCTTTGCCTTGGCGGGCGTCCTCGCAGCAAGTGCTTGAGCAAAAGATAATGGCTTGCGTCCCATACCTGGTGCTGGTGTTTTCGACATCATGCCAGCTGCTGTTCCGTCGTCGATCTCTTCTTGTAAGGACTTCTTCACGAACGAAGGCATGCTCAGCTCTCCATGAGTAGGAGATACCGGACGCGCGACGGTTTGGATGTGGCTGTAGATAGACGGGCGCGCTGCTGGTTCGACAGGTCTTGACTTCTTCTTATGGTGGATGGTAGCGCCCTGGACAAGCTCTTGTTGTCTGATTTGACGCGTACGGGGTTTTTTGGGGCCTCTGCCTCTGCTGGGCCTCTCCATGTTGGAGGATTACCTTGAGAACGTATGAAGCGATCTGCTGGCGTGACGAGGGGTGTGTTTCGCGTTATTCGTCTAAGTTCAAACTGGTAATTTGTTACTTATGGTCCGATCGCAACGCTTGCCGTGTAAACACAGCAGACGACTGTGGCAAGTATGGAGCCCAAGTTATCGCTCACTTGTTGTGAGCTGAAGGTTTGCTAGATACTCTTTGTATCGTGCACACACAACGAGCCGGGCCAAAGCGGTGGCTGAGATTGGCGCAAGCAGTGCCGCCGCGTTGCGAAGATACAGCGGCCGTCGCCGCAGCGGTAACGACGAGGAAGGAGGTGACGTAGGCGTATGCGCTCCTGCTTTTCCGAGATTGGGATATCTCAGTTAGAGCGATTGGCAGTGTGTCCTAAAACTCGAAGGTAAAGTGCTTGGTGCCTATGCGTGAATCCTCTGTGGGTTGTGCTATGGCTGTTGTTGTTTACCTTGAGAATGAGGTCAAAATGAATGGCCGACGGGAAAGTCAAAGCATCGCGGCAAACGGTTTACAGTACTGGCCGCACTGCAAAGACTGTCAAGACCATACAGTTTAAGCCTTCAAGGAAATTAAATCCTTATGGTTTCTCAAGTTCAAATGAAAGCTCTACAATGGGTATCTAATTGCTAATAAAGCCAGGGACAAATGCAGAACTCTACCTATGTACACCTACGCTTTCATACCGCCATTCGCCATATTGGTGTACACATACTGTATGATGTCGACTTTTATCCCGGTCGGATTTTCCTTCTCGTTCTCCAGCATAAGCTCCTTAATATCACTCACAGACGTCCGTAGTCGCTCAGTCGCAGTCCACGCTAGCCTATGAGTGACTCTGACACTCCTCAAGTTCGGCAGGACGTTCTCATCGATTGCAAGCCAAAGAGAGTCTGGTTCGAAGCCAATCTCATCTGTTGGCGAACAGTCGAGGTCCAAAACCTGAAGTGGGTGGCAGTATGGTCGATCAACATCCGTTAACATCGTCTCTGTGATGAAGTCGACGCTAATTCTGAGCTTTAAGAGATTAGGACACCATAATAGCACGGGATTGAGACCTCCTCGGTGCATTCCGGCTAGTGGGTGGCCAAGTGTCAGCTCGCGCAGTTGAGGCCCGATGCACTCAAGATACCACGATAATGCACTATGTAAGTTAGCACAGACCTACGCGGGTGAAGAGGCGGATTTACTCGTTAGATAACCTTGGGCAGTGTTGAATACTAAGTTGCACCACACTTTTTGGGATAGCTCGGCCCACACCCAGGAGAAATACATTATCAACGCCTACGTCGGTTAGCGGACGTTACCGACGACTGATGAGTTAAACTAACCTCCCGCTATATGTAGCTTCCGCAGCTTGGGCGGCCATGTTTGAGCAAAATCCTGCCTATCTTGATCCAATGGAGAAGTCCGAGGCATCAGAAGCTCCTCCAGGTTGACTAGTGAACCTAGCGCTTTAAACAAGACAGCATTCGGTATTGAAGCTGACATCAGCTGCAAGTTGAGATACCTGAGCTTGGTGCACTTGGCCAGAGAAGCAAAGGAATTGATTGAGAAAGAAGCCTGTGGAGCTACAAACTCCGCGAGGTTGCCCTTCAACCTGCCCAGCATTCTCGCGGTTAAGCTTTTACTTCCATCGTGCACAAGATGAGACATATCAAGCATCTTCACATAGCTTGCCAATGGACTCCGACGTATATGAGCATTTACGCTAGGGCAAATCGTCGGCACGAACCGCTCAAAGTTGTGTCCATCCAACACTGGGTATCTATACAGTTGGGGTACTGTTGCATGCCACCATGAGCGCCTCACTAGGCAACATGCCCATAAAGTCTTTTGGTTCTCTGCCGTGGGCTCCCGTATATATGAGACTATCATCTGGATTATCTCCAGAGGAAGCTCGTTGTAACATTGTATTGGTGTTTGAATATCGACGGCTCCCTTGTCAGACACGCCTTGTCTCTTCGAAAGCTGTCGCTCAGACATGCCCCAGGTCAAGAAAGTCATTTCGCCTGAGTCCATCTTGATAGAGGTCGCACTCTTCGGGGCAATGTTGACAGTGGCAATGCGTTTGAAGAGATGTCGAACTACGATCGCAGTTGCTGGAGAATTTTCTGCGATGGTTCCCACAAGTAAGGTCGCTTTGAGCTGTGCTCTTCGGAACTAGCTACTCTCGCCCTGCAAATGCCGAGTCTATGCTGTTCTCTCGGAAAGTAGGGTCTGTACAATGGTCTGAGAGGCGGATCGTTCAGCGCGCAGTAGGTGAAGCGAACAGGTTGTCCACCATATCGTCGTTTACCATGCTGGCATGTTTCTATACCGAGAAAAGAAATGGTGTATTCCGTTCGCTCGTTTGCTGTATGCTATCGGTTTCAAGCTTGCCACGCCAAATTGTGCTGTCAAAAAACCAAAAAAGTCGATGATGTCGTTCCTGGCGGCGACATGTTACCCCACAATGACAGGGTTCCCCACTGTGCCTGTCACTTGCAGGCCACTTCCACATCCCGCCATCTCCCAGCAAACAAAAGCAGTCATGGTCGATAAACAAAACATTCAAAAATTTAGCGAACAGAGTACACGGTGATTCCGGTACCGGGAATCGAACCCGGCGCTGCCCGGGCCTACTGAGGGATTAGGTCAGTGAAAGCGGGCTATGTTAACCGATACACTATACCGGAGGGGAACGATTATAAATGCTTGTAATATTTTATATTACCATTAAAAAGACCAGATTTCCCATACAAAATCACCAGATTAGGAAGCCTTCATTGGGACCAGGTGTCAGTGAATGGTCTCTCGGATGAAGAAAGTTTCTATAGAATGCTGCACTGGGGACGTCACCTCAATGTCAGGCGGTCATTTCAACGACAACAAAGTATGGTCTGTAGTATCTGTTGTGTATTGTACAGGTTCTGCTTTGCGAGGAGGCACTCTGTGAAGCAGTTGAGCGATCCATATTTTGAAGCCCGATATAGGCACAGAGTCATATGATAGAAGACACAATCTAAGTTAAGAATATGTTATAGAAACCCCTCTACTGTATCACAAAGGGACAAGGAACCCAGCTGAACCCTAGAAACACAAAAGTCATTGTGACATCACACTTTCTACTTTCTCAATCCCGCACAAATATCCACGAACCTTTCCCAACTCATCACTTCTAGGTGGACTGAATGGTCCATTGATTCCATTGCTAATCAAAGTACTACGTAAAATATAACTCTATCCCACAGTGTCAAACCAAAACTCATCCATCCAGAACAAGGCCGGCCAGCCCATGCAAGAAGGCTCCCAAGTATACACCAACATCCGAGGCGGCCGGCACGAAGGCGATGTGGAGGAGATCGTGACTACAAAGGAAGACGCTGAGGAAGCAGGAGTCAAGAACCCACCGAAGGTAGTGCACTTGAGCTTCTCTGTCCCAGGTGTGTGAAGGGGGAGGGAGGTGAGACGACGGGAAATATGCGGTCAGACAGATGATTATAAGCTATTGCCTCCTACGTCTCACAATCTTGGTCATGGCCGTCAGCCAGGTTGAGAGGAAGATGAACAGAAAACATTACATAATGCTAGGCATGGTGAAGAACATCGCATCGCTCTTCTTTACGTATCTCGTTTCCTCTCCGTCGTCTCCGAGGTTTGGATTGTCAGGCCAACGATTACAACCTTTCCTGATCATGGTCTTAGAAAGACGGCAGCTGATAAATAACAAGGTCATCTTCCACGACCAGAACCACAAGTGAGTCTCGCATAATCCTGGAAATTCGCGACGAGCCGGGAAGGGGGAATCAGAAGTCGAGTTCTACCAATTAGCTGTGGGTGTGTTGTACATTTTCTCGCCAGTCCCTGAAATCGCAAAGATGTGATAGCCGGGTTGACAAGCCAAGAGTTTGTGTCTGCCGCCGTCTCGAAGGTGTGCGAAGGTTTTTTCTCCAGGGTGTAACGCGATGTCTCAAGGAGAGTAGATCCTCAATAGTGGTCCAGTGCCATTCAGGCGAGAAACGCAGAAATATTGTGAAATAATCTAATAAAGTCAAGTGTGGCTTTTACCAAGCAACCGAAGTCCAAGCTTCGTGGTGTGAATGTAAGTTATCGGCAAAGTGAAACACATCAATAATAGCACTATACAAGATCTCATTTTAAGGAAAACAACTTGATTTGGCATGCCTAATACTAGCTACCTGTCTATCATCAAGCCCGCCCCACCTCCCTCAAAGCGGAGCGGCCATCCGAAAGAACGTAAACATACATAAGCAACCTCAAATTTGACGACAGCCAGTAATAAACGCAGCAATGCGGAAAGCACAAAAAAGACCTCATGGGAAGCCCTCTCCCCCCTCCCCTCCGTTTCATATCCCGTCAGCGTTTCGGGTATCATTGAATAATCCCCTTTCGCTAAACCCTTGCCGAAGTGGAATCGAATCGTCCTTGACGGGAGTACTTGTCGCGGCTCATTTCGAGAGCCGTCGCAGCGTTGAACAAAACCTCGGGAGGCCGAATTAGGAAACCGTTAAGGAACGTCGCAAAACAAAGAAACAACAAAATTGAAAAAGTGTCGTGTCGACTGCCGGTCTTGCGCTGCGCTGCATCAATGGCGAGATTTGATTTCCATGTGCGAGCTGCGAACTTTGGATCCAGGCGTTCTGTCCAGTTGAATTGTGGTAGATGACACCGAGGAATGAGCGAAGTCGAGACTGTTCCATGACGGAATCAGTCATAACAATGGGGTGATTCATTGCCGTCGGATCTTCGAAAATTGCCGATGCCATCGAAGTGCCCTTCGAAAGCTTGAAAATCCCACAACCTAGTTCGCCAGAGCTGCACTATAGTAGTGCTAGCGGGTTAAGCGAGCCAATAGTTATGTAGAAGTCCAAAACTAACGAGCCACGTAAGGACTGAAATTCGGTAGCGAAACAGGGACCATCCATAGAAATATGAATTAAGTTTGCCCTCAGACGTCGCGCTAATCGGGGTCGTGACAAGCAAAGCGAGCCACGCGAGTGACTCTGGGCCAGGTCATAGTCTCGAGGTGATGGTGAAGCGTTGTCGAAGGAGAACGAGAGGTTTAGTAATATTGCTGTGCGGACGTATCGTACTTCTTAGGACGGGATGAACCAGTTGCAGGGCTGGCAGCAGCGCCTCTAGAAGCAGAACGAAGCCTAATAGCGGGGACTGTAGCGTCAGCCATCTAGTCAGCACATTGTTCCTCTCGCGACTGTGCGATAAGCAAGCACGAAGGAAAAAAAGAAAAAGATTCCTTACAAGGAACCGGATTCGGTAAGCACTCACATCCTATCACTTCCTCCCACGGCACGGTTGGTGTCTGGAGTGTCGACTCCACGCTCGAGGACCTTGCGGCGGGGGCTAGAAATTCCAGTTGGCTTGGAGGCGCTGGAAGCATGCTGTGGGTTTGGCTGGCCAGCAGTGGCAGCGGCAGCGCGAGAGCGCTGCTTCTCCTCATCCTCTGGAGCGCCCTGGTTGTTCTGCTGAGCAATGGCCTGGGCGTTCTTCTGGTACTTGTACACGGTCCAGTCAAAGACGTAGTCGTACTGGAACCCTTCGCGCACAAAGAGATCGCGGAAGATCTTGCGGAGATAAGAATAGTCTGGCTTGTCGTCGAAGCGGAGGGAGCGAGTGTAGTTCAGGTAGATGGCGAACTCATTTGGGAATCCACGGCAGAGGACCTCGGTTGGGGTGGTCATCTTCTTCTCCATAATGCGGTCGTACTTCTGCTTCTTGGTAGCAGCCTTAAGTCCCTGCCATGGGAGGGAGCCACGACAGAAGTAGAGCATGACGTATCCGAGGGACTCCATGTCGTCACGACGAGATTGCTCTGCATAAAGTTAGTTTTGAGGACCAGCTGAAGGTTAATAATTGTGACTTACCGACACCCAAGTGAGTGTTAATGGAAGCGTAACGGGCAGTACCAGTCAAGTTCTTGTTCTCTCTGTATGGAATGTGGAAGTGCGTCTTTGGGTCGCGGTACTTCTTGGCCAAACCGAAATCGATGACATTGACCTGGTTACCACGCTTGCCGATTCCCATCAAGAAGTTGTCTGGCTTGATATCGCGGTGAATAAACGACTTGGCGTGGATGTACTCAATGCGAGAGATGAGCTGGTCGGCAAGCAACAAGACGGTCTTCAATGAGAACTTGCGGTTGCAGAAGTTGAAGAGATCCTCCAAAGATGGACCGAGGAGATCCAAGACCATAGCATTGTAGTCGCACTCAGTTCCGAACCAACGAACGAATGGGATACCGACACCGCCAGCCAAGGACTTGTAGACGCGAGCCTCATACTCAAGCTGTGGGTGCTTGGCCTTGACGCTCTCGAGCTTGATAGCAATCTCCTCGCCAGAGATGATGTTGGTGCCCAAGTAGATATCACCGAACGATCCAGAGCCAATCTTGCGTCCAATGCGGTACTTGTTACCCACGCGGAGATCCTAAGACAAGACACGTTAGCATCGTACCGTAACAGAGGTAGTTGGCAGGACGAGGAAGAGTCGTTAGGTTAGATAAGAGGCCAGCATAAAGATAATCAGCAGCCTCATTGAGAGGCTGCAAGAATCAGAAGGCGTGAACATTCATACCGCCTGCTGATGTTGACAAGAATGGTGTAAGGCCAGCTAAGTGTGAGGAAAGGGAGTATAAACCAGAGGGTTGACTTTAGACTTGGAAGCGGGTTGATTCACCATAGTAGTCATTTTGAACTATGGACTCTTGTGTATTAGATCTAGACGACCTGACACGAGTCTTGAGGGTGGTGTTGTGGTTGAAGGGTGAAGGTTGTCGTTCGTGGTCGAACGCGTCTTTGATAGCTTCCTTTCTCGGTGGAGAGGTGTCGCCGGGATTGAAGATCGAAAGCGTGGTTGGGGCACGGTGAGGCTGAGGTGACTTTTAATGGCGGGCACCTGGTGACAGACGAGGTGGTATTAGTATTGGAAGACAGTGAAGGTATATCCCCTCTCGCGAGAAAAGCGGTGAGATGGGAACGGGCGACGTTGGCTGGTGGTAGTTGTAGGAAGAGGAGAAGAACTAGAACAGGGCAGGTGTGGAGTTGCAGGGAGGTCGGACGGCGGTGGTGGAAGTGTTCAGTAAGCGGTGGGTGTGGCCGCAGGCAGTCAGGCAGAAAGTCTGAAAGGGACACGCCTTGCTGAGTGTTCTAGCCGCAACAGACACACGCTAGCCAGTGGGCAGGACGGCGGGTAGAGTAACAGCCAGCAACCGCCAAACAACAAACAACAAATTGACAGTGCGCGGCTAGCTGAGATTTGATATCTGCGTAGCGATGCTCTTTAAGGTGGTGTCTAAAAAGGTGATATCTAAAAAGGGGTTGGTTGAAGATGGATACAAAAGAGAGTGAAATGAAGTATTTTTCTAGGTGTTGCTTCTTCTTCCTGGGCTGTGCTTCGTGTCTTATCTGTCTTCTACGTACCGGTGGTGTCTGTAGTGCCTTCTATGACGCTGCTCCTCGTGTCAGAACTCGTGTGGTGGAAAGGGCTTCCCGAAAGGTGAAAGGTCAAAGGTGCTTTCAAAGGCTTGGTGATTTCACTGAAAGGAGCCTTGCAGACAACCAAGAGTTAGTTGTACGGAGGTAAAGCCTATGATGCAAAGAGCCTGATTTATACTCAAGATGGCAGCCGGTGTTAGTGGAACTACTGGAAACGAGGGCCTGATTCCAGGTTACAAATAACAAACTGATTCACTTCGACAACATCTCAGCTCTTTCAATCGTTTCTTAAGCGAGTCACCGTTGTCGATGGAGTCGGGACCATTCACAATAGAGTAGCGAGGTACGAGTACGAATTGTGGGGTACCACTAGGTCCCATGCTACTCGTATCTTCTCCCTACAGCACCGATGTTTCCTACCCTTAGCTTTGTTTGTATCTTAAATTGCACTATGAGCTTGGGCGAACATGGCAGCTTTGCAAGTTGACATGTTCTTTCATCTTTCGCCTGTGGCTAGCCTCATGTTGGGCCGAAACACACAGCCAAGTCCCGCTAAGCTAAACTCTCACCACTTCTTCGACAACCCGCTTCCTTTAACGCCAACCAACATCTACTTCCGCGGGGGACCTCTTCCAACTGGACGCAGCAATCCAGAAAAAATGATCTGCCAATTCTGTCCAAGCTGAGTCTACGCTTCTGAGATGTCCTTCTTCCAATGCTCTGCCTTTACCCAGTGATTCCGGCTGCGGATCTATGATCCAGCCACTACCATACCACCATCGAGTGGCCGGCCGCTGCCGGCTACATCGTTCCACCGCTTGTACTCTGATATGACAGGATTGATTGTTGGATCACTGGCCTCATCACGCCGGCCAGGACGGCTCCAACTGCAGCTGGCCCTTCAGTTGTATCGTCGTCAATGACCCAAGCTGCATCGTGTGCCTCGGGCAGCGGTACTGAACCCATAGGATGGTGGTTCAGCGTAGGTATGCTTCATCAGAAGGTCCCTCAACACGTGAGTATTACCACACCCGTGCAGAGGCCGAAACCAATTAGTTTAGTCCTTACCGAGACTGCGGAGTCTGCAGCCACATACAGTAAAACCCGCTTAATATCGTCTCTCGGTAGAACGATAACCTGGCTTTAACGAACGAGACCCTAAAACCCGGTCCAATTAGTATGAGTATACCGACAACCTGCCGATAACGATATCGTTAGTGGTTTTGCGGAAATTCCCGAAAGCTTTGTATGGTGTTCGTTATAAAAGCCGTAAAATCCACGATCCAACCTCCTCAAATTGCCAGTAAGGGGTTCTCCAACTCAGACACTAGGCCGCAATATTTAATTTTGGTACCAAGCCTGTACTTGTTACAACGAAACCTCCCTACTACGAAAGCAATTCTCAGAATTTTGGGCTTCGCTTTAAGCGAGTTTGACCGTACTCGTGACGCATCTGCCAAAGCAGGCGTCCCCTTTCATGCCTTCCTGGCTTACCATGACGGCTCCATCAGGTCATCCTTCGAGCCCCCTCCAATTCCCAAAATAGCAAATCTACCTGTACCAACTCACAAAACCATGGCGCACCAGATCACGAGTTCGTGCGTCTCACGAGCTGTCCGACAATTGCGTTGTACTCGTATCTCTGCACTTTCCACAAGCTTGGAACACGTGGCGGAGGCGCACTGCAACGCCCGAGGCTTCTCAACCTTGCGTCGTTGCCACGCAGCACGAGATCGACAACGAGAAGAAACCCCTAACCTGCCGCTTTCCCCCAACGCTGTCAAAGACAGAATCCAGTCTCCACTTTGATCGTACTTCATTACTGTATCCATACATTCGGTGTTAAGTTTTTCTCTTAGTCGTGCCCTTTCTCCATTATTCCCAACGTCTTGATCACGATATCAACACTGTCCTTCCTTCCCCACCTCAAGTCACGCCTCTATTCTCACACTCCATCTCAAACCATCCCATACCACGTTACCAATCTATTCTCCTTCAAAAACAAACACCACCGTCCAAAGCCGCACCCCAAAATGATAAACATATCCCTCACCATCCCCCCACCCCACACACCCTCCATAACATCCTCCTTCCTCACCACCTTCCTCGCCATCGACCCCCTAACGACCTACCACACCTCAACCACATCCATAACATCCGCCTCCTCGCCTTTCGCAACCACACAATTCGTCTTCACCTCTCCCCGCTCCGACGACGCCACTATTAGCGCTTTCAAATCAGTGTGTGAGATCTGGTTGAGGGATCCGAGGACAAGAGTTAGTGGGTATAAGGTTGAGATGAACGATGTGCCGTGGAAGGGCCCGGTAGGGAGTGTGAGTGGTGGAGATGCGTTGATGGGGATTGAGAGTTTGCCGCAGGCCAGGAGGGCTAGTACGAGTCGGTGAGGAGGAGGGAGGAGGGAGGAGGGTAGGAAGGTCAGGTGATTGCAGTGACTGGCTAGTGGTTGGCCGCAACAGTCCTCGCGGGAAGCTGGATAGGAGGAAATAGTTTGCATCGAGAAGTTTGATGTTTGAGGTGTGCATGAGTTTGTGAAGGTTGGACCGTTTGAGCTCGATCCCAAGACCCTGCATCTGGGAAGACATGTCTCGACTTTAGGAGAAACAGCTGCAGTGGCACAGCAACACTTGGGGATTAGGACGTCGCGAGCAAACCACGTATCTGTGCAATTTATGAGGCGTCACGGCATATAGTAAATGCATAGCAGATGGAAAGATGTCTCATATTAACGCCTCAATCACTCAGTGCACCTCAGTACAGAGGCCACATCGTTTCATCCTATGATACATCTTGCATCTCGTCTTCCAACCCCTCCTCAACCGCTCAATCTCTCTTACCTCCTCCATCTCATCTGCAGAAACTAAATAATAAACACGACCAAGGCACGAAATAATGCTTGGATATGCAGAATCCGAAAATCCAACACAGACTCTCGCAGAAACAATGAAACGCTGAGCAGCCAAACAGCCGCAACACAGTGGGGAATATAACATCGCGCAAGGTTCTCTTTTGTGCCGTCGAAACATACAAATCGCAGACAAGAGTGGAGGGTGTTGGCGTATATAGCGTAAAGTCGTCGAGCAATACAGTCATGAAAGAGAGCTTAGATCACGTTACCCTGCGGCGGACCCAAAGGTGCAACAGTGGCCGTCGGATGAGTGGCCGTAGTTGACGTCTTGCTCTTATCGTCATCCGAGTCCGCTGCAGCGGCAGCATGGGCGCGATCCTCGGCATCGAGCTGTTTCCTCCAGTCTGTCAAGCTATTTTGGACTGATGTAGATGGTTCCTTGGGCGTATTCTCCTCGTTTCCCTCTCCCCCAATGCTCTCACCCATGCTCTGCGCCTCCGTCTCCTCTCCAGCTGGAGTTTCGAACTCGAAGGTCGAGATCTGACTTTGACGGTAATTCTTGTTGGTTGACTGCCAGTGACTGCGAAGAGTCTCAAGCTCGCTGGCGAGTGTGTCCAGAGCCATTGAGTTGCGATCGCCGCCGCGAGCTGTGGCGTCGCTGTAGACGGAATCACCAGTTTCGCTCTCGCCAGCACTTGTATTGCGAGTATGGGTTTTGGTGGCAGCTGGATCGTTTATGAGGTGCGACTGGCGACGATAACTGTCGACAGAGTTCTCAACCTGATCCAGTAAGAGCGAAACCTTTTGCTCGGCATCAAGCGCACGCTGCTCAAGAAGATTGTTCTCCTCTTGGAGCTGGTCGAGATCTGAGCGTGCGTGCTCAAACGAGTCAGACAGCTGGCGCTGCATGTTCTCGTGGTCCTTTGTCAAAGCTTCCTTCTCTTCTTTCGACCTTGCAAGCTCCTTCTTGATATCCTCGAGTTGCTTCCCCAGTTCAACATGAGATTGTTTGAGCTCAGTCTGAAGGTCTGAAATCTGCTTTCGCAAAGCCTTGCGCTCCTCCTCCCAATCCGCCTCAGCATCACCATCCGCCTCCTTCTGTGCACGAACTTCTTCCACCTCTGCTCTCAACTTAGAATTAACCTTGTTAGCATTCGACAGATCATCCTTCATGCGTTTGAGCATCTTCTCTGTGCCCTTAACGTAATGCACTGCCGACTGGTAATCGCTCTCCAACTGAGACAACTTCTCCTGGTAGGCGCGCTCGATTTCCTGAAGATGGGCGGCATTGAGCTGCTTTGTCTCTTCGTGGTCTTGCTGAGAGTTGAGAAGCTGTTGCTCCAGTTCGCGAACGCGGTTCTGCTCCAGCTGCTCGTTCGGGCTATGGACTCCTCTCATGGCAGCGCTACTTGGACTAATACCACGCTCCTGGAGCAGGTTCTTGAGGGTGCTGTATTGGAGGTTGAGAGCATTGGTTTCTCTGGTATGATCGCCAATGCGCGCCTTCATGTCACCGTTGGCGGCCTGCAGGGTCTGCACCTCTCTCATCGATGACTGCAACTGCTTGCGAATCGACATGCCTTCTCTGCTTACCTGCTCTTGATATGCCTCAAGACCTGCGATGCGCTCTTCTGCGCCTCTGAGCTTTTGGGAGGCAGCATCAGCGGCAGCTTGATACTTGCGCACTAGTGCATTGGCAGTCTCGATTTGTTGTTGAAGAGCTGCCAGCTTCTCGCCGCCTGCAGTTGGGCTCATTGAAGCATTTCTGCTAGAGGCTCTGTCGAGACCCGACAAGACAGCGCGGCGCAAGCTTTCTGCCTCAGCTACATGCTTCTCAGCCATCTCTTCGGCATCTTGTAGCTTAGCAGTTGCGGTTTCCAGCTCTGAGGCACACTCTTCGTGTTCCGTCCTGAGCCTCCGGAGCTTCTGTTCGAGAACATCGCGCCGGGTGCGCTCCTCATCCAGTTTGCGCTGCAAGACATCTTTCATGGCATGAGAAGAACTCAAGGCCTCCCTCAGCGAGTCGAATGTGTCATGGTGATCCTTGGAATCCCCCAAGAGTTCCTTAAGCTGGGTCTCAGAGCCCTCTTTATCGATCTCGAGCAACTGCGCCTTTGCAACTGCCTCAGCACAGCGTGCAGCCTCCTCACGCGCCTCCATTTGAACCTGGTGAAGCTCGGCTTTGAGGCTCTCTACCTGAGAAGTGTTCTGTTGTTTATAGCTCTCCAACTCAGCAATGCGGGCTTGTGCCACCTTCGTTGTGTCATCAGCAAGCCTGCGGCTGCACTTTTCCGCCTCAATCTCATTCTTGTAGTGCTCCGCCTGGGTCTGTAAGTCCCTTTGTGCGCTCAGAGCGATGGCAAGCTTTTTCGAAACTTCTTGCGAGCGATCACCTGTACGCGAGAAGGTCTCCCTAGAGTTCTCCGCAAGAGGTGTTCCAGGTTGGCTCGCTCCACCATGAGCAGCAAACTTTGCCTTGGCATAAACAGCCTCACTGATAGCGGAATCACGCTGCTTCTCTACCTCGGCAATCTTCTTTGCTGCGAGAATGGCTTGCTGGTCCACTGAGGCCTGGATGTTGGAAAGCTCGTTCCTCATGGCGATCAAAGCCTCGATAAGTGGTCTTTCGGAGTCGGAAAATGAGGTTGATATCCGGTTGTCGACGATCGAGCTTGGTGTCCCAGCAGGAGTGTAGCCAGACTTTCTTGCAAGCTCGAGTTCGGATGCCATCCAGGCATTACGGTTTTTTAGATTGTCGAGCTCTTTCAATAGATTGACAGTTTGCGAGTTCCTTGCGGACCTCGGCTTGGCATTGCTTCCTTGTCTTGTTGGTGGCGGCGGAGAACCCGATCTATTTGTCGGGCTCTTGGGTCCTTCACCATCCAACGATCCTTGTTGACGTCTGTTCTTGGAAGATGTACGCTGAAGAGCGACGGCATCTTTCAGGACTCCTTCCGATGGCGTTGGTGGCTCGCCAAAGTCTTGCCTCATAGCAGATCTAGGAGTGGTTGCACTCGTAGGAGTTCGGCGTCCTTGTTGAGATGGTGTGTCTCGCAGTGAGCCGTGCGAACCGTCCCTCTCTCGAGAAGCACTCCTAATGGATGTGTCGACAGCTGGCCCGAATCCCCTGTTAGAAACAGGTGGCTTTCCACGTGGGCCAATTCCACCTTGTCCCTGTGGCCCAGTTGGTCTCATAGGAGGTTGTCCTTGGGGTGGCGGTCCACTGGCCCCTGGAGGTCCTTGCAGGCCATTTGGCCTGCTCGGAGCCTGTCCCGCTGGCGGTGGTCCTGCAGGAGCTTGCATCGCCGAGGCTCGCATTGGGAGGTTTGATTGCGGCCCTTGCTGGTGTTGACCTAGTGGGCCATCCACGTCGTTCCCGTTTGGCCCATTTGGACGGCCGCCCATCATATTAGGTGGGCCCATCACACTGGCCCTTGGCGGAGCTCCGTTCATCCTCATTTGATTATGCGGACCATTAAGACCGTCCCTCGGTGGCTGATTTCTAAGAGGTCCCATCCTCCGCTCTGGATCGCTCGGCCTCCTGTTCATCGGCTGTCCTTGTTCCTGTGGCTGCTGCGCAGGCTGAGGTTCGCTGGGCTTGTCCGGATAACGAATCTTGGTTGTATCAAGAAGGTAGGCGATAGACAGATCGGTCGCCTCTCTCGTGGCCGTACTAGGCTCGCCGCCCATAACTATAATTTGCTTGCCATGTGCCGTCATGCTGTGTCCAGAGCGAGGCGACGGCGAGGGGCCCATGTTCTGGAATGTGTACCAACGACGAGTTGTGATTCTGAAAGCCGCCAAATCGCCGAGATCGGCTCCTTCTTCGGTACGTCCTCCGAAGATGTACATCACATCATCCACCAATGCTGCTGCATGCCCTTCACGAGATGCTGGAATATAGCCAATACAAGGCAACTCGGCCCAGGTATTCGTAACAGGGTCGTAGCACCAGACGTCGTTAAACCACTGATAACCATTAGTACCTCCAAACAGATACATGCAATCGTTGTACGTGATAATGGTGTGGTTGGTTCTGGGAGGCGGGACAATGGCGCCGTCTCCCTCGTTCTGAATGAGGAACTCCCATCTGTTCTGTGGGTTTTGCAGCTGGTTAAGGTCGAAAGCAACCAGATCATTCATAAAATAGCCTTCGACCTGTCCACCAAATACGTAGATCTTGGAGCCCATAATGTTTAGCGAATGTCCGTAACGTCCTGGCGGTCTTGGGGCCGCTGGCACTGCTCTCGACCATTGGCGCGTCGATGTATTGAGAAGATAGAGAGCTTCGTCCAGCACATCGCCATCATCCATCTTCGTGTCTCCTCCATATACAATGAATGCATTTCCAACAAGTAAACTGGCATGGCCAACTCTGGGACCTGGACCTTCAGCATGTGTTGCCAAAGGGTAACAGGCCAAGTCTGCTCCACCGGCTTCCACCATCCATAGATCGCCTTTCACAGTGGAACTGTTGATCAGTCCTCCCATCATGTATACGTCTCCCTCCTTAGAAGCGACCGCATTGATAGCCGCGCCATATCTCGGGAATGGTCCTGGATGTGCCGATGTGTAGGTTAACTTGCGATAGGACCAAGGATATAAGGACGGGTTCAGTCCTGGCCCTGGAGCTTGAGGAGCAGGCGCTTGTATATTACGTAGCTACATCGGAATCAGCACAGTTCGTTGTAAACACCATGGCGCGATGGCAGAATCTCTCCTCGAGGGCCGACCATGAGGAAACTTACTGGTAAATCGGAGATTTCCTCTGAACCTAGTCCTCGACGGCCATGGCTGACCATTTGGCGCTCGGGGCTTGGAGCGCTTCCATGGAACGAGTGGATGGAGTTATTGATACTGCTTGTCGGTGTTGGCGTCTGGCTGACACCCGCGTCCTTGTGCTCCTTAGAACCGCGGCCGGTTCCCACGTTTGGGCCTGCGCCCGGCAAAGAAGATTGTGATCCTCCTACACCAGACGAGGTTGTCAATTCTGCTTTCGCCGCGGCGGCATTTTTGTCGTGGTGTTTCTTCTTGAAGAGGAACGCCATGGTAGGCACTGTTTAGATTTTGAGCCGCACTTCGGCCGGCGTCTGCATATATGCCAATGCGCCTGCAAACGTGACGCGGGAGTAGTCGTGTCGTTTGTAGTTGATTGTTCGCACAGTTGAAGTGTCTTGGGGAATCTGACTTCACGCGCCGTGTCGCGAAAGTGTCTCCTGGCCAGGTGTTGGAGAGACTGGGGTGTTGGTTGCGTGCACGAAGCTCTGTTGTCGCAAGCCCGGCGGTCTGATTGTCCCACGGATTGAGAATGTCGTTATTTCAGGTTGCGCTACTCGTACAGGTCCTTGATGGTGTTGGCGACAGCAGTGCTCGTGTTCTCTCGCGTGGTGTAAAGTATCGAGCTTCAGGAGGTGGGCATGTCAAGCACGGGTGACAGGGAGGTGGCAGGTTGGCATTGCAACATTCCGCGGCCGTGCGGGTTCGCATTCCTGCCAACACCAACAAACGGAAAAAGGTCGAACGTGAGATTATTATTTATTCTGTAGAAGAAAGATCAATTTATGGGGTTTGCACGACTAACACTACGAGTACAATATTGCAGGCTCATGCTGAAAAGTAATTCCTAGTTCTCATCCCTGATAAGCCATCCGTCTGCGACCCATCTTTAAGGCGTTGTGCCCAGGAAACGGGGAAAGTTGAAACACCAAAAGTTCACTGAAGCCCGTTAAAATGGCCGAGACACACGTTGTGAGCAGACAAGAGGTAATGATTTCTTGGCTTTTGTTAACGTTTTGATTTTCTACCTTGTTTATGAAATACCTTTCACAGGCTCTACATCCAACCGCATCTTTGGTCTCATGCGTCGCCCTACTTCATGGGCCCAGTCCAAGGACAGGGCGCCACTACATCCTCAACACACATAAGAGCTCTAAATTACATAACTGGTTGCCCTCGAGCATAACGAGGCGCCCAGCTCTCTGTTTCATGCACTTTCCACTATCTCGCAGACCACTCGTTTTTACTGAATCCAATATTTGCATGGCCGTCGGATCCTTTTCAATCGCTTCATCGCCAAAGTGTCATGCAAAGAAAGATTCTAGCATCACACTACACCTTTGCCGACCAATATAAACTGCCGTCATCGAGTATGTACCTGCGTGGTGTCTGCGCAATTGGGGGAGACCGTTCTGCAACATCAAAGTCACCGAGGAGCGAGAAAGAACGATAAGAAGCTTCTTGGAAGTATCTGTATCAGATATTCACTCCAGGTTCTCTACTATGCCAATCAGGCTGAGCACTATCAAGTAACAATTCTTCCTTTGCGCTACGAGTAAACAAACGCACCTCGTTCACTACAAGCTGATCATCCGCATGAGCTGTATGCAGCCGCTGGAAGCTGAAACACATGATTGGCGGTCGTCAAAGCAAGCGGCGGCAAACTTGGAATGCGACAGTGTGAAGTATTCCAAAGCCGACTGGTTGAGGAAGACCTTGGACTTATCATCGACATCCACTTAAAAGATCGAGCGACATGAGGCTTGCACTGCAGGGTGGTTGGTCGTGAGTGGTAGATAGATCTAACCCCGCTTAACAGTTGGAGCGTGAAGCTGAAAGTTTAAAAGAGAAGGCATGCTTCGAATTCACCTGAAGCAAAAGTGTGGAAAACGCCTCTGGAATCATTGGTAGCAATACAGAATTGTTTCATTACCGGGCCTGGTATGCAAAGCAGTCATGTAGTCCCATCGTTATACAAAGTAATTCTAATATGACTAGATCACGCACCAGAAGACTTAAATGGGCTTCCTCTTTATCGATGAAAGGTTTCTCACTACCGAGCATAGCCAGATTGGCGACAATCTCATAGCTAAAGAGGAGCAAGCCGCCACTGACGTCGTCAGCAAAGTAACTTGGAGAGTCTGGACCATCATCCTCTTCCTCGCTCCAGCCTACTTCGTCGCCCTGGTCGTTCTCCTCGCCATGTACCTCCTCCTCATGATCACAAACGCCCACCTAAAGAGCATCCACAACCGGCTCAAAGAGGTCAACTCATCAGTGAGCGAGCTACCGCAAATGCTCGATCATGTCCGGCAAGATCTACTAAACATGCAGCCTGCGGTTAAGAGGACTGTCGACCTGTTGACATACATGTCGTCTAAACTCAATGAGAACTTGGGTGCTTTGCGAGCGCAGTCAGAGCGCAAGACGCTCAGCAGGCAAAACAGTCAAAGTGAAGGTAGTAGAGGTCCGCTAACGCCGACGAGTCCTCTGCCACCCACGACGCCACGCACTCCAAGAACTTCATATGGGAGGCTCCCTGTGAGGCCGTCTCAGCCACCGCGGGTCTCGCTTCCTACTGCTCACCGGAGGTCTTATTCAGAGGAGTAATCCCGTGCCAGGACGTTTTCAATCTCGCCCTGGAAAATGTTGCAATCTGTGGCAATCTTTTGATGTATGTTGGTTTGTGGGAAGCGTGGGTTCTGAATGAGAGGTGACGTAGATATTCCATGATTTATGAGACATGACTTGCGAGCAGTGGTACGGTAGCATCATGAAGTTTGAAAATATAAATACGCAAAATTACTCAACTGCCACCCGTCGTCGTATGTGGATTTACCAGATTGCCACTTCTTCTTATACTTCAAGCCGTACCGGGCTAGAAGCCTTTTGCTTTAATGCATGACTCGAATCGCTTTCATTTTAGTAGAGGTCAGAGTTAGCTAAAATTAGAGAACTAAACTAGAGACTGGTTCGCATCCATGACTGCAACGAAGGCGAACTCTTTACACACTTCAGCATGAAGTCCCGACTCGACCGTACCAACGAGATCTTAAATATTGACATCCAAAGTGAAACTTTAGATAGGTAACTGATCAGGAATCATCATTGTGAAGTTGTGGATGATCGGCATAGGCGCTGAGGCTGGTGCTATCAAATCTCAAAGGTATTTCGCCGCCCTACCACAGCCAGAAGTCGTTTATCAAATTGACTTCTGATGACATGAACCGATTAGCACTAGAGCGGTATATTCCAGGTAATCTTTCGCTGCTTCTCAGCAAGACGAGTGATAAGGGGTGGCAGTTTTGATACATAGTCCTCAAACGTGGCATTTTGGGGAAGCACCAGGTTTCGAGGAGCAGATGGGTAATTTTTCGATACACAAGTTCATTTCTACAGTATCTGTACATTCGTTTAAAACTTCTGCATGTGCAGTATATACATGCCTACCGAGCTTGCCGTTATGTTCATCGGCGACTGTCAGAGATCCCCAGAACGCCTGACTCCTGATATGCACATGCTTACTGCTCGCGAGAAGGTACACACCTCCAGCTACAGCCTCTACGCATCAATGGCACTCTGTCTTCGATCGCGTCTCTCGGATCCATAGTGGTTTCCCCTGAATCAATATCATTGATAGCAATTATCCACCATTCAATCCATTCAGTGCGTGCAATCGCAAACTCCTTCTGGCAGACTGTGCACTGACGAAGCGCATCTTCCATTTCATAAACCTCTCGCGCCTTGAACAGCATGTTCTTCAGGTTATCGTGTTCTGTCCGTGCTTCTTGCTCTGCTCTTGAAGCTGCTAACCACTTCTTTGTAGCCATTTCATGTATAGATGGTGCATAGGATGCTGGTCTGTTGCCTGGCGGATTCGGCCCATCATCAGGGGGTGCCATGTCAACACCACCTATAAATCGCATGATCAGGCGGGAGTCGTCTTTCTTCGAAAATTGCTCTCCGCGTTCGTCGTGGACCGTAGGAAGCTCTGGACCCTTCATAAGCTTACCCTCAACATCCATAAACCGCACATGTGACCGGCCTAGGTAGTAAACCTTTTGTGGGAAGCCTCGCACTGCTAGGCCGACGTTGGTCCCTTTGATAATATTCTCAATGAGCTTGCTTGATTGCTTCGATGATTGTAGCGGCTCAACGAAGGAATTGGGAGAGCGGTGGATGGAGGTTATTATGCGAGGAACTCTCAGCAAAGTGAGCATCTCGTATGGAAGCCAGCGAAGTCCATTGAGGGCTATATTGAGTTGCTCGAGGTTGATTGCACGACCCATGGCTTGCGGGATCTCCTTAATTTGGTTGTTGCGCAAACTCAGCACGGTCAAATGCTCAAGATGAAACATTCTTCCTGGAATCTGCCTCAAACTGTTGTTTCCGAGGTAAAGTTCGAGTTTCGGTTCGAACACATCGTACGACAAGAATGATGGGCTTGGGCCAATAAGTGAATTCAAAGGTTTGATTGTATCGCTTGATATACGAGTGAGATTCATGCACCTGAGGGTAATTAGCACAAGCACCTCCAGCATGATCAGATTACTTACGAGAGGTCGATGTTAGAATTTCCTGTTTCTAGGCAGAGCGTAATTTTGTCCTTTGCCTGGTCTTCTGCTGTCTTCTCCCTATGTACAACTGTGGTTTTTAGGGGAGAAGGGCGTAGCGCAAATGATAGATTGTTACGTGCGGGGTTGGCCTTCAAAAACTCGAGATCGGAATCATCGTCAGTGGGGTCGCTTCCCATATAGACACCGCTATCTGCAAAGCGCAACTTCCTCCTCTTTGCGTGTTCCTCAGTCTCTGACGAAGTGATAACCGGCTGCTGCGAGTGCCAGGGACCTCGATACCGCCGTTTTGTTTCTCTTGCTCCATGCTCGTAATTCTCGACACCAGGATCATCATCACTGGAAAATAATGGCGGATCGCTAGAAATATAGGCGCTGTTTCGAAAGCGGCTTTGTTTCCGTGGACTGGAGCGGCTGACGAATGTTTTCATAGCTGGGCCCGTAGGCAGAGCCGGAAGTGTGGGCTCGTCAGCCATAGCTCGTCAATTCAGCGCATATTTACTCGACGGTTCCGTTGCGATACCGCAGGATAAACACCTTGACGTCGGTGTTGAAGCGCGTCGCGATTTGGTCCGTGCCTGCCCGCACCCCGCAAGGTCATAAATTGTGACGGTGGTCAGTAGCCTCGTGCCAGTGCACGTCATATCAGCCTTGCCTCCTTGGCTTCGAGAGTTCAACGTTGCGATGCAGCGTTGTGACACCAAGGTCTACCATCGAATACAAAGATGGACACATCGAGATCTTCCTCTAACATGAACCAATATTATTTTCAAAAGCAACGTAAACTCGGCGATGAGACATGTACATGACGGGTATTCTTCTCTAACTTGACATTCTAAATCAGTCCCAATCTTCATCGTCTTCGTCGTTCTGAGTCTTAGTGCTGCCACGAAGTCCAGTCCGTTTTGGGGCCTCCTCCTCTTCCTCTTCGGCGTCTCTTCTCCTTTTCATGATTCTCATATCGTTGTTCTTCACAGCTCCGACGTCGATCAGCAAGTTATCGATATGCTTCATGCTTGTTCTTACACCACCCAGCATAACAAGTGTCACAATCTGCTTGACAATATCTCCGTCCTTGTAGACCAAGATCGTGGGACAATTCCTGTCTGGGTATCCCTCGATCGCCTGGTCTCCACGAATCTCGCAGAATTTAACCTCTCCAAACTCCTTCGCTGCCTCTCTCCACAACTCCGACAGAATTCTGCTCTCGACGTTCGTGCCCATGCTGGAGGTAAGGTTGACCAGCACTGGCGCGTTCTTGGAAGCCTCAGTAATTTCTCTGTTATAGTCCGGCTTCGATATAGGGTGAACGGTGCCATATTTCGATTTCTGTGCAAGATCATTCATCTCCTTCATCCGTTGCTGTCTGTAGATCTCAAGGAAGGCCTCGTCTTCGTCCTCCTCCAGCTCGTCGAGCTCGTCAAGGTCTTTTCCTTCTAAGCGGTTCTCATGTGCCAGTTCGCGACCCTTCAGAATAGCTTCCTCGATCATAGGGGTAGGAGACGGCTCCCTCTCCGGGATGATCTTGTGCTTGCGGAGTATGTCGTTCCTGATCGGCAGGGTCAGCAGGTCCTATGACGTTGATTTCGGTTTGAATTACCATTCTGTGTCGGCATTTGGATCGTCAATTGGAACGCAAACGCGCTCGTCAATAGGTGGTGCGGACATCTTGTAAATTGGTTGGAAAAGATGATGATGCCTCGCTGGAGCTTCTTGACTGAGTGCCCCGCCAGGTGCTGTAAGGTTTATTGCGGGGTGGAATGCAAGTGTTACAAAAGATAAGATCTAATCTGATAGGTTGGAGACGCCAAGCTTTGATTGAATAGTGTAGCCTGAGGATGGACATGCATCTACCTTAAACTGTCTTTCCGTACAGCGAAAGAGCTAGGTTATGGTTCCTGGCATATGTGGGGTAGACACTTCAATGCCTTGAAGTCCGTCATACGAAGGCAGAAGTTGTGGCTTGCCTCCTGGAACGCCCTCCAAACAGGAAATATAAGATTTCGTCCAAAACGCCACCAATTCACTCAGGTTTTTATTTAAAAACTTGCTCTAGATCGTGATGCCCAAAGCAGAACGCTCACATGCTCAAAACTAGCCTTATGAGTTGAAGTATATCATGTTTCTTCAACCCTGTTGCCTTACAATGACTTCCAAACCCTTGGTGGTCCGGATCATTTCTGCCGGATTTCTACCACACCGCCTTAGGGTTTAAAGGCCGCTAAGCGAGCACCGTGAATTTGCAACTTTCCTGAGTGTATCGAATCGTGACAGGCCAGATTTGACTGAACTGCCCGCTCTCTACGTCTTCATTTCAACGACCATCGACAAAAGACAGACCAGTCAACAAGCCAACTTACCAGTCGACTTCATCCGCAAACATGGTAAGAATACACTCTAGGACTTGATCAGATGAGGGGATATGGGTAGATGGAGAAGTACGGAGGTGACAAACGACAACAACATCATCACAGACTCGAGGACGACGTCGGCGCCGGACGCATCGTCGGGGGGGAATAGCCGTCTGGGAGGGATTCCGCGACACTTTTGGCATTGGGATAATGAAGGATTATGAAATACAACGGAGACGGGTCATACAGGCAAGAATGCTAACGTAATTTTCACAGGTTCTCGCCGTTGATCTCCTCAACCCAAGCCCAGCCACTGAGGCGCGCCGCCACAAGCTGAAGGTACGATAAAAACCATATGGCAGTTTCGTGCTGTTGCATATCGGTGAAAAAGTCATTTACTGACTTGTCGATTAGAACCTTGTTCCAGCTCCAAGATCCTTCTTCATGGACGTCAAGTGCCCAGGATGCTTCACCATCACCACCGTCTTCTCCCACGCCCAGACCGTTGTCATCTGCGCCGGATGCTCCACCGTTCTTTGCCAGCCAACCGGTGGCAAGGCCCGCCTCACCGAGGGCTGCTCTTTCCGCAGAAAGTAAGCTAGTCTCTAGCTACTTTTCTTTCGCTTCGCAATATTTCACAACGGATACCACGGGCTTTTAAGAACGACTATCTCCATTCCGAAAAGTTTGGTTCGGCGCTCCTCGAGAACAAATATATCGGATAGAAAATGGAATGCCCTAAAAGCCCTCTGCAAATAGGGCGTTTGGGTCTCCGGATATCTTGCATCACACCTTTCCTTACTGTACCCGATTTGCGATTTTGTGGACAAAGAAGACTTGCATGGGTGGATTAGCTGAGACAGCGGATTCGCTTAGTATTTAGAGAACCTTGGCTGGTTGACTGAATGCGAATGTGGATGGTTTGTTGAAGATTGCTGTTACCCCATCGTATGCATATGGTGGCCAGGTCTAGTGCTTTACGCAAACAAGACATTCACATACTATGGTTTTACGAATTAACGAAGCGATGACAAAGTGTTTGTCGATTGATGTTTGTGATCTCGCCATCGCTATGCCCTTCGACGTCTCTTTCTTTCCTATAATTATGCAATAAGGAAAGGAGACGAGCTACTGATATTCTCATTTGTACTGCCAAAATATGCCTTATCTCTCTTGGCGTGTCTTAACACGCCTTTCTCGTCAGCGTCTTCCAATAATGGCTCCGTCGAATCGCTCTCATTTTCTTCACAACTACCTCTGCATGAATGCATAATCGCCGTAATGGGAAGTGTCCTTCAATTCCAACGACAATAGCCATCAAATACCTCTATGGCCATGGAGATGACGGCCGGCCTACACAGAAATTGCTATCATATCCCATTAACAACATCTCCTCCATCCATCAAGCTCCAATCTCTAACAGCTCCCTTCCAATCCGCCACTCTCCCATCCTTAATCTTCACAACCACAACTCTGACCTCATCACCCTCAATGAAGCATCCTCTTCCACCATCCTGCTCAGTTGGCGGACCACCTTCGGAGAAAGTATTGTTTTGCAGATGTCTCTCTTTGAAGTACTTCTCCTCCGCCGTCCCCTGCTCCACAATCCTTGCCTCTCCATTAATAGTCGCAGAGATACTTGACAAGGCATCACTGTTCAAGTTGGCGAGGAGTGTGGCTAAAGAGCTGCGGTGCCGCTCTGGAATTGCAGTGGATGGTGGGGAGGACTCTGTGGGTTGCGTGGTCGGTGGGCGGTGAGAGACCCAATCATGGACAAGGATGGATAGATTTGGGTTGGAGACGAGGTTGTGTGTTTTGCGCGAGGAAGGGTTGGTGGTCATGATAATGGTTGGGGAGGAGGTGAATGGTGTCGATGGGAGGTAGGTGTAGTTCATGAGGGAGACGTGTGGCTGGTTGTCTGTGCAGGTTGCAAGATGAAGCTGGTATCTCTGTTATTGGATGTAATAGTTATAGTGAGAGTAAAAGCTTACAAAACGAGCGTTCTTGAGGACTTGGACGACCTCTGATGGAAGCTCGGATGAGACCTGCATGTTGGTTTGGCCCGCAGATGCCTCGTATGTGAGAGGTGGGTTGGACATCTTGTCAATTTCTCGACTCTTTACTGATATATGCGAGGCGATTTTGCAGTCTCTATGTGTGTCTTATAGCGCAAATGGGTTGGTAATGTGGTGAATTCGAGGTCGATGAGCTACGATACCCATGCACACATGGAAGCCCGATTCCACTTATCGCTGGCCGCCGACCATTGACCGCCCCGCGCACTACACGTGCGACCAATCTAATCTCTCGCGTCTCCCCTTTACAGTACACAGCGTTTACTGAGCAACGGCCATATCCAGACGTCACTTTGCGACAATACATCTTTTCAATCGCATTAAAGTGCTTCATACCCAGTAGTAGTCATGGCATCGTCCAGCAGCGCGAACGCGCTTTCTGCATCAGTTCAATCCCTCAAATCTTCTCTCCAGCTCCTCGACAGCTCCATCTCCATCCTCGACCAGGGAATCAGCGACTTTCCGCGCCTGTCGAAAGCCCTTACCACTACTCGCGTTCGTGGACCTCGAATACGTCAGTATTGAATACTAACTAACAGACGATCAGCACTTCGAGCTTACTCCATCCTCATCTCTTCAACTCGCACAACAATCCCTCGCATCTGAACTTGCGCCAGCTATCTCCACGCTCCTGAACCGCGTCGAATCGCACTTAGATCGCCTCGAGCGTCGCGAACAAGCATTGATCGCCAGAGCCGAGCTACAAGAAGGCAGATTGTCTCAGGAAGGAGGTGGTGGTAGTACAGGTGGATTCGGTCAACAGAAGCGCCCCCAGTCGCAAACAAGAAGGAATGTGGAGGTCGGAAACGAGGAGAAGGCGCAAAGACTGAGACAGTTGAGGCAGAAGAAGGAAAGGCTTGGGTATGCGGTTGAGCGATTGGGTTTGCAGAGTCAGCAGAGGCAGAGACAGTTGAGACAGAGCATTGGGCATCTGGGACAGAATGTGGATAGGGAGATGGAGGAGTTCTAAGCTGCGAACGGCATCGCGATAATGAATACCATGCGACGAAACGTAAGAACTGGTTGGAGGTTGTATGGATACGTCAGGGCTCAATTTGCTATCCGCGTTGATTAAAGCTGGGTCCAAATACCTCGCCACACGTCTATATCGATCATTAAACCATGCTCAAGCTCAAACAGCGATGGAGCCCGAAGTAACATCAACCTCATTCTTGGTAAGTGCGTCACTATCGGCACCCCAAGCAGCGAGAACACCTTCTAAAGCAGCTTCACCGCCAAAGTCGTCGATACCCTTAAAACCGTCCTCAACCTGCCACCTTTGGCCTGCTTCAGGCTTGATGAGCACCTCGCATGCTTTGCCCAACACGAGCAATCCAGGAGGTCTTGAACCCTCCGTCTCGATCGCCTGTGTCACAAACTCCAACGTTGTCCTGATAACTCTTTGATCTGGGCAGGAGGCACGCTCGATCACAGCACAAGGTGTGCCCTTCGGCCACAATTCTCTGCGCTGAGCTTTCTCATCAACAACAGCACCCTCATCCACTTTCGATTCCCGTCCATACATCGTCAGATCCTCCACCAGATCACCGATGCGGTGCAATGCCATCAAAAATACGACAGTCTGACTCCTTACAAATGTCGGTGGCTTTGTTGGCGCACCCTTCCTTCCAGTTCCAGTACAAATCAGCACTTGATCGCTCACCGCCCTCTGCGTCGCCGGAATCTGACTAAACAAAGGCGCAGAAAGCGCGCTCGTGATGCCTGGAAGCACTGATATTCTGTCACCATACCCCTTACTGCGGAAGAAGTCGAACTCTTCACCGCCACGGCCGTAGATATACGGATCGCCTTGCTTCAGGCGCAGAACTGTCTTGCCGGCTTCCAGACCTTCCATACCGAGAGAAAGCAGTTCTTCTTGCGCTTTCTCGGCGTTACCGGGGAATTTGCGGGCGATGTGTACTGGTGTGCGGCGTGGGATGAGATCGAGGACACCAGCTGGCACGAGCTTGTCGGCCAGGATTACGTCTGCAGAGAGAATGGCTTTGTGCGTAGCGCGAGTGAGGAGATCAGGGTGACCTGGTCCTGAGCCAGCAAGGATTATGCGGCCTCGTCTCAACGAGCGTGTCGGCGATCCTGGCGACGCAGGTGGTGTGAGCGAAGGCTCAGAGTTGACATTGTAAGAGGACATGACAGCGTCAACATCGGCATCTGTGAAAGCTACCAGCTTTCGTAGAGGCCAGTATTCGCAGATTTGGCTCAGCCACCTCATGCGCCTCCCTTTTGCTGCCTCATCTTCTAAAACCAGCCGGTTGAATGCTGCGGATTGGTCTAGCGACTCGTCGTCCTCTGTCTGGCCTTCTATCGTTGCCACTTTGTCCGAGTGTGCTTTTCTGTCTTCGGTTTGCAGGCGCTTTCGTATGGCACCGAGCCGTTGACAGGCTGCACCGAGGTTTTGTGGTAGAGATGAGGCGATGTCTCTACGGATGCGGGAGGATAGTTTGCAACCTTGGCCGTTCGTTGTGACGCCGATTTGCAATGGCCCATCAGTATGCGTCGAAAGAAGTGTGAATGTGCATAAATGTGGGGCATCTACTACGTTAATTGGCACCCTTTGCTTTTTGCAAAGACTCGATATAGACGCATCTATGCCAATGTCAGCTTCACCCTTACTCGGAGAATCGATTGTGCACACTCACTTCTTGAACTCTTAGCGCCGCTAGTGACGAAGACAGCATCTGCGAAGCGACCTATTTCCTCTCTGCCATAGCTTGACAAATCCGACTCCTCAAAATCTTTATGCATCCATTGCACCTCTCCGCACACTACTCTTTGCTGAAGTCCAAAATGTATCTTTTCGTCTGATGGCGCGATGATAATCGGTTTTGCGCCAACCTCCAAACTCTTCGTAACCCGGCTGGATGCCAACGAGTTCGTGCCCAATATGAGATGCACATGCTCAGTCGCATCAACTGCTGCGAGCAGCGATATCTTATTTCTGCTCATTGTGTTCTGATGTCCCCAAATTCTTCAGGCTAATTTAGTCGTGGCCGGGTATTTCGTTCTCTTAAACCTGGCTGTAGCCTTGAGGATTCGTCGTTGTTCTCACTTCCGTCGCCTCCTGGAGATTCGTCTCAAAGTGGCTCACACAAACACAACTAACAACAACCAGTAAGGTGAGAGAGAGACAGAGAAGCATGATGGCGTCCATTATTATTTCTAGAATTATTTAAGAGGGCGAACTATGACACAAAGTCCGAATTCGCCATTCGAGGCTTGACGCCATTGCGATGAGGACGACGGACAACATTTTGGCAAGGATGAGAGACTTGACAGACAGAGGCGGCCAATGGATAAAGGACGATATGAGAGGCGCTGAAGAGCTGGAGAGGGGATTGGGAAGTTTGTGGGGAGGGAAAAGCACGCAATGAGTCCAGTGGTTGTGGTGGTGGAAGGTGAGGATTGCGCCTTCGCACGTGAGTTGCAATGATTGGCCGGTCACGTGTGCCCAACGGAACTTCTCAATGTCCACTTAAACTCTCTCAACTTGGTCGCTTCGAACAGAGGGGTTGACGCGACAGAGGGGTTTAAAGCTCGCAGAGCATGTCTTGATGACTTGAAGCTCTTGCACGACAAGACAAGCCAAGCTCGCGAACCGAGGACAAATGCCTCAGGTCTTCGACAAATTCCAGCGCATTGACCTTTCGAAAAGGGGTTCTGCATCCATTTTCAGGAGTCAGTCCAAGCGGGCAAGGCGATGTCGCGATGGAGTCGCATGGGCAGTCGTCTCATTTAAAGTTTCAGCACTTGCGCCGAATCGTGGAGAGGGCCCGCTTGGCAAGCGCCTTGCGATCTCATCTCATATCCACTCTAACATCCACTCTCATCTCGGCCACAGCCCAGTGACGGCAATGAGGCTTTTTGGGCCGTGGTGAGCCACAGCGGGCCACAGATAAGATGGTCAAAGGCTACAACGGCGGCAGCAAGCCGGCGACGGTGAGGTGGGGGGTTGGAAATGGAGTAATGGCGCGTTTCATGATCGACATGAAAGCGGAAGCTGAGCATGACTTTTGATGAGAAGAAGGATACTAAATCTTCATAAAGGCGGTGAAGCGAACCCTTTGTCCTTGGTTCTGGTCCCATCGCGCATCTTAGCAAGATTGTCAATTGGAAGCGAAGCGGAAAATGGCTGAACCTGAAAGCAAGCCCACGCGTGGTGGAGTGATCCCAAGTCGCCGTCCCGACTGACGGGCACGATCGGTGATCACGACAGCCGGGATGGCGGTGCTCGAGTACCAAGGTCGTGACTCTTGTGAGAGCTCTGCGCAAGGCGAAAATATCGCACCTCAAAAGCGTGACCTGTCACGAACTGATCGGCTTTGCAAACCGTCGCCGAGGAAATATCGATATGATATCACATCCGAAGAGTCTTACGCGATTCAGTCCGAATGCGAATCCTCGGCCCTGTCTATCCGTTCTCCACATCAGCCCTCCTTCTGCTTCCGGTTGCTGCGTGCTCCTGAAGTTCCCGGGCCGCCAAACCGTGCCTGCAGCTCAAGCAACAGCTACTAATTAATCTTCGTTAGGTTTAGTTCAGGTACAAGCCAGGAACAGCCGTCATTCCAACCAATGAAACATTGGTTGACGAATGATTTGCGCGTCGGTGCCTGCTAGCTCCAAAATTTTAAGATTAGACGCCCGGCACGTCAATATGCGCTGTCAACGTCTGGGTGAGATGCAAAGAAGACGAAGAAGCGTGTTTGAAGTCGCAACAAAATTTTGGATTTAAAGCGTGCAGTACCAGGGCTGAAGCGCGAGTTAAAGAGATAAAGCGGTATCTGGATAAGCGCCGTGTTGGGTGGTATGTTGGTGTGAACAAAAGGGGAGAATGTTGAGAAGCATGTTGAGAAGCAGGAACCACAAAAGCGGGAATGGATCACTGGCAGCTCGGGATTCCTGTAATCTGTCTGCACCACCTCGCCATGACACATTGGCAGTGACGATATTGCTTCTGGCACCAGAGTCAGAGTGGCCGAGGCTACCCGGCCTAGGGCTGGAGTCGCACCTGAGACCTCCACTTAGAAACAATAATTGCAGCGCATTGCGACGTGGAAGGTTCTGTGCGCTGAAGCTGTCTCCGAAGCTGTGGCAGAAGTTTGTATCAGCTCATGTCGTGAACGCGATGCTTCGGCGCAGTGCCACAGTTGCTTCAACACCCAAGGAGTGGCTGTTGAAGGATGGTGGAAAGTAAAATGAAGTTAATGCCAGTTGTTTTCCCCTCTTCCCTGTCCCCGTCCATCTGATTCTCCGACCAATGGTGGAATTAGGGTTCTTCAGTTCCACACGCCTTCATCTTTGTGACCAGGCCCAGCCTGTCCACGGAGGATTGCTGTGCTTGGCGCAAATTTCGTCGTTGCGCGCTTCCTGTCGCTGCAATTTGGCAAAATTGGCGCTGGTCACGCACACGCAATCTCCCGTCCCACTTGGCCCAGTTACCACCCGCGCCAGTGCTCCTCCTCCGTTGCCCAGGGCCACCACCCACCCATTCATCGGACCCCCCAGTCGCAAGTCGCATCTTGGTTTAACCACCCTTCTTCCCATTCTCGCGCCTCTCTTCCTCTTTCTCTCATCATCATTCACTGTACTCAGACTTCGTTGGCAAAGTCTACTCGTTCTTATCATAATACTCCAACTCCTACACTGTTCCAAACAGCAACCACCTTCTTTTAAGCAAATTATACTCGTCACGACACGCACGAATATATCACTTTCGCAAAGCCGCCAGTCTTAGGCGCACGACTCTGCAAAGGCCCAAGTTCCGACCTGTTTTGAAACGTCTTCTAAACGCGCAAACGCAATCAAGAACGAGTCGATTCTCACTAGAGCTACATAAACTTATTATCCTCTCCAACATACCATCACAAACGCGAATATGCAGTTCTTGAACTTCCTCCTGGCCTTCCTCCTCCCACTCCTCGCCTTCGCGCAGGAGGCTGGCTCCGACACCGCCACCTTTTACGCGACCGAGACCCAGACGCGCACCATCAAGGTGTCGCAGATCAGCACCGTCACCTCCCTCGTCGTCACCAGCTCTGTCGTCCCAGTGGTGACCTCCACTGCGTTGAACAGCACCTCCATCGCGACCTCCACTGTCACTCCAGTCACCAAGATCTCTTACTCGGCATCTGCTCCAATCGCGACCGGTACCGGCGGCCTCTCTCCATCGGGAACTGGCGCTCCACCCCTCCCATCCGACTTCAACGGTGCCGCATCCGCAGTCAGCGCATTCGGCGCCGCAGGCTTCGTCGCCATGGCCTTCGCTGCGTTGTTGTAAATACAGCCAACATACATTACGACGATGGAACATAAATATATCACTCACGTGGTAACCATCAACGCCTTCTACGACTTCGACGATCTTCTTCGATTCGTGTGGATATGCTTTACCTTGTCCATCATGGACGATACTTTTTCATAGACCCTTGAGTCATTTGTCAGACCATCTTGTGCGCGAAGCTAGCTTCTGCAATTGGATGTTTGATTTGTTTTTGCTTCACAAATACCCTGTTGTTATCTTCTGTGCTGTTGAGCGCTGTGTGCGACTCTGGGACCTGCGGTGGCGGGGCGGTTATGGGATCTCGGTGGTTTGCTGTTTTAGGTTTGATGATGATTAGGGGAGGGAGATTCCGGATTTGGGTCGTCTCGTGACTCAGCATGCGAAGTCCACACCTTATTGACTCTCTCAGAGTGTCTATCGGATGTAGGCTCCTCATGCTGACGTACATAAGATGGCCTGCTTAGTGGTTACTGTTCAGTTGTCGCCGCCGGAGACGTCGACAAGCTGTACAAATTCGGATGCCGAGGGGGTTGTGGTCTGGATATCTGTGGTAGCTTAATGATGTGGATGGTTAGATGAATGGACGTTCTGAAATAACTGATACTGTACATGACATGTGTGATCGTGGCTACTCTGACGTGCACCCTCATTCCACAACCTCTGGTGGCTTAGCTGGGAGGTGGTCGGTGGAGGTGGTTCGGCAGGGGCGAATGCCGTCGCAGTTGGCTGAGACGATGAAGCTGGCGCTTGTCGTCATATATTTGCTTTCGAAAATTACCCAAACATTGTACGACCTGTCGCTGAGAATTCTCAAATCTGCCACTTTTGGGAATATGAATATAAAGTTGCCACTTTTGCAAAAGCACCTGGGCGACACAGAATAGCGGGCAAGTGCATTATCGTATGGAGCTTTGTGTTGAAATCTATGGAAAGTTTCTGCATGAATACATCACCTGTGCTAATTGGCTGCCGGCAGAATAATGAAACTCGAGGCGCTGTTTGCAGGAGTTTGTGTCAAAATCTTCTTTTGAAGTTCATCTCAGAAAGATTGGTTTAAGCTAACCGAGGTAATCTTACACCCTGGCTGAAAGTCCTCCAGAATTTTGCAGTGTGAAATCTGCGAGCATTGAGTATGGTTCTCGATGGTTTTTGCCACTGATTTCCTCTTACTCGGTGATGCATATTTACCTTATTGATACCTCTGGCAGACTAGTAGGAGCTGTAAGTCTCGTGCGTCAAATGCAGTAGGCTCCTTTACCGTATACTTCCGGGCCAGTTCTGGGAACATATGGCATAGCATCCCAGTGGCTATGATACCATCGCCGTCCGTTAATTGCTTGATTTTACAGTCTTTAGATGTTCCGATACACTCCCGTATAAGCTCATCAAATACTAGTTTAATTTATTTGTTCTTAGTGCGGTTGCCACGCTTTCAATATCTTCGCTGGAAAGGGTTAAAAGACGGACCCCTAAGACTAATCTTGCAAGTCCGGGCGGTCCGTGGAGCGCCCCAGCCAGCGACATTAAATGCTGCGTTACCTGGAAAGTAGTAATATCGCTGATTCGGAGATATTCAAAACACTCCGTTGCTTTGAACAAGGCGTTTCGTAGCTTCCCTCATACTCATGGACCATTCTGATAATGGTGAAGTTGGCTTCCAACTTATCCTTCTGAAAGGCCATGCGCACCTAATCGGCGCAGAGCATGGAATCTATCTCCTCTAGGACCTTGAGCATGTCGAGTTTGTGCTTGTCGTCCAAAAGCCAGGAACTCACCTAATTGCGTCAACCTGGCGACAAGATGTCCCCTCATGCGTGGCGGCGATACCTCCAAGAAACTGTCGCCTCTGGATCAGGGTGCCCTTGAAATTTAGCTCTAAGTTCTGAAGGCCAATATATGTTTGAGAACAGAGGTAAGAAATTATGCTTACACAAAGGAGACTGATTTTCTGGCGCCAACTGTTTGAAACTCAAGAGACATCTAAAAAATGCTGGAAAGCTCAAAACTTGACAACGCTGATCTTGATTGCTCATGACCGCGTCATGGCAAGAGCGGCACGAAGAATATGCTAGGCATGAAACGCTTTAAATACTCTTTTAAGCCAGTCGAAATCTCTAATCTAGCTAATTCTGGCCCGGCCATTCATGTTCTCATACTCTTCGTTATCCCGAAAACGCCATGTAATTCCTCATACTTCTCTACCGATCTGTAAAGGTCCAGACCTTCACAGTCTATCCAGCAACCCGCTGCTCTCGAGCAGGAGAACAATCTGATGCACAATACTCCTGACACTGGTCTTCTCAACATCAACGGTCAAGTCGGCCATGGTTGGCACCTCATAAGGATCATCCACACCAGTGAAGCCCTTAACCTCTCCATTCCTCGCCTTCTCGTAGATACCCCTCTTATCGGTCTTCTCAGCATACTCAAGGCTGGTAGCAACGTGAACAAGGTAGAAGTCACCATACTTCTCGACCAACTCGCGAGCGTGCTGGCGAGCCCCTTCGAAAGGAGCGATTGGTGCAGCGATGACGGCAGCGCCGGCACGGGTGAGCTCGGAGGCGACAAAGCCGATGCGGCCGATGTTCTTGTCGCGGTCTTCACGGGAGAAGCCAAGCTCGGAAGAGAGCTCAGAGCGGACAGTCTCGCCGAGGAGGAGAGAGACGGAACGGCCTCCCTGCTGGTTGAGAGTAACCTGGAGAGCTCTCGCAATGGCATCCTTACCTGAGTTCTGGTATCCAGTCAAGAAGATGGTGAAACCTTGAGCGAAGCGTGGTGGGTGGGACTCGCGCAAAACCTTGACGACCTCTGGGTAAGAGAACCACTCTGGGATATCGGTACCGTTGCGGAGACGGTTGCGCAATTCGGTACCAGAGATATCGAGAGTACGAACGCCCTTTGGCACCTCATCAACCGGCTTGTAGACATCAGAGTCTGGGAGGTAGGTCATCATCTGGAAAGGCACGACCTCGATACCAAGCTCCTCGCGGTACTTCTCGACAGCGTACTGAGCATCGTATGGGCCGTAAAACTCCTCTCCCTTGCTGTTCTTTCCTGGTCCGGCATGATCACGGCCGACGATGAAGTGAGTCGCTCCGTAGTTCTTGCGGATAATGGCGTGCCAGATGGCCTCGCGCGGTCCACCCATGCGCATGGCGAGTGGGAGGAGACCAAGAGCGGCCATGCCGTTTGGATATCTTGGTAGAAGAGTCTGGTAGACGCGGACACGGGTGAAGTGGTCGATGTCCCCTGGCTTGGTGAGACCGACGACTGGGTGGATGAGAACGTTGGCCAAGTGAGATCTGGCAGCTCTAACAGTCAACTCTCTGTGAGCGCGGTGCATTGGGTTTCTGGTTTGGAAGGCAACGACACGGTTCCATCCAAGCTTCTCGAAGTGGAGTCTCAGCTCTGCTGGGGTATATCGGAGTCCGACATAGTCGTAGTGCTCCAGTCTGTTGATGGCCTCGATCTTTCCACCAATGTAAAACTCCTGAGCAGTGGTGTATAGGTATTTGACTGCTGGGTGGTCTGGGTCTCCGCCAAAGACCTCCTTTGCCTCGACCTCCCTGAATATGTGTTAGCAGTGAAATAAAAGCTAACCTGTTATATCTGACGTACTTGTTTGGCTTGTAGATATCCGCAATGGTCAAGATGGCCAAGTTACGATCGTCACGGAAATCGCGGAGAGTAACCCTTGATCCCGCTGCAATGGCGAGCTTATCGATGGTTTGTTGGGATGCATCAAGGGTGATTGGCATGGAGAAGATGTTGCCGTCGACAAGACGGTTCTCAGCAACAACACTGCCAACCAGTTAGCATCAGCTTGAGACTCAATGCGCATATAGCTCACCCGTTGTAGTCCGCCTCGTTCATGAAGCCTGGAGTTGTTCGTTAGAAGAAACTTGTGCGACCCCGCCATACCCCGCCTGACAGCTCTAGGTAACAATAACATACCCTCCAATGGGGAGAAACCGCCAGACAAGATCAACTCAAGGTCGCAAAGCTGTCTCTCGCTCAAGACTAATGCTGGAAGAGTCTCTGCCTCGGCGGAGAGCTCAGGGCGCCTTGGAGCATCTCTGGCGAGCAAGTCCTTCAACTCTCCTCCGTGTGGTGCGTTGGCCATGATTATGATATCAGAGTGAGAGTGGTGAAGTGAGGAGTGGGGTGTCTTGAGCTCGTGGGAAAAAAAATTGGTAAGGGAAGAAGAAATTGAAATGGCCTAGAAGATAGAAAAGAAAAAAACCACCTAGAGGGCGATCTTCGCCGTTTGTACTCGTACTGGGTACACCCGTACACAGAATTCCCAAATCTGAGAATCGTTGGTCCAGGTCCGCAGTCTTGGCGATTCGCCCACAACTGCAAGAATGACGTGCTCGGCTAGCACCAAAAGGAGTCCTGCCAAACTCGGGATTTCGCCATTACAAGGACGACGGCGAGGAGGTAAAATGCCTGTTATGGTTGCTTTCAGTGGCCGAGCGCCTCGAAAGTTGCCGGTCATCCGTCGTTCTGGGATAGAGGCCAAGTTGTGGATGAGTAACGGAGGGGGGTGGTGGAGTCCGCAGCCCAAGACTCCACAAGAACTCGGGGCAGTGTGACGCATGGTGGGCTTCCAACCACCAAACGCGTATTGGCTTGGAATTCGTGGGACTCAAGTCTACAGACAACGTGCTGGCGCTTGAGAGGCATGATGAAAGTTGACTTTATGAGGAGCTGTCGTCGCGGGACACACTTTTGACAGCGAAGACACCCGGATGGATACCGAGCTGTCTGAGAGATAGGACAGGAGATACCTGGGCGGCGTCTGGCATCTGTCGTGCTTAGAACGTCGAAATCGTATCAGGTTGAAGACAGCCAACCCAAGTAAAATTATTGGTGTGCGACACTTAAGTGTTATAATAGCTATAGTACACCATAAGCTCTGAAAACAAAATCATTCCCATGGTCCATGATAATTGTGTACCTTCGAACAAGGACGCCAAGACAGATCCTCCATACAGTATGTTCCTCAGGCCTTATCAGCTCTTATCCGGCCAATCCGCGGCAAGACGCGGTTGGGGGGGTGTCAAAGGTAGGTCGTCGTTCAGATATTTTGATAGCGTCATCAGAAGTCCGCGACGTACGAATTTACTTCACCATACCCGCTCTCTTCAATATGTCTGCTATTCAGGCTCTTAAGGGTGATACCGCCCACCAAGCTCTGTCTCTGGTAAGTCTCGACTATCAGCCCAGTCGCCGCGACAGGCGATTGACCTTTTGTCGCAAAGCCCTGGAGGCGCGAAATGTCGCAGGAGCTCTCCATGCTGTGGCTGTAGTTTAGGATATATACTGACAAATGCTGTAGTACCGCCAATTATTGAGGCAAGGCGAGCAGTTCGCCATGTACAACTTTAGAGAGTACGCCAGAAGGAGGACGCGCGATGCATTCAGAGAGAACAGGGACGTCCAGGATCCGAGGGAGCAGCAAGAGTTGATCCAGGAGGGTTTGAAGGAGTTGCAGATGCTGAAGGTACGAAACCGACGAATGCTACGCTGTTGCGCTGCGAGAACGTCCAAAGCGACTTTGGGATAGATAAAGTTTGGCAGTTGGGGAATCATTAGGTCAGACGGGACTAACGTGCACACAGAGACAAACCGTTGTCTCCCAGTTCTTCCAGTTGGACAAGCTGGTCGTTGAGGGCGGCAAGGCAGGAAACGAGAAGGGGAAGAACGCGGGGATCATCAGACAGAAGGATGTCGGGTAAGTCTTCTCGACTGTTCCCTGAAGTTTCGCCGCTAACATAAATTAGATGGGACTAAATGGGACTTGAGATGTTTATGATGCTTTCTTTTGCGGGCGATATGGATGGCTGCCGATACCTTTACGGCCTGTAAATATACTTATACTCTATTGGATGAGAGGGAACTCTTTCAAACACGTTACAGAATCAGCAGCCTCAACTGGCGCCTTCTCATCCGCATAACGGAATACACGATTCACAGTTTGATAGACTCGACAAGCTTGTGAGAAAATGGCGGCGCCATCAGCCATCAGCAACTAGAACGACAATTGGTTAGCCCGTAGCTCTGCCATTCGTGTCTCCGCCGCCTATCTCTCGGTTCTCTGTCTCCCTCTCTCACTTACTCTTGTCGAGGCCGCAGCAGCACTCTCTGACTCGCTCCGTCTTTCTGTTCGAGACACCACCAGTCTTCCAACCTCATTGCTAACGCTTTTCGTCGATGTCTGTTTCCGGTGCATCGCTCCTTCTGCCTGTATCCCGTTCGCTGTCACTCTCGCCCGGCCTCGACTCGTCTCTCCACCTCTCCTGCTGGACTGCGTGCCTCTCAGCTCCTGCATCCAGCATGAACCATCAATGAGAGAACGGGCTCTCTCTACATATACGAAGCATATTGACCACTTTCTACCATTTATTGACGGTAGCGGCCACAATTAAGGTGTCACAAATTAAGCAGGCCCAGTTCAACGCGTCGAAGCTTCACCGACGCGTCGAGTAGGGGTTGAGATAACTGGTGATCGAGGACATTCTTCTGTAGTCGTAACCCACAATCCAAATATTTTCCCTCTTAGCTGGAAAGAATTCTTTCTGCTGTATTGACAATATTTTTGCATGGTAAATTTTCCTGTTCAGGAGAATCCCTACTTTTTTCGACTCGAGATAGACGTCGACCTAAAAGAGCTTAGCTTGAGCTGGTGCAGCATCACGTGCAGTGGCTAGCGGTGATTGGACTTCAAGGTTACAGGCTCGAGTCGCGCGTCGTTGACGCAGCTTTCGAGGTATATCGTGATTGATGCCCACTTCGGTTATTTACAATCATAATCTTTATACTCACAAACTTCATCCCACTCAGCCACTGACAAACTGTGGTCAGCACGTTTGTGTGCTTTTCAATTGTTATACAGTTCCGAACTTGTGCTTGTCTCCCATTGCACCGCGACAGATTCCATCCTTACAGCCAAAGTCACTGAAGCGCCCAAAGTACAGCGTAATTGAATCAATTCTCCTCGTCAATAACAACCAAAAACGTACCGGTTGTTACCAGACCCTACCAATTGCGCACGACAGTTTGCGCTTGTGCCAATAAGACGGCACAATTGAACAGGACCTACACCACGTTCAACCATGGCACCAGGAGTAAGTGCATTTTGTTAACCGGTCAACTGACCCCTCGTGCACCAGCAAAGCATTACCAGGGCAGTTTGCAATTCCCTGGAGGTTGCTCAGCTTAAAAAGAGCCATTGCTGACACTTCGCTCAGTACCGTAATGCGACCTCGTCGCGTCGCCAAAACCGCGGCATCGCCGAACATGATATATTTGAGGGCCTACCAGTGCGCAACTGGCGCAAGGACATTGTGGCAGTCGCGCCACCGCCACCGCTCGATTACAACCAGCCAAAGGACAAATGGGACGTTGAGCTCCCATGGGGGATGCCAAAGGATGCGCATCTTATGCCGCAACACAGCCAGGACCTGCTGAGAGCGGCGAGGTCGGGGAGGATATATCAGAAGAGACCAGTGGTGGACGAGGAGCAGGATGAGGATGCCGTCATGGCTGAGAAGCCAGAGAAGAAGGAGCCGGAGATGAAGGATGATGGGTTTACGGTCAAGACGTGGAAGATCGTGCCGAAGCACCTTGAGGGTCCGGAAGTGGAGTACCTGGCAAAAAGGAGGAAGGGTTTAAGGGGCGCAGCTGTGAAGGATGAGGCGAAGGGCCCGACCATGACGAAGGTTACGGTTAGAAAGACGGACAGTCAGGGCAATGCTTATGTTGAGCATGTTGTTGTGCCAGCGGGGCAGACTGTGGAGGGAGAGGTTATTGCGCAAACCGTGGTGACCGATCCGGCGGCAGTTGTCAACGAACCGGTTAAACGCAGACCTCCACCGCCGAAGAGGAAACTCAAGGGACCTGGAAGAGGAAGGAAGAAGAAGCTGCCTCTGCCACCAACAAGTGCACCTACAGAGGCTAATGCGGCTCTTGCTGATGGACAAGCCCCACCTCCACTGAAGATCGAAGGCTCAGCAGGTGGTGACCCTGTCAAAGTTGAAGCTACAGAGACGCCTTCGGCCGAGAACGAGGACATAGAAATGGGAGATGGCTCGCAAGCTGCATCGGATGACGAAGGTGATGATGGATCAGACGACGGTTCCGAAGAAGGCGAAATTGTGGAAGACGAGGAGCAAGATGACGAGGAAGCTGTTGCGCGTGCTCGTGAGAGCGAAAAGGAGCGCGAGAGAATGATCAGAGCGAATCAGACTTCGACGGCGCCAAATTTGCCCGCAAAGCCAGCCATTTCTGACTTTCCTATGGACACTCGGGGAGGTGATGGAAGTGATGACTATGCGAACAAAAGGAGAAGCTTAGGCAGAGATCTGGGTGGAAGCCCACTGAAGCACACATTGACTCCGAGGAGCTACTCACCAAGCGTGGCAAATCCAGACGATGAACCAGACCGGGATGAGGATGACGAGGAGCCACATAATGGTCGTCCATCGCACCGCGGCACACCGTTTACCGCTCAACAGAGAGAGTCATCCTTCGAACCACAACATCATGCCGAGATCCTGCCAAATAGTGCGGATAATGTAAATGAGGCGCATGATGAGCACGAAGGTGGTGAAGGCACTTTCCAAGATATGCTAGACGAGAACTCGCTTGACATGTTGCTGGATGGGGGAAGTCAAGATACTCAGCTTGCTCCGGATAGCGTTCCGGCATTCTCACCAAATGCTGTCCCGGAAGGTGACGAGCAAGTAACGGCTCAACAGCCACTGGATGAGCCTGAGAATTTTGAGGATCTGCTGGGTGGGTTGGAGAGTCATTTGAATGAGGCCGAAGCTGCAGCTTCGGCATCATTGCTTTCAAGGTCAAATAGTGCCGCTGATGTGCAGACTAAGGATGGCGAGGAGAAAGGTGGAGAGAACGATGGTGCACCGGGGATTGCGTCCGTAGTGAGTGTAGAAGGAGTTAATCCAGAGGAGGCGAAAGCAGGCAGTGCGGTCGCTGAAGACACACCGGTGGCATCTGAGGTCAAGGAGGATTCGGCGACACAGGAGAAGGACCAGAATGCGAAGAAAGACGAAGCAGAAGACACGACGAGCAACGAGGCTTGAAGTTGGATTATACCTAAACAATTGCTCGTGCAGCAGTTCAATTCACGAATATGAGATAATATTATGGAAAAATACACATCTGCAACCTTCCGAGTTTTCGGCTATCAAAACAGCGACCTGTCACCACTCCTCTCGCCACAAAGCAGCAAGACCTTTCCCGATTTCCATCGCCATTTGTTAACCGGTTTGCGTCTTCAAAAGACAATCTGATGAACAACTTGCGCTTGTGGTAGGGCCGGGGACGACAAAACCTCAAAGCTTGATAGCGCCAGCGTTTATCACGTTGATCCGCAATAACTTGGTAATGATGGGAGGTTAACTCTCGTGGGCGCTAAGCGGTTATCTATCTAATATTTCAATGTGTCAATTCGCGGGTTCTTTTTGTTACCGAGGAGACCTAGTTGGGGATTTAAATATCAATGAAATTGACTTTGAAATGGGCAAACCCCAAGTTCATCACCCACGAAACAATGCCATATATATTTCACCAATACATCGGTCGAGGCTCGGCGTAGCAGGGATCCAAAAAGAGCCAACACTGAATGACCGTCGGACCAGTGGGAGGAGCACATTTCCGGCATCGAACGTAGCCGCGGAGGCTGGCATGTTCACTGTGTATAATGGTGCGGGTAGAGCTGGGCCTGATCCCTCCGTAGCCTTGGTAGGTGGTCGAGAAGGAGGAGGTGATGGAGAGGCTCTGGCGGTTGGAGCCTTTGCCCCGCAGGCACTATCAAAGACCGAATCTTTGAAGACCAGTCTTGATGAATCATCAAACCGGTTGGCATGCACTAGTGCCCCAGGTGCAGCTCAAGGTAGTATACGCTCGCCGTTCGGGCCGTCAGTTAAAGCAATGTAAAAGCGCGCTATTCCAAATGCCATATTCATATTGAATACTAAGTTGATAGATTTCTTTAATGCCCGAGGGTCACAATTCGCGCATTTGGATGTCGAAGCCAAGGTTCAAAACATTCTTTCTTGCCGGTTGTCTTCGAAATGGGCCAAAGGTAGGTGTCATGGAATTTTATATGAAGGTCCCAATGCACATGCCACCTGTGCTCGAGTATCAGACCGTCACCATAGCTTGTCGCGATGTCACTCCCGTCAAACCATGATTGTGTTGCGGTGTAATTATGTCATTGGGCCCCAATATATGCTATGTGCATTTTATTTTGCAAACCCGCGCCAAACTCCATGTCGTAAATGCTCGATGCTTAATGTGCAGCAAAGCTAGTAGTATAGCGGCCGAGTGCCATGCTGCCCAAGAATGTACCACCCAGGGCCGACATAAAGTATCCGACGTTCATGGTCATAACAGCCAGCATTCTATAACAGATTAGCTCCGGTCATCGAAAAAACATACCCCATGAGGTGCGACTTACAGCAAATATCCCACACCAACAATAACCACATCCATTCCAGCTCTTGCGGAATCCGCACTCCACCTCCACGGTCTCACAACAGCCCCTCTCTTCCTGACAATCACAACCTCCTCCTCAATACCATTCTCACTTATAACCAGACTCTTAGCATCGCCCTCCACATCACCGTTTCGTATCCTGTCTGCCATCAATCCTCTACCCGCCACAGCAACATATCGCCTATTCACTTCCTCGTCAAGCCACTTCTCCTCCATCAATGCCTTTGCTGCTAACAACGAGCGGAATATGACGGCGAGGATGATGAGGAATATGCAGGTGCCGGCGTACGAGCAGGTTGATGAAGGTGTCCAGCCGAGAGAATATAGCGGTGTGGCCGTGGATGTGAAGAAGGTCATCACCATATGGCTGACTTCTGGAGAATCTGAGCCACCGCCGGACATCATGCCTCCGGACATGGTGGAGTGGTCCATTTTGGCGTGGACAATGATCGGATGTAACTTTTGTAATATCGACTATATAGTGTAAACTGTCGGCCGGTGTACTTCGTTCTTATACGACTTGATGTGAGCCAGTATTTCCTAGTCTAGTATGTCGCGGTAATGGAGTTTCTAATAACCTGCTCAGGGTCTTTGTGGTTTCGGCGCGAGTCTGAGCTTCTTTATGTCGATTGAGTACTTTCTTGAGCGCTTTTGCGACAATAAAACGTATGAGATAAGTAGAGAGAATGCGCGCGAAGAGGTCTTGGGAGTATATTGAGAGAGATATGAGAGAGTATGAGGCCCACGACAGCAAACCTACCTGCAAGCACTATCCACGAGGCGACGTCCGGACGCGATATAATGGGAGAAGGTGGTGGGGTTATGGGAATGGGAGCAAATGTGCTCAATTAGCAGCCAATAAGCGCACCACAATTGAGAATGTGGACTGAGCTTGGTTGCGAGGCTGAAGAGATCGGGAAACAAGAATGACCGAGCTTGGCGTCTACGTTCTATCAGATCTCTCCAAGCCGTCAAGCATATCCCGTGATTGATCCCAGGGTTCAGGCACATCACATGATGTTGTGCTTTCCCAAGTCGCCGCATGGGTCCTGGATCTTCGCTGTCATAAGCATCAGCCCTGGCTCAAATCGTCAACGTGCCGAACCCTGTACATTACATACTGTACGCATGTTCAAACGTCCCTCCCCACCTCGTGCTGGCCCTCTACGTCGCTTCATCTCGCGAGTTCATCGGGTTAAGGCTGGATTGCGTGTTGCTGTGCGACTTTATGTAGTTGGATGGCTCTGTTTTCTCTCTGCTTCTTTCCCCTTCTCTTCCGCGACATCGACGGCTGATTTTTACCATCTGTTTGCATTCGAAGCGCGTGCTGAGAAATTCCCGGCCAAGCTCATTTGAGTCTTGGCTATGACGTCTCCATTTCCCCAAGTTCGGGGTCTAAATTCTATCCACTCCCGCAAAGTGAATATGATGATTGGCCAGCACTGAGAAATTGTGGCCAAGGGGCGCTTGGAAGGATTGCTGATCAGATCCAGGGAGTCGTGGGAGCTAACGCCTGGATCGGCTCGGCATTCCCTTAGTGTGGACATGGATGAAGTCTCGCCCATGTCGCGACTCGTGAGCCGGATAGTGCATCTGCTACACGGAAGAGGCTGAGCACAACCAAGCCGATGGAGAAACGGTGCAGAAAACGCGGTGGACGAGTGGAATCGATGATCGGAGAGACGCGGTCTTGGTATACTTCCAGGAAAAGGATACACGCCAGTGTGTACGTTAGTGGAGTGTCAGGTCATGTTTGACAGCTGTGAGTGCCTGAAAGCGGACACCACAGCACCACCACCATCCATATCTATTACGGTATCGTACCCCGTACAACGTACACCCTCCACAGCACAGTTTAACTTTCGTAATTTTACCACAAGCCTCGATCGTCGTGCTCTACTCCGTAGGCCAGAGGTTAAGTCCAGACCATATCGCGATATGGCGAGATCGTGACGTGCGGTGGAGGAAGGAAGTTTGAGGACTACGTAAGAAGCGCTCAATCAGGCACTCGTGAAAAAGTATTCCACATGATGAACCGCATGTGTTTCATGTAGCAGTGCCGCCCCATGCTTCCATGCTCTCATCGCATCCAATTTCCTCCTGTATCCTGCATCTGGCTGCCACTGATGTCTCGTTTCGGCTGAGAATGTGGTAAGCCTTTGTTAAGCGACACGGCCCAGAATGATGTCCGTCCTTCCTGCGCCGTCTCTCCCAGCTCCCAGCATGCCGCGTACTCGTCTACTTCGCCAAGACTGTCTGTCAATCACCCACGCCTTCCGAAGCGACCACTTACGAAGTACCTCACCTGATTCCCGCAGCCTTCCTCTGTCGCAGTACAAATCGTGGGCTAACCAACTGGGACTATGATGTCAAGCAAATGTGAAATCCACTCTTGTTGTTGCATGCGGGAATGCCATGGCAACAGGGCCCCTTGGCTCCTCACAAAACACGCTTTTGTGCCTAAAATACTGCCTGTCCCTGCCAAGGCCTTATACCCTGTAGATTTCATGGACATTGGGGCTCCCACCATCGAATTGCCCAATCGAGCCCAAACAGAACGCGCTCAGTAATGCAAGCCAGCTTCTTTATAAGAACCCATTCCTCCGCTTCTTGTCCCATCTCACATCACACACAAACTCTCAATCTACAACATCAACCACTATCAACCTTCTCGGTCTACCTCTCGTTCTTCATCAAGAATATCAACACTCGTTGCGAAATACCCAACAATCTTTCAAGATGCAGATCAAGAATCTTGCCTCCCTCGCCGCCGTTGTTGGCCTCGCTGCCGCTCAGTCCATCACTGAGGTACTCGCCCAGAACAGCGCTTCCCTCTCCACCTTGACCAGTAAGTTTGCGGCCATATGATCTCAACTCCACTTGAAATCCATCGACTCACAATTGCATCCAGCTCTCCTCGAGGGTCAGCCAGAGATCGTTGACGCCCTCAGCAAGGCCGAGAACATCACTATCCTCGCCCCATCCAACGATGCTTTCGTCAAGTGGATGCAGGTTGCTGGTAACGCCGATGCCGCCAAGCAGGCCGATGTTGTCGCAGCTCTCCTCCAGTACCACGTCCTGGATGCTCGCGTTGAGTCCACCGACTTCACCGAGACTGCTGCCTTCGTCCCAACTCTCTTGACCAATGAGACCTACACCACCGTCGAGGGTGGACAGGTTGTTGGGGGTATCGCCAAGGATGGCGGTGTCTCCATCTTCTCCGGCCTCAAGAAGGAGTCCAAGGTCAGCACTGCTGATGTCAAGTTCGACGGTGGTGTTGTCCACGTCATCGACACCGTCTTGACCATCCCAGGCTCGATCGCCGATGCTGCCGCCGCCAACAACTTGACCTCCCTAGTTGAGGCTCTTACCGCCGCTAAGCTCGTCGACACCGTCCTCAGTCTTGACACCGCCACCGTCTTCGCCCCAACTAACAAGGCTTTCGAGAAAATTGCTGATGTTGCCGCCAACCTCACCACCGAGAAGCTCGCCTCCGTCCTCACATACCACGTTGTCAACGGTACCGCCGCGTACTCCAGTGGTCTTAAGAACGGTGATGTCCCAACCGTCAACGGCCAGTCCGTCACTATTGAGGTCAACGACGGAGCCGTCAAGGTCAACGACGCCAAAGTCGTTGTCGCCGACGTCTTGGTTTCCAACGGTGTTGTCCACGTCATTGATTCGGTTCTCCTTCCAAAGGCCGATGATGAGGTTACCCCATCCGGAACCGCTGCTCCATCTGGAACTGTTCCAACCTCTGGAACTGGCTCTGCTCCAACCTCTGCCTTCACGGGTGCCGCTACCCGCCCAACTGGTGTCATGGCTGCAGGCGTCCTCGGTGCCGCCGCCGTCATGGCCATGGCCATGTAAAGTGTCTTCGTCACGCGGAACAGTTTTCTGTCTTTCGGTTATTCTTTAAGATGCATTGCGGTAATTAGCGATTGGTTGCGAATGGATAAAGGGGTAATGGTCGGGGGAGCACGGTGTATAATAGCGCGAGTGTCTGAAGGGAAATGGTCGATGAGCTGCATTGAGATCCCACAAGGAGTATAATAGCCTTCTTCATTTGTACAACAGACTGAATGAAGCATACTTCCGGTACTTAATAAAAATGCTTCTTAATATAATATGTGACTGTAGATAGTAAGAGATCTGATAAATGACCGTAGATTGTCGTTCGCATGGGACTTCCCGAGCGACAGCTGTTCGAAAAGGTGGAGGGCCATTGTGGCACGCAATAAAAGCAGCTCGCGATGCTTCCAGCTCTACCAACTTCGACCGAATCCTGATGCCTCGCCGTGCGCCGGAGAATCGATCGAAAGGTAAAAGGTCATACGGCAAGGATGACTGTCGGAAGCTCATCATCAGTTTGGAGGGACTTCCAACAATTGTTCGCAATTTGGTGTTTTTCGGTACGCGTCCGCTAATGAAAAGACACAACCGTTCCGGCGGTACGTCTTCTCAAGGATTTCGTTCTCGCTGGAACTTGAAATAATTGCATTTGCGTGGTGTGCTGCAACACAGGATAAAACGGGTGATGAGGGTGTCAAAGGAGGAAGAGCGCTGCCAAGGCTGACATTTCACCTCTATCCGATAAGCGCCCGGATACGCATTCGGTGACAGCGCTTGTTCGGCTCGACACTAGCGGAATTCACCTTTACAATAGCCATGGAAACAGGTTTGATGTTTTTCGACTGTTGTGATGGATTCAATATAGTCTCATGCCTAAGATTACATTGGAAGAAAAAAGGGCAGCAAGAATAGGCGTCACATGTCTGCGCTGCAATTCAGTGCAAGCGGCCAAAAGAGATGTCTCTAACCCGTCGTCATGTCCTTGATAACGCGCAGCAGTTGTGTCGAATCCCACATACCTGCAATATAGCTTCGACAGTCTTCAGAACAAAATCGATTAACAGCGAAGTCCTTAATGGGATTGTTCAATTGCATCATCTCACGTGTGCTACCTCCATTGGGAAATTTGGCTGTTGTGGTGTTGAGCACGCCGCCTTGTGCCTCAGATTGCGTGATTGTTGCCTCGGATTTGCACTTTGCCTCTTTGAGTGAAGTGAAAATGGCGTGCGATTTTGCTTCGAGGGTTTGGTGCTCGATTGAGGAATAAGAAAACAATTAAGAGTATTTTGCAGTGTATTGCTGTTGCAAATGACAGCGAGTAAAGAACGAGAGGTGTGGGAGTTCGTCATCTGCCGGCCGCACGAATGTTGAGCATAAAAAATTGAGCGGTTAAACACCTTTCACCCACTATGAATGTGAAGTAGATGGAACCCAAAAATTAAAATATCAGACCCATCAGCTCATTACAAAGCGACAGCTTTTGTACGAGAGCTCTCCAAATATTTCGTTCTGAGCGCAACGGGAAAGTGCTGTTGTTTAATAAAGCTGACCCCTGTCGGCGAGAATGCGAGCGTCGAAGACGCCATACTTGCCCCATATTGGTAATCTTCCACGAGAGCAGATCGATTAAACACTGTGGTGGCTTGACGTCTCTCATTCTCTCTGCCGGACAACGGGACTTACGGACATCGGATGCCTTTCTCCTCCCCTCCTCATATCCTCCGTCTGCTATGAAGTTGTTCCATTACCTTCATCCATATTATTCAGCAGTGAATTCGTCAGCTTAAGATCCTTGCTTGTATTTATCTCATCCTCCTTGAGATACCCATATGAGCTGGCTGTTGTCATCATTATCTCGTCAATACTCCCTTGAAGCCAGTAACCACTATCGCATACCTCCATTACTCTCTCGCTATTCCGACTGCTGAGCTCCTCGCCTGAGCCATCAACTCATACCTTACCTTCTCATAACGCCATCATACAACACAATGTCTTCTCCTCGAGACAACTCAGACGCCGAATCCGGCTACTACTCCGGCTCCTCCTCCACAGCCTCTCTCCCACAAATCACCTTCACCAAGCCCCAACTAAAGCACATCAACGCCTCTCTATCAAAACTCTCACCCGTCGAGATCCTCCGCTGGGCCAAGCTCACACTACCATCTCTTTACCAAACCACCGCCTTCGGCCTTTCTGGACTCGTCACCATTGACCTTCTCTCAAAGCTCGCTTCTGAAGATCCAACAAGTCCACCAATCGATTTGGTCTTCTACGACACCTTATACCACTTTGAAGAAACGTTGGACTTGGTCGAGAGGGTGACGGCGAGATATCCGAATATCAAGCTGCACATCTACAAGCCGCAAAGTCTCGACTCAGCGAAAGAGTTTGAGGTGAAGTACGGCGAGCAACTGTGGGAATCGAACGACGATTTATACGACTGGGTTGCGAAGGTCGAGCCCGCCGAGCGCGCATATGCCGAGCTAAAGGTTGCCGCCGTTCTTACAGGCAGAAGGAGGAGTCAAGGCGACAAGCGGGCGGATATCGGTGTTGTGGAGGTTGACGACAAAGGATTGGTGAAGGTGAACCCGTTGTGGAACTGGTCGTTCAAGCAGGTGCAGGACTATATTAAGGAGAACGACGTACCGTATAATGCTTTGCTGGATAAGGGATATAAGTCTGTAGGTGACTGGCACTCGACGCAGCCTGTTGCTCAGGGGGAAGATGAGAGAGCTGGGAGATGGAAGGGAAAGGACAAGACGGAGTGCGGAATCCATAACACGCGCTCCAAGTATGCCATATATTTGGAGGAGATGGAGAGAAAGCAGAAGGTCGAGGAGGTCGCTGCTGGATTTGAAGCCGTCCAGATTGAGGTTTAGAGAGGAAGTGAAGACTCGTGAGGAAAAGTAAGATGTTACCGGCGCTTAGGAGCGGTTTTGGTGTTTCCGGCGTTTCGCTAGCCACTGAGCAGCAGACTTGACGATAGTTTGGCGATGATAGACGAACACGATGATGAAGAACGCATAATGAACAAGATATCAGCAGTTGCGGTGTTACGCCAATGATGATTACAAAACGTAACAACTTCTGAAGCCCCTCATTGCCACGTGATATCAGAAGCTCAAATAAAGCTTGGTGGTATGTTGTTAGCTTTTTGCTAGCGTCATTCGATAATTGCTTTGCCTAGGCGTGCCAATTATAGAGCTTAGCTGAATCGGGACTTTCGGGGGCTCCCGAACCCGAAAAGGCCGCCAGTTCAGCCCAACCAATGATTGTGGTTCGCACAAAAGCTTGGCAGACTGATTATGCAAGCTCGCCCTGATCCGCGCACCCAAAACATCCAGCGCAAGTTTTAGCGCCTTTAGTGCACATCTTGGTCCCTGACCCCGCTATCTCGAGGTTACGCAGCGAACCACGTTAAGGCTGAGCGCTCACCCCTCTCACTTGGGCGTAAACACGTTCCCACTTCGCGACTTCGAAACATTGAACGACGCGATTCTTCCCCGCCGTAGCCGAACACCGCATCCTGTAATACTACTAAGCAGGTCTTTATATACTGAAATCCTAGAGAGTTTCTAGCTTCGTACTACCAAAATAAACATGTCTGAAGCACCAAGTATGCCGCTGCAAGCGACTCGCGGCCCACGTCCTGTCCTCGATGGCAGCATGCGGGGGCGCAGCTATCTCGAGGAACATGCACAGTACCGTCCTCAATCAGTTTCCGATAGCCACCTTGGAATCGATTCCATTGTTGAATCTGGCTCTATTCCTCCATCTCCAGCAAAGCAATTCGTCCCGTACACCGGCGTCCCAACTCAGCGCAATGCTCCCTCCCCAACGATCGTCGACAACAGCATCTCTCACAGCCTGTCACATACGAACTGTCAACCAGCGCTTGGAACCACCTCCAACCGTGTCGTCGCAACACTCTTCTACAAGAGCAAGAGTCGTAGCATCCACACTCAGAGCCCACCAAGCATAAGCAGAAGCTCGTCACCAAACAGAATCGCGCCAGACGATGCTCCACCAAAGGGCGCACCAACAACCAACCCAGACAGCTTTCCATTAGAGCCAGAGCCAGCCGATGAGAGTGAGCCATTAGACCATCTTTACGGCAGTTTCATCTCGCCACTATGCCTCACCTCTTTCCTGGCACTCCTCAGCTCCCTGCCATTACCAAAGGGCTACACTCACATCACCTCGTCTCACCGCTGTCTCGACGTTCCAGTGGCCGATCATGCTCGCGTCGTCGAGATGACCTTCTCGCCAGCACCAGACCCAGCATACATCACCCTGGATGATCTCCGCAAGCATGAACTGTTGTACAACTTTGAGCGCGAGTGGAACGTTGATGTTGTTCTTCAGTACGACACCCCACAGCGCAGATACCCACGCTTAGTGGTCTTCGACATGGACTCTACTCTCATTCGCCAAGAGGTCATCGATTTGATCGCAGCATCTATTGGCGTCGAAGCCGAGGTCTCTGCTATCACGGAGCGTGCTATGCAGGGAGAGCTCGACTTTGAGGCTTCGTTGCGTGCTCGTGCCAAGTTGTTGAAGGGTGTCGATGCCAACATCTTCCAGGAGCTTAAGAGCGTTTTGGATGTTACCACTGGTGTCCCACAATTGCTCAAGGTCTTCCAGCGCATTGGTGTCAAGACTGCTGTTCTGTCGGGCGGTTTCATCCCACTTACATCTCATCTTGCACAAACGCTCAAGATAGACTACGCTTTTGCTAACACTCTTACCGCCGAGGGCGGCCAGCTCACTGGTGATTTGACTGGCACCATCGTCGATGCGAAGCAGAAGGCATGGCACTTGCTGGATATTGCTAAGAAGGAGGGCGTCAGTGTTGATCAGATTGTTGCCGTTGGTGACGGTGCGAACGATTTATTGATGATGGCTGAGGCTGGTCTTGGTGTTGCATGGAACGCAAAACCAAGGGTGCAGATGGAGGCTAAGGCAAGACTTAACGGGGAGAGCATGCTGGATCTGCTGTACCTCTTTGGCTTCACTGCAGAGGAGGTCACTGAGCTCTCAAAGTAAGCATCGTGCATGCGTAAGACGGCTGAAGATTTCAGGAGACCGCAAATTCAGGCATACCGGCACGGAGGGGCGAAGGTTCTGATTTCTGTTAACTCACAGATTCCCGAACGGACATGTCCCTTACCATGAAGGCGTGGTAGGGGACATGTCCGTCCAGCAATGTGTGGTTGACAGACACATGCCCCCGACTCATGTGTTTGTGAGTTTGGATGGCATACTAGATGCAAGATAGGGCGGAGCAGGATCGATATATTCCACTTCTGCCTTTATAGCTCAATGATTATACCCCTCATATGTTTAAACACGAGTTATTATTCATCAACGCTTTGTCTAGTCCGTTTTTGCAAGAAACAGTTTCCGTGCTTTTAACTTCTACGAAGCGCGTTGGCGTGACACGAGATGCCATTTTGGCAACTTTTTCAAGTCCTTTTCATGCCTAATTTTTCTCTCGCCTCGAAAACGAAAGAGGCGGACGCCACAGGTGTTGACTGGCCAGTCTTACAGCTTGGATCTTGATATTGGTAAACGAGAAGGCGCTTCGTAAGATTAGGGAGGTCTGCAAAGCAAAAGAACAGGCCGCTCAGTGTGTCAATCCACTTGCGAGTATGTTCAAGTGGACGCTGCTAACCGGGTTGGAAGTGTATCATATGATGTGTATCACCAAGGACACTCTTTCCCTAGGTTAAATAGCTATAGAAGTTACCTTCGGCCCCTAAGCTGCCCAAGTCTTCTTCCCGAAAGTTCACCCACCAGCATGGGCAACGCACTAATAACCCAATACACCCATGGAGACCCCGAAGAGCCATGGGACCAACACATGACTGTGTTTCCAAGCCCGCTTGGCCCGCCTCAATCAAGATCCCGACATCGGTGGCAGAAGGTGTCGTCGCCGCTATCCATGGAACCAAGTCTTTCGATATTGAGAATAGTTACTCCAAGACGGAAAGTCGTGGACGGGTTGGCGAGACAATTAGAGGCCTGGCCTGATCACAGAGAGGAAAAAAACGGGATTATAATCGTTATATCAATTGGGTGAACAAGGTCGTGGGAACGGGGATGGAGACGTGGGGAGAGATTGATAATGAGGACCTTGCGGATGCGGAGGCTGTGGATAATATTCTGTTACAGGAGTTTATAATCCAACTGTTCAATAAAGGGGTAGAAGGTTACCAAGTTGTGACGTATAGAATACCTGGCTAACGGTGTACAGGCTTGGCGACATAGAGTCTATATTGTGGCCATGCATCATATCAAGCATCAATTAGATGGGGCGGAGGGTGGTATGCTTAAATCCGCGGGTGCGTGGGAACAGCTCAAAACTATGCATGGCGAGGAACAAGCTGACTTTGTCTGGTCTTGTATGATTCCATTTCCTCTCATGGGAAGTCAGAAGTTAACCGGTTTATGACAGAGGTGCAACGCAAAGGGCTTGAGGATATGCGGTGAGCACCAGTAACAGGCTTCTTGAAACAGCAGAGCCGACGAGTTTGGTAGGGCGGGACTTTGATGATTTAAGTAACCGAAGTATGAATTTATAAATTGTATTTATGTGCTCATCGAGATTCGGCGAAAGATCGGTGTATATCTCCAGCCGGCCAAGAAGACTTCACATGCTCAATGAAGACTGTGTTGACCGCCACCAGTCGACTTAAAGCTCTCCCATACCGATCGGTTGGCGATTCCTCTGCACTTAGGTCGTCGGCCAGGACTCGACGTATGTTAAAGTCGACAGCGAACATTGCTCCGTGAGCTGCTCTCTCAAGCGCGGCAGCCAGAAGCTGCGCGAGCCCATCATGAAGGCGCCGACAACCTCAGGCGGCCCATAACCCTGCTCATACGCAGGCAGCGTCCTTCGCGCCACGCCTTTCTTCCTCCTCCTCTTCAGCCACTACTTATGCTGGGTATAATCGTCGTCGTTCTTTACATCTTTTCATTCGGCTCGTACTCAAGCGGCAACTCCATGCCCACTCTTCTTGCGGTGAGCTTGACTCTCTCCTCCTCCTCCATGGACATTCCTGGGTTGTATCTCTCCAACAAGGTGGCGTACATTCTCTGCGCCTTAATGTACAACAAGTACTCCTGAGCCTTATGCATGCCAGTCTTCTTATCGTTCACAATGGCATCTCTGATACGGAGTTTAAGCGGAGACGACTTGAGGCCACGAGCTGGGAGCTCGCGCAAGAATGAGCGATAGAGTGTGATGAGCTGGCGCGGTGGAACGGTAGCAGACATTGTGACAGTGGTGTGGGAGTTGCCGGATGAGGGATGTGAAAGTTTATCGCTATCGACCCTGCTAACTGGGCTTGCAGAGTGGCGTTTCGAGATGTGTATATATTGATGGTCTAGATGGCAGCTGATGGGTTGTCGTCAGGTCGGTGATTTCGAGATAACTTTTGGGCCCACCCGGCAAAACCTCGGTGACGTGCCGTGGTCGGCTGAAATAATTGGACGCCAGGGTCGCGAGGCTGAGACTGTTGCATGCTTCTAGAACGAGAACTAAAAACCTCAACACCAGTAAGGATCATACAGTGCATTTCGGCCTAATTACGCCTGCAAGACGATATGAAGCCCTCTATATCGCGGCAGAGGCTCGGCGCGAGCGCAAACGGCGTGTTCGGCAGATTCGTCTGCAAACAGGCCGCCGATGGATTAGCAGCGATACCCTCAGGGACGAGAGGACTGAGAGTTAGGCGCACCCTCGCGCCCAAAGTCGATGCGCCTATTGCAGGAACAAGCACAGATAGTCAGGATACGGAAACATCGAGACCATCTCAAGCGCCGAAATCGGTACACGAAACTGTCTCCTGGGACGAGATCCAAGCAAAGATAGCAGCGAATACGCCAGCTGCACGAATAAGCCTCAAAAAGACCGTCGAAGACCGACCGAAGCCGCCATCAAAGATACCGAAACACGTTAAACCAGCTGGAAGGCAATCCATACGGCCGCCCCATCAATATGCAAACACCTTCTCGGACGAAGGCCCTAGAGGCCCCGCACCGAAAGATCGCGACTACATGAACATCTCGTCTGCAGCACTATCCCAGCACTGGGATTCGCTACCACCCACACCGGAGCAGCTCGAACATGCATCGACTTTCTTCCGGAAGAAGCCGTGCAGGCCCTTCATCTGGTCTGCGCCTAAATTTGCAACCATGGCGCGCGGCTCGGCACCGGAGGTGTGCTTCTTGGGTAGATCGAACGTCGGCAAGAGTTCACTGCTCAACGCATTGTTGGGAGGCGGCTACGCCAACGTCAGTTCCAAACCTGGACGCACGAAGATGATGAATGCATTCGAGGTGGGCAATAACGCGAACCCCGAGAAAAACTTAGTCGTGCTAGATATGCCTGGTTATGGAAAAGGAGGACACGCGGAATGGGGCAAGGAAATCCTGAAGTATTTGGGAAAGAGAAGGACACTGAGACGCGCATATGTCTTGATTGACAGCGAGGTGGGTCTGAAGGATAGCGACAGGCAGTTGCTGGCCATCTTCAGGAAGGAAGAGATACCTCATCAAATTGTGCTGAGCAAGGTGGATAAACTACTTTTCCAGAAGAAGAATCGCAAGCCAAGTGAGGGTGCTCTAAACAGCAGGCTGCAAGTCCTGAGCCAGGTCTTCGACGCCGTGAGGAGGGAAACTCAAACCGGAACCGAAGGCTTTGAGGACTTGAGAGGCGCCTTCGGAGAAATTTTGGCGAGTTCTAGTGAGCGTCCATTCGGCCAGGTCCTCGGGATTGAAGAGGTCAGACACTCTATGCTCGCAGCGGCAGGATTGGAATTGGGCACGGAGCGGAAGAAGATTAAAGAGACGGTAGTTGTGCCATTCGAGGAGGTGGCTTGGAAGCCCGAGGTTTGAGCGGTGTCATGCGACCAACGAGCAAGAGTGCTTAACCGGTTTTCACAACACATGTGTAACAGTATGTAGAACCATCATTATACCCTTCTCTTTTTGACCAGTATCCACTTTCGAATCTTCCGCTGGTCGCATCCACAAATACCCCACGAATGGGCCATATAGTGCGCTTGAACTATGCCCAGAAGGTTTCGCTAAGCCAAGATCATGATGGTGCGGTGCGGTGCATGAAACGAGCGAGAATCCTTGCACCACCACCCTCGCTGGCCTCGTGTTTGAACTTCGAGCAGTCCCCAAACTGGTTTGTTTCCTGCAGATCTACATACCTTCTCAAGATTATCCTCCAATCAGAGATGTCGGTAGGTTCAGGATACCACATCCGCGCGGTGAAGAATGTCACTTCATGCTTTCCTGCAGCCACCACAATCACGCTTCTAATCCGACCCCTCCATCGCTAGCATCCGAAGATCTTGCGACCCGAAGTTTGTTCATGAGATAGACAGCGACGCCGTTGCAGCATGTCGACGACGATTACTGGAGTTGTTGAGAAGGAAAAGGGCCGGCTCAATCATGGACGCCATTTCCACGGAGAGCCGCCAAGTCGAGAAGGTCAAAGGTCGACGATAGGATGGGATGGCAGCATAAGCCTCGAGTAGACGACGCTCGACAATCCCATTCAAAATGGCCTGCTACCAACAAGTTAGCAGCCATCTTTCCTCCCACACTACACCATAAGTAGCAGCTGCATAGCATCATTATTAACTTCACATGGCTCTAGCGCTGCGCCTCAATTTTCGATTGGCATAGTCAGACGACAACGACCACCACCGTTACAGGGCATCCTTGCTTGGCTCTACCAACCCAGTGGTTCACCGGCCCTTCTTATGTTCACCAGCACAAGGTGTCTCCAATTCAACCAGGGCGGCTACACCAAGCTCCCATCTATATTGTCTGATTACCCTGGGGTTATGGAACAAAACAGCAGAGCCAGGCAACATGGCAGTATTCGAGCAAAGAAAGCCGCCGCATGTCGAGGCCGTCGCACCGGAAGCCTTGCAAAGAAAAGGTGTCGACGACAACCACTTGACCGGTGCTTCTGCTCTTACCGTCAAGCAGTCCATTATCCCAATCGTCCTCGTCACTACACTCTTCTTCCTTTGGGGCTTCGCATATGGCCTTCTCGATACGCTCAACGCCAAATTTCAGGTAGCGCTTCATATCTCCGCCGGTGAGGCAGGGGGTTTACAGGGCGCATATTTCGGTGCTTATTTTATCGGCCCTCTCACCTACTCTGGCTATGTCGTAAGGCGATTTGGTTACCGCTGGACATTCATTCTCGGTCTCTGCATCTACGGCATTGGCGCTCTCATGCTCTGGCCCTCTGCCGTCAAGCGTTCCTTCGCCGGTTTCTGCGTTTCACTCTCCATCGTGGGAAGTGGCCTTTCCACCCTGGAAGCAGCTGCCAATCCTTTCATCGCCACTTGCGGTCCCCCTCGCCTCTCCGAATTCCGTCTTGAAATCTCGCAGGCGTTCCAGGCGGTTGGTTCCGTTATGGCGCCACTGCTCGCCGCGCGCGTCTTCTTCGACTCTGAAAACCCCAACGACCTGGACAACGTGCAATGGACATACCTCGGCGTAGCAGTCTTCGTCTTCCTCCTCGCCGTAGTCTTCTACTTTGCACCTTTGCCAGAAGTGACAGACGCCGACATGCGCCTCCAAGCAGAAGAGAGTGCTGGCCTAACCGGCTACGCAGATAAGCCAATGCGCAAGCAATACAAGCTGATGTTTGGTGTATTGGCACAATTCTGCTATGTCGGCGCCCAAGTCGGCGTTGCTGCGAACTTCATTAAATATGCCGTCGAGTCAGCTCACGTCTCAGAGTCGGTTGGGTCGGACAGATATGCTATTGGGCAAGGAGTCTTTGCCATTGGTAGATTTGCCGCGGCAGGCTTGATGATGATTTTCAAGCCCCGCCTCATCCTGCTCGGGTCCCTGATAGGAGTACTCATCTTCATCGCCTTGTCTATGGGCTTCAAGGGCGAGACTGGTGTTGCCATGTTGACTTTAGTTTTGTTCTTCGAGTCGTGCGTCTTCCCACTCATCTTCACCCTTGCCATCCGCGGCCTTGGCCGCCACACAAAGAGAGGCTCCTCATGGATCGTTGCCTCCATTTGTGGTGGCGCTTTCTTCCCAGCTATGACGGGCTTGTTGGCAGACAGGAGCGGATACCATATTGCCATGGCTGTGCCAATGATTGGTTTCGTGGTATCGGCCGCATTTCCGATCTACCTCAATCTCTTCTGCAGGAAGGAGTTGGACGGCTTCCGTAAGACGAAGATAGGATATGTCGATGCGGAGGGCAATGTCATTGGAGAAAGAGGACCAACTGGAGAGGAGAGAGCGCAGGATCTTAACGGCGAGGAGTTGGGGAGACAGTCGAGTGGTCTCGACACGAAGACGGGCGGATTGGCGACGCACGCAGAAGATGCCGATGTGATCAGTCAGAGGTACAATGGTTAGGAGGACGTTTAACGATTTGTGTTTCTTTAGTAGCGTTTTATGGACGAATGCATGCGATTATACCGTCGTCATGTTAATGTTACAGTGACTGAATGACATCAAACAAGACAAAACGACGCGGATCGAAGCTGTATCAGAGGCAGTACAAATGGTACCGTGTTGCTTCGAATTCTAGGTTGAATATAAACCTATAAGGCACCCATAATGCTTCTCCTGCAGCCTAACAAGGCGTGCAACGACAAGGTCGAGTGTGCGATATTAAGGCAAAACATTGATTCGTCGAGTCGCGGTGTCATCCTGAACGCCCGCAATGCCGCCCAAACGCCGTGCCCAACTCCTATCTATCCATTTCCGCATATCTTCACGTTTTCAATTTGACTCCGCACCTACTTTAACTCTTCACAAAGCCTTCGAAGTCATCTGTGCCTTCCTCACAAGCTCCTCGTCAACAGCCTCTCCCTTTCTCCTCTGTTTCAGTACATTCTCGATGAAGCTCTCGCCAGCCTTGTACGAACTTCTAACCAGAGGTCCTGAAGCGCAGTACAAGAAGCCGAGCTCCAGAGCTCTCTCACGCCACATGTCGAATGCCGCAGGAGTGATATACTCCTCAACCTTCATGTGTCTCTTAGTCGGCCTCATGTACTGTCCGAATGTGACGACGTCAACGTTGGCGGCACGCAACTGCTTCATAGCGTCCCAGAGCTGCTCCTCGGTCTCACCCAAGCCAAGCATGATAGAGGTCTTCGTGATAAGGGATGGGACCTCGGCCTTCGCTCTCGCGAGCACATTCAAAGATTGCTGAAAGGTCGCACGACGGTCTCGGACGAAAGGAGTGAGAGCTTCAACGGTCTCGACGTTGTGGGCGTAGACATCCAATCCCGAGCGTGCAACGATAGCAGCATGATCAAGGTTGCCTCCGAAATCTCCAGTTAACGCCTCAACCAGAATCTCTCTTCCACCATTCTCCTTGGATTTCGACTTGATCTTTGAGATCGTCTCTGCGAAGTGAGCAGCACCTCCATCCGGCAAATCATCACGGTCGACAGATGTGAGAACGACATATCCGAGACCCCAGCGCTTGAGTGCCTCAGCTGTATTCTCCGGCTCATGTGGATCCAGTGGCATGACGCCCTCCCACTTGCCCTTCGCATTCTTTGCCGTCTTGACCGAGCAGAAACGACATCCCCTGGTACAGGTGTCTCCCATCAACATAATCGTGGCCGTTGCGCTCGCCTTATCATTTCCGCCCCAGCACTCTCCAATATTCGGACATTTCGCTTCTTCGCACACAGTGTGCAGACCTAATCCTCTCAAATCCGCTTTAATCGACTTGAAGCCTGCACTCGTCTTGGGCGATGGGATGTTCGTCTTCAGCCACGATGGCAGACGTGTGATCTCCTTCTTTCCGACCATAGCTGTTCGTGGACGAAGCTCAAGTGCTTCTTCAGGAGTTATCAATTTCTCAATACCGATGAAGTCTGTAAGTGATGGCACATCGCCATCTTTGAAATAGCTCGGGCGCGTTTTTGGTGCTGTGGTTGTGCTGGGGTTCGCATCTTCTGCTGGAGTGGCGAAGCCGCGGACTGCGAAACGAGGTGCGATGAAGGACTTCGACGCATTGCGAATTGGTTGGGCGTTTAAGCAGCGGAATCTGGTGGCTGTGGACGCCATATTGTACTATACACAAAGTGAAATTGGGTATACGGTTATGGAGAGTAATGGGAAAAGAGAAGGATTAGAGTTGAGTTATCAAGCAGGGCGGTGATTGGGAATTGTTGACCAGGCTGAGGAATCATAATCGGCGCTAGGCTGATTGTCATGGATGGGGTCGGCCTTGGACCTCCGCATTTCAGTTGTGCTTAAGATCACGTGGCTATCTGACCGCGGCTATCGGGGGCTTAGGCCATTTTTGTTGTGTCCAGCAGAAAAGTAAGATTTGCGAGACAGATCTGGTATTCAGCTGAAGATAGCAGCAGCCATGGAAGGCAGTCTCCAGATACAAACGAGCTAAGCGCTAAAACCATGCTAAAAACGAAAACAATGTCAGTCCCAACCCTCCATAATCAAAGCTAGCACTCCGAATTGTGATGCATATGTCCATCTTCCGGGAAGCTAGACAGATTTCTGCACTTCGAGCTTACGCACTTAAGCGACTGGGCTCCATGGCATTGCAACCAAGATTCTGGACTTCATGGTCTGGATCAATGGCACAGTCTGCACGAGTTAGTATTTGTACCTAATGCCCAAGTATGATACGCACCTTGTGAACAGTGTCTCCCCATCCCTCAACTCCCCAGCTCTTCTCGCGTCTCTGCTTTCTCTCCTCCAAGGATGCGAACTGCCAGAGGTGGTGAACAGTGTTGAGATTACCGATCTGCACAAACCATGCTCCCACGCCCTCCATGACCTCACGGCGGGCCTTGAGACCCTTGCGCCAATGGGTCTCCCACTCGAGAAGGTTCCCTGGGTGGAGGGTATACGAGCGAAGCTCGAAGACGCCGCCAAGCGCGCGTGGTGGAGAGGTTGGCCAGAAGGAGAACTCCTGCATCAATGAGACTCTCTTCTGTGTAATGAGCTTCTTGAGCTTCTTATCGAAATCCACGAACTTTGGGTTGTTGGAAATGGTGTTAAGGGACTGGTGGTATCCATCGTACTTCCGGTACTCCCAGATGTGGACTTAAATGTTAGCTTCTGACTGGTCGTCCGAACTTGCGGAATTGACTTACTGAAAGTTTCGTTGTCGCCAACCTCTGTGCGCCAGCTGCCAACTAAATGAACCTTGTTGTCTGGATCGGCGGCTACCTTTGGATACCAGCCGCCAACCAACTCAACGTACTCGTCGACACAATCTGGCTTGACATGGTGGAAGACGATGGAGTGGACGTATTTACCGCGAGCGAGAACCTGAGAGAATGACTGCTCAATCTCCTGGTCCATCTGACGTCCCTCCTTGGTGCCGTAGATCAAAGACGAAAGTTTGCCAGTTGGCTTGCCATCATCTGGAACGGGATTTGAAGCAGTACTCAGTGAGCCTAGTCCTAAGGTGTTAGAAAGAGTGCCCGCATCGCTCGCAATTGGAGCGGTGGGAGCTTCAGAAGTGAAATGACTAGAGGAATAATCGGAGGCATCTGGCCAAGAAGATTGAACGGTAGAGGAAATCCCGACGGTGGCAGGGCCGGTGGCAGACTGACTTGGAGCGACAGGTTTTGGCTTCGCGTCTTCAGCCAGCTTCGCGCGGAAAGCCTTTTGCTTCTTGTTGAATGCGGCGACGCCGTCTGGCGTAACATCGGCGAGGGATGGGCTTCTGGAGAGGGATGAGGTTGTCGCGAAGGTGCGGAGAGTGGTGCTGCTGGTGATAAGAGCTCTAGAGCTCTGGGCGATACGCAGTAACGACATCGTGCTGGTTCCGAAAGATGGTAGAGATCCTGGGATGAAACAGACAAGACGAAGAGGCAGTTCTGCGCGGGATTGCAGCTGCTCTAAGAGCTTGGAAATGAAGCTGAGATAGCTTTTCGAAAGACGCGCACGTAAAGAAGCAGCGCCAAAGGGTGACCAGAGTGCAGTGGTAAGGACGAAAGAGTCTGGCTGACGGTACTGAGGTCGTGAGGTAGGGACAATTCAGTAAGGATGAGGGGAATGCGGACGCGTGAATGGAAGTTGGAGAAGTTAACAATCGAGGCACAGGATTGGATGGTTTGATCTGCGAGCTTCAGTACAGTTTAGGCGCAGCTTGGACCGCTGTGCGCCTGGATACCCCGCGAAAGTGACCAAAGTGACGAGGTTGCAGCTCGCCAAACTGCACTCGGCTTGCCAAGAAGGGACTGAGCACTGAGTGACGCCTAGCCAAACACCTGACAGCCAAGACAGCCAAGACGGCCGTGCTAAAAGGCGGAGAAGTGCGGCCGCCAGCCTTCCGAGTGTGGAATACGCAATTACTATTTATCCGTCCTCATCCACCCGGCTACGAGTATGGTGGATCGTGATACTTGAAGTTCTTGCCTAATACCCAAGGCATATTTATTCACAACTTTACAACCGCATCCCGAGCTCCCAGTCCAGCTCCACGACATTACTAGCTCCAGATCACTCTCCCACACCAAGACCCCTCCACTTCACAGACCTCTGTACAAAATGTCTTTCTTCGGCTTCAAGAAGTTCCCAGCGCCAGTCGGTATGTCAATTGCCCTACCCGCCGTAATGGTTGCGCCGCCTCGAAGCCATCATACATCTTCTGCACCTGCTTGCCCTCTCTACAGATCGCCTTGTTCTCTGCGACGCGCTAAACCTTGGTCTTGGTTTGTGCTTATACTGACATGTCAACAGCTAAGCCAATGGCCCCATTTTACGTTGCCGGTACGATCCCAATAACGACATGATGACAGGAAGGATTGTCAGGGACGGCATATATGCATAAGCGCAAACATTGACAGGAATCCACAGGCATTGTCGTCCTCTACGGAGTCTCCCAGTTCGCTTCCGTTTTGGCTCATAGTAAACAACCCTGAAAGAATGGCCTTCATACTTCGATCTAACATACAACAGCCGATGAGTTTGCCAACGACCCGCGCAACACCTTCGTCGCCAAGAAGCCAGCTGCTGCTGAGACCCACTAGATTCTAGACGTGGAAGAGGGCTGTATATGATAAAGGAGGAGGAATAGACACGTAGGAAAGGTGCATTAGTCACAATCTGTACTACACCCAGACTTTATCAGAGAACGGACATTTGGACACTCATATGTACTTGAAAGTGCTACCACTCGCCCCTCTTATGTACTGCATCCATATGTTCGTCACAAGAACTTCTCAGGCTTACTAGCCACTAACCGTCTGAGCACCTCAATCTGCCTCCTCACGTGTCTCAACCTCTGATCCTCATTGCAATCCTCATCCTTTCTTCTTAGCCCTTCTCCATATATCACTGTCCTATCCTCGACCACCTCGCCAGGAAATACTTCGCAATACGGCCCTATTCTGCAAAACTTCCCAATCACGACACCTGGATGGATATGTGCATTAACATCCACCACAGTGCCCTCTCCTATCGACACTCCTTCAATTGTTGCTCCAACCTCGACTATCACGGAGTCGCCAAGTATGACGGAGCCCTGGTCTTTTTGGTGAGATAGCAGGCCGATTGAGGCGCGCTCTGATATTATGCAGGTTTGCCCAATTGTGATGCTCCCATTTGTCGAAAGGAGTTTGGAGCGAGGGTGGATGACAGTATATGATTTGAGGGTTATTGGGTGAGTGCCGACTAGGGACGCAGCATCGGACAGCGTAATTGAAGATGAGAGGTTAAGTGGAGGCTTCGGTGCGGTGGAAACAGCCATGCGACGAGCGCTTGACATAATGAGGTTGGATTTGAGGGCTGGAGGATGAAATGCGGTTGGGTGCAGTAGATATAGTCGATGTGCCGCAGATGATATTTGGCGGTTGACAGATAGGCGGGTGGTGTGTGTCGTAGAGTTGTGGTTGATTGTAATGATTCGTGGGGACTGGCGGGTCAAGGTTTCGAGGAACCTTGAGGATTGTTCTAAAGCTCTTACCTGGGCGAACAGGGCGCCATGAAGACGCTGATGCGAAATAACGAGAGGCCAAATAGAGGAAGTCGACAGAAATTGAAACTATTAGACAGCGGGAGTCACTTACCTTTTATCGATCAACTGTTTTAGAATTTATGAAGCGTAGTTGTGTACGGCGGCTGCGACCTCGCGTTTGGTTGAGTGCGGAGAACGCCGCAAGCGCGGCAACCAATCAATGGCTCGATAATCAATGGTTCGGAATATCGATGATGCCAAATCCAACTCCGACATTTTGAACATACCTCACGCGCCCGCCACACCACCTCAACTCCTACAACGTTATCACGCAGTCGAGAGCAACATCTTATCCACAATGTTGTCGCGGACTTCAGTATCGCCGGCGGTGACCAACATCGCAGCTCGCGCTCTGCCAGCAGTCGCAGGAGCTCGCGTTGCCACAGCGGCACTTACACAGACTAGAGGACTCGCAACAGTCCAAGATGCGCCACCAAAGAAGAGAGTTTACGGAGGACTGAAGGATCAGGACCGTATCTTCCAAAACCTCTACGGACACCACGGAGCGGACCTTGCGAGCGCAAAGAAGTACGGAGATTGGCACAAGACCAAGGAGATCATCCAGAAGGGAGACGACTGGGTAAGCTAGCCTCGAAGAAAGTGATTAATTGGGCCATCGACTAACGAAATGCAGATCATTTCTGAGATCAAGGCATCCGGACTGAGAGGACGTGGAGGAGCTGGTTTCCCATCTGGACTGAAGTGGTCTTTCATGAATACCAAGGGCTGGGAGAAGGATAACAAGCCAAGATACTTGGTAGTCAACGCTGATGAAGGAGAGCCAGGAACCTGCAAGGACAGGGAAATCATGCGCAAGGACCCACACAAACTGATTGAGGGATGTTTGGTGGCCGGACGTGCCATGAACTGCACAGCAGCATATATCTACATCCGTGGCGAGTTCTACCACGAGGCCACTGTCCTCCAGCGCGCCATCCAGGAGGCATACAAGGACGGGCTTATTGGCAAGAACGCCTGCGACTCCGGTTACGACTTTGACGTTTACGTTCACAGAGGAATGGGAGCATACATTTGCGGGGAGGAGACCTCTTTGATCGAGTCTCTCGAGGGTAAGCCCGGGAAGCCACGTCTTAAGCCGCCGTTCCCAGCATCCGTCGGACTTTTCGGATGCCCATCCACTGTCGCCAACGTCGAGACTGTCGCTGTCGCACCAACCATCTGCAGAAGAGGAGGCGACTGGTTCTCCAGCTTCGGCCGCGAGCGTAACGCTGGTACCAAGTTGTTCTGTATCTCCGGACACGTCAACAACCCATGCACAGTCGAGGAGGAGATGTCCATCCCACTCCGCGAGCTTATCGACAAGCACTGCGGTGGTGTTCGTGGTGGATGGGACAACCTCAAGGCCGTCATTCCAGGAGGATCTTCCACCCCAATTCTTCCAAAGGATATCTGTGACGATGTGCTCATGGACTTCGACGCCCTGAAGGACGCCCAGTCCGGTCTCGGTACCGCAGCCGTCATCGTCATGGACAAGTCCACCGATGTCGTCCGCGCGATCTCACGCCTTTCTCACTTCTACCGCCACGAGTCTTGCGGACAGTGCACACCATGTCGTGAGGGATCCAAGTGGACCGAGCAGATCATGAAGCGTTTCGAGACGGGCCAGGCCCGTGAGCGTGAGATCGATATGCTCCAGGAGTTGACCAAGCAGGTTGAGGGACACACCATCTGCGCTTTGGGTGAGGCTTTCGCATGGCCAATTCAGGGTCTCATCAGACATTTCAGACCAGAGCTGGAGGCACGTATGCAGAAGTTCGCAGCGGAGAATGGAGGCGCAGCATTAGCTGGTGGATGGCCAGCGGATACCAAGGACAAGGGCAAGTTGGTTGCTCCAGGACAATAAATAGCGATTGTTTTGAGAGCGGCGCGCAGTGTAAATATGGACTTTTGAGGAGTCAAAATCATTGTATTGATCGCTCACTTGGCGTTTTAATTTCTTTGCATTGGGTTGTAGACAGATGATGGTAGCGAAGAACGAAAATGATACACCTATTCACGTCTCCGTCTCTGGTGTTCTGTTCCGCAGTCTCTTCCTCTACCTGCCATCCACATGCATAAATCAACACCATCATAATCGTTCTCTCCCCGCGACGAAGCCGATACTGTCAGTCGTGGCCATGGGTCAATTCATCACACTCACGATGCAGGCGGAGAGGTCGCGGCGGTGAACTTGGACCTATTACAATATTTACCCAAGGCTCGATTTAATCATGTACGTCCTATAATACAATACCAAGGTCAACTTAAGCGGTGGTAACCGACCACTTGTAAGTGGCCTCGCTAATCTTCACCGTGGCAGAGGCGCCGGAGGCGGCCATATAATTGAATGTTGTGAAAATAACACGGCGCTGAGAGCGCAAAGCGGTCGCCGGAGCCGGCGAACACATGTTTAAGATACAGTTTTGGAATTATTTCCACGTTATGATGATAATTGTGTGCAGAAAGAAGACGAAACTCGGCAGGAGCGGGGATTTTGTAGGTGTTATCATCGTATGTACCAGCAGCTGGTGGAATCCAGCACCTGCTTGAAACGCCAAATCCGGGGCCAGAAACGCCAGAATCCTTGGGACACACCAAAACGGCGGTGCCGAGATGCGCTTTTACGTCAACTATATACAATTTGAGAACAATTACCACCGCAGATTCCCATAGTCACATTGGCAAAATAGGGGCAGGTGACACAAGTTTGGATGATTTGCGTGAATTCGTCAAGTCTAACTTTTCCTCTAATCTACGCTTACTTGCTTTTCATAATCATATCACATGGTATCCTTCCTAAACGCGCGCCTGCCTATAACCAAAGGCTTAGTTTGGCTTAGCAATCTCGGCTCTAACAGCCTGGGACTTACCAGCCTCTCTGGCAACAATAACGACGGACAAATCAGCCTTGACCTCAACGCTGATCTCAACCTCAGCACCAGCCGAAACGCCCTTAACGGCGAGCTCAGCAAGGACCTTTCCGACCTTGTGGACGCGCTCGCGGATCTCCTCATCCTCCTCATCGGACTCCTCCTCAGAGTCGTCAGAGTCGGCATCGGCAACCTTGGCGCCGTTGGACTTTGGCTTTGGCTCTGGCTTGGTGACCTTGATGTGGGATGCACCCTCAATGATCTTGACCAAACAGTCACCGCCGGCCTTTGGTGCGGCGATCTTGACAACGCGACGGACCGGGGCACCGGTGTCGGCCTTGACAATTGGGGTGAAGACACCACGGGTCTCGTCGTCGGTGATGGCGAGAACACCGATGGAGTTGGAGATGTGCTTGAGGGTGGTGACGGCTGGATGGGAGATCTGGGAAAGGTCCTCGGCATCGAAGAGCTCAATGAGCGAGGCCTGGAGAGCGGCACCACGGGCGGCGAGCTCAGATGGGTTGATGGCGGTGGCGGAGGTGGATGGAGCGAGAACCTCGGTGGTGTCTGGGAAGATCATGCGCATGTTGTTGGCGATCTTTGGAATGTGGGAGGTTCCTCCGGTGAGGATGACCTGGTCGATGTCGAGGACATCAAGACCGGCCTTCTTGACGGTCTGCTCGACCATGCGGTTGAAGCCGTCAAAGACCTTGCGTCCGACGGTCTCGAAGCGGAGACGGTTGATGGTGGAGGAGAAATCGGCTCCCTCAGCAAGGGACTCAATAGCGAAAGCGGAGTTGGTACCGATGGAGAGGGCCTTCTTGCAGGCCTCGGCCTCGGCCTTGAGCTTCGCGTATGGGCGGGCCTCAACTCTTGGATCGGTGGTGTTCCACTTGATGAACTCCTTGGCAAAGTAGTCCATCAAGACCTGGTCGAGGTGGCATCCGGCGAAGTCGTAGTCGTGGGAGGTCGCAAGAATGGTGTAGATTCCTCCTCTCGATGCGACAATGGCGATGTCAGAACGGGTTCCTCCAAAGTCGGCGACAACAACAGTCTTGTCGGTGACCTCGGCATCTGGGCGGCCATCGTATGCGAGGAGAGCAGCGAGTGGCTCAGTAATCAACTGAAGGACCTCAATGCCGGCCTTCTTGGCAGACTCCTTAAGAGAAGCACACTGCTTATCAGAGAAGTTGGTTGGGACGGTGATAACGGCGGAATCGACTGTGCTTCCGATGAAGTCGGAGGCGGAGAGAGCGAGCCTCTTGATAAGACGGGCAGCGGCGTCCTCGATGGTAACGGTAGATGGCTCACCCTCCTCCTTATCCTGGATAGTGAGAGCAACGGCGTTGTCAACCTCCTTTGGATGTGCGGATGCGTGGCAGTGGGTTGGATCTATGTTCTTGAACTCCTGGCCGATAAAGTCTCTAAAGTATGCGACGGTGTTGTCCTTGTTGCGGACGAGCTGTGCCTTGGCCTGGTTACCAACGTACTCCTCACCATCGACGTACGAGATGATAGATGGGATCTGACGATCTGAAGATGAATTAGCTAAAAATCGCTTGATTTTAAAAATCGCGCTATATACCTCCATCCTCGTTGGCGATAACCTCTGCCTTGCCCTCCTCAGTGACATGTGCAATAGAGGAGTTGGAGTTTCCAAAGGAAATACCAATGACATGGCGGGATGGCTCCTGGTAGTCGGAAGAGTCGGCCATTTCGATATGTATATGTGAGATCTGGGGGGCTGGATGTAGAGAGGGGTTTCGTCTCTAAATCGTGGTCAAGAATCTGGATCCCTCAGGTACTCGCCGCTGCTACTATTGATGTCGATCCTGGAGAAATTATTTCGTTAGCGCTCCGCTTTCTGTCAGCCTACCCGCGAGGCTGAGCGACAACGGCCGGACGTCACAGTCTGCAATAACTCGAGCGCAATAGCTCTTTATTAGGACAATTTATCTCAAGATGGCTTCTACGACGTTTGTGATTCCTGGTGAGGAGCTGGCGCAAGAATCGTTGCCGTCCCACCCATCCTTGGCTATCAAGATCGGCCCAGGATTGAGACATATCCCTCCAAACGTTATCACCCCAGTTGTCGCGGGGCAGCTTTGCACAGACGCCAGAAAGAACGCCATATGGGTTGAATACAATGGGGCCAGGGTATGTATTACATGCTATGCTGGGTAATAGCTCCATGCTAATTCTGGACCAGTATATTCCAGCCGTCGGTGATTTGGTGATCGCCATAATCCACCACTCCTCCGTCGACACCTACCACGCCAGCATCAGCGACTACACTCCATACGCATCTCTCCCACAGCTTTCCTTCGAAGGTGCAACAAAGAAGAATCGCCCACAGCTTGTCCAAGGCTCGATAGTATACGCCCGTGTCTCGCTGGCGAACAAGCACATGGATCCAGAGTTGGAGTGTGTATCCTCCTCAACAGGAAAGGCTGAAGGATTGGGACCATTGTCAGGCGGCATGCTCTACGATGTGTCGTTAGGATTGGCAAGAAGATTGATGATGTCGAAGCCGGCTGAGCAGGGCAAGGTTGTTGTTCTTGAGGAGCTTGGTGAAGCTGGTGTTGCTTTCGAGATTGCGGTTGGAAGAAATGGCAAGGTCTGGGTTGACAGCAAGAAAGTCAAGACAACATTGGCTATTGGGAAGATTCTGAGGGAGACCGACGAGAAGAACCTGACCGTGGACGAGCAAAGGAAGCTTGTCAAGAAGATCGCAAGGGAGTTGTAAAATTTCCAGGACAGTATTTTGAGAGTATCCGGCGTTCAAGGCGGCATGTGGGAATATATCACTGGCGTTATTGTTGGACGAAACATGGCCGAATTCATGCTTTTCATACCAAGAGGCAAGAAAAGTACCCGCGTAGTAGCGGAACCGGCTGCAATGTATGAACATCATAAGCACCTGTTTCGCATCTTCTCCTCATTTGGCACTTTCGTCATCCATTTTGTTCTCGCTCCATGGTCGTGAAGCATGCAACTGCAATGCCATAAACCTCGAGGATGGCCAACCTGTTTTCCTTTGCAGACATACTCTTGGATCTCCTCGGTCCATCCATTGGCAAACCTATATTCAAGGGCAGGTATCGACAAGCAAGTTCTATGGTGACATTGCAAAGGTCATTTCGTCTAAACAAACGTCCTCAGGAGCCCTCGAATCTCTTTATTAGAAGTGGAACACGGTGAAACGGTGAGACCGCTCAATATCAACTAAACATCAAGCGGCCGTGAGAGATTGACGGGGCTCGCGTTCGCCGCCCTAACAGAAACCGGTTAGTCTGAACACACTAGCAAATGTCATATATACTTCCGTCGCATTACCTGTCGAGTTGGTGGGGCCAACTTCCATTCCACTCCCATTCGGACTTGTGTAGGCCTGCACGGTGTAGCCGGATGTCAAAGCAACGAGCCCAAACGCCAGCACAACGACAAGTCCAGGTGTGGTCCCAATCAAAATATTCGCCTAGTGGACTCTTTTCACGTCGTTGCTCGCCTGAATGCGCCGATGAAAACAGTATTCGTAAAAAATGACACGGGGATTGCGGCGCCGTCATATAAAGATGTGCGCATCCCTACTCCGTCTGCGGTGGAAGGAAGTGTGTTAATGAACCCCCTCGTCGCGTGTTACATGAGAGAGAGGCGCAATTACAATGGGCATGTTTGAGAGCTTGGACGCTCCATATCCTCGGCAGTCGATGGACGTGGAGCAGTTGGTGAGACCCAAGGTCGAATCTTCCTCTCACAACACACCAGCGCTTCTTGTTCTCGGATTCTCTAATAGAATTAATTCAGGATGTGTGTTAACCAGTTCTGCGCAACGGTTTTCGAGGTCAGTGAACTTGCAAGGTGAGCGCCCTTCATGTTCCCCGGCGAACCACCCTCATCATAAGAGGAACGAAGGGAACGAGATGGGGTTTCCCCCGGGTACTAGCGAGTGGGTGTTTTTCTTTCTTTCGCAATTGCACCTTGTTTGTTGTGGCTCAACGGCTTTGTGTTATCATCATGGTATTATTCATAGCTACCACCACCGGTCTCTCTATCTTCCACGTTTGTTTAGCTGGGAGTGCTGCCTCTAGTGTCACATCCTGTCTCATCTACCATAACACCATAATCCGACCCCCATGTATACCGTCAGAGATGAAAGAAAAACCTAGAGCTACTTGGTACGCAAACCCAGCTCACGATCTAAGCGTGGGAAAACCACAAGCCGGTCGCAGCTTAAGGGAACGCATCCATAACGTCCGGTCCGTTGACGATGATGAGATTCGTCTTGCCATCGCCTCTCATAGTCTCATGTCCCTGCGACCACTTGCGGGAAATAAGAGCATCTCTAGAAGAGTCCGGGAACATATACTTCTGGAAGAGAGCATCACCACCCCTAGCATACGCCACGATATCGCTCAGCGTGCTAGAGTACAGCCCAAAGAAGTGGTCCGCATTCCTCAGCGACTCATATTCCACAATCGCCTTACCATCAAAGCTCATGCGATCAATCTCGTCCAGCGTCTCTTGGTCGTCGGCAAGCAGGGAATACTTATCATGGACCTGCAATCCCATCTCCCGAATCTTATTGGAAAGCTCTTCCGTCTTCTGCTTGTCGCCACAGGAGATATAGACATCAGAGATGATGTTCGAGGCGTCGCTGGTATGACTGTACACGTCCTGCAGCTGCTTCAGGTTCTCGAGGTAGACGCGAGTCTGCATCTCGCTGTTGCCGAAGTGGTTGGGCCAGTCGTTTTCACCGCGGTAATGGATTGCTACGACTGAGCCCTTTGCAGCAGCGTTGAGCTTCTCGGAGATCTTTGCCCCATAGCTCAGCTTGGTTGGGTTGTACCGCAGCGCTTGGAAGAGATCGTTCTTGATGGCCGGCTCTTGAGCAGCGGTGTAGTTCCACGCCACGAAAGGGTCACCGAAGACAAGACGCATCGGGTTCTGCGAAGAAATTTCTGGGGAATTGGTAGTGTCCGAGCCGTTGTAGACTGAGGAGGCGGCCAAGTCGCGGAAACTGTTGCCGTAGTAGTTCTCGTCGAGGTAGTCGCGCTTCTCCATTGTGACGGTTGTGAGACCTTCGACGGAAGACGGGCCGGAGTACACGAGGCTCTTCATTTGGGGACACATGGAGGCCATGCTTGTTTGGAAGCCTTCGACGTCGAAGAAGTCGGAGGCGGCCTGCTCGTTGGGGTACTCCAAGAGATCGCCTTCCGAGCGAATGGCGATGGGCGCGATCTTGAAGATGTTAGCGGGTTGTCAAGGCGTGAGAAGCAGGGAGTTACTATAAACATACAATGATGCCTGCACCAGCAGAGATGGCTAAGCGTGTACACGCCTGCAATCTGTTGCGAGCATTATTCAAGCCGCCTCTGAGCGCAGCCTCCGATGGACCAGCGCCATTGTGACAGTGAAGGTACAACCCGTCAGTCCACTTAGTGTTCGAGCAGAGAGCTTGCAAGCCTGAGCTTGGGTTCGTTTGGTATTTGGTCACTTTGTGGTGGTTGCCGACCACTTCTTGCTTCGCTCCCTGGCTGCTAAAGAGCGCAGTCATTCCCAAAATGGTAATGACCGACAACCCAATTGCTCTAACCAGCCTGCCGCTCATGCGTGGGCGATGGCTTTGACCGGCCTCATTATTGTTGAAGAACATGTTTAGATGTTGCGAACGGCAGGCGCACCTTTCAGGGATTGGGCCTTGTAGAGGGCAGAGAAGAGGTTCGCGAGCACTGACTGTTTCCTTATTGTGTTCCTCGCATTCCTTACTCTACTACGTCATTCGTTTTCATCAGGTAGCGGAGTCGTGAGCGCATGAATTCATCGTACCATAGGTAGGTTGTGTTTGGGCGGAACGTGGTTAACAGGTTGCCAAAATTCCCGGCGTCCCTGAACTGATAACCCCGGCGCTGTCAAATATGGGAATTCAAGGAGCTGTGTCGACGAGTTCTACGATTCGTACTGGTAGACTAGATATCCTACGAGACGGCCACACATGTCAGCAATTAGCTCTGCTCAGCTCTTCTAGCATTCAGTTCAACGCCACGAAGAGTTAACGACCTTCAAAGACCCATTCAAAGAACGCGGCCCTTGGCGGGAGAAGAGCGAGGTTGACAAGTGGAATGTTTTCAAAGACTAGGTTTTTTAAAGACTAGGTAACATTGTAATGAAACCTACCTTGGCTCGTTCAATTGCGGACAGGGTCAAGTTGAGATACTAAAGATGGCGGTGTTTGGTCATGGAGCATCGTGCACCCTCGCCTCACCCCGTTGGTGGCCCAGAGCTTGGCTTCAACCTTCACTCTTCAGATAGAGAATCCACGTAAGGAACCCACTTGTGAGTAAGGCCTGAAGAGTGCCGACTCCGATCAATGGAAGGAACCCGAATTCTCCGCCTGTTATCAGCCTCACGGCATGTGACTGAGAATGATATTTGTACTTCATTGCTTGTACTTCATTGCTTGTCCTTCATTGATCGTCCTTCATTGCTTGTCCTTCGTTGCTTGTCCTTCGTTGCTTGTCCTTCGTTGCTTGTCCTCCATAAAACGAGTAGTATGATGACAAAAATACGACAGCCTTGTGCTCGTAGCCTTCTACGGATCCTTCCAAGGTAATCAACCGGCGGCTGGTCTTTGACCGGCGATTAGATTAGATGGAGCGTCGAATGCTCGGGTTTTTGTGTCCACTCCAGTGGGAGCAAATGAATCGGACTCTTCACTCCGTAACGGCAGTCCTCATGAAATTGAAACTGAGCTGAAGCTGCGACGGCGACGGTGCTCCAGATATCTCCACGAGGCCACGACACGATGACTTTGAGGGTTCGCATTCACATGCACTGGAAACATCAAGAGATAGGTAGGTTGCTAGATATGTATGATATGTATCGAACACTTCGAACTGCTCTGTCAGGTGGGAGTCAAGAGTAGTAGATACGGAACGCATGCTTTGTCTCACGTCCAACAGACAAACAGCCTAATGAAAGGCCGTTCACATCGTGGCTCCGCGACTGAGCGCGCGAGGCCGGTGATGATCAGACGGTTGGGTAAGAAGAAGAGAGTCAAGAGTGCCCTCCGAAGATATTGTCGACCGTGTGGATCTCGCTTATGTCAGCCCGGGCGCTACCGCTAAGCTCAGAGAAATCGTCACAAAACTCCAGAAGCTCCCTCCCCACACAACCGTTTCCCACCATACCTCTTCTGCACAACAGACACAGTTCCATCACCATATATATCATGGAGTCCCTCAGTGAAACTCAATGGGATGTGGTGATTGAAGGTACAGGACTGCAACAGTCACTATTGGCACTGTGAGTGCCTCAAGCACAGCAAGGTCCCAATGTCCAATAGACTGACACTGCCCAAGAGCTTTGTCGAGGTCGGACAAAAAGATCCTGCACCTTGATCAGAGTGAGTACTATGGTGGCTCGGAAGCTGCTTTCAGTTTAAACGAAGCCGAGGAGTGGGCAAAGAAGTTAGCTGGTAAGATTCTCCATTGCGCGTCTTCTTTTCACCACTAACATCTATCAGAAAAGCCTTCTCGCCCATTTTCCCATGTTTCCTTCTCTAAGCCAGAGTCCTCTGGCGACGCAAAGGTGTCGCCATCCCGCGCATACACCCTCACTTTATCCCCGCAAATCATCTACTCCAAGTCGAAACTCCTCAGCCAGCTTGTCTCGTCACAAGTGTACAGACAACTCGAGTTTCAAGCAGTGGGGAACTGGTGGATCTGTGGAGATGTCTCCGACCAGCAAAAACTTAATGCTGGAAAGTTCAAGCGATTGCCCAATGGTCGTGAGGATATCTTCTCAGATAGAAGCATCGATGTTAGGGCGAAGCGTGGGCTCATGAAGTTCTTGAAGTTCGTGATAGACTTTGAGAGCCAATCGGACATCTGGAAGCAGCATGCGGGTTCATCGCTATCGAGCTTTCTCGCTTCGCAGTTCCAGCTGCCAGAGGCCTTGCAGAAGTTCCTCATGGCATTGACGTTGTCGCTCGATAAGCCCATCGATATCACTGTCAGCTACGCCCTACCTCGCATCGCAAGGCATCTTACATCCATTGGTGTCTTCGGTCCTGGCTTCGGGGCGGTCGTCCCGAAATGGGGCGGCTGCGCTGAGATAGCTCAGGTGGCTTGTCGAGCCGGAGCTGTTGGTGGAGCTGTTTACGTCCTGGGAACAGGCGTCGCCAATGTCCAGTCTGAAGCTGTTGAGCTCGCTTTGACGAACGGAGAGAATGTCAAGTCTGCATATTATGTGTCTGGACAGGACCTGCGCCAGTCAGAGGATGACCATGGCCCAGCAGTTTCAAGAGGCATAACTGTTGTGTCTGATAGCTTGTCAAAGTTCTTTGAGACCACAGTTGAGGGTGCGCCAATGGGTGCCGTTGCAGTGGTCTCATTCCCTGCTGGCAGCCTTGTAGTTGACGACAAACCTTCGACATACCCGGTTTATGTCATGGCTCATTCGGCAGAGACTGGTGAATGTCCTCAGAATCAATGTACGTTGTCCTTCTTTTCATACTATTTACACTCCAAAGCATTCAATGATGAACAAACTTCAAAACTTATCTACATTGTCTGATACCCCTTGAAGACAATTTGATCTATACTTTCTGAACGAATGCCTTTTATTATACTCTCAACTATACTTCTTTCGAAGCAGGTACTAATGAACCATTAGGTGTGCTCTATGCCAGCACAACGACTGTCGACGAGCCGAAAAGGCGGATCGAGACAGCAGTCTCCCAACTGCTCGAGAACATTGTCGCTCAGTCGACTGAGACAGATGGCATTGCTCAGGAGAAGGTCGAAATCCTGTTCGAGCTCTACTATGAACAGAGCCAGGACTCGGCCGAAAGCATAATCACGGAAACTTCCTGTACTCTTCCCTCCTCTTCCCGGGACCTCGCCTTTGATGATTCCATGTTGGACAATGTCGGAGATGCTTGGCGCCATGTCATGAAGAAGGTCGAGACGGAGGAGTCGAAGCTGGCAGCTCCATACATGGTGTTCAAGTCGCGAGAGCACTTTGATGAAGACGATGATGAATGAACAAGATACCCTCAATAGCTAGCGCAAGATGGGCTGCAAGCCTCAATGAATACCATGAATATATGCCTTACATATATACCTCTACATGATTATCTATCCTCGTCATATCTTTCGCCTCGATCGAAGAAGTTGGTGTCGTTCCGTGAAATCGCAGCTGCACGGGGCCGGGGTGTCTCCAAAGCTGTTGTGGCCGCACAGCGAATCAGCAACCAGGATTTAGCGCTCAGATCCCATCCATGTCAACTCCAACTCGATTCACGATCTTCATGCACACAATTGGATGTTCTCCCATGGTCACTTTACACTCTTTGGGATGAACGCGCTGAGATGGGTTCTTCAGGATGGCCCAGCTGCTTGGCTGCTATTCCACCACATTTGGCGAGAGCTTTTCTAAGTGATTTCATTCCTCCCTCGTTTGTCATTAGCTGTTCTCTTATGGCCGTTCAGCCCATTATTCCGCGCCTGCATCAGTTGTGAGGCAGTTCATCCAGGTCCCTTGTACCCAAGATCTCTACCTTCCAGGGTCCATACTTCAATCCTATATTGATGTGCCCAGCCAATGTGCTACCCGCCAACACCCCTCCATCCAGAGCTCTGCATCGCTTCTTCCCCCGCATTGGTTCGCTGAGCAAAGTAACGACCACCAGCGCAATTGGTGAGTTGCAGCAGCTGTCGCTCGCACTCCTGACTAGTCAGATCGTGATCACTGCAGCCGCCGAGTCTACTGTGTACTAGTTGCTGATACACCATGCGGTGTGACAAGGGCTGATGGCAAAATCCATCAACTTATCCTGAGCACGACTCCGCAAACCTTCTCCCCGTCTGGTTTCTCAAACTCTATACTGTTGCTATTTCCATAATCTGTCGTCTTTGACTTTTGTCTTTCGCCATAGACGCCTGTGAGAGAGCTGGTATTTATCTGGGCTGGGAGTTTACTCGTAGTACCCAACGGCCAATAGTTCTAAGGTTGGCAGCGTGGAGGTGGCCAGCAGAGGACCGAGGCGCATTTGGGCGACCGCTCTTGAAACGACGAGAGAGTCACGGGCAACAAAGCTGAGCGCAACAAGGCGTCATAGAGAACCGAGCTTTAGAAAGGCGCAGCGCGAAAGCGCTTCGAAATTGTAATACGAAATCGAAACACACCAAATACCATGAGGCGTATATCAGAAACAGCCCACGAGCTGGCGGCACGCGTCAATATACCTACAACACCAACCAGCCCGCCGGGACAAATAGAGGCCAATACGGTTGACCCATTCAAAGATTCCGGCAAATACGCATTAGGATGGACGTATTTCTGCATCATCCTGGTCTTTCTCATATCTGCGACGAGAGTGTACCACTGGTGGACGGACAAATTACGACAAGCGCTGTACAAGGAGCACCGAGAAGCAAATGCGATAGCGTACTCGCCAGATGAGGACTACGGATATGGACCTGGGAACATGATTACAGGCAATACGGTGGACCAGCTGTTTCCGAGAGAGCAAACGCAGGAGAAGAGCTCGGATGAGAGCAGGTATCAGAGCACGGCGAGCAGTTTAAGCTTTATCAACGATACTTTGGCACTGTTTAGATGGATATTTTACAGGCCCATCCCGGAGATACGGTACTACAAGAAGAGACGCCTCAGCTTCCCATCCTTGGCAGTCGTTTCCGTCCTAGCAATCGCCCTGGCATTTGTGAGCCTTTACTGCTTCCTACCTCAACCGCTCTACTGGCAAAGCATGGCCTTCGGCTCGCCTCCCCTCGCCATCAGAGCCGGAATGCTTGCCGTAGCAATGACACCTTGGATCGTAGCCATGAGCATGAAAGCCAACCTGGTGTCTATGCTAACCGGCATTTCCCACGAGCGCCTCAACGTCTTCCACAGATGGGGTGGCTACCTCTGTCTCTTCCTCTCCCTTGTCCACGCCGTGCCTTTCTACATGCATAAGGAGCGTGATCCACCGGGGTACGCACAATTCAAGCTGCTCTTCCCCAACAGCAGTGGGTATACCTTCGGCACCGGGATAGCATGTCTCGTGCCCCTCGGTTGGCTATGCATCGGCTCCTTACCTATCTTAAGGACATGGGCTTACGAGTCATTCGTGATGCTGCACATCCCAGTCGCGATTGCCTATGTCGGCCTCCTTTTCTGGCACTGCCGCAACTTTCTCACCTCCTGGCACTACCTCTACGCCACAGTCGGCATCTGGGCCCTCAGCTACTTCCTGCGCCTCTTCAACCTCAGCTACCTGCGTCCGGGTCGGATGGCCTGGCTGATCGGGGACGAAGCCGGGGTCACATTAATGGCAGAGAACGCCATCAAAGTAACAATTCCGACACAGATGAAGTGGAAACCTGGACAATTCGTCTACCTGCGCATGCCAGGGATAAGCTTCTTTGATAACCATCCGTTTACGATTGCATCGCTTTGCAGTGAGGATTTTCCGTCGGATTATGGGGAGGATTATCGGGATGCGACGTTGGTGTTTAGACCGTTTGGGGGGTTTACGAGGAAGGTGCTGGAGACGGCGACGGAGAAGGGGCCGTTCAAGACGTATAGGGCGTATCTTGATGGGCCGTATGGGGGGATGCAGAGGGAGTTGGCGGCTTTTGAGACAGTTATCCTCTTTGCGGGTGGGAGTGGTATTACAGCCATCGTCTCGCAGTTATTGAATCTGATCAAGAGGATGAGGGATGGGAAGGCGGTCACCCGCAACGTCCAGGTCGTGTGGGCGCTTAAGCGCCTGGAAGCAATGGATTGGTTCCGTGAAGAGCTGCGTATCTGTCGAGAGTTTGCGCCTCCAGGTACCGTGACGTGCCAATTTTTCGTTACAGCTGCGGTTAGGCAGTCCACGATCCAGGCAAGGATGCAGGCACATAACGAGCGGGCGCCGAGGCCGATAAGTAATATCTTCCATGACAAGTTAGATGGTTTTGTGGCGGGTGTGGCGAGCAAGAGAAACTCGGCGTTTATAAGAGATGAGGCACAGGGTGATGCGGAGAGGGAAAGGGAATTGAGGGAGGAGGACCAGGATGCGATTACCTTCTTACCTCGTGCTAAGCACTTACAACCAAGACTTATGCCTCCGCCGCCTGGTCGGAGATTCGAAAGTTCGCCCACAGATGCAGGAGTCGCAAGGAAAGCCAGCCTAAGAGTCTTAGAAGGAAAGGCAAGAAGCACGGAAGGCAGTGAACCCGACAACGACCACTCCACCACAACCAACTACCTCTCACCCCCCACAGCCAAAAGCTCCTCACGAAGAGAGTTCCACTTCCCACCCCCCTCACCCCGGCACGACGCACCACAGTTCCAATTCGCGCCCAACTCACCAAACCGCAACTCATTTATCTCACAGGGCAAGTCGCCGCAGGCGCCTACCTTCCCACCGCCACCCAATGCACCACAGCCCGCTCATATAAGAGGAAAGTCGCACGACTTACATATAGATATACCTAAGACGGAACCGAGCCAAGCAGCAAATTTCGACTTCGGCTTCCCGAGCACACCTACCGATTTCCAAAAGAACCTCATGCGGTTTGCTTTTATCAAACCACATCTGAAGAAGGAGGGTTGGAGTACTGAATACGGAAGACCGGATCTGGCTTACATGCTTAAGGAGTGGGCCGCAGGTGGTGAGGATGGGAGGGGGATTTTGGGAAGGAGGACGTGTGTTTTTGTGTGTGGGCCGCCGGCGATGAGAATTAATGTTGCGAATGCGGTTGCGGGACTACAGGAGGGGGTTTGGGGGGATGGGGGGAGGGACGAGGTGTTTTTGCATACGGAGAATTATGCTATTTAGTGCACTGTCTATGTGTAAGCAGAGCGAACTGAGATACCAACCCGTTTATACTAGTTATATTATTCAGTACTTAATCTTCTTCGGAAAGTCCTCAAAGCGCCTATTACCTCTAAAGTTCAATGACGATATGTAATGAGACAGATTATTAGGGATTCTTTCTGCTATGCTGTATTAATCCTATATGTGGGATGAATAACTCCTTCGCTTGAATACTCCTAGTAAGCACCGCGCCACATCGCCTCTTTCTTTTCCATTGAGACTTACAGCCCGAAACCAATCATCTCAACTCCTCCAAACTCCCCTTCTCCCTGACAACACCATTCCCACCCGACCGTTGCCCATCCATCCCACTAATGTCATGTCTCTGCTTATCTAAACCCCCATCACTAACACCCACGGCATTAACCATCTTCGCCACCGGCCCATCCCTCTGCTCCCCAGTCTGATTCCCCACAATCCCATTCCCCTGGCTTCTCCTCTCGTTCTCAACATTCTCCCTATATCCCTGACCATGGCCATCAAGATCCACATATTCAACATGCTCATCGGCTCCTCCGCCAGCACCAACCATTCGCTTCTTCTCGCCCTGAGCATTCTCCCAGCCTGAGAGCCCAAAGCCGCGGGACTTGAGATCTTCTTGGCGCTCATGCTCAAGATGGGCCTGGCGCTTGTTCTTTGAAATCCAGAATGTGCTGAAGAGCGCGAGCACGATGGCGAACAGAGCGATGAAACCGAACATGAGGCCGAGCTCGTGGCCGAGGTTGGCCTTGATGAGTTGGGCCTTGGATCTGTCCTCTGGACCGCCGCCGCCTGCCATTGTGTCTGGTATATGTCGTGTTTGTTGGTTGGAGTGTTGATTTTGTTGTGGTACGAGTGTGACGTCGGGCTGTGCAGTTGATGATGGGTAATACCTGAATGTAATGCTAATGCTCAGCTGTAGGTGTTGCACGATGAGAAGGTGACCCACTACTCAATTACAGTGTGAGCTGGTCTTTTCTCAAGCTCTCCAGTCCTGGTCCAACGTTGCTTTGAAACAACGTATGAGTTCTTCGATAATTCGGTCAAGCTCTGAAGCTGTGCACGTCGCCGATTCGGTCGTCTTCTTTACCCTCGAGTCGACCTCCTTCTTGATGTCTTCTCGTTTCTTCCTTCGGAACCGATTTCTCTGGTAGCGGCCTCTTCTTCAGCGCCTCGAAATCCCTCTTAATCGGTCGATGCCGTCAAATACAGCAGTAACACCGGTATAAATTTGCGCTGCAGGGGGGTCGGTATTTTTATACGATCTCTCTTTCAAAACTGCGAGTTTCTGTGATTCCTCAATCTCATTCTTCCAGTGCCGATTTTCAAGTTTCAACTTAAATACGTCGCGGTAAGTTGCGGCACACTTGATGGATATGTCACCCGTTGAGATCCCAAGTGGTTCGTCATACTGCTTGAGACCGGCGCGAGCACGTCCGTCGCCATTGGCTTAACTCACGCCGAAAGGACCGGTCCCGGCTTTGTGAGAAGTTGTCGTTGTATCAAGAGCTCGAAGGGGAAAGATCAACGACTGAAGGATGCCGATGATGTCTCCCCGCATACTAGAGTCGGGGTAAAGGCGGAAAAAGTGGAGAAAACGGGTTGATGCGGGGAGCTGGACGGCGCGATAGCATCGGTAAGAATCGCTAAGCACTCACCGTATTGCCTGATAGAGCTTAAACCTCTTCGTATTGATTAAAGGTAGAAATGAGGTCGATGAAAGGGTAAAATTGAACTGGAGCGTTTAGGTCGGCAACGAAGATGTTGGAAGCGCGTTTGCTCCCTGTTACAATGGCTGTATGAAAACTTTGGAATGACCGTTTGCATTGATGACACACCGAGTCCGGCTATATAAGGGCGTTCTTGCTTTTGTTGATTGTATTTGTACTCACTAACTAAGCTCACCACTTACAAAATGGCTGGCTTGCCTGTTTACACAGAAGACAAACAAGACGCCAAAACCAAAAAAAGGCACCGCCCAGTTCTTGTTTCTCTGCTACAGTCGTAGCAGGCATAATAAAGCACCCTCCTGTTTCGCCTGACTCATACATCGTATAAGCCCACAGGCCAACGCTTCATCTGATTCTGAATGAAAGACAAACCCTCGTCCGCCTGTTGAAAGTTGCGGCCATACGAGCATGACCGTGGCGAGAACGCGACTCGCAGAAATCTGAATATTCGAGCGACCACTTTTCATACCACTTGATATGAAAGGTAGTCGCTTTGGAAAGTTGAACTTCTTTTAAGTCGCGTTCCTAACTATGGTCATGCTCGTACGGTGCGCCATCACTATCTCGTCAACACTCAAATTGATCTGCCCTCAATCTTTCCCATCCTATCGTAAATAAAGAAAATGGCATGGTTATGTCGTTGTCGTGCGTGGCTGTGCTACTTAGTTTGGGTTGGTGAAAGGATACCATCCTCCAGTCAAGCTTCTCACAGCGACCTTGACCTCGGCCATGTTGCTACCAACATCTGCGGCGTTATCAGGATAGACAAGGAATGCGAGTGCGATGATGATATATAGACCGAGCAACTGCAGTGTATTAGCACCAAATTTCTGGCAAGGTTTTGATTTTGAGACTTACCATAGCGCCCTCGAGGTAGTTCGACTTTCCGTCCTGAATAACGTAAGTGACGACCAATACAGACAAGAAGAAGACAACGGTCTCGAACGTCTGGAAGTGGAGCGTCATCGGCTGATCAATGATCCATCCCAAGATGACCAAGAACGGTGTGACGAGGAGCGCAATCTGCATTGACGAGCCAATTGCAACGCCCATAGCCAAGTCCATCTTATCCTTCAGTGCCACGACGATGGCAGTGACATGTTCGGCAGCGTTGCCAACAATCGGAATAAGAACCAAGCCGACGAAGGTTTTCGAGATGTGAGCGGTCTCAACGAGCGAATCAATGCTGTCAACCAGATACTCGGCGCAGACGGACACGGCTGCAGTGGTGAGCAGGAGAACTATGGCGGCAGCCCATGGAGACATCATAGGTTGCTCCGGGATTCTCTGGCCTGGATTCTCCGGGTCCTCTACCGTACGTTCTTCATCTTGCTCATCAAAGAGACCAACATGGGTCCGAAGCTGGAATCCAAGGTACATAACGTAGAGTATCAGTAGAATGATGGCGGTTCCATGAGAGAGGATGAGCATAGTACCCTCGAGATCGGCGTCTTCTGGAAGAACGTTGTAAAGAGCTGCTGGAATAATGAGAGCGGCTGCTGCGACGGTCATGAGAGAAGACATCGTCGAGGCGACGGTGCTGTTGAAATTCTGCTGAATCTCGTTGACCCACTGGTCACTGCTTGTATTCTTGATGCCTCCAGCAAGGAAAGAGCAGCCGAGGACAAGAAGAATGTTAGACAAGATAGATCCGAGCATAGAAGACTGGACGATTCTAATCTCGCCATTCTTCAGTGCGACGATGGACACCTGCTTTTGTTAGCACCGTAAACCCAGGAAAAATCAGCGGAAGTGCTTACAATGAGCTCAACTGCATTACCAAAGGTCGCATTCATAAGGCCTCCCATAGTCTGGCCCAGCTTCATTGATATTTCTTCCGTGGCGAAAGACAGTACCGCTGCCAAAGGCACAATGGCGAAAAAGTTGAGGACGAATACTGTTGTTGGGTCCCAGCCCGTTTTGCCTGCGATTATGCCCAGTGGCACAAAGATCAAAAGAATGTTGACATAGCTGCTGAGCAGTGTAATCTTGGTGAGGGTGAACCCGCGCGCCGGCCACTTTACAAACAGGTTATCGCTGTCCTCCCCAGGAGTCGTCTTCCTTGCTATCAGTTGGCGCCATGTGCTTTTCCTTCTATCACTGCCACCATTTGCAAGGAGCGGTGCAGTCTCATTGTCACCATTGCGAGCCATGTCGTCGTCGCGATTGAGGTCTGAGCTGTTTCTACGGAATTGCTGTGTCCAGTGTGGATTGGCAAGGGGAGCTGAGAAGGCAATCTGTTAGCAAGGCTGTACTCAATCATCGAAAACGGAGTCGCATCGAGGCAGACTGATGATATGCAGCGCATAAACAAACGGCCAGCGGGCGCAAAGAGACGGTTACACACAAAGTACCAACGATGCAGCTCTTTCGGCCTTTCAACTTCTGAATGGTTTGCTGTATATTTTGCCTACTTGACATATCCTTGAGCTGGCACTCCAAGTTTCGTCTGTCGTTTCACAGAGGCAAGAACTCTATGGCCAAAATGCGCAGTCTCGAAGGTAGCCGCGCTCGCAGATCGTCGCAGCGCTAAGTGATAAAGAGCCGTTTAATTGACATCACCGACCCTAGCCATAATCGAGGATCAGACTGCTGGCCATGTGGGTTTGCCAGCGCAGGTGCCGTCGATGGTGCCCACTTGGACACCTTGGGCCGATGCTGGCGGAGCAGCGGCCACAAAGCACAGTTCTAGCAAGCGCCAATGAAATGATCGCTCGAAGCACGACTAGGAATGAAAATCACTTACCCATTGTTGAGTGTGAACTGCAAGTTGATACCGCCGTCCAGTTGTTGTTGAGGAGCGGAGGGGAGGTGCAGTTGCTGCGCCTCGTTAGGTGGTAACGGGAGCGCGGGATGAAAGCCTGAGCTCAATTTCCGTGGTCGATATTGGACCAGTGGAGTGACTTCGATGACAGATGATTGAGTCGCCTGGTGATGCTAAGGCTCGATACAGCTTGTGTTTGAAGTCTGAAGACGGTTTGGGTCTTGTTACAGGTAGATGGCGGGTCGTGATGGAGTGTTTACAACGTCGTGCTGTCTGTGTCGCTGGCCGACAGTTGATAAAGTCGTGCGGCGAGGAAAGAAATGCGATAGTGGTACTCGTACGAAGTCGATTACCTACCAATCGATTGATGTCTCACTAAGGCGACTGGAGTGGATTCAGGTAATATAAGAGTTTGTAGAGAAGATGAAGGCCTTAGGCGCAAAAATTCGAAGACACTGTTTGTTACGCGATGGAGCTGCCCCTACGCTTCAGCTGTCCACGATGCCTTGGCACGATGAGCGGATGCACTCTTGACGTCCAAGCGGAGCGATCTGCAACAACAGGATCATACTACTGGAAGGGTATTTTAGCTTCGGAGTAAACCATTATCACAGCATGTCACTCAGGGTCATGGTCTAGCGATCGCAATGCCAAACCAAAAGTTTCATTTGTGACGTCCATTATGCTCATGTCACAACAACGTCAAATGTATGTCATTTGCAGTTCCTGTTAGAATGCTCGAGACTTTGCGGTACCTGAATCCGCCATGCCACCCACCTCTATCTGAGACAACCACTTGCAGAGCTCCAGATCAAGGTTGCAGCTCTCCCCTGCACTCTACTCGCATGCACAGCCACAACATATCGCTTGATCCCCAGCAATTCTAGGAAATGCCTCAGAAGGAGCATCTTCCCCGGAAACCCGCTCAACATGTCATTTATCAACCGGCCGCCACCAATAATCAGGAAGCAAAAGTTCAAGATCAAGCCCGTCCGGCAGCCCGAGAAGCCACACATAAGATGGAAGGCAGGTCGTCAAATTCGTGTCAAGCACGTTCAATCACTTTGTCTGACCGCTATAAAAACTTCAACTGAAAGCTATATGGGCGTCACTTGTCAATGGACGCAATGGGAGAGTAGAGTGGCAAGCAAAATGTTGCCATTCTCAAATCTACTATGTCACCGCGGCGCCCCCATTTCCAGTATATTTCCCTTGCTCGCAAGAAAACTATCAAATTGCCCACAACACCATCGCTAATGCCAACCCAACGTCTCATGATATTTTTCGTTTTCGTAGTCAAATTTCCTGCTCCATGGTATGATACCTTCATAATCATATTCTAGCTTGTTTTTGTGCAAATTCGCCAATCAATCACCTCCAACAGCTCCATTCTTCCTTCGCTGTAATCCTGAGCAGATTGCCAGTTAAGTTGTGTCGATCCCTTCGATAGCCGGAATACCCGTTCATTTGTGTCCGTAATGGACAGTCGAAAGCTTGGTGCTTCCTAGAAGTCGCTGAATGTGGCACCAGACTATTCAACCTCTGAGATGGTCGAAGTCTCTCAGGAGATGCTCCATGTGAGTGTTGGTAGTACGTCCACCCTTGCGCGGTGGTCTCTTCTTCTTGGTTTTCTCCTTCGGTGCGGCCTTCACTCGCTTACTTGGGTCCTCACTTGCTGGCTTTTGGCCAGCATCCATAAGCTTCCTAACCAAATCATCTGGTGACGCCAACTCGACTCTATGCCACATCGTGGTGAACTCCTCCTCGACAGGATGATATAGTGTTGGATCATCTGCCCATACCATGCGTGCATGGCTATCCTTCTTGGTGCGTGTTACCAACAGCTTATGCTGTCGCTCAAGTTCCGTGATGGCATCCTCACAGTCTGGCCATCCGTCCTTCAGATCCTTGACAGCCACTCCCATGAAGTCGGCACGGCGTTGCAAGTATGCCAACAGCTCGTCCTTGGTACGAACGGCGATAAGTGGTCTGTGTTTGTATGTTCCTGCGTCCCAGTTCTTCTTCTTCGAGTCTGGAATCCACTCGATTCTTCCGTGCTTCTTCAAGATGCCTGCGAGGTTGATCTTGGCCTGCTCAGACTGATTGTTCAGAGAGAGATAGTCGAGGATCTCCCTGAACGTCTTTGGGTCGCCTTTCTTTTTGAGGTAGTCGATGGCGTAAGTGACTTGTGTAAAGGTGTCCGTACCGAAGCCGGTGTCCGATGGCTGAGAGAAGACGACTGGTTGCGTATCACGCTTGCGTTTCTGAGAAGAATCATCGTTTGCAGCTGGTGATGGAGTCGATTTGATTTGAGACGGTGGGACTGGGGTCGAGTTGCTGTCGTTGAACGTACGCTTGTTCGAAATTGCACCAGCGGCTTTCTGCACGCGTGCCTTGAACTTGGCTTGCTCTTTCTCGAGATAGGACGACATGATGTCGATGCGAGTTGATTGTAGTGTTCTTTGACTCGTTAAGTTGCCAAGATAGACTGTTTGTGCGGGGATATGCAGCCTCGGCAGCGTCTATTGTGTAATGGTAGTTCTCAAGTGTTTCTCAGTAGGTGTCTTTGGTATGGATAGAAAGGTGAATGAGGTTCGGTGGCCGATCGGTATATTTAGTCAGAGGTTGCCTGGCGTCGGAGCCTGATGAGAGATATGGTAGTGTCGTTGAGATGGTCAGATGGACGATAGGACGTGCCATGTAGGTTAGTGTATATTTTAGTATATTTACGAGCGCGTGTGATAATACGTCTCGAGATGGGTTAGTTTGGCTCGAGGTGTTGTAGTTCTAGGACCAGTGTCAAAGTGATGGAGAAGGCTGATGGCATACCGCAATTAGACGCAGCCTTGCGCTAGTATTCTACGCTAGGCACGAAGCTTGGGCGGCATTGGCTTGGCTGTTTACCGACAGACGCAGCATACAAAGAACAACTTCAACAAGTGCAGATCGATTCCTTAGTCGAGGCCGATATTAGGTCATCTAATACAGCTTGGACACGACATCAGGGTCGTGTAGAGGTTTCTTGGCTTTAGGAGGGCTTTCAGGCACGAAGAGCGCAACGCAACTTCCAGCGTTCAGCCTGATCCATCAAGATCGCGAACCAGCGCGGTCCACCCGAAATCCTTACACCACAACCGTCCATTTATGCCCGCAACATAAGCATCTTAAGTCCCTTTGGAGGAGTGGGCATTCATCATGGCGGCAGCCGTAATGGACACAGGACTTCTTTCGGGATACCTGGGCATTTCGGAGCCAACTCTACAAGAGACGATAGACACGCCGACATCCGACCTCGTCAAAGCAGTCCTTGCGGCGGCCACTGCGAGAGCACGCGAGCACCATGACCTTGAGGCAGATAAGCATCAAGTTGATACGGAGCTTGAGACTGCAGTACTCAACTCGGAGACGCGGAGCAAAGAACTGAAGGAAGCAGCAGAGAGGGCGTCCAAAGAAGCCAAAGAGCTTCGCGTGAAGCTTGTTAAAGAGGGTATGCTAATATGACCTCTCCATTCAACTAATATGACCTCTCCATTCAAAGACACAACTAATGGTAATTATAGAAAATGCTCGCACTGCGATTGAGACAGAACTCCAGCAGGTCAAGGCATCGACATCAACTTCATCTTCTGAGGCAGAGACATTGCGCTCCCGTATCCGCAGCCTTGAGACCGCCAATCGCGACATCTCGGCAGTAGTTGCATCGAAGAGTGCAGCCAACGACTCTCTCGCACAAGATCTTCAGAAGCAGCACCAGAAGGGTCTAGAGCTTGCCCAGCAGGTTTCACAGCTTCAGCAATCTGTTCAAGACGCAACATCGGCCCTCTCGAGTGCCAGGTTCCGCGAGCAGAACATCAAGCAAGAATTGGAGCAAGCTAAGCGCAACAACGAGTGGCTCGACAACGAGCTGAAGACCAAGAGCGCGGATGCATTGAAGGCCCGCAAGGAGAAGGGCGCCCGCATTTCTGAACTTTCAAGACAAAATGAAGAAATCAGTGCCAATCTGGAGGCTGTGAAGCGCACCGAGACTGCTTTGCGTACACGTTTGGAGGATCTGCAGAGAAAGGCTGAGGAGTCCCTTTCGAAGGTACAGCAGTTGCAGGAGGCAGCCGCAACAACCGAGGAGGGTTTCAGACAAGAGCTCGAGAGCTCCAGGCGCTTGGCAGACCTACAAAAGCAGCAGGCTGAGACGCACAGAGCCAGACTCGCTGAGGTTGAGGCTCTGCTCGAGAAGGCAAAGGATGATGCTGCCGCCGAAGCTACAAGGCGTCAGCAGGACGCAGAGGCTGAGCACCACGAGCGCGACCGCCTTGAGAACCGCGTTGCGGAGCTTGAGGTCGAGGTTGATCGTTTGGAGGCTGCCGCATCCGCAATTTACCCGGCTTCGCCAATGCCAGGAACTCCAAGACAACCTGGAACTCCAAGACAGGGTTTGAATGGCAGCTTGTTTGGTACTCCAGGTGCTTTCGCAACTTCAAAGTCTGCCAGAAAGACGACGATTACCGCAACTCAGGCGATCGAGGAGTTGTACAAGGTCAAGGGCTTGCTTGCAACTGAACGCAGACGTAACGAGCGCTTAAGCACGGAGATGGAGGAGATGATGCAAGGACTGGAGGCTAAGCAGCCAGAGATTGAGGAAATGCAGATCGAGCATGAGCGTCTTCAGGAAGAAGTTGTCGAGATGTCTAAGTTCGTGGATGCTACTGGAAAGGAGAGAGATCAGGCTAGAAAGGATGCTAGAAAGGCCATGCAAGAAGCAAAGAACTCAAAGGCTGAAGCTGAGATTCTCCGCCAACAATTGCGCGATCTCAGTGTCCAGATCAAGATGCTTCTATGCGACTTGGATGCTCAGCAAAGAGGCTTTGGGTCTCTCAGCGGCGCAGAGCGTGTTCAGATGGAGCAGCTCGCCCGTGGAGAGATCAGCGAGGACGCTTTTGAGGGCCTTACAGATACCGACAAATTCATCAGCGAGCGCCTTGTTGTCTTCCGCAGTGTCAGCGATTTGCAAGAGAAGAATGAAGAGCTGCTGCGCATTACTAGAGAGCTAGGGGTTAAAATGGAGAGCGAAGAAGCTTTGGCGGAAAAGAACCAGGCAGCAGAGGATCACGCGAAGGTCGAACAACTCAGCAGACAGATCGAGCAGGCCAATGATGAGATGAAGGCAATGGTTGCAAGGTCGGAGAGTTATATCAAGGAGAGAGACATGTTCAGGCGCATGTTGCAACACCGGGGACAGATCCCACAGAACGGAGATATGGAGAGCATGTTTGGACAGTCGGTCAATGGAGGAGGAAGTGTTTTCAACAGCATCGAGAACGTCAACGCCAAGGATAACCAGAATTACGCACAACTCTTGCGCGAACTGCAAGGCCATTTCGACCAGTACCGTGAGGAGCAAACTAATGATCGCCGCACTCTTAAGGAGCAGGCCGATAAGCTCGCCTCCGACAAATCAGCACTCCAGTCCGAGATTGCCAGAATCAACAGCCAGCTTACTCTGGCCGGCGAGCGTTATGAGATGCTTCATGCCAATTATGCAATGCTGCAAAACGAGAACATCGAGCTTCAGAAGCGTTCTCGCACACTTTCGGAGAGCGCTGCCAAGCAAGATATCAGAACCCAGCAGGTGGCTGAAGACCTCATTGAAGCGAAGGGTCTGGTCGAGAGCATGAGGAATGAGGTTGCCAATCTCAAGGCCGAGAAGAGCTTGTGGACTGAGATTCATGGACGTCTCAACCAGGACAACGAGAATCTCATCAACGAGCGCAGCCGTCTCAACGCACTTATCGCCAACCAGCAGACTCTGCAGAACGAGCGTGAGCTCAATGAGTCCGAAACCAGACGCAGATTGCAGACCCAGGTTGAGACACTTGAGTCGGAGCTTATCGCTACGAAGCGTAAATTGACTGATGAGGTGGATGAGAACAAGAACGCACAGCTTCGCAAGCAGTATGATATGGAGCAGAGTCAGAAGCGTATTGACGAATTGGCATCTAATCTGAGCAGCATTCGCGAAGAGAGAGCCATCGCCGTCACTGAACGTGATTCTCTTCAAAAGCGTGTCGAGGAGCTTACGATCGAGCTCAACAGTGCCGAGGAACGTGTTGAGCTTCTCCAGAAACCAACTGAGGAAGCTCCAGAGGATACTCTTAACCATGAGCAGGAGTTGGCACTCGAGGTTTCAGAGCTTAAGAGAGATCTTGAGCTCAAGAAATCTGAGCTTGAGAATGCCAAGGCTCAGGTCGAGCAGTACAAAGAGATTAGCCAGTCTTCCGAAGAGGATCTTCAACGCTTCCAGGAGACCCATGAGGAGTACGAGAAGGAGATGGATAGATTAGTGGAGGAGAAGGATTCCAAGATCCGCGAACTGCAGGATCGTGTCAACGACCTGTCTACCGAGCTTTCTACGGTCAATACTGAGCTCAACAGAGTTCGTAGTGAGCAAGCCGATGCTGTTCGCCGTGCGTCTGAGGTCAAGACTGAGCTGGAGACTGAGATCGCTCGTCTTAAGGAGGAGGATGAGAGACATGCAACAGCTGTTCAGTTCCATCAGCAAGATCTTCGCGCCCAAGCGGAGATCGCTACCAAGGCCCAGCAAGACTACGAGCATGAACTTATCAAGCATGCTGAGGTTGCCCAGGCTCTTCAAGAACTTCGCGCCTCCCACAACACTCTTAAGTCCAACTCCGCCGAGCTCAAGGCTGAGGCTGAGTCTGCCAAGGTTGCCTTGAGTCAGAGCGAGGCTTCATGGAACGAGAGGCGCAGTCAATTCGAGAAAGAGTTTCAGGAGCTCCGTGTTCGCAAGGACGACGTTGCATCTCAAAACACTCTGCTTCTTCAGCAGCTGGAGGATTTCACCACCCAAGTCACGGCCCTGCAACAGAGCCGGGCAGCTGCTGCCGAGAACGGTGTCACACAAGCTACTGATGCATCCCCTGCTCCAGCAGACAAGACAGTCGAGGGTCTTCGTGAACTCGTAACCTATCTCAGACGTGACAAAGAGATCGTTGACGTTCAGTACGAGTTGTCCATTCAGGACGCTAAGCGTCTCAGGCAGCAGCTTGACTATGCTCAGTCCCAACTGGATGAGGCTAGACTTAAGCTTGATCAGGAGAGGCGTGCTCAAGCCGATGGCTCTCGCAGCAATATCGCTCACAAGGATCTTATGGAGAAGCTCAATGAGCTGAACCTCTTCCGTGAGAGCAGCATTACTCTGAGAAACGAAGCCCGTCAAGCTCAGGCACAGCTTGAGCAGAAGACCAAGCAGGTTGAGGAGCTGGTGGCGACAATCCAACCTTTGGAAGCCAAGGTTCGCGAGTTGGGTAATGCCAAGGAAATGCAAGATGGTGAAATGAGATTGCTTCAGGAGGATAGAGATCGCTGGCAGAAGAGAAACCAGGAGATTTTGTCCAAGTACGATCGCATCGATCCGGCTGAGATGGAGCAGCTTAAGGAGACGCTTGCGTCCCTTACTGCTGAGCGCGACGAACTTCTGTCTGCTCAACAACCACTGAAGGAGAAAATACAGGAGTTGGAGGCAGCTCAAACCGGATGGCAAGCTTCCCGCGCAAAGCTCATTGAGCAGGCAAAGGAACGTTCCCGCAAGCTTACTCAGGAGAAGAACGAGAGGGTTGCTGAACGCACGCTCGAGAGGGACACAGCTATCCAGGAGAAGGAGGAGCTCGAACAATCCCTTGCTGCTATTCAACAGGAACTGGAGACCACAATCCAGGCCAAGTCCGAAATGGGGCAGAATCTGGCAGCTATTCAAAGCGAGCTCGAGGATGCCCAAGCTCTGGCGGCTGATTCCACGATTGCCGCGCAGGCAGCACAGTCTAGTATGGTTACCGTCACTCCAACCGACGCCGCCACGGACGCTAAGCAAGATGGCGCCACCAACGAGCAGCTTGAGGCCATCCGGCATGAGCTCGATGGTGCAATGCAGGAAAAGCATGCTCTCGAGCAGCAACTCTTGGCTGTCCGCCAAGAACTTGAGAGTGTTCGCTCTGAGCTTGAGACTGCACGCGCTGAGAGGGACGAAGCCGCAGCCAGAGCTTCTCAAGCACAGGCTGAGCCAGCCCTTGGTCCTGCTCAGGCCGACGTATCGGGTAGTGCTGACGAGGGCGAGGTTGAGGAATCGGCTCCAGCTGCTCCAGTCGACAGCGAAGAGCTCAAGGCATTGAGAGAGCATGCCGCTCATCTCGAGTCTAAGTTGGCCGAGGTGGAGAAGAACGTTCAAGCCACATTACACGCAAGATCTGAGAAGATGAAGGTGGCTCTTAACAAGAAACTTGCAGAGACGAGAGAAAATGCCAAGAAGGCCTTGGAGGATGCTCAGAAGGAGTTCAGTGTCAAACTTGAGCAGGAAAAGCAGATCTGGCTCCGCGAACACAAGACTGACGCGCCCACCGCGCAGCCAGCAACCGAGCAGCAGCCACCGATATCTCAAGACCAAAGTGAACAGAAGCCAGTCGATGCAACTCCGCAAACGCCGTCCACTCCATCCAAACCACCGCCAACACCTACCGCGGCATCTCCTTCGATTGCCAACATCACTGATGATCAGTGCCGCAACCTTCTTGCCACCAATCCTACAATGAAGAGCATATTTATGGCCAACTTCAAGAAGAAGACCGAGGAAGCTACAAGAAAGGTGAAGGAGGAGCTTCAGAAGGAGTTGAAAGAAGGGTTAGAGAAAGGAAAGGAGGAGGCTGTCAGGAAATTGAGAGATACGTACGAAAACGAGAAGGGTGAAGCTGTCAAGAAGTCTGATGAGGCCAAGTCTCAAGCTGTGGTCATGGAAGGACAAAAGTCGGCACTGAAGCTTAACATGGCGACGAATCGCGCTTCGGCGGCTCAAGCTAAGATCAAGGTCGTTGAGAAGTTTGCGAATGAGGAGCCTCAGAAGCCTGTTGGTGAGGTATGGGAGATTGCCAAGACTGCTAAGCCAGACACTCCCAAGCCAGCCGCAACTGTCCCAGCACAGACCGGTGTTGCACCGCCAGCCATCAAGGCGGAAGGGGCGTCAGCAACAGGCACAGCACCAATGGGCGCAGCAAGCGGTCTTCGCCAGCCTTCGATTTCCATCCCTGCACCAGCAACCTCGGCCATCCCAGCCCCAGGCCAGCCACAGCAGCAAACCCAGCAGGCGCGCCCGAATACACCAAACATCCAACAAAATGCCGAACAAACCAATGGCTCTAACATCCCTGCAGTACGTCAGCTCCGTCGGATTTTAGTTCCTGTTTCCCCCTCATCTCAGATCAAGTCGCCTAAGCGCGTCACTTTCTCCCCTACCGTTTCTGTTCAGACATTTCCAAGTCCGCAAGGCCGGGCCGTGTCAAATCCTTTTCCCCTTAATGGGCAACCTAATGGACCACAAGCTTACGCACAGCAGCCCTCAAATACAGGCATTCCAATGCCACGTGGTCTTCCAGTTTCTAGAGGAGCTGCCAGAGGTGGACGTGGTGCTTATAATGCAAGAGGAAGCGGTATTGCAAGAGGTGGTGTTAGAGGGGGGAGAGGAGGCATGAACCCTGGTGCACAGAACTTTGTCGCAGGCAACCAGGCAAATAAGAGACCGCATGATGGAAACGATGCTGGTGGCCAGAAGAGGATGAGAGGTGGCGGTGGCTAGTAGCAGTAGATGTGGGCGAGATGTGATGGCGAGCAGAATTTCGTTTGTCAGGTTGTACGAAATATGCATGATAGCTGCGCGATAGCTGCAAAGGAGCGAAACGCTGTATGGTAGGCGTTATAGGTGGCCGTTTTAGGCAAGCATATGAAAGCTAGATCAATCAATGGCTGTTGATTTTTACGCTCATCTTTTCGGTCATGAAAAATATGGCATGCGTAACGGTACTCCAAGCAGCCTTTCCCTAGCATGCTGCTGTCAATGCCGAAGAATCGAACATGTTCTATCATCGGAAACACTGCGGCCCTGCCAGTCGGGGTCGTGTTGAGACATGAGCGGGAGTGAAATCATGATAATGGCACAACAAGGCATTTCACATTTGAGGAATCTAGCCTGTTTATTGATGATGGATGGTTCTGGTTGAAAGAAGGACAACTGTCAGGTGTGCTTTCACTCAGCCCGACCATTTCTCCATTACGCAGCTACCTAGGTACATAGCGAGTAACTTTCTAATGACTCAATTGCTAGCTGGGCAGAATGCGTTTAGGGGGGAATATTGTGTTCCCAGGCATCCCTCAGGCGTAGTAGACCTTCAGTATGGCGCAGCGTGCGTGCAAGGTGTCGTTGGTGTTGTGGAAAAAGAGCAGCGTCGCGAGCCGGGTACACATACCCGATAGATACTGGGTATACAGTACCCGAGTACCTACCCATCAAATATTGAATACTGTACGCAAGTATTCGGGTAGGTATCCAATAGTGCCAAGGCAGGTTGTCAAGCAATGGCTTCGACAATAGCATGGTAAGCGAGCACCTCACCCGATTGGCGAACGTATCATGATTGAAGAGGTGCTTTTTGACCTTTTTTTGAAGTTGGCCCGATGGAGTCATTATTACTCTGCGCCCTGGACAATTTCAAACGTCTCTAAGCTCCTAGGTTTGCCTAAACCCAGTCGTGTTTGACCTCCTCAATACTGGGTAACTACCATCCAGTACTTACCCGGCCATGAAAGCCAAACTATCCTACCTACCCATCAACCTTCCCGATGCCACTGGGTACAGTAGTACTTTCTGCAACGCTGCAAAAAGAACTCGTTTTAGTTAATAGATGTTTACACGTAGATTGGTTGAAATTCGACATCCATCACCCGTTTACGCAAGTCGCTGTTGTTGCTCCCAGTTTTGTCCCTTTCATCAAAATCGTTCCGTCCCCAGCTGTCAATTTTGACGACGGAAGGCGGGACCCGGCACTCTTGCTAACTGGTCGTATATAACAAATCCAGAAATCGCTGTAGCCAATCCTTATGGGGGACTTTTTGGGGTCCGTTTATTGAGAGCTTGACAGCGGTTTGGCTTAAGCCGAGCAATTTGCTAATGGTTCGGATTAGGACTCAACAGTTTGACAACGGTCTGAATTTTGAGCAGCAGTTTGCCAACGGTTTGCCAATTTGACATACAGTTTGAGGACGGTTTGAGTTACCAATGGTTGTAAACAGTTCATTAACGCTTTAGTAACGGTTAAATTTTGCAATGGTTGTTAAAAGTTTAAATTAAAAGCTCTATATCTCTGCTATTAAGCATTATTATCTGATTAGTAGTTACAGAGAGACCAGAAAGTCTATGAAGATGGTTGTATAGTGTAGTGGTTAGCACGACAGTTTTTGAGGACATCTGAATATCAGATAGCGATATACTGTAATCCCCGGTTCGAACCCGGGTACGACCTTTTGTTTTACTCACATTTTATAACGCCTTATGAAGGCGTTAAAGGGAGTTTAGAAGAGTTGCGCCGAAATTCCGAGGTGGCGTTAACAACAGCCATCGGCGGAAAGAGTAGAGATGTATCTTCAGTGAGCAATTGCTCAGGATTGCCAAATATGGCGGGCATGATTCATGTCGGCGGAACCCTGAAGTCAATCGCGAAACCCTTTTCTTTCCATCCTTTTCGTCTTCCACCCTTTTACCTCTGGGAACCACAACTGGCAACGGCACTCTCTGTTGATTGATGAATTATAGCGCGCTGGAAGATGGAGATGCCAAGCAAGCAATGGTTCAGTGATGCTTGCCGCTGCTTTAGGACCTTGCGCGGGCGTGTCAGGACGCGTCCACGATAACTCCAAGCCAAAAAGACGAAGCTTTGAAGGAGTTCAATTTCGCCATGTCGAACGGAAACTCTACTTCGTAAGACATTAACTCTGACGCCATTTGAGATGACCACAGCCATTCGCCTCGATGGGTAAACTTGCCGTCGGAGAATATTCATTGATCTACGACGCACCAAAGCACTGATCTGATACCTAGGATCCTCAACCACATCAATTCGCCGAAAAGAACACAAGCTGATGCTCAATTTCCAGCAATTTAGGCGCCGGGAAAGCCAGCCGCTGTCAAGCATAGCCTGTCAGACCGCAAAATTATCTCTTGGAATATATGACAGAAAAAGCAAGCTGAAGAGAAAGTCACTCATTTGAGAGTGCATGACTCGCTGGGCATTAGCACAACTATTGGAGTAAGCAATCCTTCGACGCATCATATGGGTACGAGTGTGGCGACTTCGTACCTCTCAAACATGGCGACGTCAACGTCGGCCGAAATATCGTCGGCCGCTTGATGTCTTACTAGCGAATGGTCCATGCCCGAAGTTCACGGGTTTGCATTGACCACGGGCAACACCGCCAAAGCGTAGGCGCTGCGGCTCGATGCATCTTGACAGGTCTCAGGACAAGGACACTGACGGTCGCTTACAGCTTTTCCGTCCCCATGGTGACCAACAAGGATGTCTGCAGTTCCAGATCCGAGCTTTTACTCCATTTGGCTTTTATGTGCGTCTATGGACAATGAACAAGTTCCGATGTGCACGGCATTCCGCAGTGCGGAGGAAGGGTTCGTTCTGTAAGAGATCCTGGCTGCAAACTCAAGGAACTCACGGAGCCAAGACTAAACATGTGGCTGGATACATTGGGCCATTCTTCGTACTCAACTCTAGCGTGGTCAATGGTTTTTCAGGGTAAGTGAAGCCTGATACCTCTAAAGTCTGGCCGCCCGCGACTGGTTTCCGTGTGGTTATTATGCACGAACTCTTCGTGGCTTGCATGGTTCGCATGGATGTCGGTCGATGCATCGTTTGACTCGATCGCCAACCTGGAAGTGGAATCGTCGATCAACCGCCAAACAGATCCCACTGTTGCGACTAGCTGTCCACATCGGCTTGAGGGCCGTTTATACTTGACTATTACCAGTGTGGTGTACAATAGTGCCTTGGAAGCATCAATTTCGTACGAGTTCGGACGCATCGTCGCATCGAGCGACCTCAGAGCAAAACTGCAGTACGCGAGGCCTTGCGTCCTGCCGTCGTTACCCCGTATCTTAGCAGGAGTGATGGGTAAGTCTCATGCTTGGTTCAAGGGCGTGTGCTCCTAGCGTGTGGTGCTGCAAGGCGGGCCAGTTTACCACCCTCTTGTGCTTTGTCCCACGATTGACCAGGATCGAGACTATCATCCTCGGCAGTGGGAACACCACCAAGAAAATACAGTACGCGTCATGCTCATCTACTGATGCTGGTGCCCACGAAACGACAGCGTGCCTACTATCCACTTTGGCAGATCTAGATATCGTGGAGACTAAGATGAGATTCGAGGAGGTGATTTCACCATCGATTGAAGGCATGGGGTCTAGCTCGTGGAGGACATTCCTCCAGCACTTTAGTCACGGTCCCATCATGCATCTTGTGTATCGGAAGGATGGGTCTTGCTTATAAGAGGTCTTCTTCGAAGCACGCCGCCATCTTGGCAAGGCAATGCTTGCCGTGTACGGACACAGAACTACTCCTGGATGCCCAAATCATTAAAGTGCAAGGACTGAGATGACAATAAGCTGTTGTGGAATAGCAGCGTAAACTTCCACCAAGGCTCCGAGGAGATCGAGTAGATCGAGTAGACTAAGCCCAGCACAATACGATATGGCTGGAACAGAAAACAGGAAGTTTGCTCAGGGAAGCGAATTGTGGTTTCGATTGCCCCGTGCTTTGGTGACATATTGGGCGACCAAGCCACACTCGTAAAACTCGTTATGGCGTCAACTCGGCAATTCTGCGGGCACCGGCCTCCGTGCGGACTTTATGACAACACCGATCGGGACCACCTAGCTGGCAGCGAATGAGTTTCGTACGCATCCTTGCTGACAGCGGCAACTTCGCATCTGATGAGTCGGATTATGCAAGAAGTCTAATCAGGATGCTACTCTGCACTCTAAGCATTACTTTACATCGGATTCCACGCACCAGTGACCGAAACTGTAGGATAAGGATGCAAGAGGCGTCTTGCCGAGTTTAGCCCATTCCATACATGGCAAGAATATCTTAGGCATTTCGCGGGACCTTGCGATTCTTGAGCTCCAGGTTGTATGCTCAGTTGCACTGCCTATTTGCAGATCTTTAGCTGTGCCGCCTATCCTTTTGACCACTTCAGCAATAGCTACAGCTTTTGCACGGAAAAACACGATTTCAGCCTATGTGGCTTTCTAGAGCGTTGACGTATCCGCATTCGTACACAGGCTGCCTATCGCCACTCAAACCACTGTTTGTGCACCTGAGGGCTGAATATCCATCTTCCCCCAACTTCCTCCATCGTTGACGCCGCAATTCGTTTATTATCGCCCTGCCCTACCACGCTCTAGAACGATTCTCACACTTCAAAAAATCTGAATCATAAACATCCCGAGCTGAACTCTTCTGCTCGGCCAGAGTTAGAGCGAGTACCTGTGCTGTGTTCAGCAATTCTCATCTGAAGCCATGGCTTCAACTAGCAGCTCGGCGAGCAAAAAGCGCCGCAATACACATCCCGACGACGACCAGGACGGAGCTCGTCATTATCATCGCATGCCACCACGAGCACCAGAAGGAAATGCCCTTTGGAAACGTTATGGTGGACTGACACAAGAACTGAAGGTTGAAGCCAGACCTGGTCTTTACCTCCACCCTGAACCACCAGCTCATTACCAAGGCATACGTCAACCGCCTCCATCACCGCCTCATGAGCGAAGAGCGAAGGTATCGCTCCCTTCGTTCTCAAGCTTGGAAGCAAGTATAGATAAGCTAAACCCAGAACGTAAGTGCAATTCTATTGTATGAGCACGACCCTGTTCTGACATATTCAGAAGAGCAAAACACTGGCCTCATGCGGGAACGTCCTCCGTCTCAGAGCCCGACCGTAGAAAGTACTCTACCAAGACAACATTATCCGCCATCACCGCCAATGTCTACTAAGAATGGCTCAGATGCACGCTATTCGCCTCTTTTCCCCGCGCCGGCACGGCCTGTTGAACCTGTCTCACTTGTCCCAGCTTTCTATTTTCATGGTAACCAGCACCAGATGCCGCATGGTCCAACTCGTATCAACAGCCTACCTTCAATGGTGGTGCCATCATCACCAAGATATCATAACCCACCGCCTCCTTACGACATACGCGGTGACTACTTTAGTGCTGCTCAGTCCTCTGCACCTGGACCAAAATCCCGTGGCAGTAGCAACCAACACGCCAGGAACCCAGTCGGACCTCCAACAACACCTATCATGAATGCGAACGCCGACGAGCAGGGCCACCACCACAATCCAAATCCAAATTATGCGGCCATGGCAATTTCTGACCAACATCATCACTACATGTCCCAATCGTCTTGCTCCTTGCTGCAAACACAAGATCGATACCTCTGCACGTATCCAGGCTGCGACAAAGCCTTCTCGCGGCCTTCAAGCCTCAGGATCCACGGTCATAGCCATACTGGCGAAAAACCGTATGCTTGTCCCATCAGAGGCTGCGGAAAGCGGTTTAGTGTGAGAAGCAATATGAAAAGACACGAGAAAGGTTGTCATGGTGGAAATCAGGTATTATGCTATCTCACGAGATGATATAGGCAGAAAGATGTCGGTGTCACGACGAAGCCAAAAATGAATCCAGAGGAAGCACGGCGTTATTTTCAACGAGTCTCAACTTAGACCAGCTGTTGGCGGAGTAAACTGCTGTTCAAAAATGGAGTGCGAGAAGGGAGCACACGGCATCGTTCGAAGTCACGAAGACCCATATATACGCCTGCTGTTCAAAAAGCCGAACCAGAAAGGTTTTTACAAAATGCTTATCGCGGACACGAAAGGTCGAAGTTTTGAGATTTCTTCAAGAACGGTCATAGTCAACTTTGGATAATCATATGCTATGTTGGACAATGTATCTTAACGACGATTGTCGTGGATACTACTTGAGAAGTTTACCGCTGTTGACCAAGTATGCTGTGAGGACTGGAAGAGAACAGGGGGTATGAACAACGGCCATAGCTGCCCATGACGAGGAGAACCCCAACCAAATACAAGACCCAAGCAAATCATAGCTTCCACGAGACTCCGAAAGCCAGGCGTTCTGTGCCATGCTAACGATGCGGCTCGCCATTAATGGCGACAATAGTCACGTCTCACGCGTACGCAGGCTTTGCTCTTTTCACTCTGGTGCAGTTGTCAACGGCACACTGCATCTGTTGGAAACGTCACAGCATCCGAAGACGTGGCCGTGACATCGGCTCCGTGCATTGGAAGTGGTATTTGTCCGATGTCGCACCCCCTTCGGTTCCTAGATCTGGCTCAAGGTCCCTCGTCCAATGTACTGTCGTTACAACGTCGTCCCAACAGGAAGATTGCAGACATCTCCACATCGCACAGTGCTTAGTAAATCAACTTGGAGCTGTCAAACACATGTTTGCAGAGCACAACGGAGATCCAAGCATTGCCAGCCAATGGGTTATGGCACTGGGAATATGCGGCAGATCAGTAGCCGTTGAGCACGCGGTTTACACGATGTACAGTTACTCAGTCCGAAGGGTCCCAATCGTCTGGATGCAAGCAAGGAGAGTTGTCTTCAGCGGTGCGACTGGGTGTACCTGCAAGGCTTGACCTCGACAACGGCGATTGATGTGCTTGACTCTCCCTGCAGTTGTAGATCGAATGTCTCATAAACATCACACAGCGCATGCGCAGTTCGTCACTGACAGTCGCGAAAAGCTGACCTGTCCGCACGCATTTCACGCCTGCCTTTGACTTTGGCACCTGAAATTGCCTATGCGCCATGCATGTCCATCACATTCCCCGAGGCTGTGCCCCCAGTGTTTGTCAAAGCAACCGGTATTTCACCTGAAACGCACCATGAGACAGTATTCCTTGATCATACTTCGTACGAGTAGCACGTCGAAAGTGGCGGTTTACATCATGTCTCCATTTTGGGCGCGCTCTCACATCTCAATGTCTCAGTCGTCCCCAGCCATTCATTCTTGCACACTTTGAGACCAACGTCATAGCGCCGACGTGTCGCTAAATTTGTCTCGACTCTTCTTGCTTCATCTCGCCTACAACGGGCAAGAACTGCAAAGCCGCATGGCCAGCGCTACCCTACTAACGTTCCGCGGCGACGAGATTCTTCACCATCGTTGTCGGTTAGATGCTCCGCTCGGTGTTGAGACTGCTTCTGGAAGCAATTCCGAGGCACGCATGAATTCGCCATTTTTTGGGAGGAGTTGGCGACCCCTAAATTTCCCGAGAGTGACCATGTACTGATTCCTCGAACGACTTTGTCGTCATGGTGTGGTTGTGGCGTGCATTGTCATTTGCAGGGATCACGAATTTGGGGAAGTCGACGTCCTCGCCGAAGCACTGACCACTGACGCGCTTCATGGCGTCGCCCTTCTTCTCAACGACTCGCGATGTCACAGCTTAGACAGCTTTGAGACCTGATATTCGAAGAACGAATACTCAGGTAAGGGCAGAACAGCTATCGTATGCGAGGTAAGCGCTGCCTTGATACTGCTCGCGACCCACTGCACACCGATAAGGTTTCAACAGCGTTGCAATCACGCGAGACCCACGACCTTCCCCAAAATGTGAGACAACCATGCCACAACCATGCCACAACCATGCCACAGCCACGATGAAAGTGACAGGCCCATCCTTACGTCGATCAGTGATCCTCACGCGTCCTCCTAACCTCGAGCTCGTGTAGTGTCTCAGTCCCTGTTTCAATGATGCAGAAAGAGCAAGTGCAGCCGCGGCGCGGCGCGGCCCTCAATATCGACTAAATTGGGACGACGGGAAGCTCGGCCCAAACAGCGTTGCATTGAACGGTTTGTAAACACCTCGAAACGCCATCACCGAATATTTGACCGAGTGGCTCTGATGCGCTTTGGACGGTTGTCGTCACGTCTCCCAGTTTGATGATGGGCGTTAGTTTGCCGTGTGAAGTTGCCGCTACGCCCCAACTTGGATGATAGTGCTGAGTGCCGCCCAAACTCTCGCCAAGCGCATCGTAGCAGTTACTTCGAGCCGAAACGGGAATAGGTCCATTACTCATTTGCTACTGCCTTGGCAGAGTTTAAGCATTGACGCTATTACTCGTAGAATGATGGCCCAGAGCTTGAAGGCACGAGGCAGGGATAGCGACTTAGAATCGAAAAACCGACAAAGGCGACCAATAATACCCAACTATGGCAGAGTATAATATCAACTACTGTAAATGCAAACACGCACATACGACCACAGACTCGAGAGGATTGGGCATCCTGTGCGCTCTGCAATACACAAGCTCCACATCGGAGAGTAGAAGTTAATGGTACCCTTTTTTCGCGCCCAATTGAAGAGGTTTTGGCGATGTCGCCGCTTCAAACCTCGTCGACGGGTGGCCGACGGTATCATCCGGCCTGGGCTTTTGGGGTGGCCCAGGGTGACCCTAAACTTATGCCATTATTTGTGCAAACGCAGTTTTTTCTCTCCTCGTGATTAAAGGTGAGCGACAGAAGATGAGGGAGAGCGGGGAGGCGTACCTCGGCTCGAGGAGGCAGATTTCACAACTTCAACAGGTGATCCGAGGTGATTTGCGTTGATTCGAGGTGATTTGGGATGTGGTTTCTCATTTTTTCCGTGTGGTCAAGTTCGCCGCCAAAACAAAACAAAACCCGATCGTCAAACGCCGCACCAACACACTCGGCAACCACCACGACGTCGGGCATGGAAAATCGTGACAACTAGCCTTCATGGCTACTACCAAAAGACAAGGGACAAGAAGATGATGATGACGCCGCCGAAGAAAATGATCCCCGCGAAGAAGACGACGATCTCTGAAAAGATGATGATGATGAGTCCTGCGAAGATGGTTATGCCCTACTCAATTGGGACGGCAATCCCAAGAAGAAACAAAATTATAACATGTCCCTGAGGGTGATTGTTGAAGACCGGAATGCACGGCCTACTGAAATCGCTGAGGGTGTTAGGGACACTGCAAGACATAGCCACACCCGAACACCACTGGGACACAACACACTTGCTAAAAAAACGTGCATGGTATTATTGGAAACTGTACATCGCTCCTTTCTGTAACATTCTGTGCTTTTATTTACTATCTTTAGGTAGGTTCAGGACGTTGAAGAAGCCGATCAACACCCTCGCGCATTACTGCTCGAAGCCGCCTACAAGCAATTTCTGACATGGTACATAAGTACTATGCCAATAAGACTTGATGACATGTGAGGCAAAGTTACCTCTCTGCAAACGTTTCATGGGGTAGTGTGAGCAACAGCGTGGCATACAGAACAACCAAGGGCACCAAGGGCCACACGTCGACGGAATTGACCACAAACATAAGAAATGTTGGTGGTTTGGCGCTTTTATCTTATCCTTACATTTCACCTGATTGTTGTTGGCGCTGCTTCTGCTTCCATTGTTGCGCGAGCTGCTGTTTTGAAAGCCCCTTCGATGGCTCTGGCCCCTTTCCACTAGACTCTATTAAAGGCGTGGTGTAGATATGCATTCTTGCCCTTAACTTTGTATTAGATGGCCGCTGCATAGTCCATCTTTGAAGCCACTGTTGATAAATATAACTGTCTCATTGCTTGCGAGCTGAGGCCTCGTAGTGTACCTAGCTGTATTGCCTGCTGCGTGCCCCTCATTGCGGCGTACGCATAGTGTTCTTTCATGCGGAGCTGGTTTTCGAGGATTACCCTTAGAACCTTCGCATGTGTCACTGGCGTGATGCTAGTGTTACCCAATCGCCGTGGGATCCATGGTCTTTGGGGCTTTCCCGGGCGTTCTTGTGAAGTGGGTGAGTTGTGTCTTTTCCGTCTCAAACCTGGCGCCACTCTCCGTCTCCCACTGCGTGATCCTTAGGATAACTTGTTCTTGTAAAGCTGATGTGTTTTCTTCTGCTGTGTCTCCTGTGGTTCACGCCGTGTACTCATCGACGAAGCCCATTTCCCCTTCTTTCTCTCCCGTTGGGCCTGAGAGCAGTCCTTGGTTATATATGATATAAAGAATCGGCGGGAAGGGAGACCCTTGATGGAGCCCCGGCCGTCTTACTTCGTAAGGGGCTGAGCTATAGCCTTCGAAGGTGACCGTCGCCTTCCTGTCACTACACGAGCTTTTAACCCACTCTGTGGGATTCCTTGGGATTCCTACTTCGAGTAGTCTCTGTTGTAGCACCTCTTTATCCATCCCGTTGTATGCTCCTTTGACGCTGAATGTTACTAGGGATAAGTGTTGAATGGCAAAGTGCTTTGGGGACGGAAAGCGAACGACGGTCTCGTTTTCTCAGACATAATCCAGGAAATTTGTCCGAGGCAGACAAACGGGCTCCTCGCCGAGCCACGACGTATAAGGCTACCAGTCGGACTCCAAGTTATCATAGAATAAGCAAAATAGAAACACCTGAATTGAACCTGTTTATAGAGTCGGCAAACACCCTGCGAGCCACCTACGTGCCAAACTGCAACCGAGTCGTCCACAAACACCGACGCTTCTTGGGATTTGACGTCCTCGGTTCTAACCCGTGCCAGATCGGCTTCGCCTTCAACTATTGAGGACAGTTTTTTGATGCGTCGAATTGTGTGGCTGAAATCCGTTTGAAACCTTTCCCAAGCACCTCGACGCAACAAGACATGTGGATGTGATCGAAATAAATGTACCGATCGTGCGTAAAAGCGCATAACTTCAGTGTACACATCAAGTAAAGCCGGCTCACGAGCTCTGTCCTATGAAGGTGTCGCATTAGTATCAAAGTCATCGGCCTCTCCTTCTCATTACTATGACAAAAGCACATTGGTCGACGGCAGGAACCACGCCACCGCTCTTGCCAATCATCTGGCCATTCACGCCGTTTTTGATATACGCTTTCCATTCCATAAAAATGGAGACTTGTAGAAACACATGTAAGACCCGGCGCTACAAAAGACCGCAAAGTGATATATTGTGGTGAAAGCGCTTGTCTCATAAATGCGCCATCTCGAGGGGTCGGCTACGTCGATACTTCGCATCAACCACTTTCTGCAGCCATAATAGAAAACGCCTCTACATACGTACCGTTCTTACCCACCGTTGGACACAGCAGCGGCGTCCAACTCAAGGACCGGCGCCCATGACACCACTGCCATGTCCCTGGCAGTACCTTATGGCACCCCACCGCTCCATGTCGCCCCAACACAGCTCGCCCTACTGCCCAACCTGCACTTCGCATGGTGCAGCCTCACCAAATTCAGTTTTAGATACCCCACACAACCAGGCTAGCCCGGCGTGCTTGACACTTTGCATTTGCCTTCGAGGCGCGCCCGGCTCACAGGCCATCAAATATCAACATCATAGCTGGCAACGAGGAAGAGAGAAAGTGGAGAGATCTCGAAGCGCTCGCTTGAAAGGGAGAGGCGGGGAGCGAAGATGGCTTCGTGGCTTCTGAGAAGGTCATAGGGCCGAGGATGGGAGGTTTTGCGAGGATGCCTGGTAGGTATTTTGATGATGTACACTATGGTTTAGGTGTTGTGTATATTGGGGCTTTTTGGAGGAAAATGGAGGATGGCCCGGTGATTTATACCTTGGGAATGGCAATGGTTATGTGAATGATGGATGCGTATTAACCAGTTCAGTTACTTGACGCCACCACACCCTTACATCCATCCCCTCTGAGCCGGCCGCGAATCCTTCACGCTGTCGGCTTTCCCCTCGCCATGGTCACTGCTCTCAGCGCCTCCAAAACGTCATCATCCCTTCTCTCCCCACTCCACCCAACCACCGGCCACCCCTTAGGCAGCGTCGACGACGGCGGAAACGGCCACCGGTTCCCACACTTCCCGGCGTCCGTGCACTTGAGCGCACACAACCCAAAGGTCTTACAATAGCACTCCTGCGCATTCGGGCAGTGCACAGGCGGCTTCCCAAAGATGATGTGCCACGAGTACTCGAAGACGCGGCCGCTGATGTAGTCCTCGAGCTCCGTGTCCAGCAGCCATTGCCGGAAACGCTGGTAGTCGCGTCGCGGGCGTGCGCGAATCGTGTTCCGCGTCAGCGCGAATTGCGCGCAGCAGGGCACGCCGATGATGTGGGGTAGCGTCGCGTTGGGAAAGAGCTCGCGGAAAGCGCGCGGGTACGCGATTTGCGTGGTTTTTGAGGCATCGTCGGCGTACTTCGATGAAAATTGCAGTTCGGACGGGCAGCCTAGTGTCCAGACGCAGCGGAGGTTGGTGTAGCCTTCGGAGATGAGGTGGGGAATTTGCAGGTTTTGGAGCATGGGGACGCCGTCTGGGGTTTGGTTAATGGTGGAGTCTGGAAAATGGTGGGGTTGACATACCATAGAGCGGATCGTCGTTGTGCCATTGGTATCGATCGCTGTGCAGAAAGACCATAAGATCGGGAAGGTCGTCATAGGCGTCAATAATGTAGCTGCACAATCGTATCTTAGACTTGCAACGGCGATAAGTGAGGCATGGAAGACTCACGTGAGATAGACCATAGCCTCGCGGCCCTTGTTCTTGGGCACGGTCAACTGCTGCGAAGAACCGTCGACCACGAATCGCCTGACGTCCCAGTCTGGGAGATGCTCATGAAGCCATGAGGTATTGTCCTGCGTTTTGCTAGCGACCACCAGGGTTTTGGAGATGCTGCCGCTGGGCTTGCGGTCGTTATCGGTGACAGCGGCAGGTGTGGGCATGCCGAGGAACGGCGCGCGCCACAGCAAGCCGACGAGTATGAGGCCGAGGGCCACGGCGAAGAGGCCACGGAGGTTGCGACGCAGCAACGAAGGGGCAATGAAAGGCATCTCAAGAGCCATGGTGAGGAGATATTATAGACGACCGAAGTGACGACGAAGACGGAGCCTGCGACCATGCCCCTTTATCCCACCACATAATTTTTAGCCCCGCCAATTTCATACCCCATGTGCTGTACAGGCGGATTAAGCGCATATCGGTCGCACTGGGGATGGTGATGTCCATGTGGCAGCCAATCCAAAGGCCGCTCATAGCGCTTCCAACTCGTCGGCGATTGACGCGTGTGGGGTAGCACCAACCGCAGGGGTCTCCATGCGCGTGTTGGATACTACATCCTAGTGTATTCAGAAAGCTTTCCACCTCGCACTCAGATATGACACCTTTCACGTTCTATCTATTTTAAACCGAGGCGGCCTGCTTTTGATTCGTGCATTTGCCGCCCACCAGCTGGCCGCTGTGGGGTCTCCTCATATGTATCGTTGGGTTGTGTCTAGGCGGTGGTTTTGGTATATATGAGAGCAGCGGCTGGCGTCTGGAGATGAATTTACACATGATCGGCAATCAAACTTATTCTTCGACCCTGATGTTCAGCGATGCGTCTCCTTCGACATCGGCAATTTGTTGAGGTTTTCCTTGCGAGTCTATGCGGCCTGGTGTGTTCGCTGGATATACGTCTTCAGGATGATTTTTTTGGGCTCAGGCCGTCTGAGTTCTTAGAGAGGATACCGCGATTCAGTGAGCATGGTTTGTCCAAGAGGGACGTTTGTTCAGATGCAATTCCTGGGACGGTAACCCAGACTTGTACACCTGGCAACACAATCTGCTGTTCGTCGTGTACTTTCCCCCTGACGGTCTCCTTGCTGAGTATTTTCAGGCGTACCCAGCACTTCCGGCATCGGGTTTCCACGGTGTCAAGATAATTTTGGCAAAGGATTCTGTTGTGTCGAGGACTCGCATTGCTATATTGACGTCACGTCTAATTGCGCCGCCACTGGTGCTATTCGATGTAGTAAGTGAACAACCCATAGGGCTTGATGAAATGATTCACGATACTTATCACTGACGATTTTGTAGCAATGCTTGCAGAAAACGTAGAGGAAGCATGCTGCCCGCAATTCACCTCCTGTGCAACCAATATCAACCAGTCCACGACAGTTAGATGTAACCTCGAACTTACGAATCCTTTGTCGCCATCGGGCTCATCATTAAGCCCACTGGGTTCACCGGGCTCACAGGATTCACAAGGTTCCAGAAGTTCCCCAAGCCCATACAGCCTATCGTCGAGCTCCTCGCCATCAACAACATCATCCACACCGACAACATCATCCACACCAACAACCCAACCTCCCTCCTCAAGCACCTCAATTACCTACGGCTCCCCGACCTCCAGCTTTGCCACGACAGCGTCGGCATCCGCAGCCAAGCCCCTCTCAACCGGCGCAGCCGCCGGCATCGGCATCGGGGCCACAGCTGGCCTTCTCGGAGCCATCGGCCTCGGATTCTGGCTCTACCGCCGCGGCCAGAGAAGTGCATGGGCCAGAGAAGCGGACGCTGCGAAAGAGTCAGCTTCGCCATACAGGTCGCCACCACAGCATGGGTCATCTGATATACCGGCTGAGCTGGGAGGTGTGTATAATCAGGGCAGGTATCAGGGCGGGGACCACAATAAGTATGAGCTCTCAGGTGGCCATCCTATGGGAGTGGCAGAGCTGGATTCTTATCGTCAATGATTGGTAATTTGACAGTAGGTAGTTCTCGAAAGTCACTAGATAAAGCATGTATCGTTCATCTCAGGTGGTCGATGGAAGAGATCTACTGAAAGGAGTCGGCGCGCGGGGATGACCGTTAGCTTTTGGTGTGCAAGTGGCCTGGAACTCTTGCCGAGTGCAAGCTGGTTAATTTCTCGTCGGACAATGTCTAACGGGAGGGTGGAGAGGATCATTCCAATGGACAAGCTATGCAAAGTACGTGGTGGAAGCTACAATACTGTTGGAGGTGGTGTTGGACTTGGATGATGCTGATTGTGTCAATTCAAATTGCCCAGAGTACAGGTATAGTCTGTTGCTACGATACCCTTAATGGCTAGGGAAACAGAATTATATTCTGCAATAGAGGAGCCTATTTTTACCCTTGTATGCCATGCGTATTTGTCGAAGGCTCAGCACAAGCTTCCAGGTATTTCAAACCCTCGAAGAAAGTGAAAGGGGATGGGATTAGCTCGTTGGTGGAAAAGATGTTATCCAATATTTGCTCCAGCCCAGGAAGATCAGGCACAGGAAACATCCAACCAGAACGGATTCCCTCTTGAACATGTAGTCTGTCAGGCCTGAAAACCAGATGTTCCGCTTGTCCGTCTCGGATCCTCGTGACGCTTTTCGAATCCAGTGGATCCTGCCACGGACGTTCTCTGAATGCTTGGACGGTAGGTGTGAAAAAAGGTTTCGTGCAAGCATGAACGAGTTCTGACGTAATTTACTAAATAGCAAACAGCCTGGAAGGCTGCACGGTATGCACCAAAGTTTGGAAGCTTGGAGGCTTGAAAGGTCTGGAATCGTTTATTCTCATTTCAGTTTTATTCTCTTTCCTTTATTTGCAAATTGTTAACGATGCTGATTGTGCAAACTACAAGAGCGAGGTGAATTCCGGTAGTACTCTACACTCAATCACGGATTCATCACGTTTGTGTTATGTTTTTATTGGCACCTTTCCCAACTTCAACGCGTCAGCCAATGCATTGGTATTCATCCCTTCCTCCCCCTCGTCCTCCTCGCAATATCCTCAAAATGTGCCTAAGTTGTGACATTCTGAGTTTGAGGGCTGTTGGAGTAAAACAAAATGTCAATGTGACAGAAAGGCTAGCAGGTAATTGACGCCAATTTATTCTTGCAGCGTTCTGAACCCAAGAGGGACTCCACGTATGACAGCGGCAAGCGCCTACCTCTTTCCTATTTGGAGATAGGTAGGGCGAGCAAAAGGAAACACTCCCAAAGGAGGACTAGAGCCTGCATCGACCGTGAATCGAACACGGGGCCCATCGATGGCAACGATGGATTTTACCACTAAACCACCGATGCTATATAAGATGTTATTGATCTGGCATTTTTTTAAAAATAGTTTTTTTATAGTTGTTATCGTGGCAATATTCTTTTAAACAATATCTTTAACCCTTGGATTCAATTTCTTGGGTCTCCGCCATCAAAATTCTGTTGACCGATAATGGCAATGTTACAATGAAATACTACCTACCATCAAGGTACAAGTCGACACTCCATTTCTGACGAATTGCTGAGAAGTGCTGTCTTCCTGCCTCTATTGCGGTCGATGGGCCGAGAACAGTATCTTAGCTGCTCGAATCTGCAATGGCGAGTTTCATCTTTGGTCATATTATTGGTCAGTCCGAAAGTAGTCCGTTGTACCGTCGTACAAAACCTTGAACTCCTAGATCTAATTCCTTTTTATTGCCGCTTATTTACGCTATGATCATTCTCCATCTTTATGCAGCTCCAAAGACCTCCGAGTGAATCTTCTCACTTTGTACCCCCAAGCTTTCCAGATCCTGGCGCTGTGCGTTCATGAATGGCACCGGGCCGCAAACGTAATAATCGGCGTCAGGAAGAAGCACCCTCTCCTTGATATCTTTGACATCGACTCTACCCACAAAGTCATAGTCCACGCCTTTAATGTCGTTCTCCTGCACCTCTTCGTAATAGATCGCACGACTGACTTGCGGGTTGCTTGATATTATCTCGGAGAGGACCGAATTCATCGCATGAACATGACGGTTGCGCACCGCATGGACAAAGACCACGGGCCGGGATGTTCCCTGGCCGACCAAGGTTTGCAACATCGACATCATTGGAGTGAGCCCGACACCCCCGCTGATGAGCACCACAGGAGTTTTCGTATCGAGGTTCAAGGTGAAATCACCGTACGGCATACTGATGTCGAGCACCGATCCTTGGGGAATATGTTCGTGAAGCACATTTGATATGCGGCCGGCAGGTCTGCTTTCTGCAGCGAACTCCCTCTTGACAGATATGCGGAATTGCTTCCCGTTCGCAGTGTCTGACAAACTATACTGTCGAGGTTGATATGTTCCAAGTTCAGGAACCCAGCATCGTACGGAAATGAATTGACCAGGTATAAATTTTGGTAGGGCACCGTTGTCTTGCGGGGCGAGGTAGAACGACATGATCTCGTCACTTTCTCGCACCTTGCGGGACACGGTAAACTGTCGCCAGCCATTCCATCCTCCAGGTGTCGCGGCCGCCTCCGCGTACAGGCCCTTCTCGAACCCAATGAATATGTCTGCCAGCTGTTCATATGCCGCTGTCCACGCGTCTAGTACTGGCTCTTGGATAGCATCTCCAAGCACTTCCTTAATCGAGGCTAACAGATGCTCTCCCACGATTGCGTATTGTTCTGGAGTGATGCTTAAGCTTGCATGTTTGTGTCCAATTCGAGAGACAGCGCTTGTCAACGCGCCTAAATTATCGATATTTTCTGCGTATGCCCATACAGCATGTGCCAACGCGGTCGGCTGGGCACCCGTCACTTGATGGGCCATGTTGAAGACGTTTTTGAGTTCTGGTCGAGCTTCCAGCATCCGTTTGTAGAAGTGCGTGGTAATTGCAATTCCGTGTTCAGCGAGTACAGGTGCTGTGGACTTGACGATGTCCTGCTGCTGCTTGGTCATGTCGAGTTTCGCGGTGGAGGAGTGGAAAGCACTGGTGCCACATCGTAATGGCGAGGATCGAAACCTCATGGTCGAGACACGTCGAAATGTCTTTTGCACAAACATCTTGATTGAATGTTCGTTGTTATGAAAAATTGAATTGCAGGCAACCTAGATGTAACTTTGACGTTGATGTGGTCTCGATTGTGAATGGCGATAAGACGTTGTTAAATGCCTTTGCGGATGTAAGGTCCGAGGAGATGTTCCCTGCATCTCCGTCGCCGCATTTGCGAACCACGCAGAATCATCGGCTCCAAGAGATTTAGTGCCATAGCTCGGGATTTTCCACCAATGACAGGTACCCCCATATAATAAAAAAAATATTGCGTTCAGAGATCCTGAGCGGCTCGGGTCTGGCCATTAACACCTAACGGAACGGCGTGAGATGTCGGCTGTTTATATTGTAATCAGACCAGAGTGACGCCGTGTTCCTGTGAACGTGTCATGGAGCAGTGGCTTTTTCAGAGTCACGACCAAAGTTTAATGCCACTTACCGATGCCGAACGTGAATTACAGCCAGTAACTTCGGCCATTTGATCCAAAATGGGCGACGAGGCTGTCTATAGTAATAGTGGACCAGCCCCCTTCTGGCAATCCATCCAACCAATGTGGGCTCTGAATATACCAGTTCTCATACGTCTCGGAGACTCGCGGTGTCAAGATATGTGACTCAACATCTTTGCGCGATGCGGCGGACAATTTTCGGGCTTGCTACTATACCACCTCAGACGTCAGACGTGGTGTCAGCCATGAGCTGAAAATTGTTACCACCCATCGGTTTTCGATGTGATAGATTGCTGACAGGTTGGTGCGAGCTCACACATATACCGCACCAATTTGCGCTTAACTTGTTCTCTAACACTCAAACTTGAAAAATTATTTCACCAACTTAACTGATCCCCATCACCCAGAACGTTCATAAATTATCATCGACGCTCAAGATTTAAGCATTCGTAGTCATATCACAATAATTGGCACAATAAACTCGTCAACGCCCTGATTCCATTGTCAAGCCCTCCACCTCCACCCGCTTCAGATACGCGCACCCCTCAAGATCTATATGACATCCTCCGCATTCTCATCTTCAAGCTGGAATGCGCACAATGTCTTAAGTAGCTTTAATAGACCCAAAGCTTCCATCGAATCAATGCGTCGATAATCTGCCAGAACATATAGTGAGGCGTGGCTGAGAAACACTTTAGAAAAGATTTGGTCTCAATCAAAATGTCCAGCAGGGTCGCAGGTGCCACGAGCTTCCCTACAATGAGTTTGAGCAAGACAATCATATGTTCCAGTTTCCTCTCCGTTCATCAATTCAAACAGCCACTGGTTACTGATTCAGAGCCAGATAACAACTTTTTCATTTTAACGATCGACCTCGAAACGGAATGACAAGGTCATACCGCCAGAAGTGCTCACAAGTTTCAGAAGTTTGATGCGGCGTTGTCTGAGTACCGGGACGCTTAGGGGTGCATTTGCCTCCCGAGCCAAGTCACATGAGGAGAAAGATAAGCTAACCGATACCAGGCCACGGATCCTGTACGATACACCAGGTGAATATAGGACCATCGTTGCAGGCCGTATTGCCAGCTGGTGTCATTCCTTATTGAACGGCGTATGCTTTGCTGAAAAGCGAACCCTCGGCCACTTGGTGTATGGGGTCCTGAGCTGTGGTTACTAAATGGCGACTGCTTAATCCATCTTTACCCTTGTACCTCACGGCAAGGTCTTGATTTCCTTAATCCCCTGGGACTCATCATCGGTCATGCCTGCGGTCCTCTTTTAGAACGCTTTCTTGTGTGTCAATAAGAGTGCCCTGCCACGCCATCAAACGGCGCCATCAAACAGCGGACAATGGGTTTTTTGGCTTGAAACCTACTACCAGCATATGCGAGCTCTAAATCCTTCCACCACCATCAAGGAACCCCGAGCAATCGATGCGCGGCCGCGTCAATGTGAGGAACTTTTCTGGCTGGGCATGTGTGTGGGAAGTCCATATGGGTCTCATCACAAGCTGCACCCACCCCGACTGTTTCCGCCGCTGCCCACCCATGGCCACCCACGGGCCTTCGGGTCTTTACGAAACCAGCATTGCTGAAGATTATGGAAGAGTTCTACGATCTGTAGGAGTATCTTATAGATGAAAGCAGTCAGGCGGCCGCCCAAGACGGAAATGTGCGTTGCACAGCGCGCGCGATGAAAGGCGAGAATACGAAACTTCTTTGCATCTATTGCCTCCCCTACCTGGAGGCTCCTTGAGCTCGTCTCGATTCAACTCTAATAAACCCCCATCTCTCCCCCCTCATTCAGCTGGTGCCGCCCGTTTCAATTCCCAGTGCCAGCTCCCATCAAGCTTTCCACGACGACGGCACAAACGGCTGGACATGGCCATACTGGACTTGCGTATCGTGTGAGTAATACAGAGGACACGGTCCTCGACAGAAGGCGCCGACGGTGTCATCAAACGACAGCAACGATGCGATGATGATAGGATATAACCATAAATTGAGTATAGCCGCTATCTACGGTTTTGAGAAATGAGATGGTACGGTGCGCATTGGTACGCATCGCCTGTGACGCACACACAAAGGTGCCGGCAACTGTATTCTCATAATTCTCGAACATCATTCCATGTCTCAAACCCGGACCCACCGAAAGTGACTGTCAATCGCAAACATGTTTTGGGTTGTTTCCGCTCTGAGCTTCTGAGTGAGTGGTAATGATTTATACCTGGCCAAACTTCCTCGACTGCCTTCAGGACTTGCCGTGCCCATCCTCAGTTAATTCTGTGGGAGCTTCGTGATTGGGCCAAGTTCTCGACAGCTTCCCCTAGAGACATCAACGGCTGTATTGAACCGTAAAGCTGCATATTTTACTTTGGGCTGATTTGCAGAATTCGCTTCAGATTCTAGTGTGACTAAAGGAATAAAAATGCAAAACTGCTTGCAGTCCATCTGCGCTGGTAGGAATAGCTAAATTCAGAGATAACTAGTTCCTAATGAGTAAGCATGTTGTGCTACAACCATCATCCAGGTTACCAATGATGAGAAAGACTCAAAGCAAATAAGCTGCCCGTACTTTGTAATATCTTGAAGTGTAGCTCGCCGTACGGCTCTTCAAACTTGGGGGTGTAGTATTGCCTCAAAATAATATCCCCCTAAAACATATGGCGTGGCTGCTTTCCTTTGGTAATTTGAGGCTCAACAAGACGCCCAACATCGACGTGCATTTTACCGTTTTGAAGCAGCGGGTGGGCTCGATAACATAATGCTGCCTACATAGAAACCGAGAAAAAGTGTTTATGAGACTGCTGGTAGTACTATTTTTATGCCTGAGAGAACAAGCCAACTTAAGGTTGACACCTGGTGTCCATTTTTGTTGAAGTATGGAATAAGGGTCGCAGAGATGATGATGTCAAGATCGCCTTCAAACGGCCTCGCTGGACGTCGCAAAGATTTTTTTTGGCACCTTGGATGTTTTTTGCTTTCTGTTCAATATCCCATAGAAGTACCGCATTGTTTTAAAGGCTCGAAGCTCAGAAGAGTAAGGATAGTATTACTATTACTATTACCTGTTAAAAGTGTGACAGATCTTGTACTCTAGCTGTGGCGGCAGCGTATTATCCGGCTTTTCGGGTTGATAATGTAAGGCCATTCTCCTTTACGCACCCTCTCCAGCTTCTCCCTTCCTGGCTGTTGGTATTTTTTAGGTGCTTATGGCGTGTAGCATGAGCCTTGGGTGGATAGAGACGTCGCTCCCCTCTGTCTATTTTGCGATCGCGTCTGATGACTAGGATTGCAACTGCAAAATTTGATAGAGATACAACTCTCAAACGAGGATGAGCATGATCTTCCAAAGCCGAAATGTGAGTGCGATAGCGCGTAGGAAACCATGCATATCAAGCGACCACCAATAAACATTTACATTATTGCAACAAGAATACCAAAGGAAGCAATTTAAGGGCTACAACGCTAGAAGATCATCCACAGTGTGCTTATGCATCCCCACGGTCTCGGCCCATGTCTTGGCAATCCAGCACGTCACAATCACGTCCTGCAGCTTGCCGTCTACGTTCGGCTCGAAAGTCAACGCTGTCTCTCCATGTCCAGACCTAGCTATTAGCGATTCATCCTCAGCAGACCATCGTGTGCCTTCCCCACTCAGGTCCAGCCAGTCTGTATTCGTGCGGAACAGCAAAACAGTCCTTCCCTGGTACTGCTGGTAAGCCTTCCAGCCCCCAGTCCAGTCACGGTGCAGCCTGATCGTGCCCGGAACAGGGCTCTCTATGTTGCTACACAATTTAAGCTCTTGGTAGTCTGGCGTCATACGTACGATATCATAGAGAAGATGTTCAGGGAGAAACCTGTCAAGGCGTAGCGGATACTCTGACATTCGAGGCCTGCTCTCCGCACGGCGGACACTGATGACATTTGTGACGGTGTCGAGCATCTGAGAGATCTGATAAGGAAAGAAGGTGCTGGTGTCTGGTTGCGAAGTAGCATAGACAAAACTGGCCGAAAGGGAAAGCCTTGTCAAGAGGTCGTATTGGCCTGTCGAATATCAAAGAAAGTTTTGATTCGACACTTGGCTCGCAATCTGCAGAGGTACTTGTCATTCTTTGCGACTCATCATGGGCTTGAATCAATGCTCTGCATCGGATGTCTTCGCTCCTTTTTGCCCCTGCCCGCGTGAGAAGATCAATAATTGGAATCTGATTAGACCGGATAGCAAGGTCCAGAGGCGTTGTATCCTGGTCCGAAACCGGTGATAGTTTGGCGCCGTTGTCCACAAGCTGCCTAACAACTTCATAATGACCATTATATGCAGCCCAGTGCATTGGCGCCCAGCCGAATTGAGTATTGATAGATGGATCCGTGCCGCTTTTGAGTAGAAACTTGACATATTCTAACTCGCCAGCAGATGCTGCAAGGTAGAGCGCGGTCACTCCTTGGATCCCTTGAGTATTGGGATTTGCCCCTGCCTGGAGGAGGATATCCAGGACAGAATCGTTACGGGAAGCTGTATTCGCACTCCATGGTGTGCGTCCGTCATCGTTCCGACTCTCGACATCGGCTTCAGCTTCAAGTAGGATCTTCATAAGCGTCTTGTTTTCCCGCCTCGTAGCTCGATGCAGTGCAGTTTGGCCGATATTATCCTTCGAGTCCACATCCACTCCCGCTCTGAGCAAGATCTTCGCCATCGAAGGGTGATTTCTCTCAATGGCCATGAATAACGCAAATTCCCCAATATTGCGGTCTCCAGCGCGCAAATTTACATGTTCCCCCTCTATGAGTCGGAGGGCTTCGGCGTCGCTTCCATGGTAAGAAGCAAGCAAGAGATGAACCGGAGCACTGTCCTTAGCCTGCTCATGAGCCTTTTCGGCGATGATGCTCGAGGCGCCCTCCCAATTCTTCTCACTAACAAGAAGGAGGACTTGTCGCCCATGCTCTGTTCGCAGATCAACGCTAGCTCCACTGTTAATCAAAAATTCAACAGCCTTTTCGAATCCCCGTTCCATGGCAACAGCTAAAGGTGTTTTTCCCGTCTCATCAATAGCGTCAATATCCGACGTTTCTTGTATTAGCATCGAAGCTACTCTTGAAAGCCCCATTGATGCTGCAAGATGAAGAGCGGTGATCTCTAGAGTGCGCCTTTCTTCGATATCCGGATCCATGCTTCTCGCCATTGATTTAGAACTACCAGCATTATTCATTTCCCCGTAGAATGGTTCCTTCTCGGCGCATGAACTAGGGTCGTCGGGTGTGAGTATAGACTCGCCTTCTTCTGATGATGCTGAAGCACTAGCAAACTTCAGGGTTTCTTCTTCTGCCGAGTGCTGATAATTTCCAACTTGGCCGTCTTCCGAGACGCAAAGTGTAGGATTTGAGGCAGATATTGCCTTTGAGGAGTAGAAGCCAGACTTGATTAAGTACAAACCATCAAGAAGGGATATTAACGGTTTCCGATTTTCAGGGTGTGCGAGGAGCTGATATACCATCTCTAAAACTGGGAGCTCTAGAGTCTCTTCTGGATGCTGGCGTGCATGTTCTCCCACGTACTCGGCAGCATAGCACGATAAAGGATATTCTCGGACAAGTTTCCAGATGGTGGCATTTTGAAGTGCTGGAAGTGTCAGGTAAGTTGCGCAGCTCATTGTGATTGTGCCATGGAACCCAGGGAAGTAAATGTGGCGATTATTCTCAAAATAGTGCTTAGCCGTATAATGAACCAAGTTAACGTTATCGGTGGCTGGATCAAGTACTACTAGGCCTGCACATAGAGCGGTTATACTATGACCATCCATGACCAGCTCTTCATCCAACTCCTTGTCTGTAGGTTCAAGAGCTAGTGCATGCTGGAGTTCCTTCATAGATAACGAGCGAAAGGCATATGTGATCCAAGCTAAGGTTTTCAAAGCAATGCCCCTGTACTCTGGGTCCTGGGAATCAATTCGTCTCATGGCTTCTTCGTATGTCCCTTGGAGTGTTGTAGGTAAAGACTGGAGCTTATTACGAACATGTCTCATCGAAAGAGCAGCCGCATTTGCTAGCGAGTCTACATGCAACCGCGCAAGTAGGAACCTAAGGCATCGTTAGTGGCATGTTATATGTACACAGGTATTGACTATAACGGGTTAACCTACATGTCCTGAGCTGTTTGCACAACACCTTCCATAATGTCTTCTCGGATTTTGGGGGCTTTCTCTACCATTTTTCGGAGATTCTTGTTCTTTTCGATTTGTTGATTAATAAACAGTTCTATATCCGCTCTATGAGCTTTAATCTCAAATCTCTCGAAATGGTGTAGATCTTCCTCAATAACATCGAAAAAACGTGAGGTTATGATCAGCCGAGTGTTCGGGAGTCTGTCTAAAACCTCTATCAATCCCCATCGGATTTCATCACTGCACTCATCGAGTGCGTCCACGACAAGGAAAATCTCATCATAGTAGCTCTTTGCTAGTGATGACAGTGCAGTGGAAATCTGAATAGACGATGGCGTGGACTTAGGATCAACATTGCCGTTGTACATGTCCCGTAAAATATCTTGGATTGATTCGCAATCCTGTAAAAATTGCTTAAGAATGCTCCCAAGAATTGTGTTCAAGGTTTGTTCAGGGTCGTTGTACTTCAGATAAATAATGGCGATAGCGGTGCGACGGTTTGCCTGTTCGTCACGTTGCCGCTCCACAAAGAGATGATTTGCAACGATAGATCTCCATAATGTTAGCGTGCACCATATACAGCTGTGTAAATGCTCACGCAATAACGGTTTTTCCTGCACCAGCTGTCTCTGAGATTAGTCTTTGAAGAATAGAAATCTCAGCTGGTTTCTTGATGTACATACGTATGCCTGAGCACCATAACGACTTATTGGCCCCGGAATGCCAATCTAAGAACTTATCCGAGGTCAAAAACCAGCGGCCAGAGCCGCTTTCTGCTCGCTCAGAGATGGTATTGTGTGACTGAGCCATTTGTAAAGGCGATAGCCAGCTCAGAATCGCTAATTTGAGCTTTTTATTTGCGACTTTCATCTATCTATTAGCGATTTCATTTAACCAACTTTTCTGTATCAACATACCTTCTTGTTGCCTTTTGTCAATTAAATCGATTAAAACGCTATATATCGAGGCTATCAGCAAAGAGACATTGAAACCTAAGAAGGTTAACAGACCCCTGGTCATTGACTAATAAGCTGTTGGCATATTGCTGTAGACGTGTAACACGCTCGAGGAGTGAATAAACCTCAGACTTGTTAAAAGACCACTTTGCAGCGGTTTTCATCAGACCTAGTCGACTCTCCGGTTTTAATCTTCCCGTGGCTACATCAAGTTTCAATGAAGCCACCAAGTCGTCACAGGCTCTTTGGAAATGTCGAACGATGTCTTCCTGGTCGGCCAGCCATGCTGAGTCGACATTAGAACTCTGTGCTCGATTTTGAAGCCGTTGCAGAATCCTGAACAGAAGTGTTGTTTCTTCGGCAAGTAATTGGCGATCTGTGGATGCATTCTTCACATCTTGGGTGTACTTGATGAGTGCAGATGTCGTCCGCAAAGCTATATCTAAAACACCAAGCAATGCAGCAGCTGCACTTCCTACTTCCATGGCTCCAAATAAGACAAATAAGATGCGAGATAGAGCGGAGACAGACAGAAGGATAATATGAAACAGAGTTATTGGAAAAAAAGGGGAGGTGAAGAGAGACGAAGAGGGGTATGATGCTGTTATCTACACGAGGTCCCCATAATTTGGCTCGCCTAGTGGAACCATCTTGAGCACCACCATTCTAAGGATTTGATCCCGTATACATTAAAGAGTTACCCAATCGCCCAACAGTTACAGGGCTCAGTTACGATGTATGGTTAAATTTGGAAACCTTCCCGAAACACACAAGGGTGGGGCGGGGGGAAGCAGACGTCGAATAGAGTTCTTCAAACAGGCGCTGAGCTGGGGTAAGTGTCAAGGTAGGGTAAGCTCAGGTTGGGTGGGACGGACGATAATTTTATTGGTCTTAGACTGTCTTGGCGCCAATAGACACGTGCATAACGCATGTGGACACGTGTACAACACGATCTACTGTGAGACGGACGATAATGTTTTTGGTCGTAGGCCGCCTTGGCGCCAATAGACAAGTACATAACACATCTGGACACGTGTACCACATGATCTACTGCGATAGGTTATTGTGTATTGTGTACTGTATGTGTAATTCGTTGCATATGCGCCAGTCAGCCTTGCGTGCCTCTAATATCTTTTTCTCTTGTATGGTTGTAAATGACTGGGTAAATGCCAAAAGGCAAAAGGCAAAAGGTATTTTATTGCCTTGTTATCTCTAGCCACTTTGTCTCCTTGGCATTTCTTCCCCTCTTAAATAATTATTGCCATGACTCCCACATCGCGCCTCCTATTTAGCCATTAGGAAGCAAAAAAAAACTCCAGAATATACACAACAATACAGAATCAGCCTTCACCTATTCTCTTATTATGAGCGGCGGAGAACTCAACATGGCTCCTTCGAAGTCGAAGTGCATCATGTATTTGACTCGATGGGTATGAAGAACTTCCCATCTACCCACTGCACTCCGAAGTTAATCACGTTTGGACAGCATAACATGGTCCCTGACGTGTCACTCGTATCAGAAATAACTCACGTTGCGCTGGCCTTCATGACTCCCGCCGTCTTCAATCAGCCCGAGCCCGCTGCAGCCTCGTTCCCGTTCTTTACATCAGTAGATGCCATCCGCTCGAAGTTTGCCGCGAACACAAAAGTCATGATCGCTATCGGCGGGTGGGGTGATACGGAGGGCTTTACTATCGGCGCCGCGACACATGAGAGCCGCAAGCTATTTGCGCAAAACATCAAAGAGATGGTTGCAAGCACGGGCGCGGATGGTAAGACAATACTCTTCTCTAAGCTGCCAGCATTTCTGATAGTATTGTAGGTGTTGATATCGACTGGGAATATCCAGGGTGAGTTGTATACGGATCTTAGGCGGCATGGCGCTGAATTTTGTCACAGTGGCAATGGTGAAGACTGGAAGCAGGTCCCTAACACAGAAAAGGCCTGGGAAGTCGATGCCTATCCTCAGCTGCTGTCAGATATCCGGTCCACCCTTGGTCCGGACAAGCTTATCTCGGCCGCCGTTCCCGGTCTTGCGCGAGACATGATCGCCTTTTCCAAGGACTATCTTTCGAAGATTAACGAAACTTTGGACTTCTTCAACATTATGACTTATGATCTAATGAGCAGAAGAGACCAAGTCACAAAGCACCATACTGGTCTGGAGACGTCACTTGAGTCTGTCGAAATTTATTTAACCAATGGAATCCCGCCACACAAGGCACTGCTTGGCTTTGCCTTTTACGTTAAGTGGTTTAAGGTGGTTCCCGGTCAGTTTTGCAAGGACGACGTGATTGGTTTGCAAACCGTTCTGATGGAAGACCCCGCGACAGGAGCCGATCTGGGGCAATCCGGTGCTTTTGCATGGTGCGACGAGGTTCCCAGCCTGCTCGTCCCGTCGTTCAATAGAGCCATGGAATTGGGTCGCTATGACGACCGCCACAAAGGACACTATTTCCTCGACGAGACGGAGAACATCTTCTGGTCTTGGGATACGCCAGAGGCCCTGCGGAAGAAATTCCCGGCTATTGTACAGCGGAAGAAACTGGGTGGTGTGTTTGCGTGGGGACTGGGTGAGGATGCGCCAGAGTGGAACCATCTCAAGGCCCTGACGGCTGGCGTCCGAGAAGCGCGAGATGGATATGAGGGAATGTGATCGGCTCATACAAGAAGATAGAATACCTGCGTCAACTGGGAGATTAAAAGGCCCAACATATGCGTTTATGTGCTAGTGATATCTATCTTGCTTTTCCTCCCAACAATTGCTCGGACCCTCGACTAGAAACTGTTGCCTTGGGGTCCGCTATCGCCGTCATATTTTCGTCCCAACTCGTCGCAGCTAGCATTCTGCCAGAGAAAGCCGAGTTGGGATCGGTGGCATCTTCTAGTGAAATGATCTACGGCAGCGGCCCGGCAAGCGTGGTAGCTCCCAGGGCGGATGAGGTGGGGCGCGGGCGGCAAGGGACGTCGGGTGCCTGCCGATACATAGACATAGGCCCCGTATCTCATTCGTGCCTTGGCAGAGAGATTCCCACGACGTACCTCCCACTGATGCACCTCCCACTGATACACCTCCCACTGATGCATGAGCCAATAACTCAAAACCAACAGAATTGCACCAACTTGCAGTGCTTCCATCAAAATAGCTCTTCGTCTTCGAGAGGTAGAACATGATAGCGGCGTCCATGTTGACAAAGCTCTAGTGAGTCCTGGTTGCACGGAAGGTAGACCGGAGACAGACATCTTCGAAAATGGCGCCGCGACAAATAATTTCCGCAGCCGAAGCCAAATTCTCGGTTGATGAAAGCTGGGAAAGAAGTTCAATTTTAAGGTTTTCCTTGCAGATGTCTTGCGAGAAGTTCACATGAAATGCGCAGACACACCTCCCGCACAACTCAGTGCAGCGTGGAGCAATCGAATCATCGTTAACACAACATGAAATGCGCGTTGTCAGACGAGAGTCAGGCACAGAGCGTGGAAGGGCAACATTATTGCTCAGTAAACCACTATATACTAAAGAACCAGGAATCCAACTATGCCAAGTACCTGTCTTTGGTTGTTTTCATTGTTTCCATTGTTTTTACGTCTTGACAGATTTGCGCATCGTGTCTTGGCTTACCACACCCTCGATCTCACCCGCACCACGATCCTGACCTTTAAGTGTCCTGTCTTAGCGTCCTGGCTCATTCAGTAGTTCTGGATATCCTGCTTTATAACGATGCTAACACCAATTAAAGTTGTTGAATGACGAACAGCATCAAGGAAGGGAAGCAAACGAATGTCCCGTTCTCTCAGACATAATTCAGGTAAAAGGTCGGGAGGCAGACAAACGAGTTGGGCACAGGGGACGGCACGTCGCCATCGACAAAGGGGCTCCTCATCGAGCCCATGATGTATAAAGCCGCCAATTGGACTCCAAACTATGGTAGCTTATGCAAAATCGAAACACCAGAATTAAACCTGTCTTTAGAGTCCTCTTCTTTCCATCATTAAGCAGCTCTTCGCCTGACAAATCGCAACGCTTGAGACTCTTGCTGATGAATACCTTGAAAACAGTTGAGTGGAATCGAGTCTTAATATTTCCCAGCATGTCGGCCGGGAAACCTTCATTACTGATGGTTGTCAATCTCATACATTTCGTCACAAATTGGCCACGGCGGAACCCTAAATTTGGCAAATCGCGCAGCCAAAATTAGCCCAACTCTTCTCTTAATTCGACTATTGAGTAAATCTTTACATAGGCAATAGTGTTGGCCTGCCAATCGCATGGCCAGATGATCGGGTCATGACAACCTTCATCCGCCCTCTGATCTCGTGCCGCACATCCAATGTAAGAAGATGCAGAAAAGGTGGTACTGTTGCACCAATATCCATAGTCCGTGAAGATAAATATGTCGAATTAAGCTTACAATCGACAGTTTACAATTTGTAAGTTGATATCAAAAGGGCCCCGGGGTCTCGTAGATCGGTAGTCCAACGCCACGGAATTAGCAACAAGTATTTACGCTCGAGTCATCTTGGACCTATTTGTACCAGGCTGATGCACCTTACTCTAGAGTGTCAGATGCATTGTCGGTTGTCGCTTCCACATTAATGATTACATACGACCACAGAATGAAGAGAATTGGGCATCCCGTCCGCTATTGTGAAGAGGAAGGACGCGTACAATGTTTACTTCCCCCCTCTCGAAGGTCAAGGTAAAAGATCCGGGTCGTACGATGCCAAGGGCGATTTGTTTGCTTCCCCGCCTGTAAGCAAACATT